>OBAQ01000009.1_pt1 | contig 303656 bp, 237 predicted proteins | sample 1517821 | NCBI WGS metagenome assembly OBAQ01 (sample SAMN04571705, study PRJEB22368) | human gut metagenome | biome: human gut; material: stool | host: Homo sapiens | place: Luxembourg | collected 2012-09-27
CTACGGCGTGCTGCGGCGTGAGCCAAAGCCAAAGGAAAGAACCGGCAGGGGACTGTCGGTTCTTTTGTGTTGGGAAAACGGAGGGGACGGAAGAGGGGGCAGCGGCGATTTCAGCTTTACAAAAGGCAAAAAATGTGGTATGGAGCGTATAAAGATTATGTTTCAGGGCGAAAGGAGATGCTTATGACAAATCCGTATTTCGTAGATATTACCACGGAAAAGTCTCCGTTTGAATGTTATCAGAAAATAAAAACGGCAGCAGAAAACGACAGCTCGGCAATTACTCCAGAACTATGCCTTGACATTTTGCAAAGCACGAATTATCCGCCGGTTATAAGTGCAATGGTGAAAAGGGCGGCTTTTGCCATTGAGGGCGATACCCGGCGGTATTTGAATTTTCGCCGGGTTTTGCTCGGAGCAGTGGCACAGCGCGAAAGCAGCGAGGAAACACGCCGGGTTGTGTGCGCCATGGCGGAACGGTATCATGATAAGGCTGCCTATGAACGGGCGGTGCATTCGGAAGCGGGAAAATTTCTGCTTCAGGGGTATCGCTGTCAGTATGGCCTGAATTTACAGGGAAGTGCCGCGCAGATGAATTTGCGGTATCATGATTTTTCGGGGTATGACAAGCTGGTTTTTGACGGCAATGTCCGGCAGATAGATTTGGGGCATGCGCGCAATCTGCCCAAACGGCTGGATTTGTCTTCAGCGGAAAAAGCCGAAACAATATCTTTGAATTGTGCGGATTTGTCGGGCGTTGAGAAACTGGAACTTCCCCGGGGCATAAAAAAGGCGGATTTTTCCAGAGTGCGGAATATGCCAGATGCAGCGTTTGATTTGCAGAAATATGAACGGCTGCGGGAAGCGGGGTTTGCCGCTTTGGATTTTGCGGGAAAGCCGTTGCTGAAACTTCCGGAACAGATAGAGAAAGTTGATTTACGGGGAGCCAAAAATCTTTCACGGCGAACAGATTTGCGTGCCTGTTCCCGTTTGAAAGAGGTCAATGCGGAAGGGATTGCCGGAGAGGCAGAGTTTTTGCTTCCCGATGAAAGTCAGGCTCAGGTCAGACGGCGCGGAAGGAGTGTGCGCCGGGTTATGCAGCCGCTCCCGTCCTGGGCGGCATATTATCGCGGTCGGGCGGCATAGAGGCTTGGCGCGATCGGGCAGCATAGAGGCTTGGGCGCAATCGGGTAGCATAGAGGCTTGGGCGCAATCGGGCGGCATAGAGGCTTGGGCGCAATCGGGCGGCATAGAGGCTTGGGCGCGGCCGGGCGGCATAGAGGCTTGGGCGCGGTCGGGTGGCATAGAGGTCTAGGCACGATTGACACATGGAGGCTGATAAATGACGTGCAGGCGGCAGGAGAGGAAGCCGGCCAGAGGAGGAATTTTCGGGTCGAAGAGGTTTTTCTTTGACAGCGGGCGGAATTTCGGGTATACTTATCTTATGATTAGCCGGAAAGGGGAGTGCCGATGGCTTTTGTTGACATTATAAAACCGAAAAGTCCGATGGGAGTGGAAAATCGGCTGAGGCCGTATAAACGCGGCGAAGCGGAAATTACGTCCGACGTTTGTTATGAAGTGTTGCAGGCGACGAATTTCGGGCGCAGCCTCCGCGATATGTTGGATTGTATGGCAAAACTTCCAGATGAGGTTTTGTCCGGCGAGAAATTTAAGACGATACTGATTGCGGTTATGGCCGGCCGGGAACAGCCGGACAATGTGGTTGAACGGGTGCGGAAGCTGGCAGAGCGCGGCGGATATGCCGATGCGGTTCCCTCGGAACCGGTGCTGATACCAACAGGATATGGGGAGGAGGCTCTGCAGTCCCATTTTGAGCGCAGAATGGTTTTGCATTTGGATGACGCTGCCGTCAATGCGGCTGATTTTTCCGGCTATGCCAAGCTGGTATTGCCGGAGACGACCGACGGGACTTTTGCTTTTATGTCCTGCCGGAATTTTCCTAAAGATATTGATGCAACGGCCGTTTCCAAAAAAGTTGATTTTCACGATTGCGCTGTGGATACCTTATGCGGTTTTAAAACGGCAAAAGCGACGGCGGTTTGTTTTTCCGGCAAAGAGGGCGCAGCGGACGGCGATTATACGAAATGCGCCGACGTAAGCTTTTATCATGTGGATTTTCGTCCTTGTATGGCGCCGAAGTTTGGCGAAGGCAGCAATGTTAGTATAACCGAATGCCATCTGCACCCGCAGACGGATGTCACCAGGGCGGGCAAAGTGGAAATACTGGGAGTTGACGGAAAAGACCTGGCCGGGCTCGTTTTTGGCGATGGTGCAGAAGTCTGCCTGTCGCCCGGAGTGGACGGCGACAGACTTCCGCGGCTGGATTTCAGCAGCCTGAAGGCGCTTCAACTGTATTGCTGGGATATGCAGGATTATCGGTCCCTGCCGCTTAAGGGCGGCGCAACGGCGGATTTTGCCAATTTGAGCAATGTTCCGGCGGATTTTGACAGCAGCCGGCTTGATGAAGTTGCACTGGACAGGGTAAAATTCACGGAGCTTCCGTCCCTGCGGTTTAAAAACGGGGCGAAAGCGAAAATCTGCTGTACGGAACTGGCGGGAACGACGGATTTGACTCCCTGTTCGGAAGTGCGGTTGGAAGTCAGTTCTCCGGGCGATTTGCATTGTTTTGAATATGGCAGGGTTGAAGAACTGGTTTTATGGAATGCGGCGAATTTTGGCACGAAGGAAAATTTTGCCGGTTGCAAACGGGTTGAATTTAAGCACTGCAACGTGAAGAATGACTGTTACGGGCGTTTTGACGAAGATGCGTCGGTTTGCTTTTACGGTGGTGAGCTGAAGGGGATTTTTGATTGCGGCAAGTGTGCGGAAGTTTACGTTAGCAACGGCGACGCGATGAAAATCAAAACAGCGCCGGGCGTAAAAATCCGCGGGCATTTTTTTGACCAAACATTTTATGGAACGGAGATGTTTAAACGCTTTGACGAAGTTTCTGTTGAGGATTCAAAATTTGACGACTTTTGGGAAGAACTGGTGTTCAAAGACGGGGCGGATGTTACGATGCGTAATGTTACTTTGCCGGAAAAAGTCGATATGTCGGGTTGTGTTGCGGCGCAGTGCAACGACTGTATCTGGAAATATGTGCGACAGGTGCAGTTTCCTGATGAGCCGACGTATTTGCGGTATAAGGACGAATTGCCGGCGGAAGCGCATGCAGTGTGGGGGAAAGTTCCGGCGGCGGCGCTGCTGCGGAATAAAGCCCGGGGATAAAGAGCAGAGAGCGGCCTGTTGCGGCGGAGCGGCCGGAGATAAAGGACGAACCGCGACGAACGGTATGGCTGCGAGCGGCGGTGTTTAGGTTGGGCAGGCAGGTCGGGAAGTATTGAGACAGAACGGCCGGAGATAAGAAACGCGCCGCGGCGGAACGGTATGGCTGCGGGCGGCGGTGTTTAGGTTGTGACGGGACAGGAGCGGCGATTTATTCTTCGCTCTGTTTTTTCAATTTCTTGATAATCATATTGCGTTTCAGGCGGCTGATGCGGTCAATGTACAAAATACCGTCCAGATGGTCGGTTTCGTGTTGCAGGATAACCGCAAGATAGTCTTCCGCATCCAGCGTCTGTTCTTGGCCGTCGTAGTCCAGATAGCGTACGGTTACGGCGCGGTGGCGCTCGACTTCGGCGCATTGTCCGGGAACGGAGAGGCATCCTTCGTTAAACCAAATCATATCTTCGGATTTACGGATAATTTCCGGATTGACGAGAAAACGCGGGTTGGGTCCGGGAGTGCCGTCTTCGGATACTTTGTCGTCAATGACGATGATGCGTTTGGTTACGCCGACCTGCGGCGCGGCGAGGCCGACGCCTTTGTCTGCGTACATCGTTTCCAGCATATCGTCAAGAAAGCGGCGGATTTCGTCGGTAACTTCGGCGACCGGTTCGCATTTCTGGCTTAAGACCTTGTCCGGGTAGGTATAAAGCTTTAATATGGCCATCGTGTTATCCTTTTGTTGTCAGAGGCGTTTGCCGCGAGGGCGCCTTTATATTCGGGTGTCTGCAGCGGGGGCAGGGTGTTTTTGCCGGAGTGAGACTACACTGCTGCGAGTGCCAGCGCGGCGGCGCTTCTGTTTTTTTTATATCCTTACGTCTTTGGCAATCTGGTCCAAGAGCGCATTAATCATTTTGGGTTCGTTTTTCATAAAGAACGCGTAGGCAAGGTCGACGTATTCCTGAATGATGATTTTGGCATCCACGTCGGTCGTGTAGGCGAGTTCATACATCGCGCACAGCAGCAGAGCCTGCATGGTGGCGTTCATATGGTCGTAGGCCGAACCGTCTTTCAGGTGCAGGCGCAGCGATTTTTCGAGGCTTTCCTTATTGGCATGGACGCCGCGGACGATTTTTTCAAAATAAGGCTTATCCATTTCTTCCAGTTCAACCAGATGTTCGCCGGACAAGCCGTCTTCTTCGATGGCGTAGCGGCCGATTTCTCCTTTGAGGAAATCTTCCACCACTTCGTCAACACTCAAGCCGGAAAAGGCGGCCATGTAAGCGGCCTGTACGGCAGCCAGGCGGGCGCCGGATTTTTTTCTTATTTTTTCGGAAACGAATTTAGCCATTTCGTGTGTTACCTCGCATACGTTTATGTGGTTATGAATTAATCTTGCTTACAAATTCTTCAAAATCTCTGACTTCCTTAAAGTCTTTGTAGACGGAAGCAAAACGGATATAGGCAACCTTGTTGATTTTTATCAGCCTGTCCATAACTTTTTCGCCGATGCTTTTGGAGGAGATTTCGGCAATGCCGGAATTTTCCAGTTCGCGGCGGATTTCTTCTACCAAGCGCTCAATCTCAAAACTTGAGATGCCGCACTTGCTGACGGCGAGGCTGATGGAACGCAGCAGCTTTTCGCGGTCGAAGGGAACACGTTCGCCGTTCTTTTTAACGACGGTCAGGTCTTGCAGCTGCACGCGTTCATAGGTTGTAAAACGGCCGCCGCAGTCCGGGCATTCGCGCCTTCTGCGAATGGCGGTTTCGTCTATCGTGTCGCGGGAATCCTTGACCTGCGTATTGGTGCTGCCGCAAAACGGGCATTTCATCGGTTATGGCTCCTATCAGATTGCTTAAGAATGTTATATACGCCGATTTGGCAGAAAAATCAAGATATTTTTTACACGGCGGCGGGCAGGCATACGGCAAAGGCTTTTTGAAGGGGCTGAGGAAAATGGCGAAGGAATGCAGAGGGGCGCATAGGTGACGGAAGGGGCATAGGGGGCGGAGGGCGATTTTTTTCCCGAAATGCGGCGGAATGTAACGGCAAATTAACTTTTACGGATAAAAATAAAGCCGTTATAAGGCAGATTTTCAGGTTGACGGAAAGGCGGGAAAATGCAGTTAAATACGGTTGAAATTGCAAAGATACTGGGGTATGGCGGCGAGATTGCGGCGGCGGAAATTACGGAAGTTTCTACCGACAGCCGGAAAGTCGGTGCGGGGACGTTGTTTGTTGCTTTGAAAGGCGAGCGGTTTGACGGGCACGATTTTATCCGCGAAGTGCTGGACAAAGGGGCGTCGGCGGCGGTAGCGGAATATGTGCCGGCAGGAACCGACCCGGCACGGGTGATTGTGGTGGAGGATACGCTTAAAGCGTTCGGAAAACTCGGGCAGTATAACCGGCGGCAGTTTAAAGGCACGCTGATTGCGCTGACCGGCAGTTCAGGTAAAACGACTGTCAAGGAAGAATTAAAGACGGTATTGAGCCGGTTTGCGCCGACATATGCGACCAATGGCAACTTCAACAACCATATCGGCGTGCCGCGGTCGCTGCTGGATTTGGATATGAGAGCCCGCTATGCGGTGATTGAAATGGGAATGTCGGCGCGCGGGGAAATTGAATATCTGACGCAGCTGGCTGAGCCGGATATTGCGATTGTAACGAATGTTTATCCGATGCATATCGAATTTTTGGGAAGCCTGGAGAATATTGCGCGGGCAAAGGCGGAGATTTTCAGCGGGCTGAGGAAAGGGGCGTCTGAAGGAAAGCAGGGAATTGCAATTTTTAACGAAGATGCAGCGTATGCGGATATTCTGCAGGCCGAGGCGGAAAAATATGCCGCGACGGTTTGTGCCTACGGCAGGAATAACCATCCCGACGTGCCGCTGACTTTGGAAGACGAGGCGGAGCATTGCCGTTACAATGCGTGGTGCGTGTTGAAAACGGCGGAAATTCTCGATTTGGATCTAACGGCGGCCGCTGAGGCAATTAACGGCTTTTCGGCGCCGGAGGGGCGTGGCAAAAAACACAGGCTGAATATCGGCGGACGGCGGGTTATTTTGATTGATGACAGTTACTCCGGGCAGCCGGAAGCGATGAAACTGGCTATTCAGTCGCTGGCGAAACTTCTGGTTCAGGGACGGCGGATTGCCGTTTTGGGGAAAATGGCGGAACTCGGAGATTTTTCCCGACAGGCGCATATTGAAGTCGGGCAGGAACTGGCTGCGGCGGGGATTGACGCGGTGGTCGGTGTGTGTGCGGAGACAAAAGATATGTTAGCGCAACTGCCGGAGCAGGTGGAACAGTATTACTTTGACTCTGCGGACGGCGTGGCGGCGTTTTTGACCGGAAACCTGCTGCAAGACGGCGATGCGGTTTTGGTCAAAGGGGCGCACTATTCCTCGCAGGTGTTTAAAGTGGCAGAAGCGCTGAAACAATACGAAGAAAAGTAGGAGCTGGAGTTGCGGACAGGATTTGCCACGGCAAAGCGCGGCGATATGTACGGTAACGGCCTCTTTGGGCGAAAACGGACGGCGAGGCGGGGCGGCAGGCGAACTGTGTTGCACGGGAGAACCGGATTGCGGGTTGCAATTCAGCTGGCAAACTGTACTGCACATGAAAATTGGATTGCCGGTGGCAATTCAGCAGGCAAGCTGTTGTTATACGGGATGACTTGATTGCTCCTGAGTGATTCAGCGAATGTAGTTTTTGACAAAGCGCGGATTTTTACCGAGGTTGGAAATCAGCTCATAGGCAATGGTTCCGGCGTCGCGGGCGATGTCATCGACGGTGTAGTCGTCGTTAATCAGCCAGCCGAAATCTCCGGGAGAAACAGCCTCCGGCGCCAGCGCGCTGATGTCGCAGATAATGTTATCCATGGACACGCGGCCGAGAATCGGGCAGAAACAGGGCTTGCCATCGGCATAGAAAATAACTTTGCCGCGGCTGGAAAGCGACCGGGGCAGGCCGTCGCCATAGCCGACGGATACAATCGCAATCCGCATATCGCAGGGCGCGCGAAAAGTGGCGGAATAGCCGACAAATTCGCCTTTGGGAAGCGGCTTGACCTGCAGGACGGGGGCTTTCAACTCCAGAATGTTCTGCATTTGGTTTTCGCGGTAGGGCGCAGTGTTTATCCCATACATGGCGGCGCCGAGGCGTGTCATGTCAAAATGAAAATCATCGCCGAGGAACACGCCGTCGGAAGCAGACAGCGTGGCGGGCGTTGCAGGGAAAAAGCGGGCTTTGATAGCGCGGAAAGCGGCGAGCTGGCGCGCGTTCATAAAATGCGCCTGTTCGTCGGCACAGGACAGATGCGAGAGAACGCCGGCAAAGTCTTTCCGTTCGGTTTCGGCCAGCCGTTCGAGTTCGGCAACGGTAAAGCCGAGGCGGTTAAGCCCGGTTTCTACCTGAATCAGCGGACGGATGCCATCGATGCGGTTTTGCTGCCAGAAGGCGTACATTTGCGGCGAACAGATGACCGGCGTCAGGCGGGCAGTGCGAAAATAAGGGAGAGAATCGGCGCCGATGCCTTGTAAAACATATATTTCCGCATCGGGTACGAGAGGGCGGATTTTTTCGCCTTCCGAACCATGGGCAACAAAAAAGCGGCGGCAGCCGGCGGCGTATAACGCAGCGGCAACTTCGGCGGCGCCCAGGCCGTAAGCGTCGTCTTTGACTACGGCGGCGGGAATTGCCGGAGCGGACAATTTTTCCAGAAGCCGGTAATTGGCGGCGAGTTTTTTTAGGTTGATATTAAATACAGGCGTGGTATACAGAGCCATGGCGATTGTCCTTGTTGCAGTCGGTCGGTTATCAGAAACATAATATCGGCGGGGCGGAAGATATGCCGCTGCCGGAAAGGTTTTATGTGATGCAGTTTATTGATACGCATATCCATTTGCAAGATTTTAAGGCGGATTGTGCACCGCGGGTTTGGCATAATCCGGAGGCAAAAGGGCTGGTGCTGGTGTCGGCGGGCCGCGAAGATTTTGCCAAAATCGCGGCGCTGCTGCGGCAGTATCCCGGCAAGGCGTCCGGCGCGTTCGGCATCCATCCGTGGCATTATCGGGAAAAGGCGCCGCTGGACGAACTTGAAACCTGTTTGCGGGAATTTCCGCAGGCGCTTGTCGGAGAAATCGGCGTGGACGAGCTGAAAGAACCGGTCAGCCCCGGACAGCACGATTTGTTCGCAGCACAGCTTGAGATTGCGACAGCATACCGGAGGCCGGTCATCGTGCATGCGGCGAAGGCTTTTGCGGCGCTGACGGAACATGAAACGGCGCTGAAAAAAGTAAAGTTTTCGCACCATGGCTTTGTCAAAAACCGCGAATTGCTGAAGTTCATCAATAAATGCGGCGGCTATATCGGTTTGGGCGCGCTGTTTCTCAAACAGGAAAAAGCGGCGGAGATGTGGGCGATGATGCCGCAAGACCGGATATTGTTTGAGACCGACGCTCCGTACCGGGTTGATGAAACAAAGTATAACGAGGCAGTGCAGGAAAATCTGCGGCGTCTGGCGGAAATCGCCGGAGAAGAGCCGGAAGCACTGGCGGAACGGCTTATTAAAAACGCTGAGGATTTTTTGCGGACAGATAATTTGCAGACAGATAATTTGTAGACAGGTAAATAGCAGACAGGTAAATAGCGTAACGGTTCGGCAATGCAACGATACAGGTGCGGACGCGGGAATCGGGTGAGGAAAAGAAGAGGAAAGGCAGACGATGAAAACACAATTGGAAGAACGGTTGCAGCGGACGATTGCGCTGCTGGGAAAAGAAAAAGCAGAGCGCGTTTTCGGCGCATCGGTTATGGTCATCGGCTGCGGAGCGGTCGGCGGTTATGCGCTGGAGATGGTGGCTCGGCTCGGGTTCGGGAAAATCAGGGCGGTCGATTTTGACCGGTTTGAGGCAAGCAATATCAACCGGCAGATTCTGGCGACGATTTCTACTATCGGGTGCAAAAAGTGCGAAGCGGCGTGCGAGCGGGTACGGGAGATTAATCCCGATGCGGAGGTTCGGGGGCTGGATATACGGATTACGGCAGACAATCTCGATTTTATCCGGAATGAAAATCCGGACGTTGTGATTGATGCGATTGACGATGTGCAGGCGAAATGCTCCCTGGCAGCTTTTTTGGCGCGAAACGGCATTTGCTTTGTGTCGGCAATGGGAGCTGCGCTTAAGACAAAGCCTGAGATGCTGCGGGCAGCGACGCTTGACAAGACGGAAGGCTGCGCGCTGGCAAAGAAAATGCGCGATAACCTGCGGCGGGAAGGCGTTGATTTGAGAAAGGTGCGCTGCGTTTATTCGCCCGAGGCGGTCAAAATCTGCAAAGATGCGGCGGGGAACAACGTGCTCGGTTCGCTGCCAATGGTTCCGGCTGCGATGGGGGCGATGCTGGCGGCGGAAGCGCTGGCATTGGTAACGGAATAGTGCCGGCGGTAGCGGCAGTAATGCAGCAGCGGCGAAAACGCTGATGTTGACAATGGAGTAATGCCGGCGGTAGTGGAAATAATGCCGGTGGCGATGTGGCGATACCGGCGGCGGAAACGGAAAGTTTGGTATCTCACTCAACGGGGCAGAAAAGGGACGGCCGCTTATTCCCATCCGTTCAGGACGCGTTCGCGTGTGCGCTTTTGCACGGCAGCGTCAAAGTACTGGTTGTTGCGCAGAATGTCATAGGCGTTGTTGCCGTCACTGTCGCGAATCTGCGGGTCGGCGCCGCGACTCAGCAGCAGTTTGACAAATTTGGACGGATAGTTGTTTTTTAAAGCGAACAGCAGCGGCGTGTCGCCGTGTTCGTTTTTGATGTTCAGGTTGTTCTGCGCCATAATAATGTTTTCAATCACCATATCCGAACCGCCTTTGTTTAGGACATACCACAGCGGGATGTCGCCGGCGGCGTTGGTTATTTCGGTGTCGGCGCCGCCGCGTAGCAATGTGCGAATCAGCACTTCGTCGCCGTCGGTACGGAGCAGATACCATAGCGGGGTTTCGCCGCGGCGGTCCTTATGGTTGACATCGGCGCCGTATTCTATCAGCAATTTAACCGTTTCCGACGGGAGGTTTTGGCGCACGGCCGTCCACAGCGGCGTTTCACCGAGGTTACTGGCTGCATTGACGTCGGCGCCGGAAGCAAGAAGCATACGGACATAGTTTATGTCGGCGCGGTTGGCCAAGGCATACATCAGCGCGGTGTTGCCGGCGTCATCGGTGCGGTTGATATCGGTTCCGCTTGCCAGCAGGAGTTTTGCCTTTTCGATTTGCAGAGCAGGCGTGTCGGTTTCGCCGGCCTGGGAAGAAATAAACATAAGGGCATTTTTGCCGTCCATACAGGAGGCGTTGACGTCGGCTTTGCCGTTAATCAGTTTTTCGAGAACACTGCGGGATTTATTGTACAGGGCGGCATTGAGGAATGTCGTGCAGCCGTTTTCATCCAATACGTCGATGTCGGCAAGGTTGGCAATGGCATCGGCGACGGCTGCATCGGGATTGTCTTCAAACAGGCTTTCTTTCAGCGCGATGTTGAAACGGTGGTGGTTTTCGGCGATGAATTTGAATTCGGCGGACAGGCGTTCGGACGGGGTGGCGAAACGGTTGATTTCAAAACCGAGGGTTTCGAGATATTTGCGCTTGTTGTAGTAGTCGAGGACGCTTAAACCGTTTTTGTCTTTGGCTTTAAAGTCGGCGCCGCGTTTTATAAGGTACTGCATAACGTCATCCCGCCCGCGGACGGCAGCAGCCATCAGGGCGGTGTGCCCTTCAGAATCGGCGGCGTTGACATCTGCCTCGTTGTCGAGCAGCGACTGCAAAACCATAATGCTTCCGTTTTCGTAAGAGGCAAGCGTCAGGGCATCAAACCCGAAATTGTTTTTAACATTGACCTTGAGGCCGTATTCAAGCAGCGTGTCGATAACGCGGGAGCTTTTGTTGAATGTTGCCGCAAGCATCAGCGCCGTGTTGCCTTCGTGATCTTTTTCGACAAGATTGGCACCGTTATTGATGAGCATTTCGATAATTTCGGCGGACGGGTTGTTGATGGCGGCGATAAACAGCGCTTCATAACGCGGGGTGCAGTGCGTCTGCACGTCGGCGCCGTATTCCATCAGCAGACGCAGGGCATCGAGGTTGGACGAGTTGGCAACGACATACAAAAGCATGGTTTTGCCGTTGTCCAGGCACATATTGAGGTCGGCGGTCTGCGCTATCCAGGCTTCCATTTCTTCCGTCGTAAAGTCCATGCCTTTACGAACTTTCGTCAAAAGGTCAACTCTGGAAACGGGTGCGGCGGGACTTGAGGTGTCTGGCGCCGAGCCGGGCTTGGGGGTGGAAGAGCTTTTAGCGGCAGAATCCGTGCTTGGTTTTGGGGTGGAAGAGGAAGAGCTTTTAGCGGCAGAAGCCGTACTTGGTTTTGAGGTAGAAGAGGAAGAACTTTTCGAGACGGGCGCTGTGTCGGGTTTGGAGTTGGCAGAGGCAGCGTTTTGGGAGGCAGGTGCCGGGGAGGCGGAGCCGTTTATATCAGCCGAGGGGGCTGAATATTCTTCGAAATCCAAGCCCATGTCCAATGCCAAATCGTCATCCATGGCGAGGGCGGGTGCCGCTCCGGCGGCGAAACCGGCAAGCATACCCAGCACGAGGCAGGAACAGGGCAATAAACGGTAATTGTGCGACATAATAACCTCCAAACCGAAAAATTTAATTTATTATAACCGGTTTTTGCTTCAAGTTCAAGCGATGCTGCGGCAAAATCCACATTATATTTGCCGAAATATTTACTGAAATATTTACCGAAATATTTATTGATGTTTGCAGGAAACGGGTTTGCAGCAAAGTATGGACGCGAGAGGGCGGTGGGCATGGCCGGCGGAGGAGAGAGGGCGTGTGTGATTAACGGGTGGCAGATTGGCGGAGGAAAGAGGGCATGCGTGATTAACGGGCGGCAGACCGGCGGAGGAGAGAGGGCGTGTGTGATTAACGGGTGGCAGGCCGGCGGAGGAGGGGGAATTGGGGAGTGGGGCGGCATTGCCGCGTCATATTCTGACCCGGTAGTGGCGGGCGCTGTTCAGGGGCGACGGGATTTCCTCAAGATAGGAAGGGATATTTTCACGTTTAATCAGCCGGTAGTACAGCTTGTCCCGGTTAGCGGGCGAGAGGTCGTAATAGCGGTCGTAGCCGTCGAAGAGCAAAATCTGGGCTATCTGGTGTTTCAGAAGCAGGGGAACAATCGTCCGGTCGTCGGTTCCCTGCAGAAGGTTGTGGGTATCAACCAGCCCGGCGCGGTTGCGGTGGTAGGGCGTACCGACGGTATTGACGCCGCAGAGCCAGACGTATCTGGGGCTCAGAAAGTTGTCGGTAACGAGCGTGCCGCCGGCGTTTCTGACGTTTTGGCAGAGGGCGGGCGAAAATACGGGCGCTTTTTTCTTGTTCAGGGCATTGATGTTAAACGGCAGGAAAACGAATTGCTGAAAAATCAGAATTCCCAGCCCGAGCGCCCAGACAGATGCGGGAAACTCAAGGCTCTGCCGCCGGGCGTAAGCGCTTTTCTTGTAGGTTAAATCAATCAGGCAGAGCCAGGGCAGAATGTTGTAGAGGCTTTGGTAGTTGGCGAAACGCAGGGCGGCAAGGCTTAAGGCGAACAGGGGCAGGCCGAGGCAGAGATTCAGCAGCATTATACGGCGGTAAGATTTGCTGCGCAGCAATAGGAAACTTAAAATGAGCGATGCGGCGCCGAAAGGATAAACGGCAAGAACCGTGTCCCAATCCTGACGCCAGACGGGGCGCATTTCAGAGATGCGGCTGCTCCAGACACGGCTGATTTCACCGTCGAGCGGAAAACGGCAGATGTCGGCGCCAAAACAGACAAGCAGCAGCAGCGCGGTTCCGAGCGCGGCGCATATCAGGCTCCATATTTTCAGGGGGCGGGTGTGCAGACGGCTGCGTTCTATACCGTACAGGGCGACGAACACAAACCAGGAAAACGCCGCGTAGAGTATGGAAATGCGCCCGTTATCGGGATAAAGCCAGCCTTCGTACGGCGGATTGAGCAGCCAAAAGCAGGTCAGGGCAACAGCGAAGTATTTGGCGGTTTTGACGGCCGGAACCGGAGAAACGTTTTTGAAAACATACAGCCAGAGGAAAAACGACAGAAAGAGGAGATAAAGGATGACGCCTTCAATCGCGGCAAATGTTGCCAGTGCCAGAGAAAAACCAAGCAGGCGCAGATAGCGGTTGTGGCGTTTTTTGAGCCAGCAGAGGTTCAGCGAAACGGCGTATATGCCGAGCAGTGCCATCAGCGCGTGGTGGTCGGGACGCCCGATGAAAAAGTAATTTTGCATAACCGGGTCGGAAAGAAAAATAAAACAGCCGAACAGTGTCAGGTAGACATTGAATTGCCGGCGCAGGCCGTATGCCAGGGCTATGGCAGACAGGACGCAGAGCCAGGGGGCAAGGAACGCCCCGCCGAGGAAAACGGTGTCGCGCAGGTTGTCGAGATGCAAAAACGGAATGGCATTTACAGCCCAGAGAATGTCCATCGGCCGGGTCCAATGCAGAATTTCTCCGAACGGATAGTTGCTTTCGGCGAGCGGCTGCTCCCAGAAAGACGGGGCGGCAAGCCAATGCCAGACGCGCAGGGCGCGCATATAGCCGTCCGAATCGTTATAGGTGTAGTTCCAGTACGAAGCGTCGGCGCCGATAAGCGCGGCAACGGCTCCGGCGGCGATTATCAGGTACAGCCAGTCTTTGATAAATCGGGTCAGCTTTTTGACGGCGCGCCGGTAGCGCAGGTCGGCGGTTTCGGCTGGGGTGCGGGATAAGGCCATGGCAAAGACTCCTGACAGTTGGCGGCGGCAGCGCGGCAAAGCCTGCTCGCCTTTACGATACGGGGCGGCACAGGGCGTCCGGGTATAAAGAATGCCGCTGTACCGGTATTATATGAAGGATTTTAATACGGGAAAAGTAAAAGCGGACTTAAATTTTGGGCGCCGCATATAAATTATGGGGCATTAGCGGGGACTTGTCGGGTGCGGGGCATAGCGGGTATAATTCAGGTATGGCGAAGGCATAATTTAGGCTTGCACCGGCGTAAAAAATATGGTATGATGTATCCTATACCGATAAACGCATGACGGAGGGAAACATGGCAACGCTGAGTATCAAAGAAAGCCGCGAATTTGTTATCTTTCAGGCTTTTTCGCAAAATGACAGTTATAATGCGGCGCTGGACGCGTTGGAAAAATATGACCGGGAAAACCCCGATCGCAGGATTTTTGCGTCGGCGGAAGAGAAAAAAGCCATGCGCGACAGCTACCTGATGTTTAAGGAAGCGGAGCGGATTATCAGCCGCGGCGGATCGGCTCCCGATTATGACAATCCGCAGATTATGGAGCGTTTGAATACGATTTTGCGCCAGCAGCTGCCGGCAGTTTCGCGTGAGGTTATGAAAAGCGCAACGGCGAGTACGGCAATCAATAAGGCCAATGTCGGGCGGATGATGGCGCTGCATGCGCGCAACGTCAAGGCGTTGGGCAAGAAGATGCTGCAACAGGGCAAGGAAACGGTGCACGAGCAAGCCCGGGTCGGCAAAAGCGGCATTACCGGACACAGCCCGTACGAAAAGGTTATTTCCACTGAGCCGACGTATAAGCGCAATGAGGACGTTGTGGTGGAGCGTCTGCTTAAAGAACGGCAGGAAAAGCAGAGAGCTTGAGGCGGCGATAGATGAGATGCGGCTGGTGTTGTGGCCGGCGGTGCGGATGACAGGCGCAGGCGGCAATAAATGAGGAGTGGTTGCTGTAGTGGCCGGCGGTGCGGATGACGGGTACAGGCTGCGATAGATGAGGTGCGGTCGGTGTTGTGGCCGGCGGTGCGGATGACGGGCATGAAGCGTGGCATATGAAGAGCAGCGTGCAAATGCTTTCCGGTAACAAAAAAGACCGGATAAAATCCAGTCTTTTCAAAGTGGTAGGGGTGATGAGACTTGAACTCATACTTCCAGAGGAAACAAGATTTTGAGTCTAGCGCGTCTACCAGTTCCGCCACACCCCCATATATTGAAACGAAACACCTTTTTTGCTTTGGGAACCGGAGCCAACTGCTCCGTATTTCGTTTGTATGGGGATATTTAATCTATATTTTTTTTACAGTCAATAGTTTTTTTTGCTTTTTTGGGGATAAAAATGCGATAAAAACGTGGAACATTAACTTTTTTGTGCTATAAAAGATAAAATTGGTTCTTACGGGCGGCGGATTAGAACAACACGAAGCCTGCGACATTGAAGGATGCCGGACAGTGGAAGAATTAGAACAGAATGCATTGGATTTTTTGAAAAGCGGCGAGTTTGAAAAGGCGGCCAAGCTGTATCTGCAGCTTGCGGTGGCGGCGCCGGAGAATGAGAATTACCTGGTGGCGGCGGCAAACTGCTATGACAGTTTCGGCGACAAGAAAATAGCGCTCAGCCTATATAAAAAGGCGCTGGCCGTCAATCCGCAGTCGCTGACGGCGCTTCTCAACGTTTCAACCCTTTATTACGAACTGAAAAAATACGACCGGGCGGCGGAGTTTGCGGAAAAGGCGCTGGAGGTGAAGGAAGGCAATTTTGCGGCGCTGATGAACCTCGGCAACGTGTGTTATGCCAAAGGGGAATACAAGGAAGCGCTCGGGTATTATCAAAAACTGTATGAGCTTAATCCGAATTCGTACAACGCCATAGTCAACATTGCGAATACGAGTTACAACATGAGCCGGTTTATCCAAGCCATCGAGTTTGCCAACATGGCGATAGAAAAGCGCCCGACCAGCGTCGAACCGTATATTATTGCGGGGAATTCCTATATTGAGCTGTTTAAGAACGATGAGGCGACGGGGTTTTTGAAAAAAGCGGCGGAGATTGCGCCGAATTCGGACTGGCTTTGCAATTCGATTGCCAACCTGTTTCAGAAAATGGGGAACTGGAAACAGTGCCTGCATTATGCGTGGAAGGCTTTTGCCCTGAAAGGGGATAAAATCAGCGCCGACGACCATATCAATTTCGGCTATCTGCTGTATGAGGCGCATGACGAGAAACAGGACGAACTGGTTGACAAATATCTCTCGCGCTGGGAGGAATGTTTTCCCGAAAATCCGATTGTCCGGCATATGAGCTGCGCCATCCGCAATATTCAGGAAGTGCCGACGACGGATTTAAGCTATGTCAAGGGGTTGTTTGACGGGTTTGCGCCGTCGTTTGACGAAATCCTGCACGAGCTTGACTATAAAGTTCCGGCGATGATTGCCGATTTTCTGAAAGATACGCTCAAGACCAAGCTGTTTAAAAAACGCCGCATTCTGGATTTGGGGTGCGGGACGGGGCTGTGCGCAGAGGCTTTGAGAGCGTATTTTCCGAACGAGGAGTTTTTCGGTGTGGACGTATCGGAAAAAATGCTCGAATTTGCAGGCAAAAAAAACGTATATAAGGAACTCTATTTTGATGATATCGAAAGTTTTCTCGAAGATGTTGCCGACCCGTATCACGCTGTTATTGCAGGGGACGTGCTGACGTATATGGGCGAGCTGAAAACGCTGTTCCGCCTGTTGGTCAAAGCGGTGAAGGCAAACGGGCTGTTTTGTTTTTCGATATCTAAAAACACCTATAATCAGAGCGATTATTTCCTGACGCCGTCGGGGAGGTTCGTCCATTCAATCGCTTATGTCCGGCGGCTGTTGAAATATTGCGGGTTTGAAGTTATCCGGCAGGAGGAGATGACGCTGCGGCGCGAGGGCAATAAAGAAGTTGACGGGTATATTGTTTTAGCAAAAAAGGAAATAGAAGTCGTCTTTGAGTAGTGCGTAGCGCAGGGGAAGGGCTCGTAATGAAACCTGCGGCAAGGTGCCGATGAAGATGTGCGATGCGGTCTTGCAGTAAAGATGTCGGTGAAGACCATGATGCGGCCTGCGACAAAGATGTCAGGGGAAAGGCTCGTAATGAAACCTGCGGCAAGGTGCCGATGAAGATGTGCGGTGCGGTTTGCGGCAAAAATGTCGGTGAAGACAACGGGAAGTTAATTATGGAAAGAAAGATTAAAGCCGGGCTATGGAGCTCGGCTTTGGTTTTGCGGGTGTGGAAATTATTTGCAAGGATTTTATGTGTGGCGGTGCTGGCTATCCTCGTCCTTCCCGTATCCAGTTAATCGTGTTGAGGACGGCTCCGGCAGTGTTAATTCCGGCGATAACTTTATTTATCGTATTGTTATGCGTAATGTAACCGCTGCCAAAGCACCGCGTAATTTTTTTGTCCGGGTCATAAATCATATTGCGTTCATGCCCGCTGTGATCCCAGGCGCCGATGTTATGGTCGGCAGAACCTTTTGCTGACTGATAGCTGTCGTAATGAACCGGCTTGTCGCGCAGAGGGTCGTTCGGAACCAACGTTACTGAATTGTCGCGCGGGTCGATGAAAGCACCGAGGTAGCCGCCGTGCGTATCGGAGCCGATACGATTCAGGCCATTGGATAAATACGGGTCATATACCAACCCGAAGTTTTGGGCATACAGCGTCGGGTCGGAATAGATGTCAACCTGAGGCTGCTGCTGAACAACGACAGTTTCCTGAACCGGCTGTTGGACGACAACGGTTTGCTGCGGTTCTTCTATGCCCAGTACCCGTTTGTCAGATTCGTTAAGCGGTTCGAATTTGAAGCCTACGCCGTGGTCATTGGAGCAGGCGTATTTGTCGTTCAGGTAATCGGCGACTTTGTTGCCGGTCGGGGGAACATCAATCGGGTGGGTCGGAATTTCGTGCGGTTTAAGGCCTTCGTATTCCTGACGGGCTTCTTTGGCACGCGCGTACTCTTCCTGCAATGTGGGCTTGCGGATTTCATCCGGGCCGGCACGCAGACGGTCTTGGTCGGCATTGGCAAAGGGATCATGCGCCGGCGCCCGGTAGTCGGCGAAGTTTTCGGCTTTGAACTGCGCACCGTCAAAGTTATTCTGAATAAAGTTATTGAGAGCCGTGTGCTGTTCCGGAGTCAGGTCGTGGCTGGCCATATACTGAATCATATTGTAGGAACTCGGGTTGTTGTCGGGCAGGCCTTCAAGCTGCAAAACCTGTTGCAGGGCATGCGGCGCCATCTTGCAGGCAATGGTGGCAAGGTTGGCGTTTTTGCCGACGTGTTCGGATATGCCTTCGGCAACGGCGTTGGTGTCGGTTATCCTGCTGTCGCCCAGGCTTTCCAGATGTTGCAGCGTGTGGGCAAAGGCGCTTTTGCCCTCAATGCCGCTGGAGTTTTCGGCTTTGGCGGCGGCGAGGTTGGTTTCATGCGCTTTTATACCGCTGATTTCATCCGGGGCGCCGTGCATGGCGGGGTCATGTTCGGCCATGTATGCGGCCATTTGGGCTGAAGGCGAATTGCGAAGTATCCCGTCCGGGTCATAAACGCTGCGGTCGCGCAGCATGGTGGTGCCTTCGGGAACGTTGGCATAAGCGTCGTTTGCGTATGCCTGCGCTTCTTTCCACGGGTCGATGCCGTGTTCGGCGGCGACTGCCTTGACGGTTTCGACGGCATTATTGGCTTCTTCCTGTACAAATGCCGTAATGTGCGGCATCAATGCCTGTCCGGCAGCCATACCGGCGACGAGCGAGCCGCCTTTGATGAGCATTTCCTTTTTGTTATTTTTAATTTTGACCTGCAGGGCTTTCTGGTTGGCAATTAACTGCTGCAGTTTTTCGCCGTCTTTTTCCTTCTTGATTTTACGGTTAAGGCTCAAGTTTTGTATACGCAGGCTGACGCTTTCGGTCAGGTTCGGCAACATGGTTGCGGCGGCGCTGATGCCCATACGCCCGTAGGTGCCGAGCTGCCCCATAAAGTTGGCGGCAGAGCTGGCCATGCCGGGCGAAACCGTATTGATTGCTTCGGCGGCGGAGCCGATGCCGGAAGCGATACCAAGCCCGGACAGAGCGGTGGTGGCGCAGGCGCCTATAACCATCGCGCATTTTTTCGCTGTGGATGCGTTCGGGTCTTTCAGCTGCTTATTAATGTTTGCCCAGTTCTTGTAGATGTTGTAGCCGATGACAACGGCGGTGCCGCCCGGGATTAAGCCTGCGGCGCCGTATATCGCGGCGTTTTTGGCGACGGAGCCGCTGATTTTACCGACAAACTTCAGCGCCTGTTTGGCGTAAACGTATTTTTTGCCATAGCGCTCTTCAAGCTTCTTATCGATTTTCTCAACGTTATTGGAAACTTTTTTGACCAGGGGATTGTCTTTGAATTTCTGTTTGCAGCGGTCTTTGAACGTTTCGGTTTCAAGGTACTGGTTGGCGATGGTCGAGGCCAGCGCGTCCTTGTCTACCTGCGGTTTGCCGTTTTTGCCATATTTGGGCTGGGAGCCCCAGACGATTTCTGCCGCGGCATCCTTATAGGCCTGCTCCAGTTCTTCCGGCGTGTAGCTGCCTTGTTTGGCCAGACGTTGTGCCGCCATTTCGCGCGCAAGGGCGGAGATGGCTGCTTTTTGCTCTTTGGCTTCCTTTTCGCTTAACGGTTTGCCTGCCGCGTCGGTAAATTCAACGCTGCCGAGGTCGATGGTGTCTTTGTCCGGGTCGTGCTTACAGGCGAACGGGTCTTTGTCTTTTAAGCCGGCATGCGCTTTGTCATAATTGGCGGCCAGCTCTTCGGTATTGGGTCTGAACGAGCCGAAGTGTTCCTTGTCGTATTGGATAATTGCATCGGCAATCAGGTTCAGGGCCTGCTGGCGCAGTTCTTCGTTGCCGCATTGCAGGCAGAGCAGGCGGTAGCTTTCGGCGTTGGCCGGCGTAATGTCGGAAAGGGACAGGTTTTTCAGGCGGTTTTCAACAATCGGGTCAAGCTGTGCCGACTTGTCTTTGTCGTCTTTGTAATAAGCTTGGGCGGCAACCAGGTCGTCGATGTTGGAAAGGGCTTTGTCCGGCTCATTGCTTGCCATTGCCGCAGCGATGGCAGCGGGAGTGATGGCGCCGGCGCTGTAAGTCCACGGCTTTTTTTCGGTCGTAATGGAATCGAGGGCAGCCTGACGATCTTCCGCAGAGTTTTCCGGTTCCGGCTCAGGTATCGGCTCGGCGGCCGCACCGGGTTCCGGCGAGGGCTGTTCGGGGGCCGGCTGCTCGGGCAGAGGGTTGCCGTCGGCGAGGATTCTGGCGCTCGCTTTTGCCGTTTCCGTCGTATAAGGGCTGTTGATGATGTTCTGCAAAATCTGCCGGTCGGCGTCGGTCATCTCTTTGGGGTCTTTGTTTAGAACCGAGAGGTCTAAAGTCGGCGCTTCCGCGGTTTCAGCGGCGGAAGCGGGGGAGGAGTCCTGCTCTGGTGTTGGTTCGGGGGCGGAAGCCGGTTCTGCGGCGGAATTTTCCGGGACAGGCTGATGGTCTTCGGCGGAATTTTCCGGGGCAGGCTGTGCAGGTGCAGTTTGCTGTACAGCATCTCGTACGGCAGTCAGAGCGCTGCCCAGGGCATTGCGGCTTTCATCGGGCAGATTTCTGAAAGCTTCATTCATATCTTCGCGGTAGACGTCATAAACGCGGTTGAACGTATCGAATTCCTGCCTACCCAGCCTGTAGCCGCCCTGAATTTCGGCAGCCAAATCGGCAACGGCCTGTCTAACCTCTTTACGGTCTGTGTTGGTGATTTCTTTTTTCCGTGCTTTGGCGCTCAGAACATTGAATATTGTTTTGGTATCGTTTTTAGCCATCGGTTTTCTCCTCGTGCGATTTGGCCTGAATTTAAGCTATTGTATCATAAAAAAACGGCCGGTGCAAGCGTAAATTTTTATGATATTTTAACTTTCGTTTTATTAAGATATTCTAAAAATTTTGATTCTAACCGGCGGATTTTAAAAGAAAATGACGGAAATTAACAAAGCAGCTCTTGCGCAGGAAACGCGACTTATCGAATATTGGCGCAAAAAATATCTGTTTCAGGCGGCAGCGGTGGCGGTATGCGCCGGAGCGGCGATTGCGGCGGCGGCCGTTTATATTCAGGCGAAACTGCCGGCACTGCTGATTATTTTGGCGGTGTTGACGGTGGCATACCTGATGCTTCGCGAACTGCGCGACAGTTTGCAGACACGGGGGGAAACGCTTATTTTTGCCAAAGGTAAGGCTTTGTTTGACGGCGTGGATTTTGATTACGGGCAGGGGATTGACAAAGACGAGGCATTGTTCGGAATGTGGGCGTTTGATGCGCGCGAGTGCCGCGGCGTTATGTCCGGCAGAGGGTTTAGCCTGGAAGAAGACTGGTTGTACAAAGCAGTTTCCGCCCGCTTTTTTATGCTCAAGCTGACGGTATTTGAGGGGATACTGCTGGTTGTTGACAACGGAGAGGGCTCAATGCCCGATGCGGCGGCGTTAATAAGAAATGCCGGGGTACACGAGGCGGCAGAGAAAATGCGGCGGCTGCTTGGTGCGGAGACGATGCGGGCTGCTGTCAGCGGCGGGCGGGCGGTCTTTTATTTTAAGACGAAAAACAGGCTGTTTCACCAGTTTGCACTGGAGCGGACGAATACGACGGGAATTTTTGTCCGGCGGGTTGAAGCGCTGAAGGCGCAGGCTGAAGAAACGGCGGCGGCGGTTCGAGGTGCGGCGGATGCGGTCAAGACAGGGGCACAGCCGGCGGCGGTTCAAGGTGCGGCTCAGACAGGGGCGCAGCCGGACAGCGATGAACGGCGGGGAAGTGCCGACGGGTCTAGCGGCGACGGCGGGTGCGAAAAAGTCGGCGGTTGACAAAGGTTGAAGCTTTTGATATTCGTAATTATATAATTTTTATTCAAAGGGAGGTTTTTATGAAATTTACAAAATTACTGGCAGCGGCATTGCTGTCTACGGCTATGATTCCGGCGGTGCGGGTGATGCCGGCGCAGGCGCTTCTGCCGGCAGGGGAAACGTCGGCAACTGATAAAGCTGCGGCTGGCAAGGCGGCGGAAAAGGCCGAAAACGCTGCGGCGACGGCCGGGCAGACCGCGGGGGAAAAAGACAGTGGATACACGGCAGGGAAGAACGGCGGCCAGACGGCCGGGCAGACCGCGGGGGGACCGGCGACCGAAATCACTATTTACAATCAGGATCTGGCGTTGATAAAGAAACGCCAGCAGGTTAAGCTCAACAAGGGCATCAACGAAGTGGTCTTTGACGAAGTGGCGCGGCAGATGCGTCCGGAATCGGCGTTTATTTTCGGCGACGGGGTAAAAATTCTGGAACAGAACTATGACTATGCCGGGGTTAACTATATGAATATGCTGAGCGCTTTTGTCGGCAAGGAAGTCAAGACCGTGCGCACCAATCCGGCGACCGGAGAAAACATTTATGAAAAGGCAATTCTGCTGGCAGCGGACGGAATGTCGCCGGTGCTGAAGTTCGACTACGGAATTGAGACGAATTTTCCGGGGCGGGTTCTGTTTGACAAGGTGCCTTTGGGGCTGAACAGCACGCCGGTTTTAAAAGCCCGGGCAGAAACGGCGGAAGCGGGAGAAAAAGAACTGCGTCTGGCATATCTGACGTCCGGCTTTTCGTGGGAAGCGAATTATGTTGCAAAAGTCAACGATGAAAAAACGCTGGAACTGCTGGGGAGGGTTTCGCTCAGCAACAGTTCGGGCAGCGCTTACGACAATGTCAGCGTTAACCTGATTGCGGGCGACGTCAATACGGTCGGCGCAGTGTTGCAGCCGCGGATGTTTAAGCGGGCAATGGTCAATGCGATGGCACTCGGTGCGGCGATGGATACGATGGAGGCGGCGCCGGTCATTTCTGCCCCGCAGAATTTGAACGGCTATTATATTTACAAGATACCGCAGCCGACGTCTTTGAAAGACGGGCAGATTAAGCAGGTGTCTTTTGTCAATGCGCCGGCAGTGAAATATAAAAAGCGCGGTGTGGTCGACTCAACGCTGTCGTTCGGCAAGAACAAGTCTTTCTATAAGGACGTCCATCCGAACCTGATTTATAATTTTACAAACAATGCGGAAGACGGGCTGGGAATGCCGCTGCCGAAAGGGAAAATCAGTTTTTATGACTATGACAAGAACGGCGCGTTGCAGTTTGTCGGCGAAAATACGATTGACAACAAAGCGGAAGGGCAGCGCCTGACGCTTAATCTGGGCAAGTTTTTCGACGTTTATGCCGAAGCAAAAGTCGATGACATCCAGAAACTAAGCGAGCGCAAATATAAGAAAAATCCGGCTGATACCTGCGTTACGGCAGAAACGACCAACCTTTATGAAACGATTTACCGCGTAACCAACAAGGCGCAGTATCCGGCGGATATCGTACTGAAACAGCCAATGCCGGCTGATGCAAAAATTGTCAAAGAGAGCATCAAAGGCGAGGCCGGGGACGGCAACGAACACGTCTGGCGCTTTACGGTGGCTCCGGGCGCAACGCAGGAACTTAAGGCAAGTATCCAGAATAAGCTGGAGCAGCGCGACTGCGGCGTGATTACGCTGGTGGAATAAGCAAGCCCTGCAGGGAGAGGCAGACCGGTACCGACGGAAAATCGGCGCCGGCCTGCGGCGGTAGAGAATCGGTGTTAATCTGCGGAATGCTGCGGGCGGCGTAGTTTGAACAAACTCCGGGCGGCGGGGTGTTGCGGGTTGCACGGTTCGGCCGGGGGCGGGCGTGCGGACGGCATTGCCCGGGAAAGCTTCAGGAACGGAGTACAGCGGGCAGAACGGTTCAGGAACGGTGAGGCTATGCCCGTGTTTTGACAAGGTGAAAAAAGTTCTTGACGTTTGGAAAAAAGTGTTTTAGTTTGCTTTTGTTGTCCGGTCGGATAGCGGCGTTTCGACGCCGGGCTGTTGCAGACGGACAGCCGGTCAGACGGAGATGTGGCAGAGCTGGTTTAATGCACCTGACTTGAAATCAGACGAGGGCGCAAGTCCTCCCGGGGTTCGAATCCCTGCATCTCCGCCAGTTTTTGCAAAGCCGCTCCGGTTGGGGCGGCTTTTTGTTTTGGGCTGTCGCCGGCGATGAGCGTTTGGGACGTATACATACATATTGAGGATGCATAAGTATTAGGGCGTATAAATATTTGGGACGTATAAGCATCAGGCTGTAAAGGGAGAAAGACAATGACGATTTTAGCGAAAGAAAACAGAGAGACGGCGGTGTTGGAGGCGAGACGGCGGCGGTATGCGGCAGGGAAAAGACGGCGTCAGCGTACGGCCGGGCAGAGCCTGGGGAAGATAATGCTGGCAGCGCTTTGGCTGACGGCTGCCGGAAATACGGCAGCGTTTTCAGCAGCGGAGGCGGCTTTTCCAGCGGCGGCAGCAGGCAATGCATGGGGCGGTGCGGCAGCGGCGGAAGCTGTCCGGCAGCCGAATGAAGATGCAGCCCCTACGGAAGGCGCAGTTCGCATATACGATGAGAAAGACCTGCATGAAGCAGACGGCAAATTGGCGGACATTAACAATATTCCGGTTACGGGCGAGGTTCGGGCGTATTATCCGGGCGGCAGAATTTTAGAAAAGTCTTATTATACCGACGGCGTCAAAAACGGTTCGGCCCGCTTGTTTTTTGAAAACGGAATGCTGCTGAGCGAGGCAACTTATGCCGACGGCAAAGAAGAAGGCGTTGCAAAAATTTATTATGCCAGCGGCGACTTGCTGGCGGCGGTAACGTTTGAAAAGGGAAAAGCCGTGGCGGGGCATTGCCGTACCCGAAACGGAGAAAACCGGGAACTTGATATTGCTGATTTGGCTGCATTTCAGGACAACGGACGCCTGCCTTGCACGGCTAAGTAGATGCAGGGAGCGAGTGCCGGAATGGGCGCTGCGGCGTGAGAATTTTGCAGCAGGAGAGCAAGCCGAACGGCGTGCGTTTTTATAGCGGCGGGGGAGCCGTTTGGCCGGTGCCGGAAAATAAGAGGCGGTGTGCGGTTATTGTCTGGCGGGAGGGGCAACGGCGGAAGCTGCGCGGAAAAAAGGCTTGCAATTATCTGGCGGCAATGCTAAAAAACAGGCAGATTGATATTTGTCTGTCGCGGGAATTATTTTTGTGCGGCGTTGCTGCGGTGTTGTTTGTATTTATTAATTAGTTTATAATTGTTGCGTATGAAAGCAGATTTGAAGTTTAAAGCGGTGTGGTGGAACAGCTTTTTGTTCTATTGGGCACTGATATTTTTGCTTTTTGCCCTTGTGGCGGCAGCTGCGGATTTCTTTAATCTGGGCAGGCTGATGCTTTGGGCGGCGCTGGGCGCGTTCGCAGGGGCAAAAACGGTGCGTCTGCTGGAGGTGTGTTTTCTGATGAAAGAAACCGACACGGCGACGCGGGTATATCTGGCAGCGGTCAATCTGGCGCTGGGCTGCGGTGCGTGCTGGCTGCTTGCCGATTTGGTATTAAAACACTCGGGATTGTAAAACCCGGGTGTTTTTTTGTACGGACGGAGAACGTGTACGAGTGGAGAACGGGTACGGGCGGAGAACGGATACGGGCGGAGAACGGGTATTATGAAGGCGGGCGAGGGGTGATATTTTTGTTGCAATATAAAAATATCTATGATATGTTGCCCAAAATTTTATTAATTATGTCTAATTTAAATTATATTGTATGAATTTATTATTGTTTTTACAGACGGGTTTGCTGTTTTCGGCAAACCGCTGGAAGGTTGCGGTAAGCAAGAACAAACCGTTGTTGTGGCTGTGTGGCATATTTTATGTAATCGCGCCGCTTTTGGAAAAGCCGAATTCAATGTGGGCGGCTCCTTTGTTCTTTTATCTTTTTATTTTAATGGCGGATTTAATGTCTGCTGATGCCGGAGGCGTGTTTGCGAACAGCGGAGAAAGATTCCGTTGTATCGTGTTTGCTACCGGTTTTACCAAAAAGGGAGGGGAACGCCGTTTGAGCGAAGGCGTGTTTATCAAAGCCAAAGGATTGCATATTGTCGATATGTTTCCGGTTACAGACTGCCGGGAAAGGCTGCTGGACGAGCGGACGCTGATTATCAAGCCCAAAGATTTCTCTTCCTGCTGCCTGTATAGTGCGGCTTATCCCAAAGGGCTGATTTTAGGCGAGGCGGTTGATGACGCGTTAGTGTTTTTCTATAGCAAAAAAGCAAAAATGCTGCGGGTTGCAGAGCCGGGTCTGCTTGGCAAAGTTTCGGGGATTGCCGGCGTTGCGGCGGGAGATGAAATGATGTCCGATTTTTGGGGCGAGGCGACATACGTTGCGCTTGATGGCGGAGAGAGTATTGACGCGGCCGAGTACGACAGTTTTTGCGACGCGTATCGCGTTGATGAAACACGATTTCTCTGCGCCGAACAAAACGATGGTTCATGTCTGGTGTTTGAGGCTTTATTTTCCAATGGTGAAGCGGTTGCGGCGTTTCGGGTTGAAAATGTGCCGGAAATCTTTTTTGCAGACGAAAACGGCAGTCGGAAAAGGCTGCATTACGATGCGGAAAAACATGCGTATGCCGTGGCGTGAAAACAGAAAAAACATAAAAAACGGAAGCATTGTGCTTCCGTTTTTTTGTTAAGAATCAGCTTTACCAGGAATAGGTTATTCCCATACGATAGGCCGTATCCGCGCTGCCCCAGGCGGCACCGACATTTAACAGAACGTTGTCGTTTATCCAGTGGAAGCCGCCGAGCGCCATTGCCGTTTCGCCTTCGTACATGCCTGTACCGAAAGAAAGCTGCGTGTTGCCGGTGGCGCGGGCATTCGGCACCAGAGCCGTCATGGCAGACATGGTGGCCATACCGGCATTGAAGTCATCGCGCAGATCATTAATGTCGCCGCTTAGCTGGTAATAACGAGAATCCAAATTGTGAATCTGGTTATCCAATCCGGCAACGGCGTCGGTTAGATTGGTGGCACCGGAGACGTAATGCGTGTTGGCCAATTTTGAGGTGTTGCCGATGGCGGTATTGACTGCGGCAATGTTTTGATTGACTGTATTGCTTGATGATACGCCGTTTTGTGCGGTACCCAAATCTTCTGCCGTACCGATGTTGGAGGCGATTTCGCTGATGGCGGTGGAAATGTCTGCACCGGCTGTGGCGAGATAGTTATTGGAACCGTTGGCGTTGGTATAGTTATCGCGGTTGCCGATGGCAGAATCCAAAGATGTCAGATGATCTTCCACCGTGGTACCGTCGGCCAGGTTGCCCTGATGCTGGCCGCCCAGTTTGTCGGCGAGGCCGTGAATAGTGCCCAGGGACTGGTCTATGTTGTTGATGGCTTCAACAATCGTTTCCGGCGCATCCTCAGAACCATTAGACAGGTTTTTGTTGCCGACGCCGAGCTGGCTGATGTCGCCGACCGTCTTATTGACGGTATCTTCAACCCGGGTGCCGATAGTATTGTCAACCGAGTTTTGAACTTTTTCGTCAAGCCCTTCGTTGGTAACGTATTTTTCATCGGCTTTGGCAAAGATGTTTTCTTCAACCGTTGATAATTGGGAATCGGTGTAGTCTTTGCTCTCCTGCAGGCTGTCTGCAATATTGCCTTCCAGCTCGGTTTTAGCGGTGTTTATGTTGCCTTGCAGTTCAGTTTTGGTATCGGAAATCGTGCCGTTTAATTCGTTTTTGGCCGTATTTACCGCCGTGTCTATCGCACCGCCTTCTTTGGTGATGTCGTTAATCTGGCCGGACAGTTCGGTTTTGGCCTGCTCAAGCTCTGTTTTATCAGCTTTGCCGCTTTCCAGATTGTCAATGGCTTCAGCATTGGCGGTGATGGCGGCAGTGTTGCCGGCGACTGCGGTGTTGGTTTTTTCCAGCTCCCCGTCTAAGGCCGTAACCGTTTCGTTGGTTTTGTTGAGTTCGCTTTCAAGGTTGGCTACATTTTGGTCGGTGGTTTCCAGCTTGCCGTTTAAATCGGAGACGGTTTGATTGGTTTTGCCCAGTTCATCTTCCAGCGCCGTTACGTCGGAAGCATCGGCTTTGCCGGCCAGCTGTTCGTTTACATAAGACGTGTCGGCTTTGTCCGCCAGGCTGCTCTCAAGGCTGTCAACTTTTTTGTTGGTATCAGAAAGCGATGTTTCCAGATTGCCGACTTTTTCATTTGTGTCAGAGAGGGAGTTTTCCAAGTTGCCGACTTTTTCGCTGGTGCTGGCCAGATCGCCGGAAACTTTATCAATATTTCCCTGCAATTCGTCTTTGGTACTTTGCAGCTCTTTATCCGTTGCGTAGGTGTTATCCAGGTTGGCAACGGTATCCTGCAAGCCGCTGATGTCGTCTTTAACCGTAGTCATGTCGTCTTTAACCGTAGCCATGTCGCTTTGCAGCTTGTCAATATCCGTTTCTGTCGTATCCAGGCGCCCGCCAAGTTCGGTTACATCTTCGGCGACATCGTTAATGCTGCCCTGCAGTTCGTCTTTGACGGCAGTGAGTTCTTCATTGCTGGCAAAGGTTTCATCCAGACCGCCCATAACATTGTCAGTTACGGTTTGTTCCAGCTTCTCAGTCTGCTTGTTGATTTCGTCGCTGACGGCGCTGCTGACCGTATCGCCCAGCTGGTCGGTAATGGTATTCTGGACGGTTGAGGCCAGTTCGTCCTGAGAAACGTATTGCCCGTCCAGTTCTGCGGATATTTCATTCTTAATCGTATCCAGATTGTCCTTGCTGACAAATTTATTGTCGGCTTCGGTTTTGCTGTATACATCGGAAGCGTCAGCTTTGTTGTTTAACTCGTCTTTGGTGGCGTAGTTGTTCAGATCGTTTTTTGATGCATACAGGCCGTCGGCGGTATCTTTGTCCAGCAGACCTTCGGTGGCTCCGGCAACGGCACTGTCAACGTAGCTTTCACTGGCCAGGCCGGTGGTTGCTTCCGAAATGGCACTGTTCATATCGTCTTTGGAGACTTTGTCGGCGATTTGCGTTTCCAGAGCACCGGTTGCGGAGCCGACCGCGCCGGCGACGGCGTCATTTAATTCGCCGTCGGTAACATAGCCTTCCAGAGAATTACTGATTTCGGTTTTGGCAGAGTCAACGGCACTGTTGACGTACTCTTCAGAGGCAAGTCCTTCGGTGGCCGTATTAACGGCATCACTTATCGCGTTTTGCATTTCTTCACCCGAAGCCAGGCCGGCCAAATCTTCTTTGGTGGCATAGTTGCTGCCGGCTTCCGTGACGGCATCGTTGATGGCCGTATCAATTGTCCCGCCCTCGGCTACGCCGTCGGATATGGCCTCCGTAATGTCGTCTTTGGTGGCGAAATTGCCTTCTTCAATCGCGGAAGAAACCTGTTCGCTGACGGCGTTTTGGATGGTGTCGCCTGAGGCAAGGTCTTTCGTTGCCTGATTTATGGCCTGCGTAATGCTGCCTTCTTCTTTAAGAGCGTCGGAAATTGCCGTGTTGGCGACTTCTTCGGCCGTGCTGCCGATGGTGTCGGAAATTTCGGTTTTGGCATTATTGATGGCATCATAAACCTGGTCGCCGCTGACAAGGTTATCATGGCCGTTGCCGATGCCTTCGCTTGTGTCTGTGGCTTTGTCTATGGCTGACTTTATGGAACCGCCGCTTTCAAGGGCCGTTTCTATGCCGATGTTAATGCGGTTGTTGGTGAAGGTATAAATTTGTCCGCCACTTTCCAGCGCCGTATTCAGGTTGCTGTTAAAGACGGAAGTTGCCGTATTTCTGACGTTGGCTTCCAGCCCGGTTCCAGAGTATGTGGTGCCGGAAGATATGTTGTTTATTTTTGTATTTTGTTCGTCTTGTTCTTCTTCAAGAGCGGCAATGTCATTGCTGTTTTGGTCAATTTTTCCTTCATTTGTGGTGATGCGATTGGACAGTTCGGTAACCGTGGTGGTATCGGCTTTGAGTGCCAACTCGCTTTCAACAGTTTTGCTCAAATTGTCGACGGCTGTTTTGGCTTCGGACGCCTGAGTTTTGGCTGTGGTAGCGTCTTCCTGTGTGGTACGCAGATTGGCCGCGGTGGCATAAGCGGTATTGCCAATCATATTGATACTGTTTTGCAGAGTGGTAAGGTCGCTATTTGTCAGGTAATTGATTTGGGTATAGCTTGATCCGGATTCATCGCTGGCAATCCATCCGGTTCCTTTATTAAACTGAATGGATTCAAAAGTGTCTTCCTCATTATTTGTTGTCTGGGCATGGACAATTGAGGCCATACTTAACAAGCAAATAGCGGTTCCTGCCAGTAAGATATTTTTGTTCATGGTTTTGTCCTTTGATATAGGTTGCCTTTGTTTTTTGGAGTGTGTCGTGCTGATTTTTTGGGGTCGTTTAAAATATACATCTTTAGTTTTATTTACGTTTTTTTAACTGATTGATTGTATTATAAAAATAAAGAAACAGTTCTGTTGATTTTAAACGACCCTTTTTTTTCAGCAGTCCGGATTGTTCGCAAGGGTAAGGAATACAGGAATGTAAGAACCAGTGCGAAAAAAACTGTACAGTAAGGGAAATATTAAAACTGAGAAAAAAACGGCGAAAGCAGGGAATGGCTGGTTTTTATATCTATTGACTTTTGGGGGCAGGCGGCGCTATATATACCTCTATGAGCAATCAATTTGAAGTGGTCAGCCCGTTTGAGCCGTCGGGAGACCAGCCGGAAGCAATCAGGCAACTGTGCGACGGCCTGAGAAGAGGCGAAAGAAACCAAGTTCTGCTGGGCGTTACCGGTTCGGGCAAGACCTTTACCATGGCCAAAATCATTGAGGAGATGAAGAAGCCGACGCTGATTATGGCGCCGAACAAAATTCTTGCGGCGCAGCTGTATGCGGAGATGAAAGAGTTTTTTCCGCACAACCATGTTGAGTATTTCGTATCCTACTACGACTATTATCAGCCGGAAGCATATATTCCGAAGACTGATACCTATATTGAAAAAGATTCTGCGATTAACGAGCAGATTGACCGGATGCGGCACGGGGCGACGCGTAACGTTTTGGAAGAGAAAGACGTGATTATCGTGGCGTCGGTGTCGTGCATTTACGGTTTGGGAAGCATGGAATCGTATTCGGCGATGGCGTTTTCGCTTAAAAAAGGCGATTGTATCGAGCCGAAAGAAATCTATAAAAATCTGGCGTTGCTGCAATATGAGCGCAATCAGGCGAATTTTGTGCGTTCCACGTTCCGGGTTAAGGGCGATACGTTGGATATCTTTCCGGCGCACTACGAAGACCGCGGGTGGCGGGTGTCGTTCTTCGGCGATGAGATTGAAAAAATCAGCGAGTTTGACGTTTTGACCGGCAAAAAAACCGCGGATTTGGAAGAGATTACGATTTATCCGGCGAACCATTATGTTACGCCGCGTCCGGCATTGTCGCAGGCGATGATGCACATTAAGGAAGATCTGGCTTTGCGGCTTGACGAGCTGCGGCGCAACAACAAGCTGGTGGAGGCGCAGCGGCTGGAGCAGCGGACGCGGTTTGATCTGGAGATGATGGAAACGACCGGGCACTGCAAAGGGATTGAAAACTACTCGCGCTATCTGACCGGACGTGCGCCGGGCGAGCCGCCGCCGACGCTGTTTGAGTATTTTCCGAAAGACGCGCTGCTGTTTATTGACGAGAGCCACATTTCGGTGCCGCAAATCGGCGGCATGTATCGCGGCGACCGCAACCGCAAATCCACGCTGGCTGATTACGGGTTCCGGCTGCCGTCGTGCGTGGACAACCGGCCGTTGAAGTTTGAGGAATGGGACAGGTTCCGCGCGCCGACGATTTTCGTTTCGGCGACGCCCGGCGATTGGGAACTGGAACAGAGCCACGGCGTGTTTGCCGAGCAGGTTATCCGCCCGACGGGGCTGATGGATCCGGTCTGCGTGGTTAAGCCGGTGGAAGACCAGGTTGACGATTTGATGGCGGAATGCCGCAAGGTGATTGCCAAGGGCGAGCGGGCGCTGGTTACGACGCTGACGAAAAAGATGGCGGAGGATTTGACCGAATATCTTAAGGAAAACGGGATTAAAGTGCGGTATCTGCATTCGGATATTGATACGCTGGAACGCATTGAGATTATCCGTGACCTGCGGCAGGGCGTGTTTGACGTGCTGGTCGGAATTAACCTGCTGCGCGAGGGACTTGACATTCCCGAGTGTTCGCTGGTGGCTATTCTCGACGCGGACAAAGAGGGGTTTTTACGCTCGACGCGGTCGTTGATTCAGACCATCGGGCGGGCGGCGCGCAATGCCGAGGGGCGCGTGGTGCTGTATGCCGACAAGATGACGGATTCAATCAAGTTTGCGCTGGACGAGACCGAACGGCGACGCAAGAAACAGTTTCAATATAACCTGGAGCACGGGATTACGCCGAAGACGATTAAAAAGGCGATTTCTTCTGTATTGCAGACGATGACCGAGGCAGAGGGCGACAAGGAGCTGACGGCGCCGATTGCCCGTGACAGGATTGAAAACATCGCCAAAGAAATCAAGCGGTTGACCAGGGAAATGAAACAATACGCGGCGGATTTGGAATTTGAACAGGCGATGAAGTGCCGCGACGAAATCAAACGGCTGGAATCCATCCGGCTGGTCGTGGAGGATTAGGAACCGGCCGCGGAAAACTCGGAAACCGGGCTGAACGGCATTGCGGCAAAACAGCAGGTTTGCGGTGAGCAGAAAGGCTGGCAGAGCAGCGGGCGCAGAACAACGGGGTTGCGGTGAGCAGAAAGGCAGGCAGAGCAGCGGGGCGCAGAACAACAGGTTTCGCAGCAGAGCAGAAAGGCAGGCAGAGCAGCGGGACAGAACAGCAAGTTTGCGGCAGCTCCGGGTGTTCCGATGTGGGAGCAGGGCAGGCGTTGTATCTTTTGTTACATTTTTTCCGGCGCTTTGAAACCCAGAATGTTAATGCATATATCCAAAACTTTCAGTGTCAGGGTAATCAGCGCAACGAGCGACCTCAGGGTCGTTTTATCCTCTTCTGCCAAAATCTTTTTATCGTGGTAGAAGACGTTGAACTTGTTGGAAATCTCGTACACATACGAACAGATGATGGAGGGGGCATCTTTTTTGAGCGCTTCGCCAAGCGTGTGGCTGAAACGGGTCAGTGTCAGAGCCAGGTCGCGTTCGCTGGCAGTGGTGAAAGCGGCAAAACGGCAGGCGGTTCCGGATGCCGTTTTGCCGGACGAAACCGCAGCGGCAATCTCCGGATGGCGTTCCTTAAGCTTGGCAAGAATGGACTTTATCCGCACCATGGTATAAAGGATATACGGCCCGGTATTGCCTTCAAACGAGGCAAACTTGTCAATGTCAAAAATATAATTGCTTTCGCAAGGGTTCATCAGGTCGCCGTATTTGATGGCGGCGAGGCCGATGGCCTGTTTCAACTGCCGCAGTTCGGCTGCGGGCATTTCCTCTTCGCCTTTAATCGCAACTTTGCTTTCTACCGTATCCAGCAGTTCGGAGAGTTTCATCGTGCCGCCGGAACGGGTTTTGAAGGGTTTGCCGTCTTTGCCGTTGACGGTGCCGAAACCGATGAACGTCAGTTCGGTTTCGGGGCGGATTACGCCGGTTTTGCGGGCGCAGCGGAAAACGCGCTCAAAATGCAGCGCCTGGCGTTTGTCGACAACATACATGACGCGGTCCGGGCGGAAATCCCGTTCGCGCTGGACGAGGGTGGCAAGGTCGGTCGTTTCATAAATTGCGCTGCCGTCGGATTTCAAAATAATGCACGGCGGGATTGGCGCGGTATCGCTTTCTTCTTTGACATCTACGACGAGAGCCCCTTCGCTTTCATAGGCGAGCCCCTTATCTTTCATCATCCTGACCATATCGGGAATAAAAGGGTCGGCATCGCTTTCGCCGAGCCAGAGGTCAAAGTCGACGTCCAGCCGCGCATAGTTGCGCTTTAAGTCGGGAACGGAAACGCCGACGATATGGCGCAGCAGGGCGCGGTAACCGCGGCGTCCGGACTGCATTTCCTGCGTGGCGGCGCGGGCGGCGGCCAGATAGGCTTCGTCTTCTTTGGATTTGGCGGAAGCAAAAGGATAAATCTGCTCCAAATCTGCCAGAGTGAACGGCGCTTCCTGCGGGTAGTCCCCGGCATAATTTTCGTCAAAATACGGCAATTCCGGATGACGGAGGGAGAGTTCGTGAATAATCAGCCCCATTTGCAGCCCCCAGTCGCCCAAGTGCGCATCGGCAATGACCTTGTTGCCGGCAAAACGGTTCAGGCGCTTTAAGCATTCGCCGATAACGGCCGAGCGCAGATGCCCGACATGCAGCGGTTTGGCAACGTTCGGCCCGCCGTAGTCAATGACGACGGTGCGGGGATTTTCAACCTTGGCAAAGCCGCAGTTTTCGCTCTGGCTCATTTCTTCCAGATAACAGGCGATGAATTCGTCTTTGACGGTGATGTTGATAAATCCGGGGGCGACGACGGAAACGGTTGCGATGACATCGTTGGCAGGCAGTGCCGCAGCCACGTCATCGGCGATTGCCAGCGGAGCTTTGCGATATTGTTTGGCGGCGGACATGGCGCCGTTGCACTGAAACTGGCATAAGTCCGGGCGAGCCGAAACGACAACGCGCCCCAAGGCGGCGTCATAACCGGCAGCGGAAAAACCCGCGGAAAAAATGTCGCTTAATTTGTCAATAACCGTTTGCACGAAAGGTCTCCTTTAGATGGGGTGGATTTTGGGGGGATATTAAGGCGACGGGAACGTTTTGTCAAGGGGAAATGCGGGAATGGCGAGAGAGGGGTCGGCAAAGCGGCATGGCGGCGGGAGCATTTTGAAACGGCGGAGGGACGGGTGTGTTTTGAGATGGCGGCGTTATGTTGTGGATAGAACATCGCGAGCCTTGCCAAGCGGCGGCGGATTTGGCAAAATTACGTCTCGGGCATTGCAGAAAAGAAAACCCGACACTATATAGAACTAATCCATACAGAGGGAAAGTGCATCCATACGGGAGAGCAGCCTCCTTTGCAAAGGATACTAAAAACAGGTGCGCGGGTGCCGGTTTTTTCGAACGGGAAAGCAGAGCCGCGTGCCGCCAGGACAGGGGCGCGGGCGCCGGCTTTTTTCGAACGGGAGAGCAGGGCAGCGTGCCGGTTTAGCAGTTTGTTTGAGCAATTCATAAGGATATTATAATGAGCCGCGTTGAAGATAAAGACATCAACATAGACAACCATCCGGAAGCAAAAGATGCGCTTCCGCCCGCAGATGACAAGATGATTTTGGAGAATATGGAATATCCGGTGCTGTCGCTCCGGGATATTGTGGTTTTTCCGGAGAATTCGGCATCGCTGTTCGTCGGCCGGAGCATGTCGCTTAAAGCCGCGAAAGCCGCCTATCAGTTTGGGACGCCGCTGGCGCTTTTGACCCAAAAGCAGTCGGCAACAGAGGACCCTAAGGAAAAAGACCTCTATCAAATCGGGACACTGGCGCGCATCAAGCGCTTTATTACCATGCCGGACGGGACGCTTAATCTGGCCGTTGAGGGAATCCGCCGCATCAGGGTCAAGAAACTCAATACGTTCGGCGATTATTATACGGCGTTTATCGAACCTTATGATTTGGCGGAAAACGGCGGTGACGAGGCGGAACTTAAGGCACTGGCGGCGGTGGTCAGCGAAAAATTCCGCCAGCAGACGATTGACTATTCCAAACTGCCCAAAGAAAGCCTGATGATTGTCAACCAGCATGAAAACCTCGGCAAACTGATTGCGGTGATTATCGGCAATCTGGATATCAAAACCTCGGACAAGCAGGAGCTGCTGGAATGCCGCGACGAACGCGCGATGCTGACCAAGCTTTTGGAAATCCTTAATGAAGAAGGCGCGCGCATTGCGGCGGAAAACAAAATTAAAGACCGTGTCAAGAGCCAGATGGAAAAGAACCAGCGCGACTATTACCTTAACGAGCAGCTGAAAGCGATTCAGAAAGAGCTGACCGGGGTAGAAAACGAAGAGGAAGACGAACTGCAGCAATATGCGAAGAAAATTGCCGAATCCAAAATGAGCAAAGAAGCGCGAGCCAAAGCGAATCAGGAACTGAAAAAACTTAAGGCGGCGGGGCCGATGAGCGCGGAATCGACGATTATCCGCAATTATCTCGACTGGCTGGTGGATTTGCCGTGGGGCAAGTATTCGCCAATCAGCCATAATCTCGGCAAAGCGATAGAAATTCTGGACGAAGACCACTATGGCCTGCAGAAAGTTAAAGAGCGCATTATCGAGTATCTGGCAGTGCAGGCGCGGTCGAAAGATTTGAAGAGCCCTATTTTATGCCTGGTCGGGGCACCGGGCGTGGGCAAAACCTCGCTCGGGCGGTCAATCGCCAGGGCAACGGGGCGCAAGTTTGTGCGCGCGTCGCTGGGCGGCATGCGCGACGAGGCGGAAATCCGCGGACACCGCCGCACTTATATCGGAGCAATGCCGGGCAAGATTATCCAAAATATCAAAAAAGCCGGCGTGTCCAACCCTCTGTTTCTCTTGGACGAGATTGACAAGCTCGGTTCGGACTGGCGCGGCGACCCGAGTTCGGCGCTGCTGGAAGTGCTGGATCCCGAGCAGAATGCGACGTTTAACGACCATTATCTGGATTTGGACTATGACCTTTCCAAGGTGATGTTCGTAACGACCGCCAACTCGCTGGATATGCCGCGGCCGCTGCTGGACCGCATGGAGATTATCCGGCTGGACGGCTATACCGAGCAGGAGAAAATTGAAATCGCCAAGCGGCATCTGATTCCGAAAGTGTTTAAGGAGAATGCGATTAAGCCGACGGAGCTGTTTATTACCGACGATGCCATCCGCGACGTTATCCGCTACTATACGTCGGAATCCGGCGTGCGCAATTTGGAACGCGAACTGGCGACGATTGCACGCAAGTCGGCGAAAGAACTGTTGCTGGACAGTGAGAAAAAGGCGGAGAAAGGCGGAAAGAGCGCCGGGCGGAGCCGCAACGGCACAGTTAATGAAAAAACGGCTAATGAAAAAACGGCGGCGGACGAGCATATTACGGTTACGGCAGACGAGTATATTACGGTTACGCCTGACAACCTGAACAAATATCTCGGCATTAAGAAGTTTCATTTCGGTGTGCGCGAGGAGAAAAATCTGGTCGGGGTTACGACCGGGCTGGCATGGACGGAAGTCGGCGGAGACATCTTGTTTATCGAAGCGGTGGATATGCCTGGCAAGGGCGTTATTAAACAAACCGGCAAACTCGGCGAAGTGATGAAAGAATCGATTGACACCGCATATTCGGTTGTGCGGTCGCATGCGCAGGCGCTGGGGATTAATCCCGAGGTGTTTGAAAAGACCGATGTGCATGTCCATGTGCCGGAGGGAGCCATTCCGAAAGACGGTCCGTCGGCGGGAATTACGATGTATACGACGCTGGTGTCGGTGTTTACGAAAATCCCGGTCAGGAGCGATGTGGCGATGACCGGCGAAATTACATTGCAGGGCAGGGTGCTGCCAATCGGCGGTTTGAAAGAAAAACTGCTTTCGGCATTGCGCGGCGGCATCAAAACGGTGATTATCCCGAAAGGCAATGAAAAAGACCTGGCGGAACTGCCGGAGATTGTCAAGAACGAATTGAAAATCGTGCTGGCGGAAAATGTCAACGACGTGTTGGCTGTGGCGCTGGAACATCCGGTTACGCCGCTTAAGACCGATACGGTGCATTAAGGCGAAGGGCTGACTGATGGAAAAAGCCGGTTTTACCGGCTTTTTGTTTGGCGTTTTGCCGCCGTGTTTTTGTGCCGGGGCAGACAGGTATTGACAAAACCCGGCGGCGATGTTATAGAACAACGCAACAGAATATTGTTATGGAAGTTTAATTATTTTAAATTTGATTTTATGAAAGCTAAAATTTCTAAGAAAAAGAACAGGAAGCTAAATGCCAAATCGGTAAAAAGAGAACCGGGCAAGGCCGAAGTTTTTCTGACATCGCTGCACAAAGCCGCTGAAAAGGCCTTTTATCCCAAAGCGTGGCTGGATGCTTTTTGCCGCGACTGCTGGAAGTTTGAAGACAGGCAGGAAAAATGTTTTGCCGCGCTTACAACGGTATTTAAGTTTTTGCCGCAGGCTGAACAGATGGAGCTTATTCCGCTTTTGATAGGCAGCAGCAAGGCTTATCCGAAACTTGTCCTGTTGGCCGAGGAGCTGTTTAACGCCCTGCCGGCGGAAGAGCAGAAACGGATTAAGGTGCCGATGATTTACTGGACGACGGATGACAGGGAAACCCAGATTACGGAGGCGGAATATCGCTGGCGAAAAGAGCATGATTTGTCCTGTCGGCAGACTGAAACCGGCTATTCCCGGCCGATGAATGCGGATTTGGATTTGAAGTGTTTTTACGCCGTCCTCGGAATGCTCAGCGCTTCGGGTACAGAAACTTACATTTATCTTCGTGGCTGGTAAAACGGCCGGTTCGGAAATTTGGGAAAAGGCGCTGTCTGCGGACGGCGCTTTTTTAGTGGGGAAGATGTGCCGTGTTGCAGAGGCGGCGGAACAAAGAACGGGTGATGTGCAGCGGGAAACGGAGAACAACGTACTGTGCAGCGGCTGTACTGTGCAGCGGCTGTATTGTGATGCGGTTGTGCTGTGCGGCGGCTGTTTTATGATGCGGGCAAATGAAGCAGGACGATATTTCCGCTTGACAGGGCGGGGAGTTGCGGTTATATTTCCCGTTGTTTGAATTGAGGCATACAATGGCAAAGAAAGTAAAAAAATCGGATTTTATCGCATCGGGGCAGGTGGCCGTCAACCGCCGCGCCACGTTTGACTATGCCATTGAGGAAACGTTTACCGCCGGTTTGGAATTGCGCGGTACCGAAGTCAAATCGCTGCGGCTGGGCAAGGCAAGCCTGACCGATACGTACGGTTCTTTTGCCGACGGCGAATTATTTATCGAAAACCTCAAAATTGAGGAGTATGCCAACAAAGGGTATGAAAAGCAGGAGCCGAACCGCAAGAAAAAGCTGCTGCTGACGCGCCATGAAATCAACCGCATTATCGGGGCGATGGCGAAGAAAGGCTATTCCCTGGTTGCCAAGCGGCTGTATTTTAACGAGCGCGGGCTGGCCAAGCTGGAGGTCGGCATCGGCAAGGGCAAGAAACTTTATGATAAGCGTGAGAGCATTAAGGAGCGCGAACTGAACCGTAAGTTGCGCGAGTGGTAGCAGGGGAAGGCGTGTCGAACCGCAGGCTGCGCGAGTGGTAACTGGGGAAGGCGTGTCGAACCGCAGGCTGTATAAGCGGTAGTCGGGGTGCGGTGCGTTGGTCATAGGTGGTTGTCGGCGAGTTGATGAGCGGGGCGAGGAGAGAGGGCGCTGCGGACTGGCGGGTTGATGAGCGAGTGGTAGCCGAGGGTGTTGGTGCGGGTGTAATAACCCGTTATTTTTAAAAGAAAAACTTAAAAATATCTCCTGAAGTTTTAACCGGTTGTTTAGAAATGGGCGGCTAAACTCGGGGCAGCTGCCGGCGGAGGGCCTTTTTTCCGTCCGGGTTGCTCGTTAATACCGATGAAAAGGGAGATTACATGCTTAACATTAAGAAATTGACGGCTTTTGCGGCGGCGTTGGCGCCGGCATTGGCCGTGGGGGCGAGCGGGGCGCAGGCGTCCGAAATCGACCTCAAAATCCCGTCGCTGGACGTGGGTTACAATATTTTCGGCTGGGCGGTGTCCGGTACGCAGATTTTGGCTTTCGGGCTGGTTATCTGCGTTTTGGGCATGCTGTTCGGCTGGTATCAGTTTCACAAAATCAAGAATATGCCGGCGCATCAGTCGATGCTTAACGTGTCGGAACTGATTTACGCAACCTGCAAGACCTATATGAAACAGCAGGCGAAACTGCTGCTGTTGCTCGAAGTGTTTATTGCGGTATGCATTTTCTACTATTTTTACGGCCTGAACGATACGCCGCTGCCGAAAGTCCTGACGGTTCTGGGCTGGTCAGTGCTGGGTATTCTCGGCTCGTATTCGGTGGCGTGGTTCGGTATGCGCATCAACAACTACGCGAATGCGCGCACGGCTTTTTCTTCGCTTGAAGGCAAGGCGTACAAGGTAATGAGCCTGCCGCTCAAGTCCGGCATGTCCATCGGCGTGCTGCTCATCTGCGTTGAGCTGATTATGATGATGGCAATTTTGCTGTTCGTATCCAAAGAGAGTGCGGGCGCGTGCTTTATCGGCTTTGCCATCGGCGAATCGCTCGGCGCGGCGGCGCTGCGCATTTGCGGCGGCATTTTCACCAAGATTGCCGATATCGGTGCGGATTTGATGAAAATTATCTTTAAAATCGGCGAGGACGATGCGCGCAATCCGGGCGTGATTGCCGATTGCACCGGCGACAACGCGGGCGACTCCGTCGGCCCGACTGCGGACGGTTTTGAAACCTACGGCGTTACCGGCGTGGCGCTTATCAGCTTTATCGTTCTGGGTGCGGGCATGATGTATGCCAATAACGGCGATTTGGTCATGCTGGCGAACGGCGTTGATTTTCAGGCGCGTTTAATCGTATGGATTTTTGCGATGCGCATTCTGATGATTCTGACCTCGCTGTTTTCGTACTGGCTGAACGGGAAAATTTCCGAAGCGCGCTACGGCAAGGAGAAAATCTTTGACTTTGAAAAGCCGCTGACGAGCCTTATCTGGCTGACGTCGCTGACGTCGATTGCGGTAACGTTCGGCATTTCGTATGTTATGCTTTCCAACATCAGCCCCGATTTGTGGTGGCGGCTGTCGCTGATTATCAGCTGCGGCACGCTGGCAGCGGCGCTGATTCCTGAATTTACGAAAATCTTTACGTCTTCCAAATCGCAGCACGTGCAGGAAATCGTCAAGTCCAGCCGCGAGGCGGGCGCTTCGCTGAACATCATTTCCGGTATTGTCGCCGGCAATATGTCGGCGTTCTGGCAGGGGCTGGTTATGGTCGGCCTGATGGTTATCGCATTCTTTACGGCGCAGGACGGCCTGGACGGCTTTATGGTCTATCCGACGGTGTTTGCATTCGGCCTGGTGGCGTTCGGCATGCTCGGCATGGGGCCGGTAACGATTGCGGTCGACAGCTACGGCCCGGTTACCGACAACGCGCAGTCGGTGTTTGAACTGTCCCAGATTGAGAGCCTGAAAGGCGTCAAGAAAGAGATTGAGAAAGACTACGGTTTCAAGCCGGACTTTGAGCAGGGCAAACACCTGCTGGAAGCCAACGACAGCGCCGGAAACACGTTCAAAGCGACAGCCAAGCCGGTGCTTATCGGCACGGCGGTTATCGGTGCGACGACGATGATTTTCTCCATCATTCTGCTGCTGAACCTTAAGCTGAATTTGCTTGACCCGATGGTATTGTTCGGCATTATCCTCGGCGGCGCGGTCATCTACTGTTTCTCGGGCGCGTCAATGCAGGCGGTTTCCACCGGCGCTTACCGTGCGGTCGACTTCATTAAGCAGCACATCAAGCTTTCGGGCAAAAAGGCGGCTTCCAAGGAAGACTCGCAGGAAGTGGTGCGTATCTGCACGCTGTATGCGCAGAAAGGCATGTTCAACATCTTTATCGTGATTTTCTCGTTCACGATTGCGTTTGCGTGCTTTGATGCGAATCTGTTTGCGAGCTATCTGATTTCGATTGCGGTCTTCGGGCTGTACCAGGCGCTGTTTATGGCGAATGCCGGCGGTGCATGGGACAACGCCAAGAAGGTCGTAGAAGTCGACCTTGGCGAAAAAGGCACGCCGCTGCACGACGCGACGGTCGTCGGCGATACGGTCGGCGATCCGTTCAAGGATACGTCCTCGGTGGCGCTGAACCCGATTATTAAATTCACGACGCTGTTCGGCCTGCTTGCGGTCGAGATGGCGGTAGCGGCGCCGAAGTGCGTTTCGCTCGGCCTCGGCATCTTCTTCCTGTTGGTGGGGTTGGTCTTTGTTTACCGCTCCTTCTATAAGATGAAGATTTAAAGGGGGAAATTATTGTGAACTGACTCGCAGATGGTGCTCCTCTTCGTCGCGTCGTGTACGTTTATGTACACTCGTGCTCCTTGGGAGACATCTGCGGTCTTTTCGCAAAATTTTCCGCCTTTAAGGGATAAATTATTGCGATTAAGTTCGCAGGAGTCCGGTTTGTGAAAACCGGACTCTTTTTTATACAAAAAACATATTGATTTTGTATAAAAAGTATGTTATATTAAGGCAGTTAAAAAATTATTGTGCCCGTTTGCGGCTGTTTTGTTTATGCAGAACAGCATGGTAAGGTTTATGTTTTATTATTGCAAGGGTACATACAAGAGAAATTTTTTTTAATTAAATAATCTAAAATTTACAAACGTATGAAAAAGAAAAATTTCTTGCGTTTTGCAGCTATAGCTGTGAGCGCAGTAGTATTGGTTGCGTGCAGCGGTGCGGAGTATCTTGACTTAGGGAAGAAAGTCGAGGAGAAAAACCTTGAAGTGTCAACGTCCGTGAATGACGGACAAGGAGAAAGCACTGGTTCGTTTGAACAGAGCTCTACTGTTGATTTGACCGGAGACGGAACAGACGTGCAACGTTTTAGCCCGACAGCTTACATTAATGTGGTTCTCGAAAAGAAACACATTGAGGTGGTAAGCGAAGCTGAGTTGGCGGTTGCTTTGACCGGCGAGGAAACGGTAAGCGACAAGAACTTTGAAGAAGGGGCGACTTTCGGCAAAGATATTGTCAAAAAGTTTACCTTTTCTGATGGGCAGGTAGCAACGGTCAGTTATGGCTGGCGGTATGAAAAAATGCCGGTTGCCAATACGACGCTTTCTACGCCGCACCTTGAGATTGACCCGGTGGTTTATGACGATTACACGTCGGAAGCTGAAGGAGAAAATCAAAAGGTAACTTTGGCTTTTAACGCTTCGTGGTCAGCTAAGGCCGTTACGACGTCGAAATCAGACGTTATGACGCTGCGGCCGTGGTATACCAAGTCGGTAAAAGCAGGCGACATTCCCGGTGAGCCGGTTTGGGACTTCAAACTTAACTGGAGCCTGAATGGTGAACGCCAAGGCGTGGTTGACGTGATTGTTACCAAGACAATTCCGTATTCAACGGCAGAAGACGAGGTAAAGACGTGGACTGATCAGGTTGTTGTGGCAATGGGATTAAACAGCAACAACAGCTGGTATGTGGCAAACACAGAAGTTACTTATGACTCTTATGTTACCAACGAAGGGAAAAGTTCCCGTATCAGTGGTACAGAGAGGGCATTTACGGTAGAATTTGATGACAACCGTTATAACTTCGTGCCGCATTATCGGATGCCGGGCGGCGGTTATCTCACTCCTGAGCCGACGTTTAACACGCTGGTGCGTTCCGTCAAAATCGTCTTTGACAACGGGGAAAAGCACAAAGAATTTAATATTCCGCTGGAACTTAAATTCTCACAGAGCGTGCAGTACCTGTCCGAACGTGCCAAACTGTATCCGGATGACACATATCTGGGTTCCGACGTAAGGGAATTCAGTTTCGTCAATACGGATACCAAGCAGGAGGTAATGCACCACACGGCATACACCGACCTGAAGCTGCACCCGTAACGCGCAGTACCCTGATTTAGAGAAAGCCCTTCTTGCAATGCCCCGTTTGACGGCGGCGCTGCAGAGGGGCTTTCTTTTTGTCAGCGGCAGAGAAAATCGTTGGGGCGCGGCGGACGGCAGGGCCAAGCGACAATCGGCAGGCGGCAGTGCCAAGCGACAATCGGCAGGCGGCAGTGTCAGGCGGAAACCGGCGGGCACAGACAGTAACCGACGTGCACAGGCAGCAGGCGGCGGGTGCGTTAATTTTGGCGGAGCGGGGCGTGGTTTAAACCTTTTTTTAAGATTATCGGTGTTATGAACAAAATATATCATTATGCCCGGCAGGCAGCTGGGTGTCAGGGGCGGATTAATGCGCCAGATGTATGGCAGGCGGTGGATTGCCGGGAGAACGGAATCAACGCGCCATATATCGAGCTGGTACCTGATTGCCGGGAAAACGGAATCAATGCGCCATATATCGGCAGATGACTGGTTGCCGGGGACGAAGGGAACATTATGTCAAGTACGGAATTTAGAACCAAAATAAAACATTTGCGGCAGAAAATCAGCAAGCTTCCGGTTGTGCTCGACCTGATAGGCGGGCTGGCTTATTTATATGCATGGCTGGCGGGGAAAACGGGGAAGTTTGACGTCAGCGGAATAGACGAGTTTGAAAAGCTGATTGCCGACAATGACGGCGGCATTTTTGTTGCCTGGCACGGGCGGGCGCTGATGCTGCCCTATTTCTGGCGCAATCCGCGGCAGATGAAAGCGCTGGTATCGCCGCACAATGACGGACGGATTATCGCACGGCTGCTTCGGGGGTTCAATATTTTGAGCATCGACGGTTCCAGCTACCGCAAAGCGCTTCCGGCGGCGCTCAGCATCGTGCACGAACTGGAGCAGGGCACGGTGGTGGCGCTTATTCCGGACGGACCCAGGGGGCCGAGGATGCGCCTGAACAAAAGCGTGATTTATTTTGCCCAGAAGACCGGCAAACCGGTTATGGGGTTTACCTACAGTTCGGAAGGGGCGTGGATTGCCAAACGGAGCTGGGACGCCATGCTTATTCCCAAGCTTTTTGCCAGAGGCGCAGTGGCGGGTACACGGCCGTTGTTTGTGCCGCCCGACGCAACCGAGGAGGAAATGGAACAGATGCGCCGTGCGTTTGAAGACGAACTGAATACGCTGACGCAGGAACTTGACCGCAAATGCGGGCTGCCGGAGATTGTGCCGGCGGGAGAGATGAAGAACAAGAGGATATAAACAAACCGGTGCGCCGGATATCGGAAAGGACCCTGACATGGTTATCGGAATTTATAAGACGCTTATTACTCTGGTGTTTCCCGTGTTGAAAGCGACCTATATCAGAAAACGGCGGCGGACGGGCAAAGAACATCCGGTGCGTTTCAACGAGCGGCTGGGGCTGTACAAACGCCCGCGCCCCGAAGGAAAACTCTACTGGATGCACGGCGCGTCGGTCGGCGAGGCGGTGTCGATGCTGCCGCTGATTGACAAGCTGCTGAAAGAAGACCCGGAGCTTTCGATTATGGTAACGACGGGAACGCTGACGTCGGCGGAAATTATGGCCAAGCGCCTGCCGCCGCGTGCGTTCCACCAGTTTATCCCGTTTGACGTGCCGGCGTATGCAAAGCGGCTGTTGAAGCATTTCCGCCCCGACGCGGTGTTGTGGTTTGAGTCTGAATTATGGCCGTCGCTGCTGTCGGAAATCAAAGCGGCAAAAATTCCGCTGATTCTGGTTAACGGGCGGATTTCGGACAAGTCGTTTGCAACGTGGAAGAAGTTTAAATTTGCCGCCAAAGAGCTGTTGTCGTGTTTTTCGCTCTGTCTCGGGCAGTCGGAACAGGATAAGAACCGGCTTATCTTTCTGGGAGCGCCGAAAGCGGACTGTTTCGGCAATATCAAATTTGCGGGCATGCCGCTGCCGGTCGACGCGGACAAGCTGGCAGCGCTGAAACAGGCTATCGGGGAACGTCCGGTGTTTCTGGCGAGTTCGACCCATCATGACGAGGAGGAACGGCTGGCTTTGTATCTGCCGTGGCTGAAGGAAAATGTGCCGGGCGTCTTGACTGTCGTTGTACCGCGCCATCCGCACCGCGGGCAGGAAATTGCCGCAATGTACCGCAGCCGGCATTTTGCGGCGGCGCTGCGCTCTGCGGAAGAACCGATAACGCCGGAAACGGATATTTACGTTGCCGATACCATCGGCGAGATGGGGCTGTGGTACGCGCTGGCAAAGGTCAGTTTTATCGGCGGGTCGCTGGTGGCGCACGGCGGGCAGAACTTTATGGAGGCGGCGCGCGACAAAAACGCGGTCATCGTCGGCCCGAATATGCAGAACTTTGCGGAGATGATGACGCGGGCGCGGTTTTTTGACGCGGTTTATCAGGTGTCTTCCGCCGAGGATGTGATTGAAGAGACGATTACGCTGCTGCGCGATCCGGCACTGCTGGCGGAAAGGCAGCAAAAAGCGTACGCCTGGACGGTTAAGGAAGCGGCGGTTTTGGACGGGATTGCGGCGGCACTGGCAAAGGAGCTGAGACGATGAAAACTCCGCGTTTCTGGCAGAAAAACGGCATATTTCCGACGCTGCTGACGCCGCTGGGGTGGGTTTACGGCGCGGCGACGCAGCTGCGGCTGAGACTGGGCAAACCCCGCAAGTGCAAGGCGAAGGTCATCTGTATCGGCAACATCACCGCAGGCGGTGTCGGCAAGACGCCGGTGGCGATGGCCATGGCGGAACAGTATATCAAAGCCGGCAAGAAAGTTTTTTTCGTTACCCGCGGCTATAAAGGCAAACTGAAAAATATCGTGGTCAATCTGGAACGGCATACGGCGGCGGAAACCGGCGACGAGGCGCGGCTGCTGGCCGGCGTGGCGCCGACGATTATTGCGCCCAGGCGGGAGCTCGGCGCGGAAAAGGCAGTGCGGCTCGGCGCGGAGATTATCATTATGGATGACGGTTTTCAGAATCCGGGGCTGTATAAAGACGAAAGCTGGCTGGTATTTGACGGTGCTGCGGGTATCGGCAACGGCAAAATTATTCCGGCGGGGCCGTTGCGCGAGACGCTGAAAAATGGCGAAAAGCGCGCCGATTATATTCTGATTATGGGCGAGGACAAGACCGGGCTAACAGAGCAGTGTACGCTGCCGGTGTTTTCAGGCAGGCTGAAACCGCTGCCGTTTGACCTGGAGAATAAACGGGTGTTGGCATTTGCGGGCATAGGACATCCGGAAAAGTTCTACCAGACGCTTAAGAGCCTCGGCTATATCCTTGTCGCAACGCGGGATTTTTCCGACCATCATGCCTATACGGCGACGGATTTGGAGGCGTTGCGGGCGGAAGCAGCAGCACAAGGGCTGTCGCTGGTAACGACGGAAAAGGATTACGTCAAGCTGCCGGACAGCGCCAAAAAAGACATTTTCTGCCTGAAAGTGCGGGCGGAATGGGCACCGGTTCCGGTATGCGGGACGCGGAACGGACATCAGTGAAGGTGTTTGGTGCGCGGAACGGATACCAGTGCCGGTATGCGGGATGCGGAATGGATATCAGCGAAGGCGTTCGGTGCGCGGAACGGATGTCAGTGCCGATATGCGGGACGCGGAATGGACATCAGTGAAGGCGTTTGGTGCGCGGAATGGATATCAGTGTCGGTATGCGGGATGCGGAATGGATATCAGCGAAGGCAAAATACGAACGAACGGAGCTGATGCCAGCGAAGGCAAAGTGCAGGCGGAGTGTACGCCTGCGAAGACAAAATGCGGGGCCGGTAAACCGTATTGCGGTACTGTTTAATTTAAACGTTCGTTTAATTTCATATACTTTTGGTTTAGCTAAATAGCCATATCGGCGATGAAAATATCCCCAGTTTTTTGTTGATAAAAAACGAACGTTTTTTTTCAGCAGCGGAGGGGTATATGCCGGAGTATAAAGATTATTGTCGGTTATTACGGTTTGTTACAACGAGAAGGAAATTGAGCGCTGCTGTTATTTGTTCGGCATTTGTTGCTGAAGATAGGGAGAGAACTAATGGCTGACAAACAGATTATTCCAATTGTCTTTGCGAGTAACGAGAATTATGCACCGTATATGTCGGTGGCAATTCGTTCGATTATTGAACACAAGTCTCCGGACAAGGAATATCGGGTTTATGTGCTGCACAGCGGTTTGAGGAGAGAAACACTCGCATTGCTGCAGAAAATGACGGTTGAGGGCTTATGCGTTCAAGCTGTTGATATGACGGAGCGGGTTAAGGATTGTCCGCTTTATGTGTGCAGTTATTTTTCGGAAGAAATGTATTATCGTATTTGGATACCGGAGATTTTTAAAGAATATGAAAAGGTTTTGTATCTGGATTGCGATGTTTTGGCGCAGGCTGACGTGGCGGAAATGTTTATGGAGGATATGGAGGGAAACTATATCGGAGCCTGTTCAGATATTTATACTTTTGAGATGCAGAGCTATATATGCGATAAATTACGGTGTCCGGAGGAGGGATATTTCAACAGCGGCGTACTGATGTTCAATATTCCGCTGTGGATAAAAGAAAATCTGGTGGAGAAATGTGTAAAGAAAATAGCCGATATGCCGGATTTGTCATATCCGGACCAAGATGTATTGAATATGGTTTGTGCCGGGAAGATTTACTACTTTGATGTCATGTGGAACGCGATGTGGCATGTTGAGTTGGGGAAAACTGCTTTTTATTCTGAGGTAAATACACAAAAATATGCAGCGCTGGAGAGCGGCAGAATAAATCCGAAAATCATACATTATTCTTCGCCGGTAAAACCTTGGAACGATGGACGGTTTCGGCGTTTGGCATCCGCTTGGCGGAGGTGTGCGCAACACTCTCCGTTTTTTGCCGGCAAAAATCAGGAGCGTTGGGGAATCTATCTGGTAAATCAGTGGCTGGCAAGAGAAGCGGAAGATGCGGCTAAATACGGCGAATTTTTTTATTGTCTGTATCGTTTACCGGCTGTATTCAGAATTATTAAATCAACGCACAGCAGAAAACTGAAATTGTTTAATGTACTGACGGTTTATAAAATTAAATATAAAAAAGACGGTGTGGAACATTGCCTGTTCGGGTTTATTCCGTTGTTTGGCATACGGAAAATCGCATAAGTCAGGAGGAAAACCGGCGAAAATGCAGCGGGCGCGTTTATGGTTTTCAGCTTAAAAAGCTTTTGATGCGGTCAGAAAAAATGATGTCGTCTTCGCAAAGGCCGCGCTTTATCAGCATATCGGCTTTGCGGCGGGTGCGGGAGAGGGCAACGTACAGCTGGCCGTGGGCGAACGCGCCGCGGTCGATGTCAATAATGACGCGGTCAAGAGTTTTGCCCTGTGCCTTGTGGATGGTCAGCGCATAGCCGAGCTGGAGCGGGAACTGGATAAACGAGCCGGTTTCCTTTTCGGTTACGTCGCCGGTTTCTTCGTTAATGTCATAGGCGAACGACTTCCACTCTTCGCGGCGGACGGTAATGAATTTGTTGTCCTGAAGGCAGCGGACAACGATATAGCGGTCTTCGAGCTTTTCGACAATGCCCGAGGTCCCGTTGATGTAATCGGGGTAGTTGTTTTTGTTAAAAACGACGAGCGCTCCTTCCTTGATGGTCAGAATTTTCGGGGAGGGCGTATCCTGCATTTTTTCAAACGAACCGGCGAGCTGGGCCTCGTATTCGCGTTCGGGCGTCTGCAATTCGGCAAGGCGGCGGCGGTTGATGCCGTCGGCGACCGAACGGTACGGCGTGATGGTGATGGCGGTGGCGGCGAAGTCCGGCGGATAGTTTTCGCGCCGATTGAAGTAAGAGACGGTTTCGGGCAGGTTTTCATCGTTGCGGAGGTTTTGCAGGTAGCTTAACAGTTCTTTGTCGCTTTGGCGGTAGACTTCGGTCAGCTCGATTTTTTCAAATGCGCCTTTTTGATAAGATAACGCGTCAAAAAAGTACGGTTCGGCGGTGCCGTATTTCTGTTTGAACGCGGGAATTGCCGCCGGTTTGATTATCGGGGGAAGCTGGCAGAGGTCGCCGATGAGGATAATCTGCAGCCCCCCGAACAGCGCCAAATTGCTTCGCGCCTGGCAGCACAGCTCTTCTATCATATCCAAAATGTCGGGACGGAGCATGGACACCTCGTCGATAATGAGGATGTCGGTTTTTTTGAGAATGGACTTCAGTTTGCGGCGGCGGGTGGAACGCACTTCCTGCGGAATGAGAAAATCGCTTAACGGCAGGGTAAACATGGAGTGGATGGTGGCGCCTTCGATATTGAGCGCGGCGATGGCGGTCGGGGCGACAAGGCGGATGCGTTTTTTAGAGTGTTTCTTCAGGTATTTGATAAAGGTGGACTTGCCGGTGCCTGCCTGTCCCTGAATAAAGATGTTGTTGTGGGTATGTTCAATCCTGTCGAACAGCTTGCGCTGGGTAAGGTTCAGGGAATCAAGGTCGCGGACGGCTTTGGACACGGCCTTGAGCGCGTCGATTTCGCCGGTGAGGGTGTGCGGGGCTGTTGCAGAGGCGGGAAAAGAGGCGGGCTGTGCGGTTGCCGGGGCAGCATGACCGAGGGTTGTGGCGAAAGAGGTGCAGTCGGAAGCGATGTCTTTTTCCTGAGGCATGGGTGTCCTGTTGTTAGGGTTTTGTTCTGACGTATGGTAGGACGGAGCGGCGGAAATGTCAAGCGGAAAAGGGAAAAACAGCGGCAGATGAAGAGAAGGATGCGGATGATGTCGTGTGTCGGAGAGAGTACGGACGGGCGGAGGGCGCGTGCGGGCGTTACCGCCGGGCTGACGCAGGAAGAAGCGGCGGATTATTCCGCCGCGGTGCCTGTTGCCTGCTGCTCTTCCTGCCGCTTTTTCATACGCAGGTAGCGGCGGGTAATCTTGAGCGCGTTTTCAAACGTTGAGGCGGTGGAAATGTCGTGCCAGGTCAGTCCGTTTTGCAAAAACGCTTCGTGCAGCATACGGCGCGGCTGCTTCTTGATGTTGGAGAGGATGATTTTGGCACCGTGTTTTTTCTTGACACGGTCGATAAAGCTGACCAGCGCGTTGGCACCGCTGATGTCTACGAGCGGAACGTAACCCATGCGGATGATGATGATTTTGGGTTCGGCTTTTATCTTTTGCAAAAAGCGGGTTACGTCCAGCGCGTCGCCGAAAAACAGCGGGCCGGAGAAACGCAGCGAGATAACGCCCTGTTCGTGCAGAACCTGTGAGAGGTCGCGGCCGCCGCCTTTGTATTCAAGCGCCTTTTCATCGGTTTCGATTTCAATTTCCTTGCTCATGCGGTGCATAAAGATAATGCTGGAGAGGATAAAGCCGACGGAAATGCCGGTGTTGAGGTCGACCAGCAGCGTCAGCAGCAGCGTAACGACCAGGGTCAGCGCGTCGCCGCGCGCGCCTTTGAGGAGGTAGTACATTTTGGTCAGGTTCAGCATGTTCCAGCCGACGAGAATCAGAATTGCGGACAGGCAGGCGAGCGGGATAAATTTGGCAACGCCGGCGAGCAGCAGCATGAACAAAAGCAGAATTACCGACTGCATAATGCCGGCCATCGGCGAATAGCCGCCGGATTTGTAGTTGGTGGCGGTGCGGGCGATGGCGCCGGTGGCGGGAACGCCGGTGAATGCCATGCTCATCAGGTTGGCGGTGCCTTCGGCGATAAGTTCGGCGTTAGAGTTATGGTTGTCGCCGCTCATGCCGTCGACGACAGTGGCGCTCAGCAGGGATTCGACCCCGGCGAGAAAGGCGATGGTCAGTCCGCTCGGGAAAACTTTGAGCATCAGATTGACGTCAAGTTCCGGCAGTTTCGGCGCAGGCAGGAAGTGCGGGATGGCACCGAATTTGGAGCCGATGGTATCCGGCGCGGCGGAGAACAGCGCAAATACCGCGACCAGCAGCGTGGCGCCGACGACGGCGACGAGGTAGGCCGGCAGGTTCGGGCGCTTGTGCCGGACGTAGAAAATCGCGGCAAACGAAAAGGCGGCAATGAAGACCGACGAGAAACTGAAGTTGCCGAGGTTGGCAAAGTATGCCTGCCATTTGGGAAGAAAATCAGAGGGGACGCTTTCCATTTGCAGGCCGAGAAGGTCTTTGACCTGGGTGGAAATCAGCAATGCGCCGATGCCGGCGGTGAAGCCGGTAACGACGGGGTAGGGAATGTATTTGATGTAGGTGCCGAGGCGGAGCAGGCCGGCAATAATCAGGATGATGCCGGCAACAAGCATGGTCATGGTCAGCCCTTCGGGGCCGTAGTTTTTGATGACGTTAAAAATGACGACGACGAAAGCGCCGGTCGGACCGCCGATTTGGTATTTTGAACCGCCGAGCAGGGCAATGAAAAAGCCGGCGACGATGGCCGTGTACAGCCCTTGCGCCGGAGTAACGCCGGAAGCAATCGCCAGGGCCATTGCCAGCGGAATCGAAACGACGGCGACGGTCATGCCGGCAAGAGTGTCGCGGCGGAATTTGTCTTTGTCATAGCCTTTGCGCAGGACTTCTACCAGTTTGGGGCAGAAGTTTTTCATATAAAAACTGCCGAAACCGTTGATTTTTTGTTTTAATGACATTGCCAGATTCTGCAATACCGCGAGCATTTTTTCCTACCTTTTCTTTTGCGGCTGCCGATTAGCGGCAGCATTGATGTTAATGACCATACAAAGTTGAAGACAACACAAAATCCCCCGGGAGGGGGATTGTATGCTGCTGCGGTTTTACCACGGGAGCGGAAAGCCGCGCAGTTGGCGTTTTTATAACGCCGCCTCTCAAATAGCAAGCAAAAAGTTAAGCTGTGGTTAAAAAATGTTTGATTTTATGAAAAAAATGCGCTTTGAACCCGGCCGGAGAACAATGGGGCGGAAGTTTCAAATTGAGTCTGGCTGTGGCGTATCGGGGCGGAAGTTTCGATATTTCGAAATGTGCCCGGCCGGTGAGCAACGGGGCGGAAGTTTCAAATTGAGTCTGGCTGTGGCGTATCGGGGCGGAAGTTTCAAAACACGGTGTCGGGGCAGGGGACGGACAGCGCTGATGATTATATGTCCGGGCGTACGGGAGGCCGGCGTGTTGGGCCGGCTGCCGCTACATCCGCAGCTTAATATTTCCCCAGCCCCTGGCAGCCGGTTTTGACGTGCCGGACGAATCCTTTGCAGAGGAAGCCTGCGGCAGAGACGAGCCTGAGCCGGAGGCAGAAGGCGCTCTGTCTTCTTCGGCGGCAGGCATTTTCCAGTTCATTACCGGCGCGTTTTCGCGTTGTTTCTTTTCATAGATTTCGGCTTCCCTGTCGGTGTCGGCGGTACCGTTGGCGACGGTCTTTTTCAAAAGCGCGGGGGAGTTGAACGGCTGGTTCTCTTTGTCAAACTGGCTGATGATGTCGTCAATAACGCCCTGCTTGATGTTAAAAGCGGTGTATCTGCCGGCGTAAAAGACGGTGAATGACGGGCAGGGAGAGGATAAAAGGACATCGGTATAATCGACGCCGCGCACAAAACGCAGCATGACGCGCGGCTCAATGGCACAGGCGGCAGGCGCGGTTATAATGTTCGGGCTTTGGGTGAAAAGCGCCTCGTAAGTGGTTGCGGTGGCGCCTATATCCAGTTCGCCGCAATAGCCGGTAACGGCAAAGTTGTCCAGTGTGTAGCCGGCAAAATCCGCGGGCTTTTTGGCGACATGGTAACAGAAAACCTGCTCCGCGTTGGCGATATTATTAGTGGCGGCAGCGGACGTCGCTTTAGGCAGGGACGAGATGATGAACGGGATAATGCTCTGCTGGCGTGAAGCGCGCCGCGAAGACGGAAGCCCGCCGGTGCCGTCCGAGCCTATCGGCAGGATATCTTCATACAGTCCAAGCCCCTGCAATTCGGGCGGAAGGTCGCCGTCAGCGGCAGAGGCGGAAATGCCGGCAAAAACGAGGGAAACGGCGGTTAACAATGCGGTCAGCGAAAATCCGGACATGGCAAAACTCCTTTATTGGCGCGGCAGTACGACAGACAGTGCGATGGTACGGCGGCGCATATATTTATCATATCATACGGCAGGCGTGGTTAAAAAAAAGTGAATAACCGTCGGGCGGACGGGGCGGAATTGCTGCATACGGGGTGATTGTGGAATTTTTGGGGCGCTGGTGCCGGGCGGCGGCGCGAAAATGCGGCGGGGAAAAATATTTTGATTTTCAGATATTTTTTAAGACTTCATTTAGATATTGACTGTAAAATCAATTCCAATATATTTTTTCAGATTTTGTTTAACTTTTTTGCGACGGGAATGTGCGGATAATGTGGTCTTTTTGGTCTTATGCGCCGGAAACGGTGCCTCTGCGGGCGGCGGCGGCTTTTGCGCTGGCTTTGGTTGTATCTCTCCTTACGGGCGGAAGGCTCATCGCTTTCCTCAAAGGGCATGAGCGCGGCGGACAGCCGATACGCGGCGACGGGCCGAAATCGCATATTGAGGAAAAGAAAGGCACGCCGACGATGGGCGGGCTGTTGATTTTGGGGACGAGCCTTTTGGCGATGCTGCTGTTTGCGAATGTCCGGCAGCATTTTGTCTGGATTTCGATGCTGGTGTTGTTCATCTATGGGCTGACGGGGTTTGCCGACGATTATGTCAAAGTCAAAAAGCAGACGCCGAACGCAATGACGGCGAAGATGAAGCTGTTTATCCAGTTTATGGCGGCGGTGCTGGCGGTCAACGTTATTGCGGCGGCGACGCCGAATTCGATAGAGAGCAGGCTGTATCTGCCGTATATTGACTGGTCGTTCCAGCTGTCGTGGGTGTATATCCCGTTTGCGGTTATCGTTATTTCCGGCGCGTCCAATGCCGTGAACCTCAGCGACGGGCTGGACGGGCTGGCGGCGGGAATGCTCGCTATCGTCTTTTCGGTATTTATGGTGTTTGCATTTGCGACCGGGTATCCGGCGTTTAACGAAACCGCGTTTCCGTATGTGCCCAAAAGTGCGGAAATGGCTGTCGTCTGTGCGGCGCTGGCCGGCGGATGCGTCGGGTTCTTGTGGTTTAACCTGAAAAAAGCCCGCGTTTTTATGGGCGATACGGGGTCGCTGGCGCTGGGCGCAGTGCTGGGCGTGATTGCGGTCATCTTAAAGCACGAGATTCTGCTGGCGATTGTCGGTATCGTATTTGTGTTGGAAACGGTGTCGGTGATGATTCAGGTTCTGTATTTTAAGAAGACCGGCAAGCGCTTTTTTAAGATGGCGCCGATACACCACCACTTTGAGCAGCTGGGCTGGAGCGAGGTCAAGGTCGTTTATACGTTCTGGGCGGTAACGGCGCTGGCGTCGGTTATCGGCCTGTTGTCGTTAATCTGACAAGGGAGGCGGCGCAGCGATGTTTTCTTTTGCACGGCACAGCAAGAGCAAAATTTCCAACTGGTGGTGGACGGTGGACAAGGTCAGCTTTTCGCTGGCCGTCTTTCTTATTTTTATCGGGGCGATGCTGGTGCTTTCGGCAAGCCCTTCGGCGGCGCACCGCGACCGGCTGGCGGACGATTTTGCCTTTATAAAGAAACAGGGCGTGTTTATATTTATGGGGCTGGTGCTGATGATCGGCGTTTCAATGCAGAGCCTGCGAACCATCCGGCGGCTGGCGGTATTCGGCTTCTTGTGCGCGTTTGCCGGCGTGGTGCTGACGTATGTGGTCGGCGACGCGACCAAAGGGGCGGCGCGCTGGATTAAGTTTGCGGGATTTTCGCTGCAGCCGTCGGAGTTTATCAAGCCGGTGTTTATCGTGGTAACGGCGTGGCTGCTGGACGCGAACAAGAGAATTGAGGATTTTCCGGGCATGACGCTGGCGGTCGGGCTGTTTCTGCTGACGGCGCTGTCGGTGTTCGGACAGCCGGATTTGGGCATGACGGTGCTGATTTCCGGCGTATGGGCGCTGCAGATGGTCTGGGCAGGAATTCCGGTATGGCTGATTATGACGCTGTTTTCGGCAGGGCTGGTACTGGTTACGGGGTCGTATTTCTTTCTGGCACACGTGCGCGACCGTATCGACCGTTTTCTGGCATCCGAGAATGAAATCGGGTCGCAGATACAAAAGTCGATGGACGCGTTTGCCAACGGCAACCTGCTGGGGCGTGGGCCGGGCGAAGGGTATGTCAAGATGACGCTGCCGGACGTACATACGGACTTTATCTTTGCACTGGCGGGAGAAGAGTGCGGCGTGTGGCTGACGACGATTATCGTCGCGGCGTTTGCGGCGATTGTGGTACGCTCGATGACACTTTCCATGCGCGACAACAATTTGTTCGTTATGTATGCGGCATCGGGACTGGCGGCCTCGCTCGGCGGACAGGCAATTGTCAATATGTGTTCGGCGCTGCAGCTCATGCCTGCCAAGGGGATGACGCTGCCGTTCGTGTCCTACGGCGGGTCATCAATGCTGGCGAGCTGTCTGGCGATGGGGATGCTGTTGGCGATAACGCGCAAGAACGCGGCGGCCGAGGACAAGGACAACGGGTAACCGCGGCGCAGCGACCGAATGACCCGGAGCGATGTTCGGACAGGGCAACGGATGGCGGCGGCGCAGATGACGGCGATGGCGTGACCGGGAGGCGGACAGGACAACGGGTAGCCGTGGCGCAGCGACCGAATGACCCGGGGCGGTATTCGAACAGGGCAACGGATGGCGGCGGTGCAGCGACCGAACGAGCCGGAGAGCGGTGTTCGGACAGGGCAACGGATGGCGGCGGTGCAGATGACGGCGATGACGTGACCGGAGACGGACAGGACAACGGCGAACCGGGACGGAAACGACCGGCAGGGCGCGTGAAACGGAGCGAGGAACGGACAAGACGATGCAAAAAAGAAAAAGGAGAAAATAATGTTCGGAAGATTATTCGGGGCGAAGACGCCGATTTTGGACAGCCTGCCGGAAGTGCGCGGCAAATACATTGAGAACGCCAAGCTGGCGAAACATACCTGGTTCGGGGTCGGAGGGCCGGCGGAAGTGCTGTTTCTGCCCGAAGACGCGGACGATTTGAAAACGTTTCTGATGCGCAAGCCGGCGGCAATTCCGGTTACGGTTATCGGCGGCGGTTCCAATCTCCTCATTCGCGACGGGGGAATTCCCGGCGTGGTCGTTAAGCTGGATGCACCGGCGTTTCGTCAGGTGAAGTTTGACGGGGCGGAAGTTACGGTCGGCGCGGGGCTGAAAAACAGCGATTTGAAAAAAGCGCTGATTGACAACGGCGTCGGCGGACTGGAGTTTATCTGTTCGGTGCCGGGGCGCATCGGCGGGCTGCTGCGCACGAATGCCGGGTGTTTCGGCAAGACGGTGTCGGACGTGTTTGTGCGGGCGCATATTATGAACGACTGGGGGCAGATTTACGAAACCGGGGCGGAAGACTTTAACTTTTCGTACCGTTCCAGTATGTTTCCGGAAAACTGGATTGTGCTTGACGCAACGCTCAAGGGCGTAAAAGCGGCGCCGGAAGAAATCCGCAAAACGATGGACGAGCAGCTGGCGTACCGCCTGGCGCATCAGCCGATTAACAAAAAGACGGCGGGGTCTACGTTTAAGAACCCCGAGGGATTGCAGGCATGGAAGCTGATTAAGGAAGCAGGCTGCGCGGGGCTGAAAGTCGGCGGGGCGGAAGTTTCGGACATGCACTGCAATTTTCTCATCAATCGCGGCAAGGCAACGGCGGAAGATATTGAAGAACTTGGAGAAATGATTATCGAGAAAGTGAAAGAGAAGACAGCGATTACGCTGGAATGGGAAGTGCGGCGCATGGGCGTGAAAAAATAAGGGAATGTAAAGCGAGATGGCAACAACGGCGGCTAACAATATGAATTTGCAGGATATGAAGGTCCGGCCCGAACGCGAATGGGCATACCGGCTGACCGGGCTGGCGGCGGCGTTTCTGATTATGCTGTCGCTGGCGCTGACGGCGGTAACGGTTCGCGACAACGTGATTGCGGCACAGTTTGACAAACTGATGCAGGCGATTTACAGAATCTCCGCCGACCACGGCATGTATGTCGAGGACGTGATTGTCGAGGGCAACCGCCGCACTTCTTACGAAGATTTAGTCCAAGCGCTGAACCTTTCGGAAAACGAGAGCATTTTGGGGATTGATATTGCCAAGCTGCAAAACCGCATCGAGCAGCTGACGTGGGTGCGGAAATGCGTGGTCAAAAGAGAGTTTTTTCCGAACAACATTCTGGTCAATATTGAAGAACGGCAGGTCAAGGCGATTTGGCAGTATGAGGGGCGCTATTATCCGGTGGATGCGGAAGGGAATGTCATCGAGGTTGAAGAATACGAGCCGGACGCGCCGATTTTGCTTCTGACAGGCGACGGCGCGCCGCACCATCTGGCGGAACTTCTGAAAGTGCTGGCGACCGACGAGGAACTGGCGAACCGGGTCAAAGCGGCGGTATTCGTTTCCAACCGGCGCTGGGATTTGATTTTTGATAATGTCAACAACGGCGTGGTTGTCAAGCTGCCGGAAAAGAAATTTGCCGAAGCTTACCAAAAAATCGCATTATTAAATAAAAGGCAGGGAATTTTTAAACGTAAATTAACTTCCTTTGATGTAAGGTACGATAACAGAATTGTGGTAGACATTGATAAGTCTGTTGAAGATTTGATGCTTAAAAGATAAAAAAGTAAAGGGATTGCAATGAACCATTCTTTTAACAGATCGCCGATTGTAGCGGCTTTGGACATCGGAACGTCCAAAGTGTGCTGCATTATTGCCAGAGTAACAAAAGAAAAGAGGGTTTCGATTTTAGGCTACGGCTACAATGCCGCCAAAGGGATTAAAAACGGCGTGGTTACCGACGTTAATCAGGCGACGATTGCGGTTTGCAATGCGGTCGAAGCGGCCGAACAGATGGCCAACGAGCGCATTACCAACGTGATTGTCAATGTTTCCGGCGACCGTACCCGCAGCGTGGTGCGGAGTTCGTCAATCTCTATCCACAAGAACCGCCCGGTCGGCGAAGAAGACGTCAAGAAAGTTACCGACAAAGGGCTGATGAAAGTTAATGTCGAGGGCAACGAGCCGATTCATTTTCTGACGATGGGGTATCATGTCGACAACGGCGAAGAGGTCAAAAACCCGATTAGCATTTACGGCGACACGCTCAGCGTGGATATTCTGCTCGGGCTGTATCCGCGGCCGATGTACAAAAATCTGGCGACGGTGGTAGAGAGTTCGCACCTTGAAGTGGAGATGAAGGCGTTTTCGGCGTATGCGTCGGGACTTTCGTGCCTGGTGGACGACGAAAAGGAACTCGGGGCGACGATTATTGATATCGGCGGCGGCACGACAAGCATTGCAACGTTTAAGAACGGGCACCCGGTTTATTTTTCGTCAATTCCGGTCGGGGGAATTAACGTTACCAACGACATCGCGCTGGGGCTGACGACCTCGTTCAACTATGCGGAAGAGGTCAAAAACCGCCACGGCTGCGCGTTTCTCATCAGCCAGGACGAGCAGGAAATCATTAACGTATATCCGGTCGGCGAAGAGGACGACAGCAACATCAAACAGATTTACCGCTCGGATTTGATTAATATTATTTCGCCGCGGATTGAAGAGATTTTTGAGCTGGTCGGGCGCAAGCTGGACGAAGCAGGCTATAAGAACACCGCTTCGCACCGCGTGGTGCTGACCGGCGGGGCGTCGCAGCTGCCGGGCATGCGCGAGGTGGCGAGCATGGTGCTGGACAAGCAGGTACGAATCGGGCGGCCGCGCAATATCGAAAACATTCCGCAGGTGTTGCACAATCCGACGTTTTCCACGGCGCTGGGGCTGTTGCTGTTTGCCGTCAACAATTCGGAGCGCAAAATCGTCAAGAAAGTTAATGTCAGTTCCAATGCCGACGGGCTGTTTACGAAGATTCTGGAGCTGTTCAAAAAAACGTGCTGACGTTTGGAGTGCGGCAGAAAACGGAGCCGGAAAAATCTTGATTTATGCAAAAAAACGTGCTGATGGTAACTAAAACTTAATTTATTTAAAGCTAGAATCCGTAACAAATGGATTTTAGCTTTTTTTATATCACGGAGAAAAAACAATGGCAATAAAACTGGCTGTCGGAGAAACGAGCTTTACGCATTTGAAACCAAGAATTACCGTTATCGGCGTCGGCGGCGGCGGCGGCAACGCCATCAGCAACATGATGGCCAAGAATCTGGAGGGGGTCGATTTTGTTGTTGCCAATACCGACGCGCAGGCGCTGGCGCTTTCTCCGGCGGGCCGGAAAATCCAGCTCGGGCTTGAAATCACGCAGGGGCTGGGCGCGGGCGCAAGGCCGGAAATCGGCAAAATGGCGGCCGAGGAAGCCCGCGAAGATATAGAAAAAGAACTGGCGGATTCCAATATGGTGTTTATCACCGCGGGTATGGGCGGTGGTACCGGGTCGGGCGCGGCGCCGGTAGTGGCGAAGATTGCCAAGGAAAAAGGAATTCTTACCGTGGGCGTGGTTACCAAGCCGTTTGCGTTTGAAGGCAAAAAAAGAATGGAAAACGCCGAAGCGGCGCTGGAGAATTTTATTCAGGAAGTCGACAGCATCATTGTTATCCCGAACCAGAACCTGTTTCGCATTGCCGACAAGAACACGACGCTCAAAGATGCGTTTGTCAAAGCCGACGAAGTGCTTTATGACGGCGTGCGCTCAATTACGGATTTGATGATTATGCCGGGGCTGATTAACCTCGACTTTGCCGACGTTAAGCGCATTATGGAAGACAAGGGCAAGGCGATTATGGGAACCGGCGAGGCAGAAGGCGAAGACCGGGCTCGCGTTGCGGCGGAACAGGCGCTTTCCAACCCGATTCTGGACGACTGTTCGATGAAGGGTGCAAAAGGCGTTTTGATTAATATTACCGGCGGTTCGGACATTACGCTGATGGAAATCGACGAGGCGGTTAATATCATCCGCGAGGAAGTCGATGAAAATGCCGAGATTATCTTCGGTTCCAGCTATGATGATTCGCTGTCGGGGCGCATTCGCGTTTCCATCGTGGTAACGGGCATTGACGACGAAGCGACAATGCAGGTTTTGAAAACCAAGGATATGGGGGCGTATGTTGACCTTGACGCCGGCAAAGCAGAAGATGAGGAAGAACGCCGGGAGATGCCGGAAATGCCGCTGCGGGAAGAAATTACGGTTGAAGAAACGGTTTTGGACGAAGCGCCGATTGAGCTTGACAATGTGGTTGAGCTGACTGCCGCGAAAAAGGCGGCGGCGCCGAAACAGGAGGAATTTGCCGCGCTGAAAGGCGAAGAGGAGAATGAAGAGGCTCACCCGTCTTCGGCGTTGTTTAATGCGATAATCAACAAGCCGGTGGTCGCCAATGCAGAAGAGGCGGCGCAGGTGAAATCTGAACTGGCGGAAGTTAAAGTGGAAAAGGCGTTTGCCCCGACGGCCCGGGTTAAGATTATTGAAGAAGAGCCGCAGCTGTTTCCGGAACAGGGCGAAGTAGAACTGCCGCGCGAACGCAGAGCCCGCGAAGAAGCGCAGGCGATGATTCAGGAAGAGCCGGAAGAACCGACCCGCCAACGTTTTATCGACAAGATTTTGGGCATTTCGCGCGCCAAGGCCAAAAAGCCGGTTAAGCCGGTAGTGGTGCCGAAGTTTGACGAAATCGAAGACTTTGCCGAAAAGGAAAACGACAGCGAAGACGATTTGGAAATCCCGTCGTTTCTGCGCCGCAGATAGCAAGGCAATGTGCCGAAAGGAAACCCCGCTGTTTGTGCAGCGGGGTTTTTGCTTGGCGAGGTTCCCTGGTTACATTTTGCCGACGTTATGGGCGGAGACAAGGGCTGAACGGCGCCGGGACGACAGCGGATACTGTTGCCGGGAGTGGCGGAGAGTGGGCGGACGGGATATTGACGAGGGGCGGCGAACCGGCAACAAAAAAGAGGAACCGTGAAGGTTCCCCTTTAACGATAAACGCTTTACGATTAGAAAGCGTATCTGATACCAACGGTGAATTCGTCAAGCGCGTCTAACTGCGAGCTGTGAACCCAGGCATGGTGATACATAACCCGGACAGTGGCGTTTTCGCTCATGGCGTACTGTACGCCGGCGCCGAGACGTTCGGCATAGCCGCGGTCAGTACCCAGGCCGTTGTCGCCTTTGAGCTTGTAATTGGCAAGACCGGCGGAGCCAACGAGTTCCCATCTGCCGGAGCAGCCGAGCTGCTGGAAGACCAACGCATCAATACCGTAGCCGCTGATGCGGGAATCGTGGCTGGATTTGTGTTCTTTCAGGCCGGCATTGTAAAAAGCTTCCAAGCCGAAACGGTCGGTTCTGCCGCCGATAACGCCGGACAAAGACCAGTCTTTGGAGCTGATGCTGTGGCTGGAATCCGTATCAACGAGCGCATAGTTTGCGTCCAAACCGACATACGGGGTTACATCAATAGCTTCCGCGTTTGCGGCAACCATTCCGGCAAGTCCTGCCAATAATAAAACTTTTTTCATCTAAGAGTTCCTCTCAAAAGTTAAGAAATTATCGTTATGGTTAGAAACGATAGCATAACTTTAGTCTATATTTGATTGTTTGCAAGCAAAATTTTTATTTTGGGGCAATGAAAATGGGGATAACCAAGCGATAAAGCGGCTGGCGCGGGCAAAATCGGGCGGAGGTCAGGAGCGAGGCGTGTGGGGTGGCGCGGGCAAATTCGGGCGGAGGCTGGTGCGAGGCGTGTGGGGTGGCGCGGGCAAAATCGGGCGGAGGTCAGAGGCGAGGCGTGTGGGGGCACCAGTGCCGGTATGGCAGGATTGCCAGCTTTAATCCCGGCGCGGCGGGGCTATATCATAATAAGTTGAAGATTTGAGGAGGAGGAGAAAATGCGTTTTATCAAGCTTAACAACGAAACGGAAATGCCGATTATCGGGCTGGGGACGTGGAAGAGCGAGCCGTCGGAGGCGTATGCGGCGGTACGCTGGGCGTTGAAACTCGGCTATACGCACTTCGACTGCGCGGCGATATACAACAATGAAGAAGCGATTGGGCAGGCGTTTGCCGATGCCATGGCTGAAGACGGGCTGAAACGGGAGGATATTTTCGTTACTTCCAAACTGTGGAACAACGCGCACCGTGCCGAAGACGTGGCACCGGCGTTGCAAGAAATGCTGACGCGGCTGAAGCTGGAATATCTGGATTTGTTTTTGATGCATTGGCCGGTGGCGCAGAAAAAAGAAGCGCTGATGCCGCTTACGGCCGACGATATGCTGCCGTTGTCCGAGGCGCCGATTGCCGATACATGGCAGGCGATGGAGGAATTGTACAAAGAGGGAAAGGCCAAGGCAATCGGCGTTTCCAACTTCGGCGAAAAAAGCCTGACCGAACTGGCGATGACTTCGGAAATCAATCCGATGGTCAACCAGGTGGAGAGCCATCCTTATCTGCCGCAGGAGGAACTGCTGTCCTATTGCCAGAAAAATATGATTGCGCTGACGGCTTATTCTCCGCTGGGATCGGGCAGCAGCGTTATGCTGGAGGATCCGGTTATTGACCGGATTGCGGAAAAAAACAATGCGACGCCGGCACAGATTCTGCTGGCTTGGAATATGCAGCGCGGCGTAGCGGTCATTCCGAAGGCGGTTGAAGAGAAACACCTGCGCGAGAATCTGGCGGCTCTTAACGTTGAGCTTGACGCCGGGGATATGGCCGCCATCGCTTCCATTGGCAAGAACGAGCGCTTTCTGACGGCAGACGTATTTGAAATCGGACCGTACCAGGGTATGGACATTTTTGCGTGATGAGGGGCTGTTCCTGTGTCTGACACGCCAAACCGGCAAAAGGTATTTTGTTGACAGGGGTGGATTTTCTGTTATAATATTTTTCAGCTTAGCTGCAGAACGAATAACAGAGGAGAATAAAAATGTTTGGCAAAAAGCTGGAAATAAAAATCGATAAAATGCCCGCCATAAACCAAAGCGGCAAGATTGATATGCGTGGAAAAGAAAATGCCGTGGAGGCAACGGTTACCAATTTATCAGACTTTGACCGGGTTTTGAAAGTTTCCTGTTATATATACCTGGATAATGATCCGGATTTCCCGGATATTCCGTATTTAGAGGTCAAGATGGCTTTTAAAGATGGCACCGAGGAAGTTAAAGATTCATGGTCGCGTAGAATAGAGCAGGAACATGCAAGCGGCGATGTGATTTTGCAGGAAGGAATGGTAAAATTACGCAATGAAAAAGGGAAACTGTATACGCCTGTTTATAAAGCCATGAAGAAAATGAGCGAGGAGATTGCCAGGAAGGAAGCAACGTTCGCAAAAGAAACGGACAAAAGCCGGTTTGAGGCGCTAATGTCTGACTTTGCCAAAAAGAAAAGATGGTGGAGCCGGTAGAGCCGCCAGAACAGGCCAAATCCGGCAGAATAAGCCGAGCAGGCAGAACAAGCCGAACCCGGCAGCGCCGGCCGGGCAGACAGAACTGGCGCAAGTAGAACAGGTAGCGCTGCCAGAACAGGCAGGGCGGAGATGCGGCGGCAAGGCCGGCAGCGGGGTGCGGAAAAAGACCTATTTTATCTGCCGGCGCCCGGTTTCGGTTATCCGGTGGCGCACGGCCTCGGCAAAGACGCGCGGCAGGTCGGACAATACGGCCGGGTGCAGGTGCTGCGGTTCGATACCCATATAGCACGCCAGACTGACGAAATCTTCAAAGCGGAGCGCGTATTTCGGCGTCATCAGCTGCAACATATTCAGACAGTCGGCGCGGACGGACTTGTCGATAAAAATCCCTTCGGAACTGATGGCCGTCGGAATGCCGGCGCTGACGGTTTCGCAGCAGGAATACGTGTCGGACGTGTGGACGGCGAGCGTGTTGCCGTAGCCGAGAACGGCGGGGTATATGTTGCCGAGCTTTTTCAATTTGGCAAACTCATCTTCATGCCTGCCGGAGTATATGCGCCAAACTTTTCGTTCGGCATCGCTGCCGGCGATGTTTTTGCAGTTTTGAAAAATAATGTCAGGCGCTGACAGTGCCGCTTCGTACAAATAATCGGTAACGTCGTTCGGCGTGCGGGGGCCGTTGACGATAGCCACGCCGTAACCGTGGCGCACCAGAGCGACGCATTTTTCGAACAGGCTTTTGGCGTAATTGACATTGAAAACGATTTCGCTGCCTTCGACACGTCCGCCGAGGCAGACGACGACTTTTTTGCTTTTGCGGGTGAAGTTTCTGAGTTTGGCAATTTGTTGTTTCAATACCGGTTCGCGCGGCGTTTTCTTCAACTTTTCGTCCAGTTCTGCCTTGCGGGCGAGAACGCCGGCCATGGTGAATTTGTGGACGGTGCCGACGGTAATCAGGGTTTTCTGGCGCAGCTTTTTGTTTTGCAGAAGGCGGATGCGCGAATAAAACGTCAGCAGGTGTTTGGGAACGTTGACGAGGTCGACGTATTTGTAATTGTGCAGCCGGCTGATGAGGACGACGGTAAAAATTTTGCCGAGATTGTGCCGGCGGTAGTATTCCTTGACGGCGCGGCACAGCATATCGGCGTTTTTGTCGGCGGCGCCGCTTTCGGTCAGGTTATAGGCGGTTATGAAAACGCGGGGCACGGCAGGAAGCTGCGGCAGTCGGGCATCCAACAGCGCAAATATTTCATTCTGAAAACTGCGGTAGCTGCCGAAATGCGCATAGCAGAGCGACTCGCGCATATCGTCGACGGTTTCGGCGCCGGACGGCAGCAACAGGCATTTTTCGGCCGGGAGTGCGGTTTTAGAATTTTTGTTGATGGCATCCAGCGCGCCGAGAATCTGGTTGCGGCATCCCATATACGGAGTGTCGACGGCAAAAGCCAAAAGCGTGTCTTTTTTCATACCGGTACTCCGCTTTAGCCGTTTGCCCGGGCAGCGCCAAGCAGGAACGGGCGGGCGCACCAAAACAGCTTTTGCAGCAGTTCGTCGCGGTTGATGGCGATGACGTTGTCCGCAGGCAGTATCTTTAATACGATGGTTACGTCTAAGTTGACGTTGAGCTTCATCAGCGACAGCATTTTGATGAAACTGGCGAGAATGACCGTGTTTTCCAGCGACGAGGCGTGAAAAACGTATTTCCGGCCGGGGTTGGACAGGTGCAGGGTTATGGTATTTTCAATATAATCGTTTTTGACGTCCAGCCCGAGGTAGCTCAGCGATTGGATATCCTTGTACATGGCGTTTTTATCCATTTCAATCAGGCGCAGGACATAATCCGCGGCTACGGTAAACGAAAAGTACGGGCGGTATTTTTCCAATGCCTGCTTGTAATCGGCGACTTTGAAAACGCCTTGCAGGGGGAGGGCGTTTCTGCCTTCAAGGCTGAGGAGTGCCGCAAAGAGAAAACAAGAAGGATTTTCATGTTCGGGGCGAATCAGAACGGTTTCGTTGTCCCGGTTTGCCTTTGTCAGGTCGCGGGCCTGCTTTTGCAGCTGCCTGAAATCGACGGCTTCCGGGGTGCGCAGGTTAAAGACGGGGTAATTCTGACCCTGAAAAGCATCGTTTTGGTTTTCATCGAAAATTATTTCCATCTTTTTATCCTTTCCTGCTGCATTATGTGAAGAGCGGCGGGGGTTCTCCGCCGATATGAGGAAAATATAGCGCTTATTTGCTAATAAAGACTTAAAAAGCGGGCGGGGCGCCGTGTTTTTTGCGGGAGGGGGGAGCGGAGATGCGGAACGCTGCGTTTTTGCGGGTTACGGAGGAGAACGGGCAGCGCGTTATGCGGGAATACGGAGGAGAGCGGGCGGTGTGTTATGTAGGAATACGGAGGAGAACGGGCAGTGTGTTATGCGGGAATACGGAAGGGTAGCGGCGGTGAGGAGATAGCGGCGTGGCGACAGGTCCGCAGCGATGGGGAGATAGTGGGTGGCGGCGGGTCAGCGGGTTGTGGGCGGCGGGTCAGCGGGTTGTGGGCGACAGGTCAGCGGCTGGTGCGCATGGAATAAACGCAGCCGCAATAATCCTGATTATACAGCCCCAGTTCTTTTATCAGAGCGAGGCGGGCTTCCTGCATGCCGTGTTTGCGGCCTTCTATTTCCAGATACGGGACGCCGGTCTTTGCGGAAGCGCGGGCGGCGGCGGCATTAACCTGCGCCAGATTTTTCCAGCGCGAAACGCCCAGAACAGAGGCGACGGCAGCGAAACCGTTGGCTTTGGCGTAATCCATCACTTTTTTCAGGCGTAACTCAAAACAGACGGAGCAGCGGGCGCCGCGTTCAGGCTCGTCTTTATAGGGCAGGGTGGTTTGAAGCCAGTTTTCAGGGTCGTAGGAGAGTTCCGTGAACGGAATATTCCAGGTTGTGCAGAGCTGCTTTTGTTCATCGCGGCGCTTTTTATATTCGGAGGCGGGGTGAATGTTCGGATTGTAAAACGCCACGGTGAAATCCGTGCCGTCTTCATGAAGCTTTTTGATGACGGCGCAGGCACACGGCGCACAACAGGAAAGGAGGAGCAGCCGCCCTGCCGCAGATGCGGCGGGGTGTGGAGTAACAGATGATATCTGCCCGGATGCGGCCGGAGGCGTCGTCTTCCGGGGAGCGGGCGTTTTGGCAGATGCCGGAGTTTGGGCATTATCAGATACAGAAGTCATCATTTTTTTCTCTTAAAGTCTTCATTGGCGGTGCGCTTGCGGCAGCAGCCGGGCGCCCGGTTTGACCTGCGGTGTACTCGCATCAATTTGGTTTGATGCGCGGCGCACTTTGCATTAATCCCAAAAAGCAAGGCGGCCGGGGTATCGCTATGCACTCAAACGGTAGTGCCCCTCCTTATTTGGCGAACCTTATTCGGAGGTACCCCGACCATAGGAAATATCGGGGATATATAAAACGGTGTGCGGAATTTCAGGGAGGTGAGTTAAGTTAAGCAGTTCTCTCCCTAAAGCCTTTCACATCATTTTTAACGGTGTATATCCACACACCGCCGTTTGAAACGGGATAGCGTACCCCATTTGCAGACGCAAGAACGATGTCCCCGCGTCGGATATAGTCATTACATCATATATTATTAACATTCAAGCAAAAAATATTTTATCCGAAATGGCGGGGGACGGTCAGGGAGATCCGCGCTGCCAGCCGTTTTGCGACGGCAGAAGAAAAGGCTTTATCACGGGCAGGAGAATTCAGAAAAACAAAAAGGGTTTGCTTTTGCAAACCCTTGTCCTAACTGGTGGAGCTGAGGGGAATCGAACCCCTGACCTCTTGAATGCCATTCAAGCGCTCTCCCAACTGAGCTACAACCCCGTTATGAGAACAGTTGACCTTATAGCGGCATATTTTTTAAATTGCAAGCAAAATTTTTGCCTTTTGTTAAAAAAAAGGAAGGCTGTTAAAGAAGAGGGGGCAGTTGTTAAAGATGAGGGGCGACTGTTGGAGAAGGTGCCGGCTGTTAAAAAACAAGCGCTGGCAGCGGGGCAGAAAAAAGCGGAACGGGCAAAATAAAAGAGGGTGGAACAGAAGAGATGAGTTCAACGCGGGCAGAACCGCTGCAAATGGAACCGCTGCGAATGAAGCCGGCGCAGACGGAGCGGACGAAAAGGGAGCAAGCGGAGAAAAATTTTTCCATAGGTGTAAAAAAGACTTGTTTTTTATTTTTTTAGGGTGTAAACGTATCTGCGTTGCGGGGGTATAGCTCAGATGGGAGAGCGATTGGTTCGCAATCAATAGGTCAGGGGTTCGATCCCCCTTACCTCCACCAGTTATCAGAAAGGGCTTGCCGTTTGTGCAGGTCCTTTAATTTTATCAAAATTAAATTTGTTTTGTTGCGCTTTGCATTTTGGGCAGACGGGGAAGATTTAACCGGCAGAGAAAATTAGGCAGGTGGAGAAAATTTGGCTGGCGGGGGGAAATTTGGACCCATACGAGAAAAAGTTTTACCGGAGCGAAAATAATACTTGACTTAGAGCAAACTCTAAATGTTAGAGTTGCGGCAGAATCGGGATGGGACGGATTTGCACTTTCGTGTTTCCGGTTGCTTTTGCCGGAACGGCATCCTATATTGTGATAAACATTAACTACAGAGAGGGAAGAACATGACATATCTGGACAGGGTAAATTCACCGGCCGACGTTAAGAAGATGACGGCGGAAGAATTAAAAGGTTTGGCGGCGGACATCCGGGAGGGGATTTTGAAGCGCGACAGCCTTATCGGCGGGCACGTCGGCCCGAACCTCGGCTTTGTCGAGGCGACGCTCGCGCTGCATTATGTCTTTAACTCGCCGGAAGACAAAATTGTTTATGACGTGTCGCACCAGTGTTATGCGCACAAGATGATTACCGGGCGTAAAAACGGTTTTCTCAATCCTGACGATTATGCAAAGATTTCCGGCTATACGAATCCGCACGAAAGCGAGCACGACCATTTTGTCATCGGGCATACGTCAACGTCGGTCAGCCTGGCTTCGGGGCTGGCGAAAGCGCGCGATCTTAAGGGCGAAAAATACAATGTGATTGCGGTTATCGGCGACGGGTCGCTGTCGGGCGGCGAGGCGTTGGAAGGGCTGGACTTTGCCGGGTCTGAACTCGGGACGAACTTTATCGTGGTGGTCAACGACAATCAGATGTCGATTGCCGAAAATCACGGCGGGCTTTACAATAACCTGAAGCAGCTGCGCGAGAGCAACGGCAAAGCGGAGACCAATCTGTTTAAGGCACTGGGGTACGATTATCTGTACGTTGCCGACGGCAACGACATTGAGGCGCTGATTGCGGCATTCAGACAAGTTAAAGACAGCACGAAACCGGTAGTTGTCCACCTTAACACGCTGAAAGGCAAAGGCTACAAGCTGGCGGAAGAACACAAGGAACCGTGGCATTGGAGTGTGCCGTTTGACGTGAAGAGCGGCGAAAAGACGGCTGACTTCGGCGGCGGGGAAAATTACAACGATTTGACTTATGACTTTTTGCTGAACAAAATCCGCGAAAGCGATGCGGGAAAAGGCGGAAAAGTTGCGGTGCTGACGGCGGGAACGCCGGGCGTGTTCGGGTTTACGCCGGAACGGCGCGCCGAACTGGGCAGCCACTATATTGACGTAGGCATTGCCGAAGAGCACGCGGTGGCAATGGCATCGGCGTTGGCAAAAGGCGGCTGCCGTCCGGTCTTCTGCATTTACAGTTCGTTTATCCAGCGCACTTATGACCAGCTGTCGCAGGATTTGGCGATTAACAGCAATCCGGCAGTGATTTTGGTATTCGGCGCGGGGCTGTCGCCGATGGATGCAACGCACCTCGGCTGTTTTGACATGGCGATGGCGGCGAATATTCCGAATATCGTTTATCTGACGCCGGCGACGAAAGAGGAATATCTGGCGATGCTGGAATGGGGCATGACGCAGACGGAGCGTCCGGTGATTATCCGCGTGCCGGGCGAAGTTGTTTCCGACGGAGCGGCGATGAAGGCCGAGGCCGCAGAAGTTAAGAGGCTTAATGTGGTTGAGAAGGGCGAAGGCGTTGCCATTCTGGCGGTCGGCGATTTTCTGGAACTGGGGCGGCAGGCGGCAGCCAAGCTTAAGGAAAAGGGTATCCATGCTACGGTGGCAGCGGTACGCTGCGTGTCGGAACCTGACGAGGCGGCGCTGGCGGAACTGGCGAAGACGCATAAAGTTGCGGTTACGCTGGAAGACGGCGTTTTGGACGGCGGGTTCGGCGAGAAAGTCGCGCGGTATTACGGCGCAACTGCGGTTAAAGTGCTGGCATACGGCGGCAGAAAGGAATTTACCGACCGCGAGCCGCTGGACGAGATTTACCGCAAAAACCGGCTGGAACCGGAAATGATTGCGGAAGACGTCCTGAAATTGCTGGAGGCGTAAACAAAAGCCGGGAACAAACAACGTTTTTGAAGGCAGACGTTGTTTGAAGGCTTGCGTTCGGAAGCAGAGCCCCGTTGCGGAAGCAGCGGGGTTTTTTGTATTTGAGTGCAGTGTGGGAGAAGAAGCAAAGGTTTGACTTTTTGCTTAAAACGGGCTATATTGGCGGCAGGTTTAATCCGAAACGGAGATTTTGCAGATGGCAATGCGGACAATGACGGCAGCAACAGCGCTTGCAGCGGCGTTTGCGGCAATATTTTCAACGGCGGGAACAGCTATGGCGAAACGGGATTTTTCCGTCCGCAGCGAGGTGCGTTGTGATGAGGCGGGAACCATGTGTTATGACGCGCGGAGCGGGGCTCCCTTTTCGGGCGAGCTGCGGCTGTATTATCCCGACGGAAAGGTTCAGGCGTCCCTTTTTTATGCCAACGGACGGCAGGACGGCAAATACCGCGTCTTTTTTGCGGACGGAGGTTTGCGTTATTCCGGCGTTTATAAGGACGGGAAACCGGAAGGCGTGCTGACCGCCTATTATGACAACGGGAAAATCGAGACCGAGACAAGCGTCAACGGCGGCGTGTGGAACGGGCTGCGACGGTCGTTTTACCGCGACGGTACGCTTCGGCAGGAGGAAAATTACGCCGACGGCAAACGGCAGGGAAACGCCAAGCGCTATTATCCCGACGGCAGCCCGGCATCGCGCGTGGCGTATGAACAGGGCGTTCCGGTTTCCGGCTATTGCCTGACGCCGCAAGGGCAGAGGATTGATTTCAGTGCCGATATAGCGGCATTTGCGGAAACGGGGAAAACGCCGTGCGACGAGATGATGGCTCAGGCGGAAAAAGACAGCCTTTCCGGAGAGAAATGAGCGCAAACGGATCGGGGTGTCGGAAGAAACCGTGCGCCAGAAGGAGCGGCTTGTCAGAAGAGGACGCGAGCCTGAAAGAACAGTTTGTCAGAAAGAGCCTCTCGTCAGAAGAGAATGAAAGCCTGAAAGAACAGTTTGTCAGAAAAAGTCTCTCGTCAGAAGAGTGGAGAGTCTTAAAATAAAAGCGGGGCGTCAGAAAAAACTCTCACCAGAAAAAGCCGCGAGCCTGAAAAGCGGCGATTATCCGTGCTGCGACCTCGTCAATGGTGCCGGCGGCATCAATGACGGCGAAACGTTCCGGTTCGGCGGCGGCCAGTTTAAGATAGCCGCGGCGCAGGCGTTCGTGAAACGCAATGTCGACATTTTCAAACCGCAATTCTTTATTGGCCATTGTTTGCGCTTTTTGGAAGCTGCGCTGCAGACCGATGCGCGGGTCGATGTCGAGCAGAAACGTCAGGTCGGGCTTAAAATCTCCGGCGACAATTTTATATAATCTGTCCATTATTCCGGTGTCGGCAAATTTGCCGGAACCGTAAAACTGGTAAGCGACGGTCGAATCGTTAAAACGGTCGGAGAGGACGCATTTTCCGGCGGCAAGCGCAGGGAAAACGACTTGCGTTAAGTCAATACGGCGGTCAGCATAGAACAGCAGGATTTCGGTGATTTCATCAAATTTGTCTTTGTCTCCTTCAACCAGCAGGCGGCGGATTTCCTTGCCGACGGGGGTGCCGCCGGGTTCGCGGGTCATTACGACATCGCAGCCACGGGTACGGAGATATTCGGCAAAGCGGGAAATCTGGACGGATTTTCCGCAGCCTTCGCCGCCTTCAAAAGTGATGAAAAGCCCGCGCCGGGCGGCTGAGGAAGCCGGGCAGTCGCGTTGGACGTCGGAGGGAGCAGGGTGGTCGTGCCGAGTGGGGGCGGAGGCAGGACGGAAAGTATCGCAATGCGGAACCGCAACAGAGGCGGTGCCGGAGAGCGGAGTGCTTTGGCCGGAGACGGGTGCGGCGGAAGAGGAACTGTCGCCGGTGCCGGAGAGCGGAACGGAGGGGTTCATATCTGCCGTCATGTTACTCACCGGTTCCGAAGACAAAATACTTCAGGTTGGCGAGGAAACGGCTGAACGGGCCGATTTTGGCAACGTTGTCTTTGGCGACCAGCGGGATTTTATCTACGGTTTCATCTTCATAGGTGATGAACAGTTCGCCGATTTTGTCGCCTTTGAGCACGGGGGCTTTCAGCGGCTGGTCATAAATGATTTTGGCGCCGTATTTGCTTTTGCCGCTTTTTTTAATGGTCCTGACGACTTTTTCGGGAACGACGGCATCAACGGTTTTGACGGTGCCGTACCAGACGAGGACTTCGGCCATAATCTGGTTCTCGTTAAAAAACTTATAGTTGTCGAAGTTGGCAAAACCCCAGGTCATCAGGCTTTCGGTTTCTTCGGAGCGCTGTTTGTTGCTTTCCAGCCCGGCCATCACCTCAATGAGGCGGCGATTGTTCCGGACGGCAGAACCGGTCAGGCAGAAACCCGCTTCAGACGTGTGGCCGGTTTTGAGACCGTCGGCGCCTTTGAGGCTGTAGAGCAGCGGGTTGCGGTTGCCCTGGCGGATGCCGTTAAAGGTGAATTCCTTTGTGGAAAACAGGTGGTAAAATTCGGGAAATTCGCCGATGATGCGCCGGGCGAGCAAAGCCAGGTCTTCAACGGAAATTTTGTGTTCGGGGTGAGGCAGGCCGGTGGCGTTTTCAAAGTGGGCATTATGCAGGCCGATTTTTTCGGCGGTCTCATTCATCATCGCGGCAAATTCCGCTTCCGAACCGGCAAGGTTTTCGGCGACGACGATGCAGGCATCGTTGCCGGACTGGATGAGAATCCCTTTCAGGAGGTCTTCAACCCGGACTTCCTGTCCGATTTTCAGAAACATGGTCGACCCGCCGGAGGCTGCGCCGCCCTTGCGCCAGGCGTTTTCGCTGACGGTAAATTTGTCGTCAAGGGAAATTTCGCCGTCCTTAAGCTTGCTTAAGAGGACATAGACGGTCATCAGTTTGCTCATCGATGCCGGGGCAATCATTTCCTGATGGTTTTTGGTGAACAGATAGGCGCCGGTTTCATAATCCATCAAAATCGCGTTTCTGGCCTTGGTTTCAAAGGCGTGCGCCGACGCGGCGAAAGAAAGGCAGGAAATTCCCGCCGCCAGAAGGCAGAGTTTTTGGGAAAGCGATATGCGGCCGGATTGATTTTGCCGCAGGGAATTAGTGATATTCAGAGCCATTGTCGTTTGTTCTCCAGTTTTAGTTGCCACAGGGCGCCGTCTGGCGGGAACGGCGGATATTCCGCCGCTGCCGGAACGGGCTAATCTTTTTCCACAATAGTTACGTCCGAGTGCCCGTAATCAAGCACGCGGTCAAGGATTTTCATCGCTTCGCCGCGGTTCGGATAAGCACCGAGGCGGACGCGGTAAACGCCGTTTTTGCTTAAGTAGGCTTCGTAAATCGAAACGTTGCCGAAACGCTTCATATTATCCGCCATCTGCCTGGCCTTGTCATAATCGGCAAAGGCGCCGACCTGGACGAAGAAAGGGCCTTCGCCTGCGCTTTCCGGCACATTGACCGCCGCAGCGGACGCATTGGACGCCAGCGAAATTTCTGACGTGTATTTAAGCGGCTGGCGTTGTTGTGATGTGCTGATTTCGTACTTTGCCGGCTTGGCGGCCGGTTTTGCCGCGGCAGTTCCGGCGGCGGGTGCCGCAGCCATTGCCGTCTGCGTGTTGGAATAAGGTATGGTCTGGTTGCCGTAAGTCGCGGAGGAGTTGGACGGGGAAAGCATGGCTTCCTTTATGGCGCGGCTTTCGCGCTCCAAAACTTCGACTTTGACTTTTGTTGTGCCTTTGTTTTTGTAGCCCAGCAGTTCGGCACCCTTTTCGGAGAGGTCGATAATGCGGTTTTTGACATAGGGGCCGCGGTCGTTGACGCGGGCAATAATCGACCGCCCGTTTTCGAGGTTGGTTACACGGACAATCGACGGCAGAGGCAGCGTGCGGTGCGCAGCGGTTACGGCGCGCATGTCATAGGTTTCGCCGTTGGCGGTGCGCTTGTTGTGGAAGTCGTCGCCGTACCATGAAGCCATGCCGGTTTCAACGTAGCCGTAATCTTCGCGCGGGGTGTAGCTTTGCCCCATAACGGTATACGGGTTGCCGACTTTGTAGATGCCGCCGTCGGCTTTGATGGCTTCGACTTCTTCGGTGAGGTTTTTGTATTCAAACTCTTTCGGCTCGGAAGCGCAGCCCGCCAGCAGAAGCAGGGTGCCGAGCCCGAGGCAGAAGTTCAGGTTTGTTTTCAATCTCGTCATTTGTATCGTTCCTTTGCGTATCGTCATAACCGGAATTCCGGCTTTTGTAAAGCTTCAACAGCAAGTTATTGACTGTTTGTTTTTATGCAGAAGCGCCAAAATTTTTTTGACAATTATAAACTTTGCGCTTATTATACGCGTCAAATCCTTAACAAAAAGTAAGAGAATTGCCAATGTTGAAGAAAAGCCGGGTATTTTTAAGTTGTATGGCTCTGGCCGGAGCCGGGTTCGGAGCGGCGGCCGGGTTTGGCGCGGAGGAAGCGCGGGCGGCGGAGATGATACGCCCCGAGGACGAGGCTCTGCTGGCGGATATTTTTGCGCCGGCGGGCAGCGCGGAGGTTTCCGGCGGGCGGGCGGCCGTTTCGGGACAGGAAGACGGCAGCGGTACGGAGATGAAAGGCGCCCGCGCCGCGAGCCGGGTGCAGGCGGTACCGTTAAAGGTTATACGAAGCAAGGCGGCAGCAGCGGCTGACAGTTCTGCGGCGGTCAAGAAGAATAACGGCGCAGCGGCGGGGAATGATGGCGCCGCGGCAAAGAAAAATGGCGGCACAGCGACAGAGAAGAATAATGCGGCGGCAGAGAAGAGCAACGAGATAGCAGCGGGGAACAGTGCTGCAACGGCGGGGAATGGCAGTGCAGCGACGGAACACAGCGTTGCAACGGCGGGATATTATGGCGCGGCTGCAATGGAAAAGGGCGGCGCAAGAGAGGCAAAAGCGGGCGGAACCGAGGAAATTATTTATGTTTATCCGAATAAGAGCGAACGTGAAACGGCCCGTGCGCCTCTGGACGAATGGTATGACGCAGCGCAGCACAGATATACTGGTGCGGTAGAACGGGAAGACGGTGCCGGTACCGGGGCGGACCGGGCAACCGGCGCGTCTGGCCGTGCGGAAAATGAGGCTGAGATTGCCGCATATCGGGAGCAGATAGCTTCCTGCCTTGATTCGCGCGCGGACGGGCTGGATTTGGAAAAGGCCATGCTCTATCAGGGAAACGTTTATGACGCGGCGGCATATCTGTCGCAGACGTTTGCAGAAGTCAACGCCTGTTATGAAAATATCGGTTATGACATTATCAACGCATATTATGACGGTAATCCCGAGATGCTGGCGGCGTTTGCCCAAAAGGCGCAGAGCTTTTATGTCGGCGGGGCGGATACGGGATTTAATCCGAAATTCTGCGGCGAAGACTGTTCGATGCAGGCAGTGGCCGATGCACAGACGGAGCAGTTTGCGGCGTTCAGGACTTATCTGGCACGGCTGCTGGCCGAACGGCCGCAGGAAAAGTTGACCGGGCAGGGGGTAGACCTGACTTCACGGCCGCAGGAAAAGTTGACCGGGCAGGGGAAAGACCTGACTTCCCGGATGCAGGGGGAATGAGCGGCGCAGATGGCAGACGAAGCGATTTATCCCAGCAGGAATCCGTATCTTATCGGGCATGACGAAGAAGTGCGGCTGTTTTTGTCGGCGTACAATTCCGGCGCATTGCATCACGGCTGGCTGATTACCGGCGACGAGGGAATCGGCAAGGCGACGCTGGCCTATAAAATCGCGCGTTTTCTGTTGGCGGCGGAAACCGGCAAAACTTACGAAACGCTGGAGGTTCCGGTTGACGGTTCGGTGTTTGCGCAAGTGGCGCAGAAGTCGCATCCCGATTTTAAGGTGCTGGAGCGCGACTTTACCGAGACGGATAAGAAAAAGCTGATTAAGGCGATTAATCAGGGCGAAGAAGTCGACGACGAAATGAAACAGGGGCTGAAACGTTCGGCGGTGATTAAAGTCGAAGATGTGCGCGGCGTGGTGGAATTTCTCGGCAAGAAATCGTTTAACGACAACTGGCGGGTGGTGATTGTGGACAGCGCCGACGATTTGAACGTTTCTTCGGCCAATGCGCTGTTGAAAATTTTGGAAGAGCCGCCGCTTAAAAGCATTCTGCTGCTGGTGTCGCACAATCCGGGGAAATTGTTGCCGACCATCCGCTCGCGCTGTGCGAAGCTGGCGCTGAAACCGTTGCAGGAAACCGAGGTGGCGAGCCTGCTGCGGCGGTATAAGCCGTCGCTGAAAGAGGCTGAAGTGCAGGGGCTGGCGAAGATTGCGGCGGGGAGTATCGGACGGGCGCTCAAGTATGCCGAAAACGACGCGCTTGAAATGTATGAAAAAATTAAGAAAATCTGTTACGGCGGGGCAAAATGCGACGGCGGGCTGTTGCTGGAACTGGCAGGCGACGTTGCCGGCGACGAAGACTGCTGGTATCTGTTTGCCGAGTTGGTCTGCCGGTTTGTGCGCGACAATCTGCCCGATGCGGCACATCCGCGCGAGCTGTACGAGGCTTATGAGGCGACGCTGAAAATCCTCGACGAGACGGTGCGGCTGAATATGGATAAGAAACTGGCGGCGCTGCAAATCCTGACCGGGCTGGGCAGCGCGTGCTGACAGGCAGGCTTTGCCGTAACAATTGCGGCCGAAGAGGAGAGAACGCTTATGTCGGTTAAGGATATTATATTTGTCGTGTTGGCCGCGTGTCTGATGTGTTATTTGCATCGGCGAGATATGCTGGGACGGGCGGCGGCCGAACTGGGAACGGTGGTTTCCGTGCTGGCTGTATGGCTGGTTTTGACGGCGGTGACGTGGAAACTGATGGCGTATGTCGGCGTACCGCTGCCGGTGGCACTGGCAACAGAGGTGCTGGGTGGTGCATATTTACAGTTTATTGTGCTGGCGGCGGTGTTTTATTATAAGAATTTTGACGATTAGGCGGCGATGCCTGGATACGACGAAAAGAAGCCGGACAGGCTGAAACCAGCTGCCGCTCGGAAGCAGCTGTTCCGGAGTTGCCTTTCAGAAACAGTTGTTTCGGAGCGGCCTTTCAGAAGCTGCTTATTAGAAACGGTGTTCGACTACTGTAGGGCTGTAGCAATTGCCGATGCATTTTTCCCCGTCTTTCATTTCGAAGCCGTAGCTTGTTATAAGAATGGCGGCAAAAGTGTATAATATAAAAAGAATAATAAATCCTATGGCGTGAAGAAAGAAGTTCAGGCAACGGCTGCTTCTTTGCAACAGGGATTGCTGCGCCGGAAGGAGTGGTGCGCTGTTTTTGAGGGCATCAAAGTTTTGCGGCGAGCGAGAGGTTCTCGCGTCAAAGTTTTGCGGCGCATTCGGATGGGGAGAATTTGCCGATGTTGAATTTGTAGAAACGGGTTGTGCTATGTTATTGGCGGAGGCGTTGCCAAAGGTCTGTTTTGCTGTTTGGGTTTGGGGCGGTAGAATTGTTTTTTTCGGTTTATAAAAGAATATTAATTCTGCACATACGCCGATGATGAGGCAAGTGGTGAGTAAAGCCGCACCGCTTTTAAATTCCGGAATGAGCATGGCAAATACGCATAAGATGACTATTGTCAGGCGAAAACAGGGCTGAAATCTCTGCCCAAGCGAAAGTCGCGTTGTTTGGGGGAGTGTATCGGCTTTACAGTTTTTTTGGGGCTTGTGGTGGCTTGGGACAGCGGCGTGCCGGGCTTTCAACCGGCGCGAGAATGCGGCGGGAAGCGGCAAAAGACATAATGCCGACAGGCCAAAGAACAGGCAGCGCCAAATAATCTTAGGCATGAAGCCTGAGATACTTGCGAAGTTCGTAAGAAAGAAGAGAAATATGATGAGGAGGGCAATCAGACAGAAATACGGCAGCAGGGCATCGCGGCGGGGCGTGCGGAAATCAAAAGCCGAGCGGCGGATGTTGTTAATGTCGTTCATTCCGCGGTATAGTATGTTCAACATTACGGGAACGGATAACAGCAGCACGAAAGAACTATAGAGGATAAATTCGGAAGGATCCACAAAGGTTATTTTGTCGGCAAATATGGAGTAGGGGAAGAATACAATGAACCATATCAGCCCGAGGATGACTTGCGGGTATATCCGGCGGGTATGCAGAGCCAAAGCGGTGAAAAATATTATCAACAATGTTTTGGCAAGACAGCTCAGCGGCGTCTCGACAACCCAGCGGAAAGCCCAGCCGATATACCAGCATTTGGCGATAACCAGTGCGGTTATGATTTTGACGATGGTGTCGGCCATGGCTGATATGGAGAATTTGGCTGCAGTTGCGGTGCAGGTTGCGGCGGTGTCGGTTGTGGCTGTGTTGTCGGTTGCGGGAGCTGCTGCGGCAGCGGTTGCGGCTGTGTTGTCGGTTGCGGGGGCTGCGGCGGTAGTGGTTGTGGGAGAAGCTGCTGCGGCGTCAGTGTTGGTCATGCTTTTTTCCTTGAACAATAAAATTTCATTTAGGGTAGCATTGTACTGAAAAAAAGCAAGTATTTTTGTTTGGGGCGGTGCTTTTTAAGGCTTTTTAAACGCTCGGAAAATATTATGGACAACAATTGCGAAAGGATAAAACGAATATGTTTACAGACAGCCATTGCCATATTGAGGATGACGCAACCGCGTTTCGGGCAGGTGAAGCCGGCGTCGGCGTGATTTTGAATGCGGGAAAGGATTTGGACGAGGCGGCGGCGCAGCTTTTGATGTGCGAGCGGATGGACAGTCTGCGGGCGGCGCAGAGCGCGGCGGGCAGGGGCGGACCGGCAGGCGTTGCGGGAGCGCTGAACGGCACCGGGGCAGGAGGTGGGGAAGGCACCGGGGCAGGAGGCGGGGACGGCGGCAGCGGCGAGAATGAGCAGTCTGCCGGCCGGGGCAGCGAGGCGTGCGGCGGGACAATGAAGCGGATTATTCCGCAGATGTGGACGTCGGCGGGCGTGCATCCTGACAGCGCACCGAATAAACTGGGGCGTATCGGCGTGGCGGAAATCGTGCGGGCGGCGGAACATCCGAAAGTCATTGCCATCGGCGAATGCGGGCTTGACTATCACTACGGCGCAGATGCCAAAGCGGAGCAGAAAGAAATGTTTGCGCGGCACATTGAGGCAGCGGGCATTACGGGACTACCCTTAATGATTCACCAGCGTGAGGCGGAGGACGATATGCTTGATATGCTGCGGCGCGGGGCGGAGAAATTCGGCGGGCTGGCCGGGGTTATCCACTGTTTTACGTCGACGCAAGCGTTTGCAGACGCGGTGCGGGAGCTTGGATTTTACATTTCGGCGTCGGGCATCGTTACGTTTAAGAGCGGGGCAGACGTGGCGGCGGTTTTTGCATCGTATCCGGCAGATAAAATCCTGATTGAAACCGACAGCCCGTATCTGGCGCCGGTGCCTTACCGCGGCAAAACCAACGAGCCGGCGTTTGTGGCAAAGACGGCGGAGAAAATTGCCGCAATTAAGGGCTTGACGATTGAAGAAACAGCGCGTATAACTACGGATAACTTTTTTAAATTGTACCGAAAAGCGAAACGATAAGAAGAAAGGTGTATCGTGTCCAAAGTCATTATTTTAGGTTCGGGAGCAGCGCCGGGCGTGCCGTCGCTGGCCTATGGTTTCGGCGATTGTGATCCGAAAGAGGAAAAGAATATCCGGCTCAGGTCGGGAACGTATATGGAAATCAGCGGGGTGAAACTGCTGATAGATACGTCGCCGGATTTGCGGATGCAGCTGATTTTATCGAATATCCGCGATGTGGACGCAGTGTTTTATACCCATGCGCACGCAGACCATCTGCACGGAATTGACGATTTGCGCGAGATTAACCGGATTACCGGGCGCGCGATTGAACTGTTTGCCTCGCCGGAAAATCTGAGCGTTATACGGACGAGGTTTCCGTATCTGATTGTCGAGAAAGGGGAAGACGTGGATCCGGTATATCGCGCAGCGCTGCACCCGAATGCGTTTGAATACGAAAAGAGCTTTTATTTCCGCGAACTGAAAGTTACGCCGATAAAATTACAGGGGCATAACGTGGAATGCAGCGGGTATATCTTTAATGACGGCGAAGTCGTGCATATTTCCGATTTTCGGGATATTCCGGAGAGCGCGTTTGAGTTTATCAAGCGGCGGCCGGAAGTGCTGATTATGCCGCTGACAACGCCGGAGGGGACGCGGTTTCATGCAGGTTTGACGACACTTTTAGAATACGCAGAGCGGATTAAGGCGAAGAAGACGATTATTACGCATATGGCGGTCGAATGCGACTATGCGGCAGTTAAGGCGCAATGCCCGGCGGGCGTGGAACCGGCGTACGACGGCTATGAAGCCGAGTGGGCGGACGCGGGCGCGCAGGCGGAGGGCTTTTAAGAGGAAGCGGTGCGCCGGATGGTGTTCGGACGGCGGCTTCAGAGAGAAGATGGGCGTTGCGGCGGCAGGCGGACGGCGGCTCCGGAGAGAAAATAGGCGCGGCGGTGCAATGTACGGGCGTTTCGGGCAGGGTACGCGCGGCAGGCGTTGTCGGGCGGTGGACGGCGGCTCCGGAGAGAAAATGGGCGTTGCGGCGGCAGGCGATAAATGACGGTGCGGCGGTGCAATGTACGGGCGTTTCGGGCAGGGTACGCGCGGCAGGCGTTGTCGGGCGGCAGATGTCGGTTTCGGACAGAACCGGAGCGGCGAACAGCAGTGCGAGCGGTTTCGGAGAGAACGGCGGCGAATTAAAAACAAAGAAAGGAAAAGAATATGTTATGCATTTATCATATGGCGGATCACGACGGCAAAGGGTCGGCGGCGATTGTCAAATACGCGCATAAGGACTGCGAGCTTCTGGGATATAACTACGACCAGGAAATTCCGTATGCGGAGATTGAAAAACATCAGGAAATCGTTATCTGCGACATTTCTTTTCCGATGGACTATATGTTCAAGCTGCACGCGGAAAAAGACCTGATATGGATTGACCACCATGCGTCGGCGATTGCGCAGTATGACGAAAAACTCAGGGAAGAGGGCGGTTTCGGGATTAAAGGGCTGCGCGCGGTCGGCACGGCGGCAATCGAGCTGACCTGGCAGTATTTCTTTCCGGCGCAGCCGGTGCCGGAAGGGGTAAAGTTGCTGGCGCTTAACGATTTGTTTGATTTGCGCGACAAAAGGGTGCGTCCGTTTGAGTTTGCGTTTCAGGCGCTGGGCGTCAACCGGCCGTACGAGCGGGTGTGGCGCGATTTGTTTGAGGGGCGGATTGATGTGCCGTTGATGGTGGAAAAAGGCAACGCAATTTTGTCTTACATCAGGCACCGCGACTACCGCCTGTCGCGCAATATGGCGTTTGAGGGGACGTACAACGGGCTCCGGTTCATTGCCGCGAATATGGCGCAGGCGGGGTCGGACTTTTTTGAGTCGCTGGACAATATCGCCAATTACGACTTTATGGTCAGCTTTTCCTTAAACAAACGCAGCAAATGGAATTTGTCGTTCCGCACGGTGAAAGACAATGTGGACGTATCGGCGATTGCGGCGGCGTTCGGCGGAGGCGGGCATAAAAAGGCTTCGGGGGCGTCGGGGCTGGATAAGCTGCCGGAATTTCTGACGCAGAATGTGCGCGAGTGGACGAAGTTTAACTAGGGAAAGCGTCGGAACCGACCGGCGGATGGCTGCGGTTTGTTTGGGAGGCCGGCAGCGGTGCCGTCTGACGGGCGACGGATGTACCGGGCTAAGAAAACCGACAGCGGGGCGCGCCAAGCCAATAGAACCAGTGCGTGGACGGTGGTAAAAAAATGGTGGTGGGTGCGCTAGGTAAATAGAGCCGATGGCGGCAGGATTTGAAACAAGGGCATAGAAAAAGAGCGTTCGTGTGAACGCTCTTTTTTTGTATGATGCCTTCAGCTTTAGACAATGTCTTTGCCTTTGGCTAAATTAGCAATCATTTTGCAGACACCGCCGCCGACAATGTATATTGCGCAGCAGGCGAGGATAAACACGAGGCCGCACAATGCTCTTACCAGGGCAGGAGCGGTGCATCCGATATTGAATATGATGCAGAAGCTGAGGGCAGCTGCGCATATTAAAAAGATGCTCAGTGTTGAAAAGATCACAATTGCAACAATGTCTTCTCTTTTATCTGCTTTAGTTCTCATAATTCTTGATTTTTTTAACGAGGTTCGGCCCTGTTGCCTAATCCTTCGTGAAACAACGCCACAAGGACTGCCGTTTCAAAATTTAACATAATTAGGTTTTTATGCCGCATTATGAAAAACTTTCAGCATTCAGAACAGAGGAAGCCTCTAAACCAAAATTGTGAAAACCGTTTTCCAATAATACGACATAATATTTTTTTACGTTTCCATTATACTCTTTTTTTCAGATTTTGGCAAGATGTTTTTATGTTGTAAATTCAGCTTGTTGGCGGTGAAAATTTTTATTTTTGCAAAAAAGTTTGAACTTTTTTAATCCAATTCCGTTATACTAGATGTAAGTTGTGATTTTTGCGAAAGAGATTTAACGATGGACAAGATTTCGGAACTTTTGGCGGAAGCCGGCCCCCTGTATCGCAAACGCCGCAAAGCGCGCCAGTTTGCGGCAGGGACGCTGTGTTCCCTGCTCTGCGGCGTCTGGTTCGGCGCGGCGGTGCTGCTGCCGGAGCGGGCGGCGGACGAAACGCAGCTGGAAGCGTATTATGCGGCGTTGTACGAAAGCGATGGTTACTTTACTTACGGTGTGGCGGCGGACGATGTTTTGCCGCTCGACGGGTACGGCTTTTATGAGGTCAGCTGATGGAAAAGCTGAGCTGGCTTCATAAACGGCTGGTCAGAAGCGTGGTGAAAAAAATGCTGAACCGCGCCGACGAGGACGTTGAACAGGAAATCTACATCCGCCTGTGGCAGAAGTTTCCGACTTATCGCGAACAGGAGAAGCTTGGTGCCTGGATACGGGTGGTGGCGGAGAATTTTTGCAAAGATTATCTTAAGAGCAAAAGCCGAAAGCTTTTGGCGGCTTCGGTCGGGGAGGAAGAAAGCGGGCTGGCCGATATGGCAGCGGCAGACAATCCCGAACGGGCGTGGCTGCGCAAATGCCGGCAGCGGCTGATTCTTGAGGCGGTAGACGCATTGCCGGGGGATATGCGCCGGGCTGTGGTGCTGGTCGAATTTGACGGTCTGAGCTATGACGCGGCAGCAAAAAGGCTGGGCATCAATCCCGGAACGCTGAAGTCGCGGCTGCACAACGCCAAGCAAAAACTGCATGAAAAGCTGGCGTATCTTGAGCTTTGACGGATGTGCCGGACGGCCGGCGGCAACAGGAAGTGCAGCGGCGGCGGAAAAGGCGCAAACCCAAAACGTTTGTGCAGACGGCATGACGCGAGGGACAACGGACGGTTCGGGAGATTTCGAACGAGGATTAACAAGATAAGGAAAGGATTTTGACAATGGAAAAAGGAAGAAAGAATATGCTGATTGCTGCGGGAGTCGCTTTTGCCGGCGGTGTGGCGGTAACCCTGACGGTACTGGCACTGGCATTTTGCCCGGCGAAACGCCATGGCATGTGGCACGGAGGCTGGCACCGCGATATGCCGTGGGCGGAGATGCGTCTGCCGACGCGGCATCATCCGGAGGGGCGCTTTGACGGCGAACGCCATCGAGAATGGAAACATCGAGCAGACAGGGGGGACGCTCCGCGCCGCTTTGGGCATCCGGGCTTTCATCCCGAACGGGCGCTGAAGCACCGCTTTGCGGAAAAGCTGCAACTGACAGATGAGCAGAAAGCGCAAATCGAACAGTTTCGCAAAGAGGATATGGCGCAGATGGAGCCGCTGTTTAAACAAATGGACGACCTGCGCGCCAAAGCTGACAAGCTGCGCGAGGAAAACAAGGCGCGGTTTGAGAGCGTACTGACAGACGAGCAGAAAGAAATTCTTGCGGCGATGCATGAGCGGCGCGCACAGATACGGGAACGGCGCGCGGAGATGCGGGAACACCGGGCTGAGATGAAGGAACGGCAGGCAGAAGTACGGGAACACCGGGCTGAGATGCAGGAACGGCGTGTACCGGCGGACGGGCAGCGTGATGTTTACGGAAAAAAACAACTTGAAAAAACGCAGCCTGCAGGGGAGGAAACTGTTTCCGCCGAGTAGGCCGCAGGATGCTGCCGGATATCAAAAAAAGCCGCTGACTTTAGGGTCAGGGGCTTTTTTATGACTTTTTTTCGGTTAATACTAAAAAAATTTCTGCAAAAATGCAATGCGGGCTGTCAGTATCGGAAAATTTCAAATTTTTCGCGGGCGGCAGCCTGTCTGGCGGCGCGTTGAAGTTTGTTTTCATGTTTTTTCCAAACTAAACGGACCGTAAAAACAACGGCGGAAAATGCAATTGCGCCATATTGCAGTATAACGGCGGCATTTTCCATAAAATTTCCATGTTCCATACTCTAATAATTTAAAGCGTTACCTAAAAATTCTTTTTACGATACGGCATATAACATGGCATATTTTTTTTGTCAATAGCTTTTTGGCAATTTTTTTTTGGGAAAAAGCCGTGTTGCGGATTAGGCGTTACTTTTTGGGGGAGATATGCCGTGTTGCGGATTAAACTTTACTTTTGATGATAAATATGGTATTTTCTTTTTATATTTGGCAAAAAGGGGGCGCTATGGTTAACAAAACGGCGGCATTTGCAACTTTGCTGACGCTCGGAGGGGCGGCGAATGGCGGCATGGCACAGGAAAGCATGGCGCAGGAAGGGCAGGCGCCAGCGTCTGAGAATAATCAAATTTTGGCAGAAACTCGCACGGATACCGACAGCAGTCCATTGTGCGAACAAACGGCGGATAGCGCTCTTGAGCCGCAGTGCTACTATAATTATATTCATTTTGACAGAGATGGATACTGTGGGGAAAAAAGGCGGGAGTGTTACCGAGTGGCCGGGGCGTCATATTCATTGTTTCCGCTGAAAGAGCGGGCAATGATGGACAGCTTTTTAGACGAAGGAAAAGGCGGGGTGGTTGTCAACCAATATGTCATCTCTGATGAAAATGCATTTGCGATGGCAGCGGGCAACCGTGATTTTCAACAAGCTATGGCTCAATTTCAGGCAAAAGCAAACGGGGTAAACTCACAGATAAAAACACTTGATGATGTGAAAGCTTGTCTGGAGGAAGAGAAGAAGACAAGAAAAAGGGGAATTTTGCAAAAATGGGCGGATAGCTTGGGGCTTAGCGCCGCGATAGAAGCTAAAAATGCGGTGGCAGAAATTAATGCGTCTAACCGTTCTGACGCAGTTCTTGCTCATGAGGGGACGCACTGGCAGGACAATGATATTCTCTCAGGCATTCAAACGGGGAAGTTAATGGTGAAACCGGAACATCATTACGCGTTGAAAATGATCAGCGAAATGAAAGCCCGGATGGCGGAAGCCAAGGTTCAGGGAAAAGATGCAGCGCAGGGTTTGGCAACATTTGAGCAGGAGTGTTTAGACGAGTATCGGACGGAATTTACGCAAGATGCACGGGGAAGATTTGGAAATGCCGTCCGCCGGAGACAGCTGGCGTTGGCGATGGACAGCTTGGGAATGCAAAAAGTTGTTCAGCCAACGTATCCCGACGATGTGAAGTACGTGCCAAACAACGATGTGCAGGACGGGTGGGTACAGATGGCATTTTACAGTACGCCCGAGCAGAAATATTGCGTTTATTTCAGGCCAGACAGCGTGGCACAAAATGTTACGCAGTTTACGGATAAATTTAATGAGGTGCATCCCTTTGATGTGCTTCTTGACGAAAAAAAGGAGCCGATTAAAGATAAAAACGGGAATATGATTGCCGTTACGCCTGATTCATATACGCCGGCTGGAGATGCAGTGATTGCGCTGGAAGGCGTGAAGCCGTCTTATGGCGATGAAACGATGAGAATTAATTACCGTCTGGCTATGCGAAAGATGCTTCAGCCTTTATCTTCTGAAGAAAGGCAACTGGTGGTCGACAAGCTTAACAGCAGCGCCTATCAGCCGGTACAAAATTTGGAGATACGGCAGAATCTTGCATCTGATGACATTACGTCTTTGCGAGAAGAGACATGGCTGGACGGAATGCCTAAAGAAGAATGCATGGCACGGGCGCTTGACGGCAGCGTGAAACGCATGGAGCAGGAGTATATGCAGCAAAGTGCCGATAAGGCTCAATCTTATGTGGCGGTCAGCCCGCAGGGGGAAGCAATTAAAAAGACGATGACCGCAGAGGCATTTTTGCAGAAAACGCAAGCAATGCGGCACGAACGTTAAACAGATAAAATACCTGCGGCGAAAAGGGGAAATTCTCTTTTTAAATCTTTTTAAACGTCTTGAAACTATATTCCCGATAGCAGGAAAGAAAAATTTTATCTGATTTAGGGGAGACAGGTTATGGCAAAAGCAGTTATTCTGATGATGGACTCTTTCGGAATCGGCGGGGCAAAAGACGCGGCGGCGTTCGGCGATGCCGGCGCGAATACGTTTCTGCATATTGCGCAGAATTATCCAGAGTTTGGCGGAAACGGGTTTGCGCTGCCTAATCTGGAAACGCTGGGACTGGCGAATGCGGGCGAGCTGGCGTCCGGTGTCCGTGCTCCGCTGGTGTCGGGGCTGGCGAAAATGACGCTTGCCGGCAGGTGCAAATACGGCTGTATGGAAGAAATCAGCGCCGGCAAGGATACGATTTCCGGACACTGGGAAATGGCGGGCGTGCCGGTGCGGCAGGATTTTGGGCATTTTCCGCTCGAGTATCCGTCGTTTCCGGCAGAGATGGTTGCCCGCATCTGCGAACGGGCGGGGATTCCGGGCATTCTCGGCAACAAGGCGGCGTCGGGCACGGTAATTATCCAGGAACTCGGCGAGGAACATCTGGCGAGCGGAAAGCCGATTTTTTACACTTCCGCCGACAGCAATCTGCAAATTGCGGCGCATGAGGAAAAGTTCGGGCTGGAACGGTTGTACAAATTGTGCGAGATTGCTTTTGAAGAGGTGAAACCCTACCGCATTGCGCGGGTGATTGCCCGGCCGTTTGCAGGAGAGAAGAACGGCGCTTTCGTGCGGACGAGAAACCGGCACGACTATGCGCTCAATCCGCCGGCACCGACGATTCTGGACAAGGCGAAAGCGGCGGGGCTGCAGGTTACGGCAATCGGCAAGATTTCCGACATCTACGCCGGGTCGGGCGTTACGCGCAAGGTTTTGGCGAGCGGGCTGGAAGAGCTGTGGGACAAGACGCTTGAAGAAGTGCAGAATCTGAACGGCGACGGCATCGTCTTTACCAACTTTGTCGATTTTGACATGATGTGGGGGCACCGGCGCGACGTCAAAGGCTATGCGGAAGGGCTGATGTATTTTGACCGCCGCCTGCCGGAGCTGGAACCGCTGCTCGGCGAAGACGATGTTGTGTTTATCACCGCCGACCACGGGTGCGACCCGACATATCCCGGCAGCGACCATACGCGCGAGTGCGTGCCGGTGCTGATGTTCGGGCGAAAGGTTCCGGCGCAGAATATCGGGCGGCGCAAGACTTATGCCGACATTGCGGAAACGATTGCGGCGAAGTTCGGGCTGGAGCCGTTCGGAATCGGTACGGCGTTCTGATGCGGACGCGGGAGGAAATCGGACGCGGGAAGAAATCGGATGCGGGAGGAAATCGGAGACGGGAGGAAATCGGAGACGGATGCCTGGCGGCAGCGGGGCGGTTTATTTCGGGCGTGAGGCTGGGGAAAAAGGCAAATAATACTTGGCGGGCGGAAAAGTTGTGTTATATTCGCCTATTATGAATTAAATTGATGCAATGTAAGGAGTATTCGTGTTAGCAGGATTAATCACGGCACTGGCTGCCGTTGTGTCGGATCAGGCATCCAAGGCGCTGGTGTTCGGCTTTTTGGCGGAGACGCAGCCGGTGGTGGCGGTAACGCCGTTTTTCAATCTGGTGTCGGCGTGGAATACGGGCGTCAGCTTTTCGATGTTTGACAATCTGGGCGGGGCAGGCGTGTATATCCTGTCGGCGTTTTCGCTTGTGGTTGTCGGTTTTCTGCTGTACTGGCTGAGCCGCGAAAAGACGCTGCTGATGCAGGTTTCGCTCGGCATGGTTATCGGCGGGGCAATCGGCAATGTTATTGACCGGGTACGCATCGGCGCGGTATTTGATTTTCTGGACGTGCATTTCGGCGGTTACCACTGGCCGGCATTCAATCTTGCCGACAGCTTTATCTGCATCGGCGCGGTATTGATTATCTGCGACGGCCTGCTGGTGCGCAAATGCGATAATACGACAACATCATCTAGCAAAGGATAGAAAAAATGAAAAAAGCATTTATTTTACTGGCGGCGGCGTTGTTTTTATCCGGCTGCGGCCTGACGAAAGAAGATTTGGGAATGGCGGCGTCCAAACCGGACGAAACGCAGGTAACACGGCGCAACCAGCTGGTTATTCCGCCGGATTTTGACGTTCGCCCGCAGCAGTAGGCGCGAAGCGGAGCCGGCGTACCGGGCGGGAACAGGGCCGGGGCGGCGGTCGGAACAGCGCATCGGAGAAATGCAGTAACGGAACGGCGTCCGGGACAGTGTTCCGGGCGGGGCAGATAGCATCTTTGGCGGGGCGAAGCCCGAACAGCGGAGGAAAATTAATGCGAACGGGGAAAACGTTTTGGCGGCGAAACATCAGGGCGGCAGCATTCGGGCTGCTGTTGGGCTGTGCTTTATGCTGGCGGGCGGGAACGGCGGAAGCCAAGCTGATGAACCTGTCGCACTTTACGCTTGGCAACGGGCTGGAAGTGGCAGTGGTCGAGAACCATAAGGCGCCGATTGTTTTGCAGATGCTGTATTACAAGACGGGGTCGGTTAATGATCCGAAAGGCAAGGGCGGAATTGCGCACCTGTTGGAGCATATGATGTTTCGCGGCACGAAACGGCTGCCGGACCAGGCTTTTAACCGGCTGACGGAAGAACACGGGGCGGTAAGCAATGCCTATACGACCTATAACGAAACCGGCTATTATGAATTTTCGGACATTGCAAAACTGGAGCTGATGATGGCGATGGAAGCCGAAAGAATGTCCGGGCTGGAGATGGACGAGGCCGCTTTTGCCAAAGAGCGCGACGTGGTGCTGCAGGAACGGCGGCAGCGTTTTGAAACCAACCCGGTGCCATTGTTTTACGAAACCCTGAATAAAATTTTGTGGCAAGGCCATCCGCTGGCAAATCCGGTCAGCGGCAGCCCGGAGGAAATCAAAGCGCTGTCTGTGGCGGATGCGCGGGATTTTTACCGCCGTTATTACCGTCCGGACAATGCGCTGCTGGTGCTGGCAGGCGATATTGGTGCCAGAGAAGCGAGAGATTTGGCGCAGAAGTATTACGGCGGCATTGCACGGCCGGAGGGCAGCGTTCCGCAGCCTGAATTTGAAAAAGGGCGGGCGGCCGAGGCGGAAACGGCAATGAAACTGGCGGGAGTGGAACAGCCGCGCTATGCCGATTATATCCGGCTGGATGCGGGAGAGTTTTCCAAAACCGACATCCTGTCGCTGCAGCTGCTGGCGGAATATCTGGCAGGCGATGATACGGCGCCGTTGTATGATTGCCTGGTTTATCGCGGCAAAACGCTGCTGGGAATAGATGCGGACGTTTCGTATGACGACAAGCTGGGCGGCACGTTTGCCTTTTATGCGACGCCGGCGCCGGAATGGCTGGAGCGGGCAGTCCTGGACGGCTCGGGTGCGCTTCGGGCAGTGAAAGAAGAAATCGGCAGAGCTACGGAAAAAGCTTTGGCAGGGCTGACGGAGGAAAAACTTGACAAGATTAAAAACCGTACGCTGGCGGATACGGTATATTTGCAGGAGAATCCGCAGACGGCGGCGGCTTTTGCCGGCGGAATGCTGACGGCGGGATATTCTCCCGACGAGATTATGAATTTTGATGCGGCGGTGCAGGCGGCAACGGTTTCCGACATTCGGGCGGCATGGGCAAAGGTTCAGGCTTCCCGGGCGCGGGCGACGGGCTGGCTGGAAGGGAAAAACGCCGGCAAAGATACTGGTTTTTCGGGCGCAGACGCAGAGGCGGCAGAAAGGGAGAACGCAGGCAAAAGAGGGAGCTTGTAGGATAATGGAACATAACGGAAAACAGGACAGCGGAAAGGAACGCTTTTTTATGCCGGCCAGGGGAGAAAATGTGTCGGCTGAGGGTGAAACTGTGCCGCTTGGGAGTGAAGCAGTGAAGGTTAAGGGAGAAACTGTGCTGCCCGGGGGAGAAAATGTGTCGGCTGAGGGTGAAACTGTGACGGCTGAGGCGGCAGAGGCGGCAAAGGCGGCTACGGGTGCCGGACGGGAACAGTTCTGTATGCGGCGCTGGGCAAAAATGCGTTTTGGCGGACAGCGCGGGGCTTGGAAACGCTTTGGGGCGTTGGGCGGGGCGCTGATAATTATTGCGGCGGCCGGGGCGGCAGTTTATACGGTCGGTTATACGGATTGGAACGAGCCGGCGCTGAACGCGGAGAAAATTCTGGCACAGTCCAAACTCGGCGGGCGGACGTTCAAAGGCGAAGTGCAGGAAGTCAGCGCGCTGGGCGGCAAGGTGCGGGCGTATCTGATGGAGGAGCACAGCGTGCCGCTGGCGGCGGTATCGTTCGGGTTTGCAAAAGCCGGGCGCGCCTATGAGCCTAAACCGGGGGCGGCGCTGCTTGCAGAAAGCGTATTGTCAGACGGGGCGGGGCGGTTTGGCCGCCGTGAGCTGCGCGAGCTGATGAAAGAGAAAGGCATTAAGCTCAGCGTTACGGCGACGGCTGACCGGCTGGAGTTTTCGCTCAGCTTTGTCAAACAGTTTGAAAAGGAAGCGCTGGAAGTTCTGCGTGCGGTGATGTATGAGCCGCATTTGAAGCGGGAAGACATCGAACTGGCGCGGCGGCAGCTGGCCGTGCTGCGGCAGCAGCGGCGGGAGAATCCGCAGCAGCAGCTCGGCGAACTGGTCAGGACGGAATTTTACGGTTCCCATCCGTACGGGCGGGAGGATATTCCCGACGAAAAGGCGCTGGCGGCGGTTACGGCCGAAGACATCAGAGCGTATCTGCGTTCCTTTATGGGCAAAGACAATCTGGCGGCAGGAATTTCCGGCGATATGGACAAGGCGGAAGCCGAGGCCTTTCTGGCGCAGGCGTTCGGCGGGCTGACGGATAAGGCGGCGGGGGCGGCGCTGCCGGCGTTTGCGCCGGATTTCCGGCAGGAAGCCGCGGTGCGTGAATCGGATGTTTCGGCGCAGAGTTTTGTTTTGGCGCTGGCACCGGGTGTGGCGCGGCTGGATAAGGATTTTTATCCGCTGTACGTTGCCAACCATATTTTCGGCGGGGCGGGACTGTCGTCGCGCCTGAGCCGGGCCGTGCGTGAAAAAGAGGGGCTGACTTACGGAATTTACAGCTATTTTTCCAACAGCGATGCCGGCGATTTGTGGCAGGTGTATTTTTCGGCAACGCCGGAGAATACGTCCCGGATTATGACATTGACGGCGGAGGAATATGGGGCTTTTTACCGGGACGGCGTTGGCGATGAGGAAGTCGAGCTGGCCAAAAAGAGTCTGATGTCGTCGTTTAACCTGCGGTTTGCGAGCCTGTTGGATATTGCAGACATGCTGGAACAGATGCAGGTGCAGGCGCTGGGCGCGGATTTTCTGAAAACGCGGCAGGCGCAGGTGGCGGCGGTTACGGCCGAGGCGGTCAACGATGCAGTGCGGCGGCGGATGCCGAAAAGCTTTGCGGCAGGGGCCGGCATGCGCGTGTTTGAAGTCAGCGGCACACTGGGAAAATAAAACGGAAGCCGACATACGCGTGTTTGAAGTCAGCGGGGCGCTGAATGAGTGAACGCCCGTGAACGGCTGATTTTGCTCCGGGCGTTTTATTTTCGCTTTTCATTTTGCTTTCTAACGATTTTTTAACCATCCTGTGGCATTAATATCTTTAATACATAAGGCAAATTGCGAGGTGTAAAAGGTAAATGAACACGTTGAACGATATTTTGGAAAAAGTAAAAAAATCCGGTTTGATGATTGTTTTGGGCGTGTTTTCTTTTTATTTTGCGATTAATGCCATCAAAGGCGACCGGGGCTTTTTCAAGTACCTTTATCTGAAAGGGAAGGTTGAGGCGGCTCAGGCGGAGCGCGAACGTTATGCGGCGATAAAAAAAGATTTGGAACATAAGGTCGCAATGCTTTCGGAGCGGTCGCTTGATTTGGATTATCTGGAGGAACGGGCGCGCATTGTTTTGAATATGGTGAGCGACGGTGAATACGTCATTTTAGATAAAGATATTGATAAGAAGTAAAAAGAAATTGCCATTTAAAAAAATAATTGCTATAACTAGCGCCGAATACCGGAAAAATACGGGCGTTTGTGCCGTCCGTCCTGCCGGGAGAGGATTAACAGCAACGGGTTTTGCAATTGAGATACAAGAGACGACCGAGGAGACCGAAACCGCTTAATTACCAGCCGACGGAAAGCAGAGCCTTCTTTTCCGAAAAGGAATTTATTATCCGTTCCAACGGGCGGATGAAGGTGTTTAAAATTTCGCCGCGCCTGCAGTGGACGGTGTTTGCCGTTTTGGTCGGGCTGGGCGTCTGGATGGCGCATTCGTACCAGATGTACAGCGTTTCCGACCGGATTATTTCCTACCAGGAGCGCAAACTCGGCGAGACGCGCAGCGCATATGTCGATTTGATGAGCGACTTTGTTACGGTGCATAAAAATATTTCCGCATTGGTGGAGAATTTTGGCAAGGGTGCCGAAAAAAAGCCTGAAAACGTTGACGAATATCTGAAGCGGGCGGAAGTCATTGAAGAGAAAATCCGCCAGATTACGGCGCAGGAAGACTGGATTAACGAAAAAGACCTGAGCAAGAAAAGCGCGCTTAAAGACGCTTTGATTCACCGCGACGTAGCGATTGAAGAGAAAAAGCTGCTGGAGCAGAAAGTTGCGCATCTGGAGGAAATGGTCAGTTCGCTGCAGGCGTTTGAAATGGACATTTTGAAAAAAGTCGAGAGCATTTCCAACAAGGACATTGACAAAATAAAGACAACGATTTCGTCGGTCAACGGCGAGCTGAAAAAGCGCGGCAAATACTTTAACCCGCTGGCGAATTCCAAGAAAAACAGCAAGGGCGGGGTGTATATTCCCGACAATCCGGCTCTGGGGCAGAACGAGGAGCTGATGCAGCAGGTTACAAAAACGTTTACCGCGATTGACGACAGTTCCTATTACCGCGAGGCGATGAAACATGTTCCGGTCGGGAAACCGGTGTGGACATATTGGCTGTCTTCGCCGTTCGGTAAACGCTCCGATCCGTTCAATGCCAAAAGCGCGGCGCACAAAGGCGTTGATCTGGCATCGAACAAGGGCAACAAAATTAAAACGATGGCTGCCGGGAAAGTAACCCGCGCCGGGAATGCGACGGGATACGGCAAACTGGTGGAAATCGACCATGGCAACGGTTTTAAAACCAAATACGGGCATATGAACAAGATTTATGTGCAGCGCGGGGAAGAAGTCGCGATGGGGCAGGCTATCGGCGAAGTCGGGAATACCGGAAGGTCGACAGGGCCGCATCTGCATTATGAGGTTTTGTATGACGGCGTGCACATGGACCCGATGGCGTTTATCAAGGCGAAATGACGATGCCGGGAAGTGGAATTGCCAAAGCGCGGCTTTGTCCGGGGCTGCATCCGGGCGTAATTTTATTTGGACTGGGAGGCTGATACAATGAGAAAATTCAGACGCGTGCTGTTTTTGAAGCTGGCGAGGATGATGCGGGGCGAGAAGAATATCGTGCCGTGCATTATCAGCGCGGGAACGCGTATTGTCGGCAATATTACCGACGGAGACGTTATCCATATTGACGGAAGGCTGGACGGCGATGTTTCCTGCCGCGAACTGGTTATCGGCAGCACCGGGGCGGTTACCGGAAAAATTCAGGCGAAAAGTCTGGAACTTTACGGCGAACTTAATGGCTCGCTGGCAGTGGAAAACCTGTTTATCGCCGGTACGGCACGGTTTATCGGCGACTCGGTATATAAGACGATTGCGATTGAACCGGGCGCAGTGCTGGAAGGAAAATGCGCGGTTTCCAAAGGAAATGCAGCGGCGGTTGCGGATAAGGAAGCCGGTGCTGGCAAGGAGCAGTAGGCAGGCCGGAAAACGGGAGCGTGTTTCGAAGGCAGCGTGCGGATGGCCGACGGGGAGATGGAAACAGGTGTCGGCAACGGGCAGGCGGCCGACGGAAGGCCGGGAAACGCCGGGTTGAAATTCCGAGGGGCTGCCGGCTTAGAGATGCCGGGAAGAAAGAGCATATTGCGGCCAAAGACAGGGAATAGAGTCCAGACCATAAAAAAACAGCCGGAGAAAAATCGGCTGTTTTTTTATAATCAGAACTGTGAGAACCGGGTGTTAAACCGTGTACGGCAGAGCTTTCCGGTTATGAGCGGCACTTTTGCGGGCAATATGGTTCAGCAACGGCCGGCAAATTATCACAATAGGACAAATTGTTACAATCGGACAAATTAGAGCAGGCGCGCCGGTTCCGGAGCAGAAAGCATCTAAGGATTCAAGTTTGTTATCTCCAGTATGTAAAACATTATCCCGAGGAGGATGACAATGCAGGTCAGCTCCGGTTCGCGGTATTGGCCGGCACATATTGCAGCTGCGGCGATAACGGCAAGGCTGCAAGTCAGGTCGGTGATAAAAAAGTATCCCGTAAAACCGGTTCTGACGCGGGCGTTGATTTTCCAAGCGGCAAAAAATTTTCCGGCAAACAGCAGCGGTATAAACAACATCATGCGCAGGGCTTTTCCTGTCCATAGGCTGAAAGCTGCGAGGAACAGTACAATACAGACGGCGGTGAGGGCTGACAGAGCTATTTCTTTACGGTTCAGCCGATACCAATGCTTAAATTTTTGTGTCATAATGATAGAAATTGGTGAATAATAAGACATATGGTTAACTTAATTGCGCTAAATTTAGCCAGGGCAGAGATAAAAGTCAACTGTTTTGTGACTTTTTCGAGATTTGAACGGGGAACAGAAGCGAAGATGCTGAACCGGGGGAACGGTTTGTCCGGCCGGTTTGGTATGGCAAGAGGCTGCCGGTTAAGCGGGAGGGCAGCCCTTATGCCGTACGGTCAGGCACGATGAGAGGCTGTCGGTTAAGCGGGAGGGCAGCCCTTATGCCGTACGGTCAGGCACGATGGTACGGGTGTCCGCCGATGATGGTTTCGATACGGTATATCTGTTCGGTGAGGACGGCGCGCATCAAAATGTGCGGGAGTGTCAGCCTGCCGAACGAAAGAAGCAGATCGGCCTTTTGGCGCGTGGAATCCAGGTGCCCGTCGGCGCCGCCTATCAAAAAGCATATTTCCGAGCAGCCGGAAAGCATCCAGTTTTCAACAATGCCGGCGAGTTCCGGACTGGATATGTTTTTGCCGCGTTCGTCAAGGACGACGACTTTGGCGCCGGGAGCTATGCAGGATTGGAGAAAACGCGCTTCGTCCTGTTGTGAGGCATTGTCTTTTTCGCGGATGTTTAAAGTCCACTTCATCCGTTCGGCATACCGGGCGATGATTTCTCCTTCCGGGGAGCCTGCTTTGCATTTGCCGATGACGCCCAGAGTGATTTTCATGGCTGTTTCTCCTTTGTTGAAGCGGCAGGGGAAACAGATGCGGAAATGTTGCCGTTTTGGGGTGTGGACGCGGTTGTCGTTGCAGATATGGCAGACAAGGCGGCCGTTTCCGCGGCGGCGCGTCCCGATGCCAGCGCCTGGACGACCGTGCCGCAGTTTCCGGTCATATCGCCGGCGACGGTGGTGTTTGGCGGCAGTTTGTCGGCGGGGAAAAACGAACCCAGCGCCATAATGACGCGGTCGTAGCCTTCCAGCGTGCATTCGGTGCCGTTGCAGGCAACCGCACGTCCCCGGCTGTCGATTTGGTTGCTGACGGCAGTCAGGCGGCAGGCGTTTCCGACGGGGCATATTGCGGCGACGGAAGTCAGGGCGCGGACGATGACGCCTTTTTGTTCCAGTTCGAGGTGGTCGCGCGCCATTATCCGCATATCTTCCCGGCGGCGGCGCACAAACATTTCTACCGTTTCGCAGCCGTGTTCCCTGAGGGTCAGGGCACAATCAAGGGCAACTTCCCCGCCGCCGACAACCGCAGCTTTGTTGCAGAGATAGCGGGAAGGGGAGGTGAGGTATTCGGCATAAGGGAGGCACAGTTCTTCGCCTTTAATGCCCAATGTGCGGGGCAGGGGTTCTCCCAGTGCCGCGACGACAGCGTCATATCGGGCGGACAGGGCGGAAAAGTCCGTTATTTCCGTATTCAGGCGGACGGTAACGCGCGGGTTTTCAACCAGGCGGGCAATTTCTGTTTCCAGAACCGTACGGGGAAGGCGGCGTTCGGGGATTAACCGGGCTGCGCCGCCCAGAACCGCGCTCTTTTCATAGAGGTCGACTTGCCAGCCGCGCAGCAGAAATTCATACAAGGCGCCAAGCCCGGCCGGGCCGCCGCCGATGACGGCGGCTCTGTACGGAACGCCGGCGGCAGTATGTGCTGTCGGCGGCAATTCCAACGCCGGCAGTCCGCCTTTTTGCATAACGGCGGCTTGCAGGCAGGGGATTTCTATCGGCGTGTCAATACGTCCGCGGATACAGGCTTTTTGGCAGAAACGGTCGGGGCAGACAAGGCCGCAGGTCTGCGGCAGCGGGTTGCGCGCAGCAATGGCTGCTGCTGCGGCGGCAAAATCTCCGGTTTTGGCAGCGGCAATAAAATCGTGCGGCGATACGCCCAGCGGGCAGGCCTTTTCGCACGGTTTGGCACGGCAGCCGAGGCAGCGGTTGAACTCGCGGGACAGTTTTGCGGCAGAATCCGGGCATTCGTTTCCGGGGTGTCTGGTATCATCAGCGTTCATGGCAGTTCCTGTAGTCATTATCGCGGCGGCCGGACAGGGAAAGCGCAGGCCGCGTCTGCTGCCGTTCCCGGTTTTCAGTAGGGGAATTCCGATATTTTTATGGACGGATTCCGATATTTTACCGTCAAATTATAACAGAAGCCGGGGCGGCGGGCAAGCCAAAAAAAAGGTTGTGGATAATAGGTGTATTCCGGCGGTTGCAAGCCGGATAAAGGCACGGGGACGGAGAAACGGCGTCAGGCTGAACAAAAGTTGCGGGCGGCGAGGGATATTATAACAGCTGCAAGCCGGATAAAGGCACGGGGACGGAGAAACGGCATCAGGCTGAACAAAAGTTGCGGGCGCAGAGGCAGCGGTACTGCTGGACGGAAGAGAGGCACCGGACGGAAGCGCTGTCGGGCTTTAACCCGACAATCGTTTTGCGGCTTCGGCGGCGGACAAGGACAAACAGTAAGAGGGCGGTATTTTTTATACCGCTCTTTTTTTGTGGGTTAAACAAAAATATATTTACATTGCGGCGATGGCATGTTAGATATAAGCGCATGCGCAGCGGTGCGGCGGCACGGCCGGGGAAAGGGCTGTTATACGGCCGGAGTGCCGGCAGATGCAGCGGTTCGGCAGAGCCGGTATGCGAGCCGTCATGCTGCCGATGTGCGTGAAAAAATAAGGAGTAAGATTGAGTACCAAAAGCCGGAAATTGCGTTTTTTCTCCCTGTTTTGGGATTATGCCAGCGCGCTGTCGCTTATTGCGCTGCTGGTTTTGTTGTGGCATTTGGGCAAGGGGCCGGTGAAAGTGAATTTTCTGCGGCCGTATATCATTCAGGCGCTGACGAACGAAACGGCCGATTATGATTTAAGCGTGGGGTCGGTTAATCTGGAACTGGTTCATTCGGTGCAGCCGGTCAAGATTATCGCCAAAGACGTGCAGTTTAAGGATAAGGAAGGCGAATATCTGGTTGAGGCACCGCGTTTGTCGCTGTCGTTTTCGGCGCGGGCGCTGCTGAAAGGGATGCTGGCGCCGAGTTCAATCACGATTGAGCGGCCGCGGGTGCAGATTACGGCTTCGTACGGGCTGAAAGGCGGCGAAGGCGAAACAGATGCGGCAAACGCGGATACGGTAGGAACGGACGAGAACGGTGCGTCCGGAGCCGGCGAAGCGGGAGCGGGCGGAAAAGCGGCAATGCGCGACGGAAAAGCGGCAATGCGCGACGGGAAAGCGGTAATGCGCGGCGGAAAAGCGCTGGCGGCTGATACCGGCGAAAAAAAAGGGGGAAAGAAAATCGGAGGCGCGGGCGGAAAGGCGGGAGGCAGAATAAGAACCGGCCGGGACGGGAAACCGCTGTCGCCCGAGGCGCTGCAGGAACGGCGCGAGCGGCGGCGGGCGGCGCGCACCCTCAAGAAGCTGGAATTCTACTTTACCCAGTTTGAAGATTTTATGGAGCGGTTCAATTCTCCGGAGCGGCTGTATCTGGAAAGTTTTATCAACAACATCAGCGTTACCGATGCGACGCTGGATATGACGGAAGCGGAAACGGGGCAGCAGTTTACGTTTACGGACATGGACTTTGCGTTTGAGCGCGGCATTGCCGATATCATTATCCGGGCGGACAGCGCGGTCAGGTTTGAAAACCGCACGTCGGCGCTTGATATGACACTGAAATACCGGCTGCTGAACGACGAAGTGCGCTATACGCTCAATTTCTCCGATTTGGTGATTACGGACTTGTACGATATCCTGATGCCGGAAAAAGGCGATATCCGCATGGTGGACATTCCGGTCAACGGCCGGCTTTCGGCGCTGATAGACTTCGGGAAAGTCCTGAAAGACAAAAGGCATTTTGCCGACAACCCCGGCGACTATATCAAAGACGTCAGCTTTGCGATTGAAGGCGGACGCGGCAAAATCGGCTTCGGCGACAGCGAAGACTTTGACTATGACGTATCGTCTTTTAACCTGGAAGGGCAGCTGCACGGCGGACTGGACAAGGTCAAAATCGAAAACGCGGCGTTTGACTTTGACGGCAAGAAGGCGGAGCTGAGTTTGTCTGCGTCAGGGTTCAAGGATTATTTCTTCAAAGGGAACCTGGAGAATTTCAAAGTCAATTTCCGGGCGAAAGTCGGGGCGTTTGAGATGGACGAACTGTCGCTCCTGTGGCCGCGCTACCTCGGCGAAAAAGCGTGGGCGTGGTGCAAGGAAAGCCTGTACGGCGGGAGCATTGCCAACGGCGACTTTTCGTTCGACTTCGGCTGGGATAAAAAAGCGGCGCATTTCGGGCTGCTGAAGCTTGCGGGCAAAGCGGAGTTTGCGGACGCGAACCTGCACTATCTGGAAGGGATGCCGGTTATCCGCAACGTGTACGGAACCGCGTTGTTTGAACAGGACAAAATTGACATCAAGGTGGACAAGGGCGTTTCCGACGGGGTGATTTTGACCGGGGGCAGCGTGCTTCTGTATGATTTGGACAAGTATGACAACTTTATCAAAATAGATTTGACCGGAAATTCGACGATTACCGACGCGCTGAAGCTGATTGACCACGAGCCGCTCGGCTTTACCAAAGAAATGGGCGTTAATCCGGAGCTGGTGGCAGGCGACGTCGACATTGATCTGAAACTTGACTTTGAGCTGAAAACCAACCTGAAGCCGGAAGAAATCAAAGTGGAAGTCAACGGCAACCTGAAACAGGTGGAATATCTGGGACTGGAGGACGGCAAGACGTTTGTTGCAGACGAGCTGCATTTGGTTGTGACGGAAAAAGGGTTTGACCTTGAGGGCGTGGCGAAATATCAGGGTGTGCCGCTTAAGCTGGCGCTCAAGGAGAATTTTCACGAAAAGAGCCACAAGAGCCGCATTACCGCCGATGTACGGATTAACGACCAGGTATTGAAAACGCTCGGCATTGAGAGCGAGATTCTGGCGGCACCGTATTTTACCGGCAGTTCGGACGTCAAGGCAGTGCTTACGTTTTTGAATGACGGCCGGATTGAGCTGGCGGTGGACGGGTCGCTGAAGGATACGGCGATTGACTATGCGTTTCTGGGCTTTGCCAAAGAAAAGGGATTCCCGTGCCGCGCCAAGGCGACGATGCTGATTAAGGATGGCAAGTTGCAGGAAGTAACGCATTTTCAGCTGATTAAGGCACTGTTTTCGGCTACGGGCAAGATGGCGGCGGACAGCGAGGGACGGCTGAAAACGATTGACGTTACCCAGATTAAGGCGCCCAAAGCTTTTGCCAAGGCGCGGGTCGATTTCAACTACAAGCCGAAACTGGCGCTGAAGGTTACGGTATCGGGCGACTCATACGACCTGACGGACTTTTTTGACAAGAAAAAGAAAGACAGCGCGGCGGAGAAAAAGCAGAAGAAAAAAAGCCTGAAAGATCCGCTGGCGGACATTATGGATACCGATATCGTCATCGGCGTAAACAAGCTTTGGACCAACGACAAGGTGCCGGTAACCAATTTTGCGGGCAAGGCGGAACTGCGCCACGGCATCGGGCTGCACCGCATGAATCTGGTCGGCAACTACGGGGCGAGCCGCGACGTCAAGATGAAGCTCGATTTTGAGCCGCGCGGCGACGAATATATGCTGACCGTCGACTCCAACAATGCAGGAAGCACGCTCAAGGTGCTGCGTTTGTATGAAAACATGAAAGGCGGAAATCTGCGCATTGAGGCGCGGCGCGACAAATACAGAAATTTCAGAGGGCATGCGCGGATGCGCGATTTTGCATTGGTCAACACGCCAGTGTTTGCCAAGATTCTGAGCGTGGCGTCGCTGACGGGAATCGTGGATATGCTGACCGGCGAGGGGCTGACGTTTACGCACCTGAATGCGCCGTTTACCTATACGTTTTCAACCAAGAATCTGGAAACGACGGATGCCAGAATGTTCGGTTCGGTTTTGGGGGTAACGATGAGCGGACGCTATAACCTCGTGGACGAGGACATTGAAGCGAAAGGTATGGTTATTCCGGCATACGGGCTGAATACGTTTATCGGCAACATTCCGCTGGTCGGCAAGGTCCTGGCCGGACGCGACGGTACGGTATTTGCGACGAATTACAGCGTGTCGGGCAGTATGGCGCAGCCGAAGGTTTCGATTAATCCGCTGTCGACGCTGGCACCGAATTCGCTTAAGGAGCTGTTTTCGTCGGGAGACTGACGGGCGGCAGCGCCACGGGCAACGAGGGGCGGCACGGAAAGAGTGCGGAGGCACGGGGAAAACGCAACAGGCGGCGATAGCCTTGCCACAGGGGTGAAAACGCCACGGAAGGAGGGCGGCGCCACAGGGGTGAAAATGCCACGGGCAACGAGAGGTGCGCTATATCGCGGGGACGGGTGCCGTTTAAAGGGATAACGAGGAGGATATAAACAATGACTGGCAAAATAGGAATTGACTTTCACGGGGTGATTTCGGCGGCGCCGGGGCTTTTTGCCAAGTTCTGTCATGAAATCCGCAAGCGGGGCGTTAAGGTTTACGTTATCAGCGGCGGGCCGAAGAAAGACGTGGTCAAATATCTTGACGAAAACCGGATTGAATATGATACGGTGTGGGCTATTTTGGACTTTTATGAGCAACAGGGCAAAGCGGAGCTTTTTTCCGACGGGAGCTTTAAGGTTGATACAACGCTGTGGAACAAGGCCAAGGCCGAATACTGCGCGGCGGAAGACATCCGTTTTCATATTGACGATTCAAGTGTTTACGGGCGTTATTTCATAACGCCGTATTGCAAATACGACATCGGCGGCGGCGTTTGCGAATGGAACGGCGTCAAGGTCGATTTTAATGATGCGGGGCGGGCGGCCAAAGAGGTGGCCGACTATATCGCGCGCGGCGGACATTAAGCAAAAAATACCGCAATGTCGGCAAGACGTTACCTAGGAAATCAGGATAAACATTGTGTTGCTGTTATACAGGAAAAGCGATAATATTGCGTTGTGATATATGGGAAAGCGGGGAAACGCAGCGTTGCTGTTATACGGGAAAAGCGATAACATTGTGTTGTGATATATGAAAAGCGGGTAAACGCAGCGTTATAGCTGTACAGAAAAAGATAACTTTATGGCGATTATGTGGGGAAAAAGGAGTAGGTGGTGGACCGTAGAGGTAACGCTCCTCTGCTACATCCATGTCAAGGATGCGTTCTACTTTTAAACTAACGGTCCGAACCTGTAGAAGTTTATCAAAACAAAAAGCTTTTTAGCATAGAAATTTTAGATTGCAAGCGTTTTTTGCGATTTTTTTTAAAATTATTGAAAAGTTAACTTTTAGTGTGTATAACTCTAGCATAAATCGGTTGAAATATTAAGACAATAAAGAGAAAAAATGAGCGAAAACATAGATTTCCGGGTCGATTACAACAAATTTAAGGTGATGGACGAATTTAACACGGACGAGTTGAAGTATCCGCTTATCCTGTCCATTCCGCATTGCGGCACCGTTTTTCCGGAGGAATTTCTGCGCGCGGTCAGGCATGACGTGATGACGCTGCGCAAAAACGAGGACATTCTGGTTTACGACCTTCTGGAGCCGGCAATACGCGACGGGGGAATCGCCGCGATTAAGCTTAACGTCAGCCGCAGCTTTATTGACGTGAACCGTGCCAAGGTGGAACTGGATCCGAATATGTTTTTCGACTATCCGCGCGAGGATATCGGCCTCAACCAGCAGCGTTCGCGTTACGGGCTGGGGATTATCCATAAGGTTACGGCAGACAGCCGGCCGATATATGCGGGGCGAATCTCGTACAAGGAAGCCGAAGAGCGGATTAAAAACGTGTATGACGTTTACCACGGGCGACTGAAGGAGCTGATTGCGCGCACGATTGACAAGTTCGGTTTCTGTCTGGTGCTGGACTGCCATTCGATGCCGTCCAAAATCTGTTCCATCATTTCGGAAAGCCCGCGCATCGACTACTGCCTCGGCAACCTGTTTGAACAGAGCTGCCCGAACAAAATAAGCTTTTTTGTGGAAAACGAACTGGCAAAACGCGAGTATTACGTTGCCAAGAACCGCCCGTATTCCGGGGCTTATATCACTTTTAACTACTGCGAGCCGCGCAAGCAGGCGCATACCCTGCAACTTGAAATCAACCGGGTGATTTATGCAGATGAAAATACGTTGGAAAAAAACAGCGACTTTCAGCGGGTTAGCTATGATTTGAGCAAGGTTGTCACGAACCTTGCGAATTTTTTGCTGGATTTTTAAAAAATATATGGTATAGATGCTCCTTGTATTTTGCCGGTGAACGATTATTTTTTTCCGGCGTTTTGTTAATTTACCCGCGTTTAAGGACTTTTCCTTCGGGAACTGACCGGGCCGAAAGTTTAAAGACAGGGACGCCCTTTGCCTTAGAGCGGTATTCAGGATAATAACATCGTGCTAAAAAGCATCTTATTCCTGTTGGTTTTGATCAGTTTCATTACCACACCTACCAGAGCTTATGAAGCATACAGCATTTCAAGCCTTAATTTGACAGAAGAACAAGAAGCCGCCGAGGCGGCAGCTGCGGAACCCGAAGTTTATGAATTGTGCGAGATTGCCGCAGACAAGGCCGAAAAAGAATACAACATCAAACCAAACCTTTTGCAGACCATAGCGTCGGTTGAGAGCGGGCGCTGGAACGCCAAAGCCGGGCGTCGTGTTGCATGGCCGTGGACGGTACATGCCAACGGCAAAGGGCGCTATTACAAAACCAAAGCAGAGGCGGTTGCCGCCGTGCAGGCGTTGCAAGACCGCGGCATCAGAAACATTGACGTCGGCTGCATGCAGGTTAATTTGAAATATCACGGAAAGGCATTCAGCAGTTTGGACGAGGCGTTTGAGCCGGAAAAGAATGCGGCTTACAGCGCACAGTTTTTGCGTCAGCTCTATAAGCGCAACAAGCAAGACTGGACCAAGACCGCCATGCATTACCATTCGCGCAACCTGCGCCAGGGGACGAACTACAAGAACCGTCTGGAAAAGCATTATGCCGAGTATGTCCGCGAGGACGGCGAGGGCGCGAAACTGTTTTAGCGCAGCGAAGCCGCAAAGCTGTTTCAGGACGGTGCGTTTGGGCGAAAATTTCAAGGGCGGACATCAAAATGCGAAGCTGTTTCGATGTTGCGTCTGATTAAAGAGCCTCCGGCAACGGGGGCTTTTTTGCGGTGATATGCTTTCTGCCGGACGGGTGATGAGGATGCCGGGGAGAAAATTCCGGGGTGCGGCGGGCTTCGGAGGGCGGCAGCGAGGGAGCTACAGTATGCAGCGTAGGGAGAATTCCGGCGCGTGGCGGGCTTCGGAGGGCGGCAGCGAGGGAGCTACAGCATGCAGCGGGGAGAAAATTCCGGGGTGCGGCGGGCTCCAGAGGGCGGCAGCTGGAGAGCATAAATTTCACAGCGGGTAAGGTGGAAATTTTGCTTGCAATTATTAAATTTAGCGCTTAAGTTTTACGGGATTGTTAAGAGTTTAGAGATGATTATGGAAAATATTGAAGAGAAAAACAAGGACGAATCGCTGGGGGAAACCTTTAAGACGGTTATTTATGCGATTGTCATCGCCGGGCTTATCCGCACTTTTTTGTTTGAGCCGTTTAAAATCCCGTCGGGGTCAATGTATCCGACGCTGGAAATCGGCGATTTTTTGTTTGTTTCCAAATATACTTACGGCTATTCGCGCCATTCTTTTCCTTTCAGCCGCCCCGCGTTTGAGGGACGGGTGTGGGAAGATTTGCCGGAACGCGGCGATGTGGTGGTATTCAAATATCCGGGCGACAACAAGACCGATTTTATCAAGCGGGTTATAGGGCTGCCGGGGGATACGGTACAGATGAAAGGCGGGCGCCTTTTTATCAACGGCAAGATGGTTGAGCGCGAAGAGGTCGGCAAATATACGATTGACGAATATACGGTCATTCCGACGACGTATACCGAGTATACCGAGACGCTGCCGAATGGCAAAAAGCACCGGATACTAGAGCTTTCCGACGACAAGAGCGTGGACGATACAATTGAGTTTAAGGTGCCGGAACGACATTACTTCATGATGGGGGACAATCGCGACAACTCCAATGATTCGCGCAAGGATGTCGGGTTTGTGCCGTTTGAGAATATTGAGGGCAAAGCGCGGTTTTTATTTTATTCGCATGACGACAGCGTGGTCTGGTATAATCCGATAAGCTGGATTGCTGCTATTCGCTGGGGGCGGCTGTTTAACACGATAAAGTAGGAAGCCCGGAACCGAGGGGCATATCCGAGCGGTGCGGCCTATCCGAGTGGTGCGGCCTATCCGTATGAAGCACATAAAAAAACAGTGCCCGGAAGGCACTGTTTTTTTGAGGGGGAGAGTTGTGCATCATCTTAGATTTAATGTATGAGATACAATCTCTTTATGCGCGCGAAACATATTTCGTAAGCGTTTGAAAAAGTTTCTTTCCCCAGAGAGCTGGGTTGCAGCATAAAATTTTCTCCAGTTCATTTTGCCAGCTTTTTCCTGCTCGGCAAACCAGGCGATGTGTTTGCGCCATTGGTTCGGCTGAGCGTAGTGGCGGAAAATGGTTTCCTCGTCGGCATACTTTTCTGCCCATTGTCTGGCAAGGGTGTAAAGCAGTTTGCCGTTCGGAGCGTAGGCCACGGTACCCAGCATATAGCCTTCCTGTTCTTCGCCATCTTCGTTCAGGTAATGTACCAGGCCGAAAGCGATTGCCAGAGCATGGCTGCGGGTTTTGGCGTGTTCAAGGCAGACAGGCAGAGCATTGACGATGAAGTCTTCGCATTCTTTGCCCATCAGCCCGGGTTCGCCGCCCAGGTATCCGTTTTGCGAACCGTACGTGCGGTAAGCTTGGGGCAGAGCCTCAAAGGTGGGCGTCGGGTCGTCAGGGTGAAGTACGGCGCCGTCAGAAATGCGCTGCATGGCGATTTCCAACATAATGTTACCGAGGTGTTCGTCCTTACGACAGACGTCTTGAGTGAATTCCGCCATAAACTTCATAAAAGCATTACCGATGCGGTTGCGCTGGTTTGCCGGATAAGCCATCATAGGCAGAATGATATTGTCAACGACGTCCTGCCAAGAGCGGTTTTCCAGGTTGTTTACTCCGGTTACTTTCTCTAGATAAGAAAAAAGTTTTTCCATAATGATAAAAAAATTTAATTAAACATAATTTGTATATTCACGCTTATATTGTAGCACGTTTCCGGCGGGAATGCAAGCCATTTTTGGACAAAAGACGGGACGGCAAGTTGGGGGTGCGGCGGAGAGGCGGTAAGATAAAAATATAGTTGACAAAAATAATCGCGCGCGCTAGCGTTTTGGCAATTAATCTATTATTGTTTTTTTAATCTTATCATTTATGGAAAAGAATACTATTTTGGAACAAGTCAACGCTTATGGAGCGAAACTTGGCTGGCCTTTTTACGTTTACCCTGACGGAACCTGCGGCAAGAGCATCGTTTCTGCGGGGGGAAAGCTGAATGCGGCGATGTTCGTGAAAAAGAAATTTCCGGTACGGGCACTGAATTCCGAGTTTTTGACCGGAACGGCCGGTGCGGAAGACGATGTTCTCGCGCATTTGTGTGAAGTCGGCGACAAGCTCGGCTATCCGCTGTATGTTTATGCAGACGGAACGTGCGGGACAACGCCGGTTTCTCCGGAAAACAAATTTCCGTTCACTTTGGTCGTGAAGAAGAAATTTGTCGTCAACCAGATGGTGCTGGAAACAGAAGAGCCGGTCAGGAAGGAGGCAAAGGATGCCGACAATGCGACAGATGATATGGCTGGAAATTTCGCTTTGGCAAAAACTATAAAGCAGGCGAAAGCTTTCAACGAATCGGAATTCAACGAATTTGAACGGATATGTTTGGCATTGCTTTTAGGCTAAAAGGAAAGACGAATTTTTGAGTTTCAAAAGCTTTAATGTGTTGGTAAAAAGCGTTCTCCTTCGGGGGGGCGCTTTTTTTGCGTATGAATGGCAGAAAGATGGACAGGGGCGGCGGGCAGTGCGAGGCGGCAAAGCATGAGGTAGGGTGCGGGGCGGGAGAGCCAGGCGGAGCGCGTCCGGAGGCGGGCAAAAAAACGCTTGCATTTGCGGCGATTAGGGCTTATTTTGGCGCTAACGGTTTAATTTATTTATAAACAGAAGAAGAAAAGAATATGCAGGAATTGGAAGAAAAAATCGGTTATACCTTTAAGACGCCGAAATTGTTGCAGCAGGCGCTGACGCATTCGAGCTTTACGCCTGACATCCATAAAAATTACGAGCGGCTGGAATTTCTGGGCGACCGGATTTTGGGCGTTACGGTGGCGGATATGCTGTGCCGCGCGTTTGCCAACGAGCCCGAGGGCAGCCTGTCGCAGCGGTTTGTTTGTCTGGTGTGCAAGGAAACGGTGGCGGAGATTGTGCGAGGTCTTGGCGCGGACAAATACATCATTGCGCGGGATATGAGCGTTGCTTCCAGCGAAAACGTGTTGTGCGACATCGGCGAGGCGCTGATTGCGGCGGTTTATCTGGACAGCGGCGACATTACGGCAGCACAGGCTTTCGTTCGGCGCTGCTGGACGCCGTTTATCGACCGCAAGTCGCGGCCGCACAAGGACTTTAAGACGCGGTTGCAGGAGGCGGTTTATCATCTGGGGCTGGAGCAGCCGAGGTATAAAATGCTGAAAAAGACCGGCAGCGAGCATGAACCGGAATTCCGGGTGCAGGTTGATGCCGGGCAGGGCAAGACGGCCGAAGGGCGCGGGCGCAACGTCAAGACCGCGGAACAGAATGCGGCGCAGGCACTGCTGACGGCGTTGGGAGTAGAAGACAATGCGTAACAAGGCGATGGCGGAAGAAGAGAAGCCGAAGACGGCCGAAAACGGGACGATTGCGGCGGCGGTTACGGATGAAGAGGCAGCCGAGGCGGAGACAGAGGCGGAAACCACGGGCGATAAGGCGTACGGTGCGGGCGGCCGAAATGGAACAGCCGGCGGCGAACCCAGCCGGTGCGGGTTTGTGGCGCTGCTGGGGGCGCCGAATGCGGGCAAGTCTACGCTGACCAACAATTTTGTCGGTTCCAAAGTCAGCATCGTGTCGCCGAAAGCGCAGACAACGCGCACAACGGTCAAGGGCATCGGGATTTGGGGCAATACGCAGATTATCTTTTTGGACACGCCGGGGATTTTCAAGCCCAAGCGGCGGCTTGACCGGGCGATGGTCGCTTCGGCATGGGGCGGCGTCGGCGATGCGGACATAACGGCGCTGGTGGTGGATGCCAAGCGCGGTTTTGACGACGAAACGCGGGCAATTATCGCCAAGCTTAAGGAAAACAAAATTCCGGCGGTTCTGGTTTTAAACAAGGTCGATTTGGTCAGCGGCGAAACGCTGTTGCAGTTGTGTGCGGCGCTGAACGACGCTTATGCTTTTGCGGAAACGTTTATGGTATCGGCGCTTAACGGCAAAGGCGTAGACGATTTTTACGACTATCTGGCGGCGCATCTGCCGGAGAGCCCGTGGTATTATCCTGAAGAACAGATGTCTGATTTGCCGCTTAAACTGCTGGCGGCGGAGATTGTGCGCGAAAAGCTGTTTTTGTATCTCAGGCAGGAAGTGCCGTATGCGCTGACGGTGGAGCCGGAACTGTGGGAGCGCCGCGCGGACAATTCGGTGCGGGCGGAGATGACGATTTATGTTGAGCGCGACAGCCAGAAACAGATTGTGCTCGGACGCGGCGGGACGATGATTAAAAAAATCGGCCAGGCGGCGCGGCGGGAGCTGGAAGAGCTGCTGGAAGACCGCATCCATTTGTTTTTGTTTGTCAAAGTGCGCGAGAACTGGGGCGACGACCCGGCAAGATATGCGGACTGGAATCTGGATTACAAGGCTTAAGTTAAAAATTGTCGGTTAATGACGAGATGCGTTACGTTTGAAGAAAGCGCAGCGCATTTTTTATGCTCTGGGAGCAGAAGAGAGCGGGCGGGGTTTAAATGGCGGCGGGCGAGGCTTATATCTGCGGTGGACGTCAAAGTTTTAACCGGGAGAAAAATAATGGAAACCTATTTGTTTATCGCGTTGGCGTTTATCTACCTTCTGACGGCGTTTATCCTTTCCAAGCAGGTGCAGAAGCGGATTTGGACGGTGGCGTATATTCTGGCGTTTGCGATTACCTGCGTCGCCATTTTTTTCATCAAGTCGTATGCGGGGGAAACGCTGATGCGCGTGGGTGAGCTGAACTGGTACTACATCCTTTACGTTTTCGGGTCAATCAGCATTATTCTCGGCGTTATCAACCTGTGGATGTACAAAAGAGGGATTATCCGCCTGTTTACGGAAGACGGCGATGATGACGAGGAGGACGACACGGCAGAAAAAGGCCGCAAATAAAACCCGCTGACGGATTGCGGCACGCGGAAAGCCGTATTCTGCTCCGGCTTAATTAAAACGTTCCTTTTTTTTCTTATACTTTGGTTTTATATAAAGGGCTATATTTACGTTATAAATATCCACACGTTTGTGCTGAAAAAAAAGGAACGTTTTTTTTCAGCAGGCAGGATATTTATGGGACATCGGACGAGGGCAGTTACGGCAAACCGGGACGGGGCATTTATCGCGAACCGGAACAGGAAACTTGCGGCAAACCTGATTGGGACATTTATCGCGAACCGGAACAGGAAACTTGCGGCAAACCGGATTGGGGCATTTATCGCGAACCGGAAAACAGGGCAGGCAATGCGCCTGCTTAACACCGTTTTTTATGCGGCAATGGTGTTGTTTGCAGCCGTGGCCGTCTGGCGGGTCTGCCGAGGCGCCGGATTTTTTATGGATACGGCAGAGCATATCCATTCTTCCTGGCTGGTCAGCATAGGAAAAGTGCCGTACCGCGATTTTTTTCAACATCACAATCCGCTGTTATGGTATTTGTTTGCACCGGTAACGCAGCTTTTTTACCGCGATACGGCGATAGTTTATGCGGCGCGGGTTGCTGCGATTTTAGGCTGGGGCGCGGTGCTGTATAAATTATATGCGTTGGTTTGTGCGGGGTTTGGCGGCCGGGCTGCGGGTTCGGCTGGCGACGAGAGCGGGCCGCGGGCGGTTGCAGATGCGGGATTTTCCGGGTGCCGGGGGGATGCGGCAGATGTCGGGCTGGAGGCTGATGCGGCAGCGAAACGGATGACGGCGCAATGGGCGCTGCTGTTTCTGTTGGCGCTGTCGCCGTTGTGGAAGGACGTACAGAACCTGTGCCCGGACATTTTTATGCTTTGGGGCATGCTGGCAGGGACGGAGCGTTTTTTTGCCTATCTCGACGGGCAGCGGCAGCGGGATTTGGTTTTGTCTTATTTGTGGTGGACGGCGGCATTTTTGTTTTTGCAGAAAGCCGTGTTTCCCGGAGCCGGATTTGCCGCGGCGAATCTGTGGCTGCTGCTGCGGGGGAGGGTGCGTTTTGCAGACTGTGCAGCGGCATCGGCGGCGGCTTTGGCGGTATTGGCGGCTGCGGCGGCATATTTTTGGCATGAGGGTGCCCTGAAGCAATGGTTTGACTATAACTTTTTATTTAACCGGCAGGTTGCGGCGTATTATGGCAGCTATACTTCCGGGGTCGGGACGGCATTGAAACTATGCGCTGCCGGAACGGCTGCGGCGGTTATCCGCTTTTGCCGGTGCGGGGAAAAGGAAACGGCATGGCTGCTGTTGCTGGCCGGATGTTCCGGTATTCTGTTTGTTTTTGCTCCGCATCCACGATACTATGTTCCTTATTTTTTACTGGCGGCGCCGTATGTCGGCCGGGCGGCGATGCGTCTGATGGCGGCGGAAAGGCTTTCCGGGCGGTTGAAAAAAGCGGCGATTGCGGCAGCTGCGGTTGGATTTGCCGTTTCTTTGTGGACATTGGTTCCGGCGGGAAAAAAAGCATCCGCCTTTAAAAAGCATATGGCGCTGGTGGAATATGTGATACGGCATACGGCGCCGGACGAAGCGCTTTTGAACGGCGTGAACGCATATGCCGCCAATCTGTACAACCCGGACGCGGATTATTTTTGGTTTGGCTTCCATAATACTGTTAAGATTGCCGCGTACTGGGGATATGGGAAGTTTGACTACAATACGGCGATAAAACGCCTTAAGCCGAAGATTTTGCTGCTGGGGGAAGACAGCCCGCTTGATGTAATCGCGATGTCGCAGACGAAATGGCTGAAAGAACGCAATCTGCGCGCCGCTATGCTGGGGCGGGGAAACGTTGCGGGACGGAATGATTTTATCCGCCTGAACTACAGCTGTTGGAACGAAGATATGGATTATATTAAAAAACATTATGATTTGGTGGAAGCCGGCAGCGAGGCAATGCTTTGGGTGCGCAAAGACGGCAGCGGGACGGGCAATGGCGGCGGTTCCGGGCAATGAGGCGGAAGATGGCGGTTATTCCGGCTGGCAATGAGGGGGCTGGCAGAGATGGCGGGTGTTTCTGCTGGTGATGACGGGACGGAAGATGACGGCGATAGCGGACGCGGGTGGCGGGTGCGGGTGGCGGGTGCGGTCGGTGCCGTCATTTTTTTGTTGTAAAATCCGGCGCGGGAGCGTATGGTACGGTTCAGGTGAATTTTACGAAAGAAGAGGTGCGGAAATGACGCGTTATCGTCTGAACAACATCAAGCTGCCGTTAGAGGCCGGAGCGGAGGAAGTTTGGGCACAGACTGTGCAGCGGGCCGGGAGTTCGGCATTGCGGAATTTCCGGGTAGCGAAAAAATCGCTGGACGCGCGGCGCAAGGACAATCTGTTCTGGGTGTATGCGGCGGAGTTTGAGTATGACGGCGCGCTGGAAACAGGCGGCGACCTGCTGGAGCTGGCACCGGAAGAAAGGCTTGATTTTACGGCAGTGTGCCGGAGCGACGGCGCGGCCGGTATGAACCTTACGGCCGGTATAAACCTTACGGCCGGTATAAACCTTACGGCCGGTATAAACCTTACGGGCGGCATGAATCTTTCGGGCGGCACGGGTATCCGTGCGGCGGGGGACGGTTTACGGCCGGTGGTGGCCGGTTCGGGGCCGGCGGGGATGATGGCGGCGTTGTGTCTTGCGGAAGCAGGGCTGCGGCCGATTGTGCTGGAACGGGGGGCTGCGGTGCACGAGCGGCAGAAAGCGGTGCAAAAGTTTTGGGCAACGGGCGAACTGGCGCCGGAAACGAACGTGCAGTTCGGCGAGGGCGGTGCCGGCACGTTTTCCGACGGCAAACTGATGACCGGCATCAAGAAGGACAAATATACCGCCAAGGTTTTGGAGGAATTTGTCAAAGCCGGAGCTCCGGGAGAAATTCTTTATCTTGCCAAGCCGCATATCGGTACCGACAATCTGGCGCTGATGGTGGAGAATATCCGGCATAAGGTGGAGAGCCTCGGCGGCGAATACCGGTTCGGGGAAAAACTGGCGGATTTGCGGATTGATTATGACGGTGCCGGGGACGGCGCAGGCAATGAGAACGGTACTCGCGGCGTGGAAAACAGGAACGGCGCCGGGGCAGAGGGCGACGGAAGTGACGGTGCGACGTGCGGCGCAGTTAATGAGGGCGCGACGGGCGACGCCATCGGTGCGGGCGGCGTTTTGCGTGCGGCGGTGGTTGAACGGGCGGACGGGACGCGCTATGAGCTTTTGGCGGATACGCTGATCCTGGCGGTCGGGCATTCGGCGCGCGATACGTTCCGCATGCTGTACGGGCGCGGGCTTGAGATGACACAGAAGCCGTTTGCAGTAGGGGTGCGCATAGAGCATAAACAGGCGGACGTCAATTTGGCGCAGTACGGAAAGAAATACTGTTGCTCGAGGTATCTCGGGGCGGCGGATTACAAACTGGCAGAACATCTGGACGGCGGAAGGTCGGTTTATACGTTCTGCATGTGTCCGGGCGGGACGGTGGTGGCGGCAACCAGCCTTGAGGGGCACGTGGTTACCAACGGCATGAGCGAGTTTGCGCGCGATAAGGAAAATGCCAACGCGGCGGTGCTGGTCAACGTGGACGAGAGAGATTTCGGCTCGGCGCATCCGCTGGCAGGAATTGAATTTCAGGAAAAGCTGGAGAAAAAGGCGTTTGCGCTCGGGGGCGGCACCTATTTTGCGCCGGTGCAGAAAGTCGGGGATTTTCTGGCGGGAAGAGGGACGTTGCGCCTCGGTGTGGTGAAACCGTCGTATAAACCGGGCGTAATGCCGGCCGATTTCCGGGAGCTGTTTGACGCGCCGCTTTACAAGGCTTTGCAGGAAGGCATCCGGCGTATGGACAGAAAACTGCGCGGGTTTGCCGCGGACGATGCCGTGCTGACGGCGGTGGAGAGCCGGTCGTCGTCGCCGGTCAGGATTGTACGCGGGGCGGATTATATGAGCAACATCCATGGCGTGTATCCGGCAGGAGAAGGGGCGGGATATGCAGGCGGAATTACGAGCGCAGCGGCCGACGGGGTGAAATTGGCGGCGGCGATATGCGGAATCGGGTGAGCGGAGAGGAAAATGCGTAGCGGGGCGGCCGGGACGGCGTAGATGAAATCCCCGGGCAATGAGGATGAAACCGGAGCGAAAGTGAGGCGGGCGGCGTGGATAAGACCTCGGGGCGGCGTGGATGAAATCCCCGGGCGATGTGGATGAAACCGGAGCAAAAGTGAGGCGGAGCGGGTTGTGTGAGGCAATAAAAAAGCCCCGTGCGGCCAAAGGCGGCAAGGGGCAGATGCTGCAACCGCTGCCGGCGTACGGCGGCAGGGCTGCTTTTTTCAGAGCAATTCCTGATTGAAAACCCGGCATTTGTAAGTGCGCAGGAAATCAGCCATTTTGTATTCCAAAGGCAGGGGAGACTGTGCGTGATGGAAGTCAATCCATTTTTTTTGCACATCTGCCTGAGCGGGAACGAGTTCCACGTCCGGCGCCAACCTGACAAAACGGGCTTCGACGAGGTCAAACGCATATTTATCAAGTCCGGTGATGCTGATTGCGGGATGCTGTACCTTTCCGTCAATGCCGTCTTCGTTAAAATGGCGGATTAAAACGGCAAAGTGCAGCATGGACGTGTCTGCCCAGATTAAGCGGGCGAAGAAGCCGAGCGAAAATTCGATTTTCGGTGCCGGCAGATTTGTTTTTTCCATAATTTACATAGTTTTATTGTTTCGCTGTTAATAATAGCACAAAATTTTGTCTAATGCAAGCGCTTTTTTTCGGTTTACAGCGGCTTTTTTTTGCGTTATACTGTTTTTATACGATGTTTTGCGGCTGCTAACAGGGCAGACGGCGGCTGAGACGAGCCGGCAGCGATTTGGCACGGTGAGCTGTGCTGACTGCGGGAGCCGGGGGTGAAACGAGCCGGAGGTTGTCTGGCGCAATGATGCGCGCGGGCGGCGGGAACGGCGGCCGGGGAAAGCAAAACTTGAAGAAAGGCAGAAACGATGACCGAGTGGAAATTGCAGAGTTATCCGGAGATGCTGCAGGCGCTGTATCAGCTGAAAGCGGCGACGCGCATTTACCGGCAGGAAAGAACGGCGGAAAACGCTGCCCTGATGCTGGAGAAGTTTCCGGCGGCGGCGATGGCGGCAGCAGAAGACGCGGCGGCATGGAAACGGGTTATGTCCGGGGCGGCTGCCGGCGTGCTGGAACGGGCGGCGGACGGCGCCGATGTTGACAAGCTGGCGGCGCTGGGCAGAAATGACAGGTTTTATACGCTGTTTGCGCACGAAGATGCGGCTGCTTTTCAGAAATTTTTAGCGGAAAGGGAGAAAAACAAAGCGGACATCGCCGTGTTGGAAGGTGGAGGCAAAGCAGATAAAAAAGCGAAAAAGCCTGCCCGCGGGAGCAGCGACGCGGCAAAGCCGGCAGCCAAAAAAGAAGATGCAGTTGTCGGCGAACTGCGCCGGGAAATCGAGGCAGCGGTAACGCGGGACAAAAAGCTTACGGACACGGAAAAGCGGAATATGCTGCAGGCACTGGCGGAAACGGCGGAAATCAAAGCGGCGGCAAAGGGCGCCAAGTGCAAGCTTTCTTTCGGGGGCTATGCGGTCGATACGGTTTTGGCGCGGGAAGGCATTGTCTTTGAGGGCAAATTTTCCAAATACGGCGGACTGAGCGCGGAAACGGCGAAAACCCTGAAGAACGGAAAATACGTTACAACGGCGGGGCTGGCCGCCAAAAGTACCAGGGCAGCAGAGAACCGTGCGGCGAAAAAGCAGGAAGAAAGCAATGAGAAGCTGGCGGCACTGCGGCAGAAGGAAAAGGCTTATGACGAGGCGCTGGTTCCGGCTTTTCGGAAATTTTTGCAGCGGGCGGATGCGGCAGCGGTATATGACGACGTGCAAAACGGGGGCGGCATTCTGGCTTCCGTTTGCCGCGAACCGGACGAGGCCGCAGCCGGCTTTAAGCGGGAACTGGCGCGGGCGGCGGAAAACAGCCGCGAGGTCTGGGGGCTTTTCCGCGGCAAAGGGGACGACCATTGTTTCGATACCAGCAGCTTTTATGAAAAATGCCTGCAAAATACGGTGGCGGAGCAGGGGATTTCCGCGGCGGAACAGGCGGCGGGCCTGTTCCGGGACTATACTAAGGGCAAGGAAGGCGGCACCGTGTTGGATATGAAGCGTCTGGTTACGAAATACGCGATGGCGACGGCGGGGATGTCGCTGCCGTATGAAGAAGCGAAACAGCTTTTGCAACGGGAAGTCTACCGTATGGGAATGGCATTGCGGCACAGCGACCGGTTTGATTTGGAAAAGTTTAACTTTATGAACGAGGTGCTGGCGGCAGACGGCTATAAAATCGGCATTCAGGAACTTCCGGTCAAGGCCAAGAACGGCAGGGAAGCCAAACCGCTGGGCGAGGAAATCCTGAAAGACATGCACAAGCCCAACGGCGTCAAAAGTATTAAAAACCGGACTATCGCGCTGCTGTACCGGGTGGAGGAATTCCGCCGTGCCCATCCGGGAACCGATTTGGGCAATCCGGGCGCATCGCCGCAGGCGGAACGGCTTTACAATACGTTCATGCAGGTGTTTTACGGCCGGGAGGCGCGCAAAAACGGCGGGCTTTATGACAATATGTACGAAAAACAGTGGCGGGCGTTTGTGCAGAACGGCGGCAACGCGCAAAAGGCAAAGGACGTGTTTGACTATTTTAGCGGCGAGGCCGGCAGCCGGGAGACGCTGCAGCGCTGGATCGGCGATTTGGAGAAGGGGAATTCCGTCGGGTATGCGAGCATGCACCATATTTTTTACCGGCGATTTGCCGGGGCGGTGCAGGACCCGGCGCGCCAGCTGAACGCCGTGCCGCGCGTGGTGGCGACGATTTCGATGCATCCGGCCGATGCGGATATGCACAAGGATGAAGAGCATAAGTTTGATATGAAGGAAGTTTATCTGTTCAGGCGCGGCAAAGACGTACTGACGGGGTCGTTTAATAACGTGCGGGAAGGGGATGTCCTGCTGATGCCGGTGGTGATGAAACGGCAGGGCGACGGTTCGTTCCGCCCGCTGATGGAGCAGGGCACGCTGCTGATGACGTCAAAGCTGACGGTCAGGGAACCGGAGGTTCAGGGCCGCTCGTTCGGCATTCCGGAAAGGGATATGCTGGCAGACGTTATGCGGGGGGCGAACGGTGCGGCTTACGGCGGGCGTTAAAAGAGCCGGACGGAACGGTGCGGCGGATGCAGCGTGTTTTCTGTGATTAAACTGCGATAAAAGATTGAGTGCGGCGGAGGCTTTGTTAAACTAACGGACAGGTTGTTTTAACAAAGGGAGGCATTTATGAAGCGTAAGATTTTGGCGATGGGCGGCGTGTTGGCAATTGTTGCGGCCGGCGGGGCGGCGTGGCTGATGCTGGCGGGGAGCGGCGAGCCGAAAACGCTGGCGGCCTATTGGGACGGTGCAGCCGAAATCAACGCGGCCGACAAATCCGGGCGCCTGCCGCTGGTGATGGCGGTGGAAGCCGGAGACGAAGCGGCGGCAAAATACCTGATTGAGCAGGGGGCGGATACGGACAGGGCTGACCGGAACGGCGTATCGGCGCTGGCTGCTGCTGCGGCACGAGGGGATTTTTCGCTGTTTGAAGCGGTGGCGGCAGCGAGCAAAGCCGACCTTAAAGCGCCGCAGCTGATGGACAAGGCTCTGGACGGCGGCAATGTCAAAATCGTTAAGCTGCTGTTGGAAAAGGGGTGCGATGCCAATGCGGTTCTGGTGTTCAAAGGCAAGCACAAGCCCGAAGAAATGCCGGACTATAAAGACCCGCGCGTGATTACTCCGTTGAAAAAGGCGGTGGCGGCGGGACGGGCGGATATTGCCGCGGTGCTGCTGGACAAAGGGGCGGACGGTGCTGTGTATTTTCTGGCCGAAAACGTACGGACGGCAGCACCGGAACTGGTGCGTGCGCTGGGAGACAAGGCGGGAGATTTGCGGGAGATTGAAACCGGAAACACGGATTTGCTGACGTATGCGGCGGAGACGGCTCCGGCCGGCACTCTGGCGTATCTGATTGAAAAGAACGCAGGCGATGTCAATGCAGCGTTGCAAAGGGTTTTGACGCACCGCAAAGACGCGGAGAGGACGGGAGCAAAGGCGGAGAACGGCGCAGCCGGCGCGATGTCTGGCACGGGCGGGGCCGAAAGAACTGCCGGGACGGAGAACGGTGCAAACGCAGCGGAGAAAAATCCAAGCGAGACGGCGCAAATTATAGAGCTATTTTTGCAAAACGGGGCGAGGCCGACGGTGGCGGCGATGGAGCTGATGCTGGCCGAGAGGCGGACGGATGCTTATCTGGCGCTGGCGCAGTGCAGCCCGAATCCGAATGCGCTGACGGCAAAAAACGAGAGCATGCTGATGTATGCGGCGGAAAACGGCTATGTCGACGGCGTGCGTTTTCTGCTGGAGCAGGGGGCGGACATGTGGCAGGCGGAGGCCGACGGGCGCACGGTTATCGGGACGGCGGTTAAAAACGCGGCGAAGCATCCCGAGGTTGTTGCGCTGCTGGAAGAGAGGCTTAAAGACATCAACGAGCCGGGATATAACGGCGAGACGCTGCTGATGCTGTATGCGGGCAGCGGGCGCGATGCCGATTTTGCCAGAGTGGCGGAAAAAGGCGGCGACATTTTTAAAGTCGACAATGCGGGCAAGACGTTGCTGATGTATGCGGCGGAGGGCGGCAATACGAAAATTATCGATTATCTGCTTAATAAGGGCGCCAATATTGCGGCAAAAGACAATGCCGGGCGGACGGCGCTGATGTATGCGGCAGGAAGCGGACGAGATGCGGCGGCACGGCTGCTGGCAGAAAAGGGTGCCAAAACCGGCGAAGCGGATTATGAGGGCAAGACGGTGCTGATGTATGCGGCGGAAAAAGGCAGCCCGGAAACGGCGGCACGGCTGATTGACGACGGGATAAGTTTTGCCGCGGCGGACAACGAGGGGCGGACGGCGCTGATGTATGCGGCAGGCAGCGGCAATGTGCCGATGGCGGAGATGCTTTTGGAAAAAGGCGACGATGTTGACAAAACTGATGTTAGGGGACGGACGGCTCTGGCCTATGCGGCGAAAAACGGCAATGCGGAAATCATCCGGCTTATCCGCGATTACGGAGCGGATATCTATCTGGCGGACAAAGACGGCAAGCAGCCGGTGGTTTATGCGATTGAGCAGGGAAACGCCGAGGCTTTTGACCTGCTGACGGACGGTTTTATGCTGTTTGGCAGTGCTGTGGGCAGGAACGGCAAAACGGTGCTGATGTATGCGATTGAAGGCGGCAATGTGCAGATTTTGCGCAAGGTGATGGATCGCGGGCTGACAACGCTGAATAAAAAGGACCGTTTCGGGCGGACGGCGCTGATGTATCTGGTCGGCGAAGGGCGTCCGGACATGGTGCGCGAACTGATACAAAAAGGCGCGAACGTTACGGCACGCGACAACAACGGCAAAACAGTGCTGATGTATGCGGCGGAAGGGACGGCGGGCGTTAATATGGTAACTGTATTGCAGAATTTCTGGGTTGATGCCAACACCAATATCAATATGCGCGACAGTGACGGCAAGACCGCTTTGATGTATGCGGTCAGCGGCAAAAACAGCCAGCTTATCAAACCGCATATGCTGCTGGCACGCAATGCCAATGCCGACGCGACGGACGATACCGGCAAAACGGTGCTGATGTATGCCGTGGGCAACCATGAAGCGCGGGTTGATGCCAAAGCGATTGAAGAATTGCTGGCGGCGGTCAAAAGAATTGACCAGAATGACGACAACGGGCGGACGGCGCTGATGTATGCGGCGGCAAATCCGACGGCCGATATGGGGATTTTGGAACAGCTGATTGAAAAGGGCGCGACCGTGCAGGCGGCGGACAATACCGGAAAAACGGCGCTGATGTATGCGGCGGAAGGCGGCGATATCGGCAAAGTGCGCCTGTTGCTGGCGGCAGGGGCAAATGCTTCCGTGCAGACGCAAGACGGCAAGACGGCGGCGGATTTTGCCAAGGGCAACGGCAAATGTTTTGCCGATGCGGTTCGCAAGCTGCTGAAGTGAGTGCGGGCGGCGGGTGTCAGTAATGGAATGGCAGGGAGGCTGGACGACTGAACGGCTGGGAGGCTGAATGGCTGAACGGCTGGACGGCGTATGTACGGTGGTAAGGGAAAAATGCAGATAATCGGAAGGGCGGTTGAGATGAGAGTGGGAGAAAGATTTGCCCTTCCGATTTCCGTCTTGGCGATGATGCCTGCACCGGCCGCCGTTATTGTAATCAGGGAAAAGACAAAACAGCCGGAGCAGAAAAGCTCATCTTGTTTTATGTCTTTGGTATAGCAGAAATTATTGCATCTGGCAAGCGCTATCTGCGGTATGATAATACAGATACCTGCAAGAATGTATGTAAACTAACGGGTTGCAGCGGTTCGGGCGGGTGTGGATAAGCCTGTGGATAACTCTGTAAATGCGAAATAACGCCTTGAAAACAGGTCATGAAAAATTTGAAAAAACGCGTAAAACGGGACCGGAAAAAGTTTCTGAATAGGAGGAAAGCATAAAACAGACGTGAAAGGCGAGTGTTTTGTCGGAAGCGTCGGAAAGTTTGCCGGGGCTGCGAATGTTTTGCCGGAAGCGTCGGAAAGTTTGCCGGAGGAGCAGGCTGCTTGCCCGAGGCGGCGGAAAGTTTGCCGGGGCTGCGAATGTTTTGCCGGAAGCGGCGGAAAGTTTGCCGGAGGTGCAGGTTGTTTGCCCGAGGCGGCGGGAACTGCCGTGACGGGGATATTCTTCAGCGGCCGGAGCGGGAGGCCTTTTTTCTTATTATCACTTTGGGGACATTGGGGGTAAAAGCCTGGCGGAGCGTGTCTTGCAGGTTTTGTCCGGGAGTGTTGGCTATGCGGTTAACGAGTTCTGTCGAATCTTTGGGCAGGCCGCCGTTTTTATGTCCGATGGTGTATATGCCGCCGATAGAAACGGCCGAGAGATCCAAAGCGTTGTTTAGGCTGTCTGCCTTAGCCTGGTCGAGAACGATGTCGCCGAATAAAATCCGGGTTTCAAGGTCGCGCCGGTAACGCAGCTGGGGGAGGGCGCGCCCTTTGGCATAGATTTTGGCATTAATCAGTTTTTTTACAATGTTTTTATCTTCTTCCCGGCCGTCTTTTTTATAGCGGGCAAAGGCAGCGGAGAGTTCCGTCGGCATTTTGTTTCTGCCGCGCAGCACACCGGGGCCGCAGTTGTAGACGAGGCTGCCGAAAGCGGCTATTTCGCCGCGGTTCATATCTTTGAGCGGCAGGTATTGTTCCATAACGGGAAGGATAATTTTTTCAACATGGGTTTTGAAATAATCCATCAGTTCTTCCTGGCTGCGGATACGGTCAAAACTCCGAACCGGGCTGCCGTCGGGGCGTACGGTATTGCCAATGCCGATGGTCCATTTTTTGCCGTTCGGATCCCAATAGGCTCTGGTGCGGACACCTTCGCAATGGGCTATCAGCAGGAGCATATCTTCTTCGGCGGCCACAAACCTGTCGTGCGGAGACAGCAGCGTATCGGCGGCGAGAGAGTCTGCGGGGAAGGCGTTTGCCGCGAGCGTATCGGCAGAGAAACGGGTAGCAGATGTATTGTCGGCGAGACGGATTGCTGCCGTGTCGGCAGAGAAGCGGATTGCTGATGTGTCAGCGGCATGGGGCGATACGGTTCCGGTTTGAATCGTGTCGGCAGGTGATGCGGCGCGTTTGGGGGCGAGACTGTCCGTATTATATTCGGCAGCGTTATATGCGGGGCGGCTGTGCCCGGGGATTTTGGCGAGTGTTTCCTGTTTCGGGGTACGGGCGGAGTCGCTGTCCTCTTCGTATTGTTCGTGTGCCTGAGATGCCGTCGATATTCCCAAAAATCCGCCTAAAAGCCAATATTTCCACTTCATTGCCTTGCCGTTCTTTCATTTCTGTATGATGATGTATCTGATGAAAAAAGTATAGCCTGTTTTCAGTGCAAAATCAAGAGGTTTAATGCATTTTTTGTAAATGAGGATTTTGGGAGGAAGGCAGACGCGCCTGAAAAAAAGCTCCCGTTGCCGGGAGCTTCTTTGTTTTGCGGTTGCATATCCGGAGCTTTTGAGCATTCCGGAGAACCGGTCAAAATTTCAACGCTTAGAAATCAGCCAGAACTTCTGCAGATTCATGCGTATTGTGAATATTAACCATTGCAATCGTGTTGTAGCCGTTATCAACGTGCAGGACTTCGCCGGTAATGGCTTCGCCGAGCGGCGACAACAGAGCCAGAGCGGCACGGCCGACCTGTTCCTGCGTAACGTTTGCCTGCAGCGGCGCGTTCAGTTCGTTCCAGCGCAAAATCTTGCGGAAATCGCCGATGCCGGAAGCGGCCAGCGTTTTAATCGGGCCGGCGGAAATCGCATTGACGCGGACTTTCTGCTGTCCCATATCAACCGCGGCATAACGTACCGAAGCTTCCAGCGCAGCTTTGGCAACGCCCATAATGTTGTAGTTCGGCAGGACGCGTTCGGACCCGAGATAGGTCAGGGTAACGATGGCGCCGTTTTCGTTCATATACGGGGAAGCGCAGCGGCAGGCTTCCAAAAACGAGTAGCAGGAAATGTGCATCGTGTTGGTGAAGTTTTCCAGCGTCGTATCAATGGTGCGGCCTTTAAGCTGGTCCTTGTCCGAAAAGGCAATCGCATGAACCACAAAGTCAATCTTGCCCCATTTTTCGCCCAGTTCCTTAAAGCAGGCTTCGACCGAAGCGGAATCGGTTACGTCGCATTTAATCAGCGTCGGCGCGAAAGAAAGTTTTTCCGCCAGCGGGACGACCCTTTTTTCCAGAGCTTCGTTCTGATAGGAAATGGCGATTTGCGCACCCTGCGCATCAAGCGCCTGAGCAATGCCCCAGGCAATGGATTTGTCATTGGCGAGGCCCATAATCAGGCCCTTTTTGCCAGCCATAAGCGGTTCAGCTGTCATAGTTTAATTACCTCATCTAGTTCGTTACAGTATGTTTTTAGAAACTAACTATCCTCGCTTTTACAGAATTAAATGCGTTTTGTAAACCTTTTTTTTCATAAAATCCGTATGGGAAATGTGAAACTTTTGTAAACAAGTGCGAAATTTGGCTTGCGCAGCGGGCGGCTGGTACGCTATGATAGCGGCAATGACGGAAAATTGTGTTTTATCAGTTTGTTTTTGCACGATATTTTAAAATAATTGCGTTAAGGGCAAAAAAATGCTTGCAAATCGAACAAAAGCAGAACATAATAGCGGCAGAAATTAAATGCAAGGCTGTTTGCGGGACTTGAATGCAAGACTGGTTGCAGAAATTAAACGCAAGGCGGCCTGCTGATTGAACGCAGAATAATTTATGAGGTACAAGATGGAAAAAGACAAGGCGTTAGACGCGGCGCTGAGCCAGATTGAGAGAGCTTTCGGCAAAGGCTCCATCATGCGGCTGGGACAGGACACCAAGATTGATATTGAGGCGATTTCGACCGGTTCGCTCGGCATAGACATCGCGCTCGGCATCGGCGGGCTGCCGAAAGGGAGAATCGTCGAGATTTACGGGCCGGAAAGCTCCGGTAAGACGACGCTGGCGCTGAGCGTTATCGCGCAGGCGCAGAAAAAGGGCGGCACGTGCGCGTTTATCGACGCGGAGCATGCGCTGGATCCGTCTTATGCCAAGAAAATCGGCGTGGACATCAATAATCTTCTGATATCGCAGCCGGATGCGGGCGAACAGGCGCTGGAAATTGCCGATACGCTGGTGCGTTCGGGCGCGATTGACGTGCTGGTTGTCGACTCGGTGGCGGCGCTGGTGCCGAAGGCTGAGCTTGAGGGCGAAATGGGCGACTCGCATATGGGGCTGCAGGCGCGGCTGATGAGTCAGGCACTTCGCAAGCTGACGGCGACGGTGTCGCGTTCCAATACGCTGATTATCTTTATTAACCAAATCCGTATGAAAATCGGGGTTATGTTCGGCAATCCGGAAACGACGACGGGCGGCAACGCGCTGAAGTTTTATGCGTCTATCCGTATGGATATCCGGCGTGTCGGCGCGATTAAGGACAAGGACGACGTTATCGGCAGCCAGACGCGGGTCAAAATTGTCAAGAACAAAGTGGCTCCGCCGTTTAAGACCGTAGATTTTGACATTATGTACGGTGAGGGGATTTCCAAGGTCGGCGAACTGATTGACCTCGGCGTCAAGGCCGGCATTGTCGAAAAAGCCGGCGCGTGGTTCTCGTATAACGGCGAAAAGCTCGGACAGGGCAGGGAAAATGCCAAGCAGGTGCTGCGGGAGAACCCGGCGCTGGCAGACGAAATCGAACGCAAAATCCGTGCCGATGCGGGACATCTGACATCAGAGCTTATCGGCGACGACGAGGGCAGCAGCGAAACGGTTGACCCGGTAACGGGCGAAGTGTCGTAATGCGATAAAACGTTGCAACGCGAAAAGAACGGGCGCCGGGGTGAAATCCGGCGCCCGTTTGGTACTGTGCGAGCCGCGGCGCAGTGGCGGTGTTTTTGTTTTTATCTCGTGCGGCGGGAGCGGGCGGCAGGCAACAGAAAAGCATCGTCGTTGGCGGGGCGGCGGGCTGCTGCGCCGTTGATTGCGATATTGCTGCCGGTGTTGGCGTTGATTGCGATATTGTTACCGGCATTATTGCCATTGGCACTGTTTCCGGTGTTGGCGAATTCGCGTCTGTTTTCATTTTCCGGCTGCCGTTTTATGAGTTCCGCGATGCGGGAAACGGCGGTTGAAGCCATTTCGATTTCGTTTTTGTAAGGTGCGTAAATCCGGTTGTCGCAGCGGTATTGGATGCTTTGGCGGATGCGGGTCAGCTGTTTGTTGACGGAAATCAGTTCAAAATCGGTCAGCGGACGGGTTTCTTCGCGTTCAATCGCGGCGCGGACATCCAGTTCGTGCGGGCGGCGGGAATCATACAGCACTTCATTGGCGCGGTTGATGACCATCAGGTCGACGTCGCGGCTGTTTTGCCGTTGGAAAGCGTCAATCCTGCCAATCATGTCGGGCAGCATTTTAACGACGCGGGAAAAGTATTCGTCCGATACCAGCCGCGGATAAAGCTCCTTGTTCTGAAAAATAATCTTATCATAAAGGTCGGCGCTGCGGTAGACGCTGCTCAGGTAAGCAATGTCGGGATTGACAGACATATAAACGGCGCAGGGTTTGTAGCCGCTGGCAATGGCCTTGGCGGCGTTGTCCTTGAATTCGCTGCCGGCGCCCATGGAGCCGATGGACAAGATGGAGCGTTCGCCCCGAAGCAATGAGAGGTCTAAAATCCGGCGCACATAGTCAATTGTGATGCCGGCAAATTTTTCGCATTCGTCGAGGTGTCCGTTTTTGAGGTGGTTGAACAGATTCGGAAACAGGTCGCGGTGCTGGTCTTTGTCGATAATGTTAAACGGCAGGCAGTCTTCTTCGCGGCCGAAACGGTCGATAAGCTTTTGCGCCATAAATGATTTGCCGGCGCCGGGGTAGCCCCAATACACGACAAAGCGGCGCGTCTGCGGCGAGCGGGAGTCGGCGTTGCTTTCCTGAAACTGCGATACGGCGCGGTCGTAGTTTGCCTGCGTTTGCGCGGTTTCGGCGGCAATGATGCTTTGCACTTCCGCTTCGGTAAAGGGCGTGCTCGGCTCAAGGTTCAAGCTGTCGAGATATTCCAAAAGGCTGTCGGTTTGCGTCAGAAGTTCGTTTTTTATATTGTTTAACATTTTGTTTTTAACCTGTTGCTTTATTGTTATTTATATCCTAATTCCTGCAGTTTTCTGATGGTTTCATCGGCGGAAGTGTGAAGAATGCCGATGCCGCCCATTTGTTCCCAGCGGGCGATGTTGGCAGGCAAATCGTCGATGAGGATATCCTGCCGGGCGCCGAAGTTCTGTTTGTCTTTGCTCAGGCAACAGATGACGCCGTCTTCTTTGTTGTAGTGTTTTTTGAGCCAGAGGCGCTTTTCCTTTTCCGCTTTGTCGTAGCCGTATGCGGGCAGCCCGGTCAGGATGCAGAAGCCGAAACGGCTGAGGTAGCCGACGAGCTTGTCGGCGCCGCCGGTTTTGGGCAGGTCGTACCAGTAGTCTTTGGCGGCGAGGACTTTTTCCCACAGTTCGGGACGGGGAATAGCGTGCGGCGGCATACCGAAGCGGCGTTCAAATTCGCCGTCAAAGTCTGTCAAAACGCCGTCCATATCGCAAAAAATCATTGTTTCAAAGCTCCGTTGCCGTTAAAGGTTTGCCTAAAATTCCATACGGAAGGAAACTTATACGATATTTGCGGGAAAAACAAAGGTTTTGTGCGGATTTTTCGATAATAAAATATTACGGAATGTTACACGGGGAGCTGACGGGCAGGAGGGCAGGGAAAACTCTTGATTGGGGGCGGATGTGCGGCGGTTGGTTTTAATAGGGCGGGGAGGGGCAGCGTGGGCAGGGGTGCGAGAGTGCAGCCATGCCGGGACGGAACAGAGGGCAGGGGTGCGAGAGTGCGGTCGTGCCGGGACGGAGCGGAGGCGGGGTGCAGGCATAAAAAACGAGCCGCCGGAGAGAACCCGGCGGCTGGCGTTTTCTGTACCTTTGCTTCAGGCGGCGGGCTTGTCCGCGATATACGGGAACAGCGGGTCGCCGACCGTGGTTTGGCTGCCGGAGGCAAGCTGCTGCGGTTTGAAATCCGCAAGCGACGGTTTTTCGCCGATACCCAGCGACGCGAGAATTTTTTGCGAAACGGCCGGCATAAACGGATATACCGCTGCGGCAATCAGGCGCAGGGCGTCAAGCGTGGTGTAAATCACCGCTTCGTAGCGCTCTTTCTTGCTCTCGTCTTTGGCGAGCACCCACGGTTCGTTGGCGGCGAAATAGGCATTGACCGCATCGCCGGCCTTGAGGATTTCGTTGCTCAGTTCGGACACGAGTTCCAGCGAGCTTTCGCCGTATTGGTAAATCCGCGCGAAAGTGCCGGCGATGTTGTCCAAAAGCGCTTTGTCTTCCGCGTTCAGCGACGCGGCGGACGGAACTTTGCCGCCAAGATTCTTGGCTATCATTTTCAGAACGCGCATCTGCAGGTTGCCGATGTTGTTGGCAAGCAGTTTGTATCCCTGTTTCAAAAGGTCGACGCTTATCTGCGAATCTCCGGTCAGGGACATCGCGTTGCAGAGGTAGAAACGCAGCGGCTCAATGCCCATCAAATCCATAACCTCATACGGGTCGACAACGTTGCCCAGCGACTTGGACATCTTAATCCCGCCTTCGCCGAGCCAGTAGCCGTGCACAATCAGGTGTTCCGGCGGCTGGATGCCCAGAGCTTTCAGCATAATCGGCCAGTAGACGGCGTGAGTCTTTAAAATATCTTTGGCGAGCAGGTGGGTGCAATGCGGCCAGAGTTCGTTGAAACGGGCGTTTTTGCTTTCGTCCGGAGACCAGCCGAGGCTCGAGATATAGTTAATCAGCGCATCAAACCATATATAGGTTACGAAATCATGGTCAAACGGCAGTTCGACGCCGAGCCAGACGCGGCTCTTGGGACGGGAAATGCACAAATCGTCCAGCGGTTCGGACAACATTCCCAGCACTTCTTTGGCAAAGCGCCGGGGTTTTATCCAGTCCGGATGGGTGTTGATATAATCAATCAGCCATTGGCGATCCTGCTCGAGCGGGAAGAAATAGTTTTCTTCGGTAATCAGCTTCGGCGCCTTCTGGTGGTCGGGGCAGAAACCGCGCTCATCCAGGTCAGAGGGCTTTTTGAACTGTTCGCAGCCTTCGCAGTACAGGCCTTCGTACGACTTTTTGCGGATAAGCCCCTTGTTGTAGATATAGTTCAGCGCTTCGGTTACGACGGCCTTGTGTTCATCGGAAGAAGTGCGGACGAAGTGGTCGTAATCAATGTCCATCTTGTCAAACAGGTTGCGGAAGTTGTCGCTGCGCATTTTGAGGAATTCCGGCAGGGGAAGCCCGCTTTCCTGACAGCTCGTCTGGTTTTTCTGCCCGTGTTCGTCGGTGCCGGTGGTATAGAAAACGTCAGCACCGCGCATTTGTTCAAACTTTTTCAGGACGTCGCCCAAAATCGTCGTATAAGCGTGGCCGATGTGCGGCGAACCGTTGATGTAATAAATCGGAGTGGTGAAATATTTTTGCATCGTAACTTCCTTTGCGTGGTTAATAAAAAAGACGGGTTGCCCCGCCTGATATAAACTTGTCTGACAACGCCGACGGGAGCGTTATTTTTGCCAAAAACGCCTTGCCATTCGCATCATCATGTCAATTTTGTTTCTCATAAGGAGTAATATAGCGCGGGGATTTTATTTTGCAAGAATTTTTTGACGGAGACGGTGAGGAATTGGCGCGAGAAGGGACGTTGCGGGGAGCGTTTTTTGAGGAGCGCGGGAAGGGCGCCGCGGCGGGTTGAGGACGGCGGTTATGGGCGGCGGTTATGCGCGGCGGTTATGCGCGGCGGGGAGGGCAATTCGGGAAAAAAATCGTCAGTGCGGGCGGGCTGCAGAATCAGGAACCGGAGAAGGCGGGAAGGCAAACTCAGCGGCAACGTCATCATACCTTTCGTGTCGCCAGTTGATACCGCGCTTGACGATTTTGGCCGGATTGCCGGCAATTACGACGTTAGGTTCATCAAATTTTGCGGTAACGTTGCTGTTCCAACCGATAATTGAATAAGGCGGAATTTGTGTGTTTTTGCCGATGTGGACATCGCGTCCTATCCATACATGGTCGCCAATGACAACAGATTGCCCTTGATTGGTCGGGAAACCGTTTATGTCGGTTACGGTGTGCATATCCGTACACCAAATCAAAATGTTCCAAGATATCATACAGTCGCGGCCGATGGTGACTGATGAATTGTGTTCGTAAAGAAAAATAAAAGTGTCCCAGCAGGAAGTCTTTTCTCCGATGGATACAGTGCAGTTATGGCTGAAGCTGTTGCTGTCGCCGATTTTGATTTTTAATTTCAAAAATTCCGCAGAGTCAATTCTGATGACGTTGTTGTTGCCGTGAATGTTAATGTTTAAGGTGCTGTCAGGGTGTATTTTCTCGGGAAGTATGACGGTGTTGTTGCGGCCTTTAATTTCCAAGCGGAAAGTACAGCCACGGGGGATAATTACGTTATTGTGTTTTAAATCGGCTTTTATGCGGGATTGAAAACGAGATTTGATATTTTTGCGAAGCTTTTTTAATATTTGTTTTAGGAACATTGTTTGATTTTCCGGTATTGAATTAAAACGTACGTTTTAATTCAACATTTGCCATTATATCAAAATTGTGTAGTTTCAACAATTTTACTTGCATCTCAAATCTAAAATATAGCATAATTTAAACGTACCATAAATTTCATCATTTTGTAAATATGGGGCTGCGGCGGGTTGAGGACGGGAGAGAAAGCGTGCGAGGTACGGCGGCGGGTTCTGCCGGATTAGCGCAGCGGGCAGGATGTGCGGGCGGCTTTTAATACGGCCCGGGCGGCGGCGGCGTTGGTGAATTTTTCGAGCGTTATGCGCCGGGCTTTGGCGGCAAGGGCCTGACGCTCTTCTTCGTGGGTCAGGTAATGCCGAAGCAAACCGGCAAGCTCTTCCTTATTTTTATACATCGGCACGGTATCGCCGTAAGCGGCCTCAATTTCGGGCATATAGTCGGAAATGACCAGCGCGCCGGCGGCGGTGGCGTCATAAATGCGGTTGTTGACGAAACCGAAATCTTTCATATCCGGGCGGTGGTCGTTTAAGACAATCTTCGCCGAGCTGTAATAACGGTTCAGTTCGGTGTTGGCAATATACGGCGCTTTATACATTTCCGGCGGGACAATCCCCTGCCAGTTGTAGCCGTAGACAGCGACGGTAAATCCCGTTTCCAGCGCGTAACGAAGGCTGGTACGGTCGTGCCAATTGGAACCGACGAAAAGGATATCCGAGGCCAGCGCCGGGTCTGGGGCGGGATAAAATTTTTCCGGATTGGTGAATTGCGGCACATAAACGGCTTTGATGCCGGCGCGGTTTAATTCTGCGGCATAGGCGGGCGAGGCGACGGCGATGACGTCAAAGTTCTGCCAGTCGTCGTCCAAATTGGCGTTTTGGGGCTGCGGGGGGCGCCGGTTCAATGCGGATTTGGAAAGAGGATGCCTGCCAGCGGCGGCAGCTTTAATCGGAGCGGCGTTACGGGCAGAAACGGAGGGGAAATTGTCGGCGGTATCGGATGCCGGGGCAGAGGGGACAGTATAAGCCATCGGGTAATACGCGTACAGCACGTTGCAGCCGGACGGGAACGGCGGGATGAAGTCGGTATAGCCGCGCATATAGAGGTTTAGCGCAGGTTCGGGAGAATGCGGGCGGTGATATTCGCCGCGATAGTCCATGTCTGTCATTGCGCCGAGAGTTTGGAAACCGGCGGCAAAATCTTCGCCTATCCAGTAGTCGCCGACGTTTGTTTCGCCACGGTTGGCGGTGGATTTGACGACGACGGAAAGCGGGGCAGCCGAAACCGGGGTCGGGGCTGGAACGGCCGGGGCAGACAGAACCGGGGCTGGAACGGCCGGGGCAGACAGAACCGGGGCAGGAACAGCCGGGGTTGAGGGGGCGGCCTGTGCGACGGGTGAAGATGCGGCGGCCGGATGTGCGGGGGAAACGAGGACGCAGAAAAGGAGCATGGCGCGCAGCGAAGATAGAAAGAAGCGTTTAACCATAGTCAGGCCTTTCAAAACAAGGAGTTCTTTTTGTTTTCCTGCGCCAGACGGGCTTTCAAATCCTCGGCGCGCAGTTTGATATTGGCGGGAAGCGGCTGTTTCAGGGCTTTGGCAAGCTGGCGGGAAGCAACGGCATTTTCGCCGACGGCAGCATTGTATTCGGCGGCGAAGTAGTCGGCAACCGCTATCTGTCCCAGCCCGGCATATACCTGTCCGAGATAGTGCCAGGCCGAAGGCCAGGCGCGGCTGCGATTGGCCTGCTCCAGCAAAGGTATCAGGCTTTGCAGTTCCGGGCGCGAGGGGGATGCGGAAAGCACGGCTTCGGCATAGGCAAGTTTGAACTGGTCGGACGACGGTTTCAAATCCAGCGCACGGCGATAGGCTTTTACGGCGTCGCGGGGCCTGCCGCTTTCAAAAAAGGTCTGCGCTTTCAGTTCCCAGAAATACGGGTTTTGGGGTTCGGCGGTAAGCAGGCGGTGCAGATATTTTTGGGCGGCGTTAAGGTCTTTTCGGCGCATATAATAGACGGCGTGGGCAATGTCCGCGGGGACGGACGCGTCATCCAAAGGATAGCGGCGGATGACCTGCGGCAGCGGGGCGAGATAGGCAAACAGTTTGGCCTGTATGCGCTTGAGGCGCGCGTCCATTTCGGCTTCTGAGGCGGAGGGGGCTTCCTTTTGCAGCTTTTCGTTAAAAAAGGCGACGCGTTCGGCGGTTACCGGGTGGGTGCGGAAATAGGGATTTTCCTCAATGCCCTGCAGGCGGTTGGCAGATTGGATTTTCTGCATAAAGTCTTTCAGCCCGCGGACGGATTTGCGGTTTTGGTGCAGGAGGGAAACCGCGGTTTCGTCGGCGGCGCGCTCCTCGCTGACCTGATAGGCGGTCATGGCGTTGATGGCGGAACTCTGGGTGCCGAGCACGACGGCAATCGCGGCATCGCCCCGACCGCTGGCGGCGGCTGCTCCGGCGGCGGCAATCAGCGAGGCAAGCGTGGCTTTCTGCAAATCCTGCATTTTGATTTTCAGACGCAGGATGTGGCCGCCCAGAATGTGTCCGGTTTCGTGGGCGAGCACGCCTTCGATTTCGTTGCTGTTTTTGGCTTTGAGCAAGGTGCCGGTGTGGACGAACATATGGTTCTGGTCGCCGACGAACGCATTGAGGCTGTCGTCTTTGACGATATGTACATAATCGCGGTTCAACGGCAGATTGGCGGCGCGGAATATCGGCGTCAGCAGGTCATAAAGCCAGCTTTCTGCCTCTTCGTCGGAAATCAGGCTGACGGCGGCGGCAGGCAGAGCCAGGCACAGAAATATCAGGGTAAGAAACAGGCGGCGCATCTCGGTTCTCCATATTGAGGGTATCGTAATATATAGTTTGCGGCATGTCAAACGGAAAGGGGGAGATGTTCGCAGGGAGGAGAGAGAAGGCGGAGAACGGGGCGGAAAAGGAGGAAAACCGGGAACGGAGAAAGGGGGAGGGCGGAGAACGGAGGGGATAAATTAAATTTTAAGTATTGGCATCATATAAAAATGCAGAGTAGTATTCAGCGAGCGAAAGGTATGGCTATGAATAAGGTGTTGGTTTGGGCTTTGGTTTTGGCAATGATGCCGGCGGGCGGGCAGGCGTATGCTGCCGATAATATTGATGGGCTTATCAACGGTTTGTTTTGTAAGGATGAGCAAGGGGTGCACGTTTGTGCGGATTTTGTACCCACGGACGGAATTTTCTACTACGGAACATATCCGAACGGGAAATTAATTGGAAAAGGGTATGCTAAGGGCGGCAAGATTGATGGACCGGTTGAAATCTATTATGAAAACGGGCAGTTGGGCGCAGAAGCGAATTATAAAGACGGCAAGCTGGATGGATCTGCTAAAAGCTATTATGAAAACGGGAAGTTGCAAGAAGAGATGACTTTTAAAGACGGCAAGCCGGAGGGTGGATTTAAAAGGTATTATGAAAGCGGACAGTTGGAAGAAGAAGGAAATTATAAAAACGACAGGCCTGATGGGGTGTGGAAAAGTTATTATGAAAACGGACAACTGCGGGAAGAGAAATATTATAAAAACGACAGGCCTGATGGGGTGTGGAAACGGTATAATGAGAACGGGCAGTTGGAATCAGAGACGAATTATAAAGACGGCACGCCGGCGGGTGTGAGAAACAAGTACCATAAGAACGGGAAGTTGAAAGAAGAGATGCAACATAAAAACTACGAGCCGGATGGGGTACTTAAAAGGTATTATGAAAGCGGGCAGTTGGAAGAAGAGGGAAACTATAAAAACGGCAAGAAGAATGGGCTATTTAAAAATTATTACGAAAGCGGGCAGTTGAAATCTGAGACGAATTTTAAAGACGGCAAGCAGGATGGGGTGAGTAAAATGTACCATAAGAACGGGAAGTTGAGCGTAGAGGCTAATTATAAAGGCGGCGAGCATGATGGGACGACTAGATTTTATTATGAAGACGGGCAGTTGCTGGTGGAGATGAATTATAAAGATGGCAAGCAGGACGGGGTGTATAAAAGTTATTATAAAAGCGGGCAGTTGGAAGAAGAAGAAAATTATAAAGACGGCAAGCAGGAGGGGGTGAGTAAAATGTACCATAAAAACGGGCAGTTGTGGCTAGAGCAATATTATAAAGACGGCGAGTTGGATGGGGTTTTTAAAAGGTATTACGAAAACGGGCAGTTGTGGGCGGAGTGGAATTATAAACACAGCCGATGGGACGGCGTGATGAAGGAATATTACGAAAACGGGCAGTTGAAATCAGAGACGAATTTTAAAAACGACAAGCCGGAGGGGGTGTGGAAGAGCTATTACGAAAACGGACAACTGCGGGAAGAGAAATATTATAAAGACGGCAAGCCGGACGGGGCGCCTAAAATTTATGACGAAAATGGGCAGTTGGTTACGGAAGAATGTTTTATGTGAACGGAGAGAGGAAGGTGCGGACGTGTTATGACGAAAGGGGAGGCGTTATATCGCGCAAATGAAAAAAAGCCGCTGCGGCGGCTTTTTTTCGGAGAAGGCAGGCATTGGAAGGTGTCTGCCTTTTTATTTACGGGCGGATTAGCCGATGAGCTTTTTCCACCAGGTTTTCTTTTCCGGTTTCGGTTCACCGTCCGGAGCTGCGGATGAACTGCCGGCGGAGGAAGCGGAAGACGAACCGCGGCCGGATGAGGCGGAAGCCTGGGCGCGTTCCGAGGCAGCTGCGGACGAACCGCGGCCTGAAGTTTCGGCGGAGCGGGCATTGCCGCTGCGGGAAGAACCGTCCCGGGAGGTGCCTTCATCGGTGTCGGGCGCAGTATTTCCGCCGTTACGGCTGCTGCGTTCACGGTCGCGGCCGCGCCCGCCGCGATGTCCTCTGCGGCGGCGGTCGTTGCGTCCCCGGCCACGGGAACGTCTGCCGGTTTCTTCTTCGGTGCTGTTTTCGTTGCCGCTGCCGTTTTCGGTATCGGCGGGCGTGCAGGCGTTGCCTTCGTTTTCGTCATCGTCTGCAGCGTCATCGTCATCGTCATCCTCGGCATAACCTGCGGCGGCATACGCGGTGGCCGCGGCAACGGCTTCCGGTTTCGCTTTCGGCTGGCGGCTCTTTTCAATCTTGTAATCGCAGATGTTTTTAATTGAGCCGTCGGCGGAGATGATGATTTCCAGACCGTATTTTTCTTCCATATCGGCTAAAATGCGGCGCTTGTGGTTTAGGATATAAATCGCGGTATCCTGCGGGAGGCGGACTTCCAGGCGGTTGTATGCGCCTTTGATGCCTTCTTCCTCAATCGCGCGCAGAACCAGCATGGCTCCGGACTCGGTCGAGCGCAGGACGCCCTGGCCGCGGCAATACGGACAGGTTACATAGTTGCTTTCGACAAACGACGAGTGCATCCGCTGGCGCGAGATTTCCAACAGCCCGAAGATGCTCATTTTGGCAATCTGCACCCGGGCGCGGTCAGGTTTCATCGCTTCTTTCATCCGCTTTTCGACCGCATGGTTGTTGGCCGGCTCTTCCATGTCGATAAAGTCAACGACGACCAGCCCGGCGAGGTTGCGCATCCGCAGCTGCTTGGCGATTTCGTCGGCAGCTTCCAGATTGGTTTTCAGCGCGGTTTCCTCAATGTCCATTTCGCGGGTGGCGCGGCCGGAGTTGACGTCTATGGACACCAGCGCTTCGGTCGGGTTAATCACAAGATAGCCGCCGGATGCGAGCTGAACTACCGGATTGTGCAGCTTGTCCAGCTCCTTTTCGACCTGATAATGCTGGAAGACGGGGATTTCGCCCGGTTTGCGGCATTTTATCTTGCGCCCCATGTTCGGCGAGAGAATCTTGCTGAATTCCTTGGCGGTCTTATAGGCATTGTCGCCGTCGATGACAACTTCGCCGATATCTTTGGTGTACATATCGCGCAGGGCACGCTTAATCAGGTTGCCCTCTTCATAAATCAGTGCCGGCGCCTGGGTGCTCAACGCCGAGTGGCGGATGTGGTTCCAGGTGCGGATAAGATAATTGTAGTCGCGGACGATGTCGCTCTTCTGTTTGTCTTCGCCGGCAGTGCGGATAATCAGCGACATATCGTCGTTCAGCGGCAATTCGCGCATAATGTCTTTAAGGCGTTTGCGGTCGTTGGCCGAGGTGATTTTGCGGGAAACGCCGCCGGATTTGATGCGGTTGGGCATTAAGACGCAGTAGCGGCCGGCGAGCGACAGGTAGGTCGTGCAGGCGGCGCCTTTGTTGCCGCGTTCTTCCTTGACAATCTGAATAAGCAGGGTCTGCCCTTCGCGGATAACGTCCTGAATCGCAGAGCGGTGATACAGCTTACGTGCGAAAATCAGCTTGCGTTGGATTTCGAGATAGTGTTCGGAATCGGCGTCGTCATCGTCGTTGTCGAATTCTTTGCTGCTGCCGGTGTCGAAATCGTCATCGTCGTCATCAGCACGCGAAGCCGCTGCGGCGTTGACATCGTCGTCATCGGCGGATTGAACCGGAGCGGCGCAGGCTTCTTCCATATCGGTTTCGTCTTCTTCGCCGATTTCTTCGGCAACGCTTTCACCGCGTTCAATGCCGGCGGTTTCGGCCGAGACTTTGTAGCCGTCTTTGTTTTCGGCTTTGGCGGCGGATTTGCCGGACGAACGGCGGCCTAAAAAGCGCGTGCCGCGGCGGCGGGTACGACGGGCCGGTTTGTCTTCCGTTTCGGCTGAGGCTTCACCGGATGCTACCGCGCTGTCGGATATATCGTCGCCGGACCGGGTGTCAGATGTTGCCGCGCTGTCGGATGTGTTGCCGGCGGCAGATGCTGCCTCTTTCCGGCAGGCGCTGCAATGGCATTCTTCATCGCAGGTGCAGACGCCGTTTTCTTCGCAATGGCAATGTCCGTCTTCAGCACGGCAGGCACAATTTGCCGAACAGCCGCAGCCGTCGGCGGTGGTTTCGTCTTCGGCATTTTCCGTTTCTGCGCCGGGGGCAGTTTCGGACGAAGCCGGGGTTTCCGTTCCGGCAGTGGAAGCGTTTTCGGCTGAAGCCGGGGTTTCCGTTCCGGCAGTGGAAGCGTTTTCGGCTGAAGCCGGGGTTTCCGATGTCATTTCGGCCGTGTCAGAGGCGGCGTTTGCAGCGGCCGCAGCTTCAGCTTCCGCTTCGGCCAGTTTCTTTGCCTCGTATTCGGCGCGTTTCTGCTCGCGTTCAAGGCGGCGGCGCTCCTGTTCGGCCTTGCGTTCGGCCTGAAACTGGCGCTTCTTTTCGATAATCTCGTCGACTTCCTTTTCCACTTCCGCCTTTATCTCATCGGAAACGTTGTAGTAGTCGGGGTGGATTTCGCCAAAGGCCAGAAAGCCGTGGCGGTTGCCGCCGTAATCAACAAAAGCCGCCTGCAGCGACGGTTCAATCCGCACGACTTTGGCGGTGAAGATATTTCCTTTTATCTGTTTACGGAGACTCGATTCAAATTCTACATCCTCAACCTTGTTGCCGTCAACGATTACGACGCGGGTTTCCTCAGGCTGAGTGTCATCAATCAACATTCTTTTCATATATTCTGTTTCCTAACTAATAATTATCGCGCCGCTTATGTCCGGGCGATACGATTGGGTCATTTCCGGGCGGCAGAGTGTGCCGCAATCCGCTGCTGCGGCGGCAAAGACGGCTTGTCCGCGGGGGTTTTTGTTGTTGATTAGGTGCCGCGGGGGAGGCCTTGCCGGCCGGATGCCTTTAACACCGCAGGCGGGCTGAATGCCGCCGACAGGCTGCCGGTTATGCTAAACGGCGCCTTTCCGCAAGGCAGGGCGGTAAAACTCTAAGCTATCATTTAAGCCGCCGATGCTTGGGAAATCCGGATTAAAAACATCAGGCGTATTTATAATGCGTTTTTTCGGCATTGGCAAGAAAAATTTTTGATTCCGGGGGATTTTTTGCGAAAGATACGGGGGATGTACGGGCGGGAGGGAATTTTGCGGAGCGGGCAGAATGCGGCACGGAAGATGTTTTTTGCCGGAGGGGCGGAAAAATGCTTGACTTTGTGTCATGGCTCTGTTTAAATAGCATCACAATGGACAAATGGGCGCCGGCAGTTGCGGGCGCTTTTTTTGTATATTGCCGCATTGGGCGGGCATCGGCGCTTTAGGGCGCTTTTTTATTTGCATATACCGGGCTTTCGTTTGGGGGCGCCGGTTTTTTTGTGTCAATTTCGGGCCGGAGCCGCGAGGCGTCCGGCTGTTTTTTTACGGAGGAAATTTTATGTATGATTTGAGTAAATGGTGCGACCGGCTAATCGCGCATGAGGGAATGAAACTGATGCCATACCGCTGCACGGCGGGGAAACTGACTATCGGCGTCGGGCGCAATCTGGAAGATAATCCGCCGACGCCGGAGGAGGCGCGGGCGCTGGGCGACTATATGCACGGCATTACCGAAAACGCGGCGAAGATGCTGCTTCGGAACGACATCGCGCGCTGCTTTGAGGCGTTGAAACGGATAGTCGAAGGGTTTGAAGAGCTGGACGAAGAGCGGCAGTATGCACTTTTGGATATGTGTTTCCAAATGGGAGTGAGGGGGTTCAGACGCTTTAAGCGCCTGTTGAAAGCCGTAGAGCAGCGGAACTTTGAACTGGCGGCGTTTGAGTGTCTGACTTCCAAATACGCGCAGCAGACGCCGAAACGGGCGAAACGGATTGCGCAGCTGCTCAAGACCGGCGTGTGGAAGTAGAAGCCGGGAAAGAGCATGCAGGGAGAAGGCGGGAAAGAGGGTATGCGGGGAGAAGGCGTCGGGGGCGGCGCATAGGCGACAGGCAAGAAAGGAGAGCGGGCGGAGCGGGAAGACGGCGGGAGAGAGGACGGCGGCGAGGGCAGCAGTGTGACGGTGACGGGGGAAGGGCCGGCGAGCGGAGAGGTGCCGCCTTATATCTTAAAGAACATAACGACGGCGCAGTTGGTTCTGTATTCCCCCTTTTCCCCGAGACACAAGGCGCATTGCTTCTCTATTTCCTCCACGGAAATCCGCGACAGGCATTTTAAATTTCCGTTGTTGCAGTAATTCGTGCCGTAAAAATGCTGCACATAGTCGTTGCCCCAGTAGTTTGCGGCCATATAGATTTCAGAGGCGAGCGGGCGGAGCACGTTGTTAAACAGAATGCGGCAGAGCCCTTTCTGATTGTATGTCATCCCCTGTTTTCTGCCCATTTCAAAATTTATCTGAAGTTTACGGCTGCCGTTGTCCTGCAGAAAAAGCACCTGTCCCATATCGTTTTGCAGATAGCCCGCTTTGTATTTCCAGCCGGCCGGCATCAACGGCGATTTGGCTATGTCGCTGCTGATGTTGCGCTGGTCTTTGGGGAGGCGCAGCGCGTTAAAATCTGCCACGACATTTTGCACCAGCCAGGCGTATTCTTCGGCTATCCGTATTTGCCGGTGCTCGGTTAAAATCCGTCCCAAATGGTATATGCCGCCGACGGACAGGATGCCGACGATTGACAATACGCCGAGCATTTCAATCATGCTGCGCCCTGCCGCGGAGCATTTGCCGGCCGGTACTGCCGCAGCGGGGCGGTTTGGGCGCTGATGTTGTGTGCGGGCAGCCGGATTGTCGTTTTTCATATTGTTGTTTCCCTAAAAAATAAACCACCCTAAAAGAGAGGTGGTCAGGGAGTTGAACAATCATATATGCTTAGATGACTCTTCCAGCCTTTGGGATATTATTTCAGAGACAGAAATATCCTTGGACATACGCTGAAAGCTCCCCGGCCGTTGTCGGGGATATATTTGTTGACGGTGCTATATCAACACCGAAGCATATAAAGAGCCGTTCAAAGCTCCGCACCTCTTTTTCAGGCACTGCGGATACCCGTGTATCCGGTAAACCACAGTTTAGGGATAAAATGTTAATATACGGTTAAGAAGGGGCAGGCGGAGCGAAAAGTTTGTGCGGCCGACGGGGAGACGGAGGGCGGGGAGAGCGTGCAGGCAGCGGGAGAGAGGATGGCGGCGGAGGCAGGTGCGGGAGAGGGAGGGGGAGACAGCGGGGGCGGCGCATAGGCGACAGGCAAGAAAGGAGAGCGGGCGGAGCGGGAAGGCAGCGGGGCGATACATACTTTTTTGTTAAAGATTTTGCGGTTTGGTATTTATTTTTTAATAACTTATGTTTATATTCAGTCCCGTAGATTTATTCGGGAGGCATATATGAGATTGAGAGCGGCGGGAGAGAGGACGGCGGCAGGCGGTATGAGCGCGATGGCTGGCGGTGTGAGCTTGATGGTTGGCGGTGTGAGCTCGATGGCGGGCGGTGTGAGCGCGCTGGTTGGCGTTGTGAGCGCGCTGGTTGGCATGATGAATGCTGCGGCCGGCGAAAGGGCGGCGGTTCGGCTGACGGGTTCTGCGGGAGGGGCGCGATGATTTTCGGCGTTCCGGCGGCGGTGATTGCCAGCGTTATCCTGATTTTGAGCTACGCGGTTCTGTTTTCAGAAAAGCTGAACCGGGCGGTAGCGGTTATGCTTGGCGCGGCGGCGATGGTGCTGCTCGGCGTTTTGAGCTACGATCAGGCGCTGAAAGGCATTGATTTTAACACCATTGCGCTGCTTATCGGCATGATGATTATGGTCGGGATTATGGAAAAATCCGGCGCGTTCCAGTATGCGGCGGTCAAGTCGGCGAAGCTGGTGAAGGCGAATCCGCGCGGCATCCTTGCAGTGCTCGGCGTGGTAACTGCGGTGCTATCGGCGTTTCTGGACAACGTAACGACGGTGCTGCTGATTGTGCCGGTAACGATAGAAATCACCCGTAAGCTGAAATTAAACCCGTATCCGTTTCTTTTAATGGAGATTTTCTCCTCAAACATCGGCGGTACGGCAACGCTTATCGGCGACCCGCCGAACATTCTTATCGGCGGCGCCATCGGGCTGTCGTTTACGGATTTTCTTAAAGAGCTGTCGCTGCTGGTGGCGATTAACCTGGCGCTGCTGGTGGCGGCGTTTGACTTCTTTTTCGGGCGGAAGATGACGGCGACGGCGGCGGCGCGCAACGAGGTTATGAGCATTAACGAGCGCGATACGATTACCGACGCGGGGCTTCTGATAAAGTCGGCGGCGGTGCTGGGGCTGGTTATTCTCGGCTTTATCGCCGGCGAGCACCTGCATATCGCCAACGGCACAATCGCTCTGTTCGGAGCGGCGCTTTTAATGATGCTGTATACGCTGGGGCTGCCGCATCAGGAGCGCGACAAACGGGTGGAAGACGCGTTTTCGCTTGTGGACTGGACGACGATTTTCTTTTTTACGGGGCTGTTTGCGCTGGTGTACGGGCTGGAAGTTACCGGCGTGCTGGAAATGCTCGGGCACAAGGCGCTGCTCCTGGTGGACGGAAGCATTCAGAAAGCGACGTTTCTGATTTTGTGGTCGTCGGCGGTGCTGTCGGCGGCGATTGACAACATTCCGTTCGTGGCGACGATGATTCCGCTTCTGAAAACGATGGAAGAGGCGCTGGGCGGGCGCGAGGCGATGATGCCGGTATGGTGGGCGCTGTCCGTCGGGTCGTGCTTCGGCGGCAACGGATCGCTGATTGCGGCTTCGGCAAACGTTATCGTCGCGGGAATTGCGGCGCGCGAGGGTCATGCGCTGAACTTTCTTAAATTTCTGCTGTGGTCGCTGCCGGTAATGCTTATTTCTATTGTCATATCGAGCGCTTACCTTTATATTGTGCACTTTATGTAGAGGGAGAAGAAATGGTACGCTTTATACGGCAGGGGGAGAAAAGGCGCGGGGAGCGGCGGAAGTTTCGGACGAAGGAGCAATTATGCGGAGAGCAGCGGTTGGCGAGAGGGACAGCGGAGCAATGGTACGGCGAGCAACGGTTGGCGAGAGGGACGGCGGAGCAATGGTACGGCGGGCAACGGCGGTGCGGATATGTGCCGGGGCGGCGAGATGGCCCGGGGGGCGGCGGAAGTACCGGACTGATATGAAATGTAAGGGATTTGACGGATGCAGACGACGGACTTGATTTTCGGCTTTACCCACCAGACGGTCGCACTGGCGGCGATGGGGCTGTGCTACTTTCTTTTGTTTACGGAAAAGCTGAACCGGGCAGTGGTTACGCTGCTGGTCGGGGCGGGGCTGGTGCTGTGCGGCGCGGTATCGCAAGAGGCGGCAATCGCGGCGATTGACTTTAACACGATTTCGCTTTTGACGGGAATGATGATTATCATCAATATCGCGGAGAGAACCGGCATGTTTCAGTACGTTGCGGTGTGGGGGGCGAAAAAAGTGCGCGCGCACCCGCTGGGCATCTTGATTGTCATGGGCTTTGTGACGGCGGTGTTTTCGGCATTTCTGGACAACGTAACGACGGTGCTGCTGGTTGTGCTGGTAACGATGCAGATTGCCAACAAGCTTGAGGTCAACCCGTATCCGTACCTGCTTATCAATATTTTCGCATCCAATATCGGCGGTACGGCAACACTTATCGGCGACCCGCCGAACATCCTCATCGGGTCGGCGTTGGAGCTTTCGTTTACGGATTTTCTGTTCCATCTGACGCCGGTGGTGCTGACGATTATGGCGGCAGTGGTCGGCATGTTTGTCTATTTTTGGAAAGACAGCCTGACGACATCGCTCAAAAACCGCGCGCTGGTGATGAACATTAACGAAAAAGACGCAATTACCGACTTTAAGCTTTTAAAAAAGGCGCTGTGGGTGCTGGGCATGGTGATGGCGGCGTTTGTGGTCGCGCACGACATCGGGTTTGAAAACGGGTTTATCGCGCTGGCCGGGGCGGCGGTGATGCTGCTTCTGTATACGATGGGGCTGCCGCATACGCAGAGCGATGAAAAGGTGGAGGACGTGCTGCGGCGCGTGGACTGGACGACGGTGTTCTTTTTTGTGGGGCTGTTCGTCATTGTCGGGGCGCTGGACGAAAGCGGATTTCTGAAAAAAATGGGCGACTATTTCGTCGGGGTAACCGGCGGAAGCATCAAAAAGAGCGTGTATGTCATTCTCGGCGTATCGGCGGCGGCATCGGCAGTGGTGGACAACATCCCGTTTGTGGCGACGATGATTCCGACGCTGAAAGCGATGGAAGAAGCGCTGGGCGGGCGAGAGGCGATGATGCCGGTGTGGTGGGCGCTGTCGCTCGGGGCGTGCCTGGGCGGCAACGGGACGCTTATCGGCGCGTCGGCGAACGTTATCGTTGCGGGGATTGCAGCACGCGAGGGGCATCCGATAAGCTTTCTCCGGTTCCTCATCTGGTCGGTGCCGGTGATGCTTTTGAGCGTGGCGATGGCCGGGGTGTTTCTGTATCTGGAATATTTTATCTGAGGCGGACGACTGGCGGCGAACCGTGCGTCCGAACAGGCGGCGAACCGTGCGGCCGGACAGGCGGCGGGCAGAGCGGACGACAGGTGGTTGGCAGAGTGAGCGAACGGGGGCAAACAGAGCGGACGGCAGGCGGCAGCCGGGGATTGCCGCGGTGCAGAAATGGCCGGGAGAACGGCAAAATCCGGTTGAAAGGCAGTTTAAAGGGCTTGACAACCGTTTGCGGGCGAATATTCTGCCATCAGGTAAATACCGGTAAGGTATTGGCAAATACCATAAATTGGAATATGAGGGAGATATGATGAAACGGAATCTTATTTTCGGCATTGCAGTGGCTGCGTGTCTGGCCGCGGCGGGATATTACGCCTATGACCGCGCGCAGGGGAGAAAAGCTTTAATCGAGGCGGAAGAAGAAGTTACCGCGCCGGGGGAATTTTCGTTTAAGAAACTGCGGCAGAAAGCGCAGGCGATGGCGGCAACTCCGTACCAAAAGCCGGCAGAACTGCCGTCGGGAAAATTCCGCGGGCTCGACTATGACGAATACCGCGACATCCGCTTCAAACCCGCGGACGGGCCGTGGGCAAAGAACAAGCTGAAGTTTGACCTGCAGCTGTTCCATGTCGGCGGGATGTTTACGGCGCCGGTGGCGGTTAACGAGATTATCGACCGCAAGGCGGTGCCGCTGACATATCATCCGGAATTTTTTGACTACGGCAAGAACGAGATTTCGCCCAAGGATTTTGAGGAAGTCCGGGGCGGCGGCTATGCCGGGTTCCGCCTGCATTATCCGCTGAACAGCCTGACGTATCTTGACGAAGTGGTTTCTTTTCTGGGCGCGAGCTATTTCCGCGCGCTGGGGCAGGGGCACAAGTACGGGCTTTCCGCCCGCGGGCTGGCGATTGACACGGCGTCGATGAAAGGCGAGGAGTTTCCGGCGTTTACGGAGTTCTATATCCAGAAGCCGCGCCGCAATGCCCGCGAGATAAAGATTTTTGCGGTGCTGGACAGCCCGAGCGCGGCGGGGGCGTACCGTTTTACGCTCAAACCGGGCAAGGATACGGTAATGGACGTCGATGCGGCGCTTTATTTCCGCAAGCCGGTGGAGAAGCTCGGCATCGCGCCGCTGACCTCGATGTACCTGTTCGGCGAAAATACCAAGAACCGCTTTGACGACTATCGTCCCGAAGTGCACGACAGCGACGGGCTTTTGATGCACAACGGCGCCGGCGAGTGGCTGTGGCGGCCGCTGGACAATGCGAAGTTTCTGCGCGTCAGTTCGTTTGAGGACAACAATCCGTCCGGTTTCGGGCTGATGCAGCGCGACAGGTCGCTGGAGCATTATCTGGATTTTGAGGCCAACTATCACGAGCGGCCGAGCGTCTGGGTCGAGCCGGCGGGCGACTGGGGCAAAGGGACGGTGCAGCTGGTGGAAATCCCGTCGCAGCAGGAAATCCACGACAATGTGGTCGCATACTGGATTCCGGCGGAAAAAGTCGAAACCGGCAGAGAATACCGCTTTAAGTACCGTCTGCACTGGACGGACGACGTGGACGGCGAAGACGTTGAGGCGCGCGTGGCGGCGACTTATACCGGCGTCGGCGGCGTGATGGGCGTTCTGGGCAATACGGGGCGCAAGTTTGCAGTTGAATTTACCGGCAGCAGGCTGCGGCGTTATTTCGGCAACGGCGAGCTGGAAATCGAGGCGAGCGCGTCGGAAGGCGAAATCAAGCGCGCGCATCTGGAATACAGCACCGTGTCCAAAGGCGTTATCGCGTATGTCGACTTTGAGCCGGACGGCAAGACTTCCGAGCTGAGAATTGCGCTCAAACGCGAAGGGGAGATTATTTCCGAAGTCTGGACGTATCAGTGGCTGCCGCAATAGGAGGGGAAATGACCGCATCGGAAGACATTGACAACCTGGTTATCGTGCCGCCGGAAAAACCGCTGAAAATGCGGGCGCAGCCGATTATGCCGCCGCGGGTCAAGCGTATGTGGCAAAAACTGTGGCTGAAGCCGCGGGAAGAGCGGCGCGAGGCAGACAGGGGGCGGAACGGTGCCGGCGCGAGGGAGCATGCGGGCAGCGGCGCGGGCGACGGCAGGAACCGCCCGGCGCTGCGGCCGTGGTATGGCGCGGAATATGCGATGCTGGTGCACAGGCGCCGGCGGCTGCTTTCGACACTGGTCATCGTTACGGTGGCGCTGGGACTGCTTAAGTGGGCGGCGGCGATGCCTTCGGACATTACGGTTTGGACGCGGGCGGCGGTAATTGTGCTGTTTGTGCTGACGTTCGGGTGGATTGCGCTTTATTTTTGGTCGAGCATTCTGGGATTTTCGCAGCTGTTGAAAAGGGCAAGGATGCCGGGGATAACGTATCCTGCCGACGTTGAAGCGGCGTTGGATGCTGAGGCAGGCATTGCGGCGGACGACCTGCGGGCGCGGCAGAACCCGGCGGCGCCGAAAGTGCGGGAGATGGCTTCCTTTATTAAGGCGAAGACAGCGGTGCTGATGCCGATTTACAACGAAGAGCCGGCGCAGGTGATGGCGCGGCTGCTGGCTATCGGCGAAGATTTGCAACAGGCGGGCGCAGGCGGCAGGTTTGATATTTTTGTTCTGAGCGATACGACGAATCCGAAAATCTGGGTCAAGGAAGAGAAAATCTGGCTGGAGGCAAAGCGGATTTTGGAAAGCGGCAGTTTCGGCGCGGAGAGCCGTTCGGATACGGAAGCAGCCGGGAGGAGCGGCGGAACGGCCGGCGGCGCGGGGCTGCATATCTATTACCGGCGGCGGGCGCAGAATACGGCGCGCAAGTCCGGCAACATCGAGGATTTCTGCAACCGCTGGGGGGCGGAATACGACTTTATGCTGGTGCTGGACGCCGACAGCCTGATGACGGCGGAAACGATTGTCAAAATGGCGCGGCTGATGGAAGCAAACCCGCATGCGGGAATTATTCAGGCGTCGCCGCAGATGGTCAATTCCACGAGCATGTTTGCGCGGATGCAGCAGTTTGCGGGCAAAGTCGCGGGGCCGGTGGTCGGTGCCGGGCTGGCATACTGGCAGGCGGGCAACAGCAACTACTGGGGGCATAACGCGATTATCCGCACGCGGGCGTTTATCGACTGCTGCGGGCTGCCGAAACTCAAAGGCAAAGGGCCGTTCGGCGGCTTTATCCTGAGCCACGACTTTGTCGAGGCGGCGCTGATTGCGCGCGGCGGCTGGTCGGCGTGGCTGCTGCCGGAATTGAAAGGCAGCTATGAGGAATGCCCGCCGTCGATGATTGATTTTGCGGCGCGCGACCGGCGCTGGTGCCAGGGCAATTTGCAGCATATCAAGGTGCTGATTTCGCGCGGGCTGCATCCGGTGAGCCGCGTGCATTTTCTGACCGGGATTATGTCGTATCTGTCATCGCCGCTGTGGCTGCTGTTTCTGCTGGCGGGGCTGTCGATGGTGTTGTTCCGCGAGTTTATTCCGCCGCAGTATTTCGGGCAGACGTATTCGCTGTTTCCGAACTGGCCGGTGTTTGACAAATATGGCACTATCGGGCTGTTCGTACTGTCGATGGCGATGCTGCTGGTGCCGAAATTTCTGGGGCTGGCGGCGTATCTTAAAGGTAATGCCGGGAAAAATGGCAGAACGGACGGCGTTTGCGGATATGTGCGGTCTGCATGGAACGCGGGCAAAAGCCTGGGGCTGGAAATCGTGGTGTCGACTTTAATGGCACCGGTGATGATGCTGTTTCAGAGCAAATTCGTGTTTGACATCCTGCGCGGCAAGTCGGTAGGGTGGAACGCGCAGAACCGCGGCGACGAGGGAACGAGCTGGCAGACGGCCTGGCAAATCCACAAATGGCATACGGTGCTCGGCGCGGTAACGGCGCTGGTGGTCTGGAAATATGCGCATGTCCTGTTCTGGTGGCTGCTGCCGATTACGCTGGGACTGGTTTTGGCGGTACCGCTGTCGGTCATCAGTTCGCGGGTCAGTGCCGGACGGTGGCTGAGGGAACGCGGGTGGTTTGTCATTCCTGAAGAAATCTGCGAACCGAAAGTGCTGGCGCGGGCGAAATACTGGGCTGGTATTCTGGCGCCTTTTGAAGCGGGGAACGGCGGGCTGGCGATGCTGCAAAACGACCGGACGCTGCGGATGCTGCACTGCCGGATGCTGCCGGTAAACGGGCCGGCGCCGGAGTTTGCGCCCGAGGTGGCGGAAACGGCTGATGCCAAACTGGCGGACGGCAGGCTTGACGACCTGACGCGGGATGAGGAGATGTGGGCGCTGTATGAGCGCGCGTGTTAAATGAGAGCTGCAGCCAGCCGAAACGTGCGAAAAAGTGCGGCCGGTGAGGGCGAAGAAGGCAGCGGCTGATAATGGCCGCAGCCGGCAGGGCGGGGGCAGGAAGTTTGTTTTACCGCACTTTCAGATATTCGGGGTCGACCCTTACGAACGTAAAACGGGCGGCGCCGTAAAAATAGGCTTTGGCGCGGCTTATTTTCAGCCCCGGGGGCATTTCAAGCAGTTCCATTTTGGCGGTTTCAACGATGATTATGGCATCGTTCGTGAGCCAGCCCTTTTCAAAAAGTTTGGAGAGGGTAAGAACCGACAGTTCCATATTGTACGGCGCGTCCATAAAAACAAGGTTAAACTGTCTGGCGGCGGGCGGCAGGCGGCGGACGTCTTTCTGTATATAGGAAAGTTTCGGCAGGCGGCAGGCGGCGGCATTCTTTTTGACCAGTTCCAAATCAATGTCGATGAATGTTACCGAGCGGGCGCCGCGGGATGCCGCTTCCAGGCCGATGGCTCCGGTTCCGGCAAAAACGTCAAGAAAATCATATTCGGAAAGCGGCGCGGGAAGCATGGATTCCAGAATGTTGAAGAGTGCTTCGCGCGCGCGGTCGGAAGTGGGGCGGATGCGGTCGTTTTTCGGGGCGAAAAGCTTTTTGCCGCGGCGGGTGCCGGAAATTATGCGCATGGGGTCGTGCCTCCGGTATCGGTACGGTTGCGGGAACGGGGGGACGCGGCCGTATCGGCCTCGGGCCACAGGCTGCCGAGCTGTTCGCGCAGCGTTTTCTGCGGAACCTCGCGGACTTCTCCGGGTTTTAGCGAACCAAGCTGAAACGGGCCGTAGGACAGGCGTATCAAACGGGCGACTTCCAGGCCGACGGAGGCCATAAGTTTGCGGATTTCACGGTTTTTGCCTTCGGTTAGCGAAACGGTGAGCCAGGCGTTGGTGGCGGTACGGGAGGCCGGGGCGGTTTCCGGCACTGCCGCGGCAGTGCCATTGCGAACCGGCGCAGCGGCGGGTTTGGGGCGGCTATCTATGGTGATTTTGCAGGGACCGTAAGCGATACCGTCGACGGTGGCGCCTTTTTCGAGCTTTTTCAGGCGGCGTTCGTCCAAAAAGCCATGAACTTTGACTTTGTAGCGGCGGCTCCAGCCGTTGGATGGGAGTTCCAGCGCGCGGGAAAGCCCTCCGTCGTTGGTCAGCAGGAGCAGCCCTTCGGAATTGAGGTCGAGCCTTCCGACGGAGATGACGCGCGGCAAGCCGGCGGGAAGGTGCGCAAAAACGGTGTCGCGCCCTTTTTCGTCTTTGTGGGAGGTAACGAGCCCGGCAGGCTTGTGGTAGAGCCAAAGGCGGGTTTTGTCTTTCGATTTGATTCTTTCACCGTCGAAGAGCACGGTTTCGGAGCCGTCGACCAGAAAGGCCGGCGCGGCTACGGTTTCGCCGTTGACGGTGATGCGCCCCTGTTTTATCAGTTCTTCGGCTTCGCGGCGGGAGCAGACGCCGGAGCGGGCCAGAAATTTTGCTATGCGTTCGGGCATTTAAGGTTCCTTATTTGTTAATCCGGAGTGCCGGAGGTGTTTGGTGCCGGGTGAGCCGGAGGGTTAATCCGGAGCGCCGGAGGTGTTTGGTTCCGGGTAGCCGGAAGGGTTAATCCGGAGCGCCGGAGATGTTTGGTGCCGGGTGAGCCGGAGGGTTAATCCGGGTGAGCCGGAGGTGTTTTGGTACCGGGTAGCCGGAAGGGTTAATCCGGAGCGCCGGAGGTGTTTGGTGCCGGGTAGCCGGAGGGTTAATCCGGAGTGCCGGAGGTGTTTTGGTACCGGGTGAGCCGGAGGGTTAATCCGGGAGTGCCGGAGAAAGGATGCCGTACGGAACAGGCGGCGCGTGCGTCAGGTCCAATGTTCCTGTTCCAAGAGAATGCAGGCTTTCTGCGATACCGCCAGATATTCGTTGACGACGGCATTAATTTCCTTGACGCGTTCGGGTTCGATGTGCATTGCCGCGGCGATGTCAAGAATATAGTCGATTTCGCTGTCTTCAAGGCTGCTGTCGATATTGGCAACCATGCACATATCCTTTATCAGCATCAGCGCCTTGGCGCGGTCGGTTATCATCCTCGCCTGCATCATCAGGGCGGTGCGGTCGGAAGACTTTATCATATTGGCGAGGCTTTCGCCGCTGACTTCATATTTCAGCGCCGCCTCTTTCAGATAAAGCAGCTCTTCGCGGCTGACCTGGCGGTTGGCGGCGACCGTGCCGCAAATGATTTTCAGAAAAATAAAACGCTCGCCGTTGGAAAGCGTGTTAATAAAATTCTTATCCGGGTAAAACATTGCAGACCTCCGTTGTCTGACAGGCATTGTAGGCATTTTTTTGCACGATGTAAAGAGTTTTTTTACTGTCGGCGGTTAGACTGGAAACAAATACGGCGGAGAAAGCGGCCGGGAAGAGTTGCGGAGAGGGGCGCAAAGCGCCTGGCCCGGCTTTGGGACGAAGAATGCAGCCGGGAGCAAAGCCGGGTGCGGAAACGGAGACAGTAACAGAATTATCAACGGGAGCGGAACGTTATGGAAGGAATGAGAGGTTCGGTATTTAAGGCGGTGTTTTTGAACCCGCTGGTATGGATAGGGCTGGTGCTGACCGGTTTTACGCTGCATTACGAGGGGTATGAGGGGGCTTTTAACGTTTTCTTTGAACTTGAAACCTATCGCAATCTGGCGCTCGGAGCGGCGGTTTACGTTGCCCTGTTTGACCGGCGCTATAAGCCGGGCGGGGGCAGGCTTGACATTTCGGAAACGCTGGCGGCAGTTTTGGAAGCGATGTACGTTATTGTTCTGACATGGGGAATTACGCTGTTTGCAATCGTTAACTACCATCTGGGCGGCATGAGCTACAGTGCGGGGCTGCGCGAGCGTTACCGCGCCAACGGCTGGATTAAAAACGACAATGCGGCCGAAGACGCCGCGGCAGTGCGCGAGATGACATCCGGGGTTTTGGAAGACGGCGGCGTGGAGCTGGAAAAGGGAAAACGCTATAGGATTATGCCGCAGGAAGACGGCAGCATGGTGATTGAAGTTATTGAGGAGTGAACGGAGAGAGGCAGAAGCCGGAGCAACCATAAAAAAAGCCTCCGGAAATCGGGAGGCTTTGGGGTTAACAAGGCGTGTTTCAAAGCGGTCGGACAGCTCCGAAATCGCCGGGAAACATTGTGTTTGTTAAAACTTGAACCACGGTTCCATTTCTTCGGCTTTTGTCCAAACCGAGGCAATGAAATCCCGAAGTTCGGGCGACGGAGCGCTTAAAGGCTTGGCGTCGCGGCGTTTGATTTCTTCCATAAGCGTTTCCGGAACGGCGGCGATGTTTTCAAGCATCGGGCCGGAGAAAGCTTTGCAGCCGTCATAAAACTTTCCGTGAACGGAAATATTGCCGTTTGCGGGATTCATTGTTATAAACGCTTTGGCATTGTTTTGTGCTTTTCTTGCAATGTAAATTGTTTCCATAATAAATATTTTAGTTTGACATAATTTTACTGATTTCGGTTATGTTTATAGCATATTTTGGAGAGGGTGTCAACAGACTTTTGTTTATTTTGTCATTTATTGTTTGGAGTGTGGCAGGGCGGACGGAGCGGCAGCTTACAAACATCGACACCCCCTCGAAAATTTTTAAAAAAGCGTCTGACGGTGAAAAAAACGGGGTTTATGGGGATAAATCGAAAATCAAGCTTTTTATTTTGGGGCGTTGTGGTAGTCTGGGGGCAATAAATCGCACCGATACGGCGTCCGGGCGGGAAGTTCGCGCGGCGGTTTCGGGGCAACGGATTGTGTTTGACGAGAGGTTTGCCCACGATTTCGGGGCGGCAGATTGTGTTTTAACGAGAGGTTTTTTATAAAATGGCTGATGAGAATGACGAGATGAACGGCAGCAACGGGGATAGCGGCGCGGCAAGTGCGGGCGCGCAGAATGGCGCGGACGCGGACAAGGCAACAGGAACCGGCGCGACGGCGGCGGCGATGGTGAATCTGCCGAAGGAAAACATTGCGCCGACGATGATTGTCGAGGAAATGCGCCGTTCGTATCTGGACTATGCGATGAGCGTTATCGTTTCCCGCGCGCTGCCGGACGTGCGCGACGGCTTAAAGCCGGTGCACCGCCGCATTATCTACGCCGCGTACGAAAACGGCTATGACTACAACAAACCGTTTAAGAAATCGGCGCGTATCGTCGGTGAGGTTATGGGTAAATACCACCCGCACGGCGACAGTTCGGTTTACGAGGCAATGGTGCGCATGGCGCAGCCGTTTTCGATGCGCCTGCCGTTAATCGACGGGCAAGGCAACTTCGGTTCGATGGACGGCGACTCGGCGGCGGCAATGCGTTATACCGAGGCGAGGCTGGCCAAGGTGGCGCACGCGCTGATTGAAGACATCGAGTGCGATACGGTCGACTTTATGCCGAACTATGACGAATCGTTACAGGAACCGACGGTGCTGCCGGCGCGGTTTCCGAACCTTTTGGTCAACGGCACGAACGGCATTGCGGTCGGTATGGCGACCAACATTGCGCCGCATAATCTGGGCGAAGTTCTGGACGCGTGCACGGCGTATGTGGACAATCCGGACATTACGATTGAAGACCTTATCCGCATCGTGCCGGGGCCGGACTTCCCGACCGGCGGGCTGATTTTGGGCTACGGCGGGGCGAAAAATGCGTACCTGACCGGGCGCGGCTCGATTATGATGCGGGCGAAGTGCACAATTGAGGAAATCCGCAAGGACCGCGAGGCGATTGTGGTGCACGAAATTCCGTACCAGGTCAACAAGGCGATGCTGGTGCAGAAAATCGCCGAACTGGTGAAGGAAAAGAAAATCGAAGGCATTTCGGACATCCGCGACGAATCCGACCGCCAGGGCGTGCGCGTGGTTATTGAAGTCAAGAAGGAATTTCAGGCCGACGTGGTACTGAACCAGCTCTATAAATATACGCAGCTGCAAACCAGTTTCGGCATGAATATGCTGGCGATTAACAACGGGCGGCCGATGATGATGAACCTTAAGGACATTATTGCGGCGTTCGTCAAATTCCGCGAAGAAGTTATCCGCCGGCGCACGGTGTTCAAACTCAACAAGGCGCGCGACAGGGCGCACGTGTTGGTCGGTTTGGCGATTGCGGTCGAAAACCTCGACCCGGTCATTGAGCTTATCCGCACCGCGGCAAACCCGACGGAAGCAAAAGACGCGCTGCTGGCGAAAGCATGGCCGGCGGGCGATGTCGAAGCGCTGGTTAAGTTGATTGCCGAGCCGGGACGCGAGGTTGTTAACGGAACATATCGTTTGAGCGAGGCGCAGGCCAAGGCGATTTTGGACTTGAAACTGCAGCGCTTAACCGGTCTGGAACGCGACAAAATCCATGACGAGTTGCGCGCCATCGGGCACGAAATCGAAGAGTACCTGTCGATTTTGGCAAGCCGCGAAAAACTGATGGGGATTATGAAAGACGAGTTTGCGGCGATTAAGGCCGAATACGCGAACCCGCGGCGCACGGTGATTGAGGACATTGAGGTCGATACCGACATCGAATCTTTAATCCAGCGCGAGGAAATGGTGGTTACGGTTACCGAGGCGGGCTACATCAAGCGCGTGCCGCTCAACGCCTACAAGGCGCAGAAACGCGGCGGCAAAGGCAAGTCCGGCATGACGACCAAAGAGGAAGATTTCGTTACGCGGCTGTTTGTGGCGAGTACGCATACGCCGGTGCTGTTCTTCTCGTCCAAGGGCATTGTGTACAAGATGAAAGTTTACAAGCTGCCGCTGGGGTCGCCGACATCGAAGGGCAAGCCGTTCGTCAACCTGCTGCCGCTGGTTGAAGGCGAAAACATCACGGCGATTATGAAACTGCCGGAGAATGAGGACGAGTGCAAGGATTTGTCGATTATGTTCGCGACGGCAAGCGGAAATATCCGCCGCAACTCGCTGATGGATTTCGTCAACGTACAGGCGAACGGCAAAATCGCGATGAAACTCGACGAGGGCGACAAGCTCGTCAACGTGGCGCTGTGCGACGATGCGTGCGACGTTATGCTGGCGGCGAAGTCGGGCAAGTGCAACCGCTTCCCGGTTGCGGACTGCCGCGTGTTCGTCGGGCGCAATTCGTGCGGCGTGCGCGGAATTAAGCTTATGGACGGCGACGAGGTTATCTCGATGTCCATCCTGAAGCATACGGACGCAACGACCGAGCAGCGCGACGAATATCTGCGCCTGTCTTCGGCATTGAAGAGAATTGAGGTTCCGGAGAACGGCGACTTTGACGAAGAGGCCGTGTTTAACGGGCTGGAGCCGCAGATGAGCTTTGAAGAGTTTAAGGCTATGCGCGAGAACGAGCAGTTTATCCTGACGGTTACGTCCACCGGCTACGGCAAGCGCACCTCGGCCTATGAGTACCGGATTACGGCGCGCGGCGGCCAGGGCGTGGCGAATATGGAAATGTCCGAGCGCAACAAGGCGGTGGTCAGCTCGTTCCCGATTGAGGACGACAACCAGATTATGATGGTTACCGACGGCGGCAAACTTATCCGCATGCCGGTCGAGGATATCCGCATTGCCGGACGTAAGACGCAGGGCGTTATCCTGTTCCGCACCGCCGAAGACGAGAGCGTGGTTTCGGTAACGTGGCTGGACGCGGACGATGACGACGAAGACGCAGAGCTGTCTGAGGAAGTCAACGAGTTTGACGGCGTGGCTGCGGCGGACGAAAGCGAAGAGTAGCGCGGGCTGCGGACGGCAGAACAGGGAAAGCGGCGGCAGAGTTGACGGCCGGGCTGCGGCGAGCGGTTCGGCCGGTGTTGTAATCGGGTACAGCCGGTGCGAAGGGATATGAAACGGGCGGATTAGCTGCGCGGTGCTTGGCGGCGAAATGTGTCAGGCAGGGGAGCTGATTGACGACGGTGAGTTTTTATGTAACGAGGTATGCCGATGAAAATTTTAATTTTAGGTCCGCTGGGGGCAGGCAAGTCATCGCTGGCTTATGCTGTCAATAAAAAGTTTAGCCTGCCGCGGCTGAATTTGGACGAGGCCTGCCGCTGTCCTGTTGACGGGAGTTATTACCCGCAGGAAAAACAGTTTGCCACGCTGGAAGTTTTTCTTAACAGCCACTCCGAATGGGTGGCTGAAGGTAGCCAGCGGCATCTTTATGAAAAAATGCGCCCTGATGTTATTATTGATATGCGGATAAACCGTTGGGTTGCAATATGGCGTTTTACTCTGCGTTTTTTCAAAGCCAAAAAGCTGGTTGGCAAACAGATAGATAAAGATTTGCCGGTCCAGGCTTATCATTATCGCAAAATAACGTTGCGCAAAATTCGCGATTATGACATAACCGGGCAGGAGATTAATGCCGAACTGGCCGATTTTCTGGTTTCTGTACGGGTTCCGGTTCTCAAGTGCCGCGGCTATAAGGATTATGAGAAAATTTTTGCTTATATCAGACAGCAGAGACAGTGCGATGAAGCGTGAGGTACGTTTGGTGCTGCGGGATGCCCTGTGCTCTGTGACGAATGGGACGCGGCGCAGCGGAGCGGGCGAGAGAGCCGGCGGATTGACGGTGGAATGTGAGAGAGAGGAAAAAGGCTGCAGATGACAAATTATGCAATCGACATAACGGAGCTTTGGCCGCCGCTGAAAAGTTTTAACGCGGTTCGCGGAGCACGGGTGCTGACGCCCGAAGCGGCGCGGGATATCCTGACCCACAGCAATCATCTGCGGGTGATGGACGAACTGGCGGCAAAAACCGGGCAGGCGCTTGCCGGAGGCGCGGATTACGACTTGTGGCGGGAAGTTGTGCTCGGGATTGTTGCCGGGAGGGCAGGGCGCGATACGACGCGGGAAAAAATGCGTGCGCTGGCGGAAGCGAACGGCGACGGCGAAGCGTTTGCCGCGGCGGCGGGTCAGAAAGTTTTTATCGGTTTGGGCGGTATGCGCAGAGACGTGTATGATGCGCGCGGCCGGGGTAAAAACGCCGAGCTGAACAATATGGAACTGGCGGACTATGCCGACATCGTGTTTGCGGCAGACGTTGAGCGGATAAGCATTCAGAAAAGCAACGACGTTCCGGCGGCAGTGCTGGATTTCCGGCCTTATCCGAAACTGGAAGTGCTGGCGTTGGGGCTGTCGGCATTGTCCGAAGAGGCCGAATTAAAACTGCCGCAGGGCATCCGCTGGCTGGACGTTCGCGGCAATGTGCGGCTTTTGGGCGATTTGAGCGGGTTTGCAAAGCTGGAAACCCTGTATGCGGGGCTTTTTGACCGTACCGATTTCGACGGGCGAGGTTTTGCGCTGCCGCCGCATTTGCGGGAGCTGTCGCTGCCGGGGGCGACAGCTCCGCGGGACGTGCTGGCGCAGCTTAAAGGCTGCCGCGATTTGAAAAGGCTGATGCTTTCAGGCAATAAGACGACGGCGGGAGAAAAGGCGGTTTATTTTGAGCTGCCGGAAGGGATTGAGGAACTGGAACTGTCGTCGGTTCGCGGGCTGCACGGGGATATGTTTAAGCTGGAAAAGTACCGGCACTTGAAGAAAGTCGATTTGTCGCATACCAATCTGGAATTCAGGGAACTGCGCCTGCCGGAAGGGATTGAGGAGCTGACCCTCAACTATACCGGCGGTTTGGCGCGGGATGTGCTGGATTTGAGCCGGTACGGACAGCTGAAAAAAATCGGGTTGCGTACGTGCAGACCATCGTTTAAAGAGGTTTTGGTGCCGGCGGGCTGCGCGGTCGACCGGGGAATTGAGTCCGGGCTGGAGAAACCGGATGTCAAAGTGCGGAAAACCGGAGGGCTGAACGCGGGAAAGATTTTCGGCAGGCTTTTCGGGCGCGGCGGAAACGGCGGTTAAGAGGCACGGGCGTGTTGTGACAGGCGCGGCGGAAACGGTGTTAAGAGGTGCGGGCGTGTTGTGACAGGCGCGGCGGAAACAGCGGCTGCGTGAGGGAAATGCAAGTGTGCGGATTATGGCAGCAGATAGTGCAAGTGCGGCAGAAGATGAAGCGAATGGGGAGAAACAGCAGCAAATGAATCTGACAGTCGTTTGGAGACAACCGGGAATGTAATGAGCATACAGTCACAAATGTATGTTTTAAAATTTTGTTTTCTAAATGTTTTTTTATATATGGCATTGACAGGGACGGAGAAATGTGGTATCCTTTTTAAAAGGCTTTGCTTTCATTGCAGTTGTGTGGGCAGTGCGCCGGGAGGCGGCCGATAACGGAGGAGGATACAATTATGACTGATAAACGGGATTATATCATAGAAATTACGGCAAGGAGAGATCCTCTGGCCTGTTTTAAAATGATTGAGGAACAGGACGGTAAAGGGTTTTCTCCGGCGTTTGGCGAGAAAATGCTGACCCATACCAATAATCCAAAGATTATATCCATGCTGGCGGAACGCACTGCGGCGGCTTTGGCGCAGGGGGGAGATTTTGCCGCGTACGAAGCGCTGGTTTTCGGCATTGTCGCGGGGCGGGAAATTAATGACGATACGCGCGGAAAATTGCAAGAAGCGGCTGCAGCCCACGGGAGAAAGGCGGATTTTGACTATATTGACGGTTTGCCGAAGTTTATTGATCGCGACGGACGGCGCAGTAATCTTTTTGACGCATGGCATATGGGAGAACACGCCGATTTGGCCGGACGGGATTTTACCGGTTATACGGGTATCGGTTTTGCTCCGGAAGTGCGGGAAATTAATCTCTCTCAGGCGAAGAATCTTCCGCCGGCAGCGCTTGATTTCAGCGGTTGCAGGAATTTGCGCTTCTTGTCGCTCCGCGGTGCCGACGCGCGGCGGACGGACAAGGTAAAACTTCCGGAAGGGCTGGAAGAGCTGGATTTGTGTCGCAATATGCGCCTTGCCGGCGATTTGAACGGACAGAAAAAGCTGAAAAAACTGGTACTGGAGGGAGAAAACCTGATTGAAAACAAATTAAGGCTGCCGGAGAGCCTTGAAGAATTGCATTGCAGCGAGACAAAGGGAATTTTGGCGATTACCGGCAATTTGGCGGACTGTACAAAATTGAAAAAGCTTTCGCTTATCGGGTGTGATCTGAGGGGATGCGGGCTGGCCCGCCTGTCAGAAAGCGTTGAAGAGCTGGATTTATCGTTTTCCTACAATATGAGTCGGTTTATGACAGATCTTTCGGCATATAAAAATTTGAAAAAAGTTACGTTTAACGGTACGGATTTTGCCGTTGAGGATTTGAAGCTGCCGGAAGGCTGTGCAGCGGTGATTAACGGAAGGGCGGCAGTAGGCGCAATGTCCGGCATAGAGACGGCAGAGGCTGTGCGGACGGATAAAGTTGTGAAGGCCGGCAGGTCAGAGAAGGCGGCGCCGGAGCGGAGCAAAGTCTTGCGCGGGATGATTGCAGGAAAGCGGGCAATGATGTCGCGTAATCGGGCGTGAGCGCTGCAGCGCAGCCTGACCGGACAGGCGCAGCGGCGTGTCCGGCAGGTATTTTATGTTGTTGAAAAGCGGAGTGAAGCGAAGAGAGGCGCGGCGGAGACGGTGGTTAAGAGGTGCGGGCGTGTTGTGACAGGCGCGGCGGAGACGGCGGTTAAGAGGCGCGGGGCGGAGCCGGTATGGCCGGCGAGAGAACGATGCGATTCGGACGCCTTGCATTTAAAAGGTTAAATTCAAGTTAAAATCTGCATAAAACCAAAAAATATGTTGAAAAATTATTTTAACGGCGCTATACTCCGCACGACTTTAAAAAGATAAGAATTTGTAATTACAAAATTATTCTACATCATACCGGAGCTGACGAGCCAACCCTTTGAAAATAAACAGTTTCAAAGGCGCTTGCGGACTCTGGGAACATATTTTAAACTTAAGTTTTTCGTATAACCTTCTGCGGTCGGGGTTGAAAATGGCCCGAGATGTTTCCGATTTGGGCGCGAATCGTGCCAAACGGCGGGAGTCCGGGTGCATATCATAAGTATTGTCGCAGAATCTAACCAGTAAGGATTAAAAAAGATGAAAGAATCTTATACGAGCAAGAAACGTGTAAGAAAAAATTTCGGGCGGATTGATGCCGTTATCGACATGCCCAGCCTGATTGAGGTTCAGACCGGTTCGTACAACAGCTTTATCAACAACGTTGACATGTACGGCAATCATTGCGAGTTCGGTCTGGAAGAAGTATTTAAATCCATTTTCCCCATCCGCGACTTTTCCGGCAACGGCGTGCTGGAGTTTGTCAAGTACGAACTGTCGCAGCCGAAGTACGATGTCGAAGAGTGCATGAAGCGCGATCTGACATACGCGGCGCCGGTAAAAGCGACGCTGCGCCTGGTCGTATTTGACGTGGACGAAGCCACGGGCGCGAAATCCGTGCACGACATCAAGGAACAGGACGTGTTTATGGGCGATATCCCGCTGATGACAGACAAGGGTACGTTTATCGTCAATGGCACCGAGCGCGTGGTCGTTTCGCAGATGCACAGAAGCCCGGGCGTATTCTTTGACGACGACAAGGGCAAAACCGTCGCTTCGGGCAAGAAACTGTTTGCGGCGCGCATTATTCCGTACCGCGGTTCCTGGTTAGATTTTGAATTCGACGCCAAAGATTTGGTTTACGCGCGTATTGACCGCCGCAGAAAGCTGCCGGTTACGACGATTTTCTATTCCCTGTATTCGAAGGAAACCGAAGAAAAAATCGCCGAGCTGAAAAAGCAGGGCAAGCGCATTGACCCGTCGGAAATTACGGGCATGAGCAAAGAGGAAATCCTTTCCTACTTCTATGACATCGACCATGTCGAAAAGCTCAAAAAAGGCTGGAAAGTCGCGTTTGAACCGGCACGGGTCAAGGGCGTCAAATTCCCGTTTGATTTGGTTGACGCCGACACCAATAAGGTTGTCTGGGAAAAAGACAAGAAGCTGACGGTGCGTTCGGCACAGAAGCTGGTTGACAAAGGGCTGAAGAGCTTTTTGGTTGACGACAACTACCTGTACGGCAAATTCCTGGCGAAGGCTCTGGTTATCGCCAAGACCGGCGAAGTTATCGCCGACGCGGGCGCCGAGCTGAACGAAGAGCTGCTGACCGCAATTAACGAAGCAAAAATCAAAGAACTGGATTTGCTCTATATCGACAACGTCAATGTCGGGCCGTATATCCGCAATACCCTGGAAGCTGACCGCAATACCAACCGCGAAGAAGCTCTGGGCGACATCTTTAAGGTTATGCGCCCGGGCGAACCGGTTACGCTGGAAGCGTCGGAAGCGATTTTCAAGATGCTGTTCTTTGATGAAGAAAGATACGACCTGTCTTCGGTCGGCCGCGTGAAGATGAATTCGGCGCTGGATATTCCGTTTGCGGAAGCTCCGGATACCTGCCACATTCTGCGCAAGGACGATATTCTGCGCGTGGTTAAGCACATGGTTGAGCTGCGCGACGGCAAGGGCGAAGTTGACGATATTGACCACTTGGGCAACCGCCGCGTGCGTTCCGTCGGCGAGCTGATGGAAAACCAGTACCGCATGGGCCTTTTGAGAATGGAAAGAGCCATCCGCGAAAAGATGAGCTCGGAAGTTTTGAACAACGTCAAGCCGCAGGATCTGGTCAATGCAAAACCGATTGCTGCGGTTATCCGCGAGTTCTTCGGTTCGTCGCAGCTGTCGCAGTTTATGGATCAGAACAACCCGCTGTCGGAAGTTACGCACAAGCGCCGTCTGTCGGCATTGGGCCCCGGCGGTTTGAGCCGCGACCGTGCCGGCTTTGAAGTCCGCGACGTACATCCGACGCACTACGGGCGTATCTGCCCGATTGAAACGCCGGAAGGCCCGAACATCGGTTTGATTAACGCTCTGTCCACATACGCGCGCATTAACAAGTACGGCTTTATCGAATGTCCGTACCGCAAGGTGGTTGACGGCGTGGTTACTGATGACGTGGTTTATCTGTCGGCGGACGAAGAGTCCAAGTACATCATGGCGGAAGCAAACGCAAAAGTCAAAGAAGACGGACACTTTGAAAACGATTTGATTACCTGCCGCAAAGCGGGCGAAGTCATTTTTGCAAAACCGGAAGAAATCAACTTCATCGACGTTTCGCCGAAACAGCTGGTTTCGGTCGCTGCGGCATTGATTCCGTTCTTGGAAAACGACGACGCGAACCGCGCGCTGATGGGTTCGAACATGCAGCGCCAAGGCGTGCCGCTGCTGCGTTCCGAGGCGCCGCTGGTCGGCACCGGCATTGAAGCGACGGTGGCAAAAGATTCCGGAGCGACGCTGGTTGCCAAATACGACGGTGAAGTTGTGGCGGTTGACGCGAACCGTATCGTTATCCGCAGCCACAACAACGACAACGTGGCCGATATGGGCGTAGAAATTTACAGACTGTCCAAGTTCCGCCGCTCCAACCAGGATACCTGCATCAACCAGGTGCCGCTGGTTAAAGTCGGCGACCAGATTCACGCCGGCGACATCATTGCCGACGGCCCTTGTACCGATATGGGCGAGCTGGCGCTGGGCAAGAACGTTCTGGTAGCGTTTATGCCGTGGAACGGTTTGAACTACGAAGACGCGATTTTGCTGTCGGAACGCATTTCCCGCGACGATGTTCTGACCTCGCTGCACATTGAAGAATTTGAAGTTATGGCACGCGACACGAAGCTCGGGCAGGAAGAAATCACCCGCGATATTCCGAACGTCGGCGAAGACGCGCTCAGAAACCTGGACGAATCCGGCATTATCTACATCGGTGCCGAGGTTAAGGCCGGCGACATTCTGGTCGGCAAGGTAACGCCGAAAGGTGAGAGCGTGGTTACGCCGGAAGAAAAACTGCTGCGCGCCATCTTCGGCGAAAAGGCAAGCGACGTCCGCGATACGTCTTTGCGTGCCCAGCCGGGCATTGAAGGCGTCGTTGTTGACGTTCAGGTGTTCAACCGCCGCGGCGTCGAAAAAGACGAACGCGCGCTGGCGATTGAGCAGGGCGAAATTTCCAAGCTTGCCAAAGACCGCGACGACGAAATGAACATCGTCCGCAAGAGCTACAACCAGCGCCTGAAAGAAATGCTTTTGGGACAGACGGTGGTTGACGCGCCGAAGGGCATTGCGAAGAAACTGGTACTGACCGAGGAAGTCCTGAAGAACATTCCGGAATATCAGCTCGGCAAAATCGTCATCAAAGACGAAGACCTGATGAGCAAAATCGAAGAATTCACCAATGCGTTTAACGCGCGTCTGGACAGAGTACAGAAGCACTTTGAACAGAAGGTTGAAGAAGTTCAACGCGGCGACGACCTGCTGCCGGGCGTTTTGAAACAGGTTAAAGTCTTTATCGCAACCAAGCGTAAGATGCAAACCGGCGACAAGATGGCCGGACGCCACGGTAACAAAGGTACGGTTTCGCGCGTTCTGCCGCTGGAAGATATGCCGTATATGGAAGACGGCACCCCGGTTGACATCGTGCTCAACCCGCTGGGCGTGCCTTCCCGTATGAACGTGGGGCAAATCCTCGAGACGCACCTGGGCTGGGCGGCAAAGGAACTCGGCAAACAGCTGAACGACCTTTGCGAACAGTACAAGCGCGGCGAAAAGACGATTGACGAACTCAACGCAAAACTCAAGGAAATCTACGGCGAAAAGCAGTACAAGAAAGAAATCGAGACGCTGACCGAACCGGAAAAGCTGGAAATGGTCGGCAACCTCAAAAACGGTATCCCGATGGCGACCCCGGTATTCGACGGCGCGAACGGCGACGACATCAACCGCATGCTGAAGATGGCGGGACTGCCGACGTCAGGCCAGATTGACCTGTACGACGGACGTACCGGCGAGAAGTTTGACCGCAAGGTTACGGTCGGCATTATCTACATGATTAAGCTGCACCACATCGTCGACGAAAAAATGCACGCACGTTCGGTCGGCCCGTACAGCCTCGTTACCCAGCAGCCGCTGGGCGGTAAGGCGCAATTCGGCGGCCAACGTTTCGGCGAAATGGAAGTTTGGGCGCTGCAGGCATACGGCGCGGCTTACACGCTGCAGGAAATGCTGACGGTCAAGTCCGACGACGTCAACGGCAGAACCAAGGTTTACGAGGCGATTGTCCGCGGCGAAGACAGCTTTGAATCGGGCATTCCGGAGAGCTTTAACGTTTTGGTCAAGGAAATCAAGTCTTTGTGCCTGAACGTTGAAATGTTGAACGAAGAACAAGCCTAAGCGATAAAAGGAGTTTTACAAATATGAACGATATTATGAATTTTTTTGGTCAGCAGGCTGTTTCCGAGTCTTTTGACGAAATCAAAATCTCCATTGCTTCTCCGGAGCAAATCCGTTCGTGGTCTTACGGCGAAGTCAAAAAGCCCGAGACCATCAACTACCGCACTTTCAAGCCGGAACGCGACGGTTTGTTCTGCGCGCGCATTTTCGGCCCGGTTAAGGACTACGAGTGCCTGTGCGGCAAGTACAAGAGAATGAAATACCGCGGCATCGTGTGCGAGAAGTGCGGCGTCGAAGTTACGCTGTCCAAGGTTCGCCGCGAGCGCATGGGGCATATCGAACTGGCGGCGCCGGTTGCGCACATCTGGTTCCTGAAATCCCTGCCGAGCCGTATTTCGATGATTACCGACATCCCGATGAAACAGCTGGAGCGCGTTCTGTACTTCGAAAGCTACATCGTCATTGAGCCGGGTCTGACGGATTTGAAACTGTATCAGCTGTTGACCGAAGACGAATATCAGGAAAAGCTGGACGAGTTCGGCGAAGACGCGTTCAAGGCCGGCATCGGCGCGGAAGCAATTAAGGAAATTCTTGCCAACATCGATTTGGAAGCGGAAAAGAAAGCGCTGCGCGAAGAACTCAGCGATTCAGTTTCCGAAGCCAAACGCAAGAAAGTGGTCAAGCGCCTGAAGATTATCGAGGCATTTCTTGATTCCCACACCAAGCCGGAATGGATGATTCTGGACGTGCTGCCGGTTATTCCGCCGGAGCTGCGCCCGCTGGTTCCGCTGGACGGGGGACGTTTTGCGACTTCTGACCTGAACGATTTGTACCGCCGCGTCATCAACCGCAACAACCGTCTGAAGAGATTAATCGAACTGCACGCGCCGGACATTATTATCCGCAACGAAAAGCGCATGCTGCAGGAATCCGTCGACGCGCTGTTTGACAACGGCCGCCGTGCAAGAGCGATTACCGGCACCAACAAACGCCCGCTGAAGTCGCTGTCCGATATGCTGAAAGGCAAGCAGGGCCGTTTCCGTCAGAACCTGTTGGGTAAACGTGTTGACTACTCCGGACGTTCGGTTATTACGGTCGGCCCGCAGCTCAAACTGCACCAGTGCGGCCTGCCGAAGAAAATGGCGCTCGAACTGTTTAAGCCGTTTGTGTATGCGAAGCTCGAACTGTACGGGCTGGCGACGACGATTAAAGCCGCAAAGCGTATGGTGGAAAAAGAACGCGTGGAAGTTTGGGATATTTTGGAAGAAGTTATCCGCGAGCACCCGGTACTCTTAAACCGCGCACCGACGCTGCACCGTCTGGGTATTCAGGCGTTTGAGCCGGTTCTGGTCGAAGGCAAGGCCATCCACCTGCACCCGCTGGTATGTACCGCGTTTAACGCCGACTTCGACGGCGACCAAATGGCGGTTCACGTTCCGCTGTCGATTGAAGCACAGCTGGAAGCGCGCGTGCTGATGATGTCCACCAACAACATTCTGGCGCCGGCATCGGGCAAGCCGATTATCGTGCCGTCGCAAGACATGGTTCTGGGTATTTACTACCTGTCGTATCAGGCGGACGGCGTTACCGGCGAGGGCAGCATTTATTCCGACGTTAACGAGGTTATGCTGGCACTGAACGCGAAAGCGGTCGACCTGCATGCGAAAATCAAATGCCGCATGCACTATGTCAACGACAAGGGCGAGCGCGTTTACGGGCTGCTGGAAACAACGCCGGGACGTATCATTATTTCCGACATTCTGCCGGACAATGAGAAAATCTCGATTTCTCTGGTAAACCGCCTGCTGCGCAAGAAGGAAATCGGCGAAATCATCGATACGGTTTACCGTTACTGCGGGCAGAAAGAAACCTGCATCATGGTTGACAAGATTATGACGCTCGGTTTTGAAAATGCGTGCAAGGCCGGTATTTCGTTCGGCAAGGACGACCTGATTGTTCCTGATGCGAAGAAGAAACTTATCGCCGAAACCTCGAAACAGGTTAAGGAATTTGAACAGCAGTATCAGAACGGTCTGATTACGAGCGGCGAAAAATACAACAAGGTTATCGATATCTGGGCGGCGTGCGACTATAAGCTGACCGAGGAGATGATGAAAGGCATTTCCAAGATTGACCACGGCTATATGAACTCCGTGTTCATGATGGCGGATTCCGGCGCGCGCGGTTCCAAGGCGCAAATGAAACAGCTGGCCGGTATGCGCGGTTTGATGGCAAAACCGAACGGCGCGATTATTGAGCAACCGATTATCTCAAACTTTAAAGAAGGCCTGACGGTGTCCGAGTACTTCAGCTCGACGCACGGCGCGCGCAAAGGTTTGTCCGATACGGCGCTGAAGACCGCGAACTCCGGTTACCTGACCCGCCGTCTGGTTGACGTGGCGCAAGACGTCGTCATTACCGAAACCAACTGCGGCACCGAACGCGGCATTATCGTCCGTCCGGTCGTTGACGGCGGCAACGTTATCGCCTCCATCGGCGAGCGCATCCTCGGCCGTACGGCGCAGGAAGATATCCTCAATCCGGAAAACGGCGAAGTTCTGGTTCCGAAAGGCAAGCTGATTGACGAAAACGATGTTGATAAGGTTGAAAAAGCCGGCGTCGAACAGGTCAAAATCCGTTCGGTACTGACATGCGAAAGCGAACACGGCGTCTGCGCGGCCTGCTACGGGCGCGATCTGGCGCGCGGCACACCGGTCAATGTCGGTGAAGCTGTCGGCGTTATCGCGGCGCAGTCCATCGGCGAGCCGGGTACGCAGCTGACGATGAGAACGTTCCACATCGGCGGCGCGGCTTCCGCATCGGCCGAACAGTCGAATATTGAAGTTCCGTTTGCCGGTATTCTGCAGCTTGACAACGCCCGCACGGTGGTTAACGCCGAAGGCAGCGCGATTGTCCTGTCCCGCAACTGCGACGTTGTCATTACCGATGCGCAGGGACGCGAGAAATCCCGCCACAAGGTTCCGTACGGCACCAAGATTCTGGTCAAGGTCGGTTCCGAAGTCGAGAAAGGGCAGAAGGTTGCCGAGTGGGATCCGTTTATGACCCCGGTTATTTCCGAAAAGGGCGGTCATGCCGAACTGGTGGATTTGATTTCCGGCGTATCGGTTAAGGAATCACAGGACGAAACCACGGGTATCGTTTCCAAGGTCGTTACCGACTGGCGTGGCGGCGCGAGCGCGCATGCCAACCTCAAGCCGTCGGTGGTGCTGAAAGACGCGAAGGGCAACCCAGTTACGCTCGACAACGGGCACGAAGTCCGCTACTACCTGCCGGTTGACGCGGTTCTGGCGGTCGATAACGGCGACGAAATCAAACCGGGCGACATTATTGCGCGTATTCCGAGAGAGAGCCTGAAGTCAAAAGACATTACCGGCGGTCTGCCGCGCGTGGCCGAGCTGTTTGAAGCCCGCCGCCCGAAAGACCCGGCGATTATCTCCGACGTTGACGGCGTGGTCGAATTCGGCAAGGACTACAAGGCGAAACAGCGCATTGTGGTTCGCACCGACGACGACAAGGAATACGAATACCTGATTCCGAAGGGCAAACGCCTGGCGGTTCAGGACGGTGACATGGTCAAGAAGGGCGATATGCTGGTTGAAGGTACGCTCGCTCCGCACGATATTCTGCGCGTTCTGGGCGTCGAAAAGCTGGCCGAATACCTGGTTAAGGAAGTTCAGGACGTTTACCGCGCCCAAGGTGTTAAGATCAGCGACAAGCATATCGAAGTCATCGTTTCGCAGATGCTGCGCAAGGTCGAAGTTACCGCTCCGGGCGATACGACCTTCCTCGTAGGCGAACAGGTTGACGCCGACGAGTTTGAAGCCATAAACGCCAAGACCGAGAAAGAAGGCGGCCGTCCGGCAGAAGCGACACCGGTTCTGTTGGGTATCACCAAGGCAAGCCTGCAGACGAAGTCGTTTATTTCGGCGGCATCGTTCCAGGAGACGACCCGCGTTCTGACCGAAGCTGCGGTCGAAGGCAAGGTTGACCACCTGAGCGGCCTTAAGGAAAACGTTATCGTCGGGCGTCTGGTTCCGGCCGGAACGGGCAGCGTGCTGCGCTCGCTCAGAAAGGTTGCGGCGCAGAATGACCGCGAGATTGAGCTGATGAAAGCCGAAGAGGCTCAGGCGGCTCTGGAACATCAGGAAGCCGAAGAAGCCGAAACCCCGGCTCCGGAGGCGACCCCGGCAGAATAAACAAGCGGCAAGTTGCAGGCTTGGGGAAAAGGGGAGCGTTTTGCGGCGCTCTCCTTTTTGTTTGTCTGAGCGCGGCGGGGCGCGGGGCAAGGCAGTGTTGGGGGAGGAGCAAAGGGCAACGGAATAGGGAGATTTCTGCGTTCTGTTATTTTTTTGCCGTTGTGCCGAGGGAAAAAATTGTTGCATCAGGCTGAAAAATATGATAAAATGCTGTTTGTAAATATAAGGGTATGTCTATTATTAGGAAGTTTTTCATGATTTGTTTTTTCGGGGTTTTTCTTCGTGACAGGTTATGCAAAATTTTTTGTAACGGGATGTTCCTTATTTTACAAAAAATGTTTAACTTTGAAATGGTATCGCATAGTGCCGTTTTGCGAAGGAGTAGGGAAAGGCCCGAACCTCGTTAAAAAAAGAAAAATTATGGAAAAATTTTTTTCTGTTTCAAGGAAAGTTCTGGGCGGCTTATTTGTGTTTTTAGCCATTGCCTCCATTGTTTCAGGTGCCGTTTACAGTATCGGCGCACTGGTTGTGAAGCTGCTCATAGCAGAATTGCTGTATGCCGGGCTGTGTTTCCTGTTTCTGTTTCTGGCAGAAAGGACATGGGACAGCTGCGACAGTTTTGTTGAGCGCCTGGGGATGGGTGCACTGTCTGTGGGTGTGTTCGGCGTTGTTGTCGGATTTCCGGCCTATCTGTTCGGAGCGGATTTATGGACAGGGATTGGCACTTTGCTTGCCGTAGCCGGTCTGGGACTGGGACTTGTCATCATTGCGGGGCTCATGATAAGCCTCGTTATCTGCGGATAAAAAGAAGTAACGGGATACAAGAGGATGCTCTTGCATCCCGTTATTTTTTTACGGCTATGCCGGTTTAGGGGGCGGGCTGGAATGAGCTGAGCAAGCGGGGCGGTAAGCGTAATAGTAAGCGGGACGGCAGGCAGGGTAGTAAGCGGGGCGCATACATACAAAATTATCAACATATTGCGGAAAAAAAGCAAAAAGGCTGGAATTTACGGCAAGGTGTGTTACATACTAACCAGTATGTGTGTTTTTATGCAATGATTATTTGGAGGGCTTATGTCTTTGGGGTGCAGAACGTTTTGGAGAAGTAAAATTTGGGCGGCGGCGATGATGCTTGCGCCGGTCATGGTGCTGTCGGGGTGCGACGACAAGGCGGCGGGAGAACTGCAGGCAGGCGCGGGCACTGCCGTCGACGTGGTGCAGGTAATGCCGCAGAATGTGCCGCTGACGTTTGAATTTGCGGCGCGGGCGCAGGGTTCCAAGGAGACGGAAGTGCGGGCGCGCGTCGGGGGCATTCTGCTTAAGCGCAATTATGTCGAAGGCGCGGAAGTCAGCGAGGGGCAGGTGCTGTTTGAGATTGACCCGGACACCTACCGGGTGGCGCTGAACCAGGCCAAGGCCAAGCTGGCGCAGACCGAGGCAGAGCTTAAAAATGCCGAGACGCAGCTGGCGCGTACCGAAAAGCTGTTCAAGCAGGGGTATGCGAGCGAGAAGTCGCGCGATGACGCGGTTGCCAACGCAGACTCACTGAAGGCGGCGCTGCAGTCGGCACAGGCGGCGGTGGACGCGGCGCAGCTTAACCTTGACTATACGCAGGTCAAAGCGCCCATCAGCGGGCTGACGAGCATGGAAGTCCAGTCGGAGGGGAGTTTGATTTCCACTTCCGGCGAGGGCGGGCTCCTGACGCACATTACGCAGCTTAATCCGATTTACGTGATGTTTTCGATGTCGGAAACGGAAATGATGAAGATGGCGGAAATGATTGAAAAAGGCTATCTGGCGCAGCCGCAGCGCAAAGACCAGATAAAGGCGAAGCTTAATGCCGGCGACGGGTGGCAGTATCCGCAGGCCGGAGACATTGACTTCGTTAACCCGACGGTCGACCAGGAAACGGGGACGATTAAGCTGCGCGCGGTGTTTGACAATCCGAAAGGGCGGATACGCCCGGGACAGTTTCTGCGCCTGAGCGTGGAGGGCGTTGTGCGCGCCGATGCGCTGGTTGTTCCGCAGACGGCGGTAATGCAGGGAGCGAACGGCTCTTATGTTTATCGCATCAACGCGCAGGATAAAATTGAAGCAGCGCCGATTACGACTGGTTTTGCGACCAAAGACGGCGGCTGGATTGTAGACACGGGGCTGAACCCGGGCGACAGGGTGGTTGTCAGCGGACTGCTGAAACTGCGGCCGGGGATGGCCGCGGCGCCGCAGATTATGAATGCAACGAGTGCAGCGGAGAATAATCCGGCGGTTAAGGGATATGCACGTGCGGCCGGTGAAACGGGTACGGTATCTGATGGTGCAGGCGCGGTAAATGCGGCTGAGAGCACGGGAGCCGGGGCTGCGGGAGAAACGGGCACGGGAGCCGGGGCGACAACCGACGGTGCGGCGGCCAGTGGTGCTGCGGTTAAAGAATAAACGGGAGCGGGAAGATGTTTTCAAAGTTTTTTATCGAAAGGCCGATTTTTGCGACCGTGATTTCGCTGATTATCGTGCTGGCGGGGCTGGTTTCAATGAAAGTTCTGCCGGTGGAGCAGTATCCGAACATCGTGCCGACGGAAATTCAGGTTACGGCGACTTATCCGGGGGCGACGGCGGAAGTGCTGGCGGACACGGTAGCGGCGCCGCTGGAGCAGGAAATCAACGGTGTCAAAAACATGATTTACATGTATTCCAACGCGACGTCGTCGGGGTATCTGACACTCGGCGTGGTGTTTGACATCGGAACCGACCCGGACCAGGCGACGATTGACGTCAACAACAAGGTACAGATGGCAACGTCCAAGCTGCCGGCGGAAGTTACCAAGCAGGGCGTTACGGTGGAGCAGAAATCAAATTCCATTTTGCAGGTTATCACGATGCGTTCGACGTCGGACCTGTATGATACGGTGTATGTTTCCAACTATGCGCTGCTGAACGTGCTGGACGAAATCCGGCGCATCAAGGGTGTGGGCAGCGCGTCGCTGTTTGCGTCGCAGGACTATTCGATGCGCATCTGGCTGTCGCCCGACAAACTGGCGGAATATAACCTGACGCCGCAGGACGTGATTGCGGCGGTGCAGGAACAGAACTCGCAGTTTGCGGCGGGGCAGTTCGGGCAGGAGCCGATGACGGAATCGCAGCCCTATACCTATTCGGTCAATACCAAGGGGAGGCTGGTTGACGAGAAAGAATTCGGCAATATCATCCTCAAGAGCAACGATATCGGCGGAATGCTGCGGCTCAAGGACGTGGCTCGGATTGAACTCGGGGCGCAGGACTACAGCGTAACCTCCACCTTTAACGGCGAGCCGGCGGTGGCGTTTGCGGTTTATCTGCAGCCGGGGGCGAACGCGCTGGAAACGGCGGATTTGGTCAAGAAGAAAATGGCGGAATTGTCCAAGGGCTTTCCGCAGGGGATTACCTACGAAATCCCGTACGACACGACGCTGTTCGTGAACGTGTCGATTGAAGAAGTTATCCATACGTTTTTTGAAGCGGTGCTGCTGGTTATTGCGGTCGTGTACCTGTTTTTGCAGAATATGCGGGCGACGCTGATTCCGATTTTGGCGGTGCCGGTGTCGATTATCGGCGCGTTTGCCGGAATGTATCTGCTGGGCTTTTCGATTAACCTTTTGACGCTGTTCGGGCTGATTTTGGCAATCGGTATCGTGGTTGACGACGCGATTATCGTGCTGGAAAACGTCGAGCGCCTGATGGACGAAGAAGGGCTGTCGCCGAAAGAGGCGGCAATTAAGGCGATGCAGGAAGTGTCGGGGCCGGTGGTCGCGGTGGCGCTGGTGCTGTCGGCGGTATTTCTGCCGATTGCGTTTCTGGGCGGCATGACCGGGGTTATGTACAAGCAGTTTTCGGTAACGATTGCGGTATCGGTGCTGATTTCCGCACTGGTGGCTTTGACGCTGACGCCGGCATTGTGCGCGCTGATTATCAAGAAGAAAAAGAGCGGGCAGGAACCGGCGGCGTTCTTTAGGTGGTTTAACGCCTTTTTTGACAAGGCGACGAGCTGGTATCTGGCGGGAGTGCATTACTTTTTGGCGCACCGGCGGCGGGCGGTTGCCGGGTTTGCGGCGGTACTGTTCGGCATTGCGGCGCTGTTTAAAATCGTGCCGACGGGGCTGGTGCCGACGGAAGATTTGGGGAATTTGCTGATGGCGTATTCCCTGCCGGAGGCGTCGTCTTTGCCGCGCACCGAAAAGTTTACCGAAAAAGTCGGCGCGGCGGTGCGGAAAGACCCGAACGTGCAGGATTTTCTGACGATTAACGGCTACAATATGCTTTCTTCCAGCCAGAACACTTATTCGGGCATCAGCTTTGTTACGCTCAAAGACTGGAGCCTGCGGCAAGGTGCAGGGCAGTCGGCGGCGGAGTTGGCGCTTAAGTATTCGGGCATCGGCATGAGCCAGGACGAGGGCATCGCCTATGCGTTCAGCATGCCGCCGATTATGGGCATGAGCACGACCGGCGGGTTTGAGGGCTATATCCAGAACAAGACAGGCAAGACTTCGGCGGAGCTGATGGCGAAAACGCAGGAATTTGCCGACGCGGCGAACAAACGCCCGGAACTGGCGAACGTCAAGACGACGTTTTCGGTCAGCACGCCGCAATATCGTATCGACCTTGACCGCGAGAAGGCGAAAATGCTTAACGTGCCGATTGACAACATCTATGCGGTGATGCAGTCTACGTTCGGGAGCCTGTATGTCAACGACTTTACCTATATGGGCAGAAACTTCCGCGTTACGCTGCAGTCGGAAGACAAATTCCGCCGTACGCCGGACGACCTGCGCTATGTGTACGTCAAGTCGGGAACCGGGGCACTGGTGCCGCTGGCGACGCTGATTAAGGTAGAGCGCGTTACGGGGCCGGAGCTGGTCAACCGTTTCAACATCTTTCCGGCGGCGAAGATAATGGGCGACGCGGCGGCGGGATATTCTTCCGGACAAGCGATTGCGGCGATGGAAGAAGTCGCGGCGGAAGTGCTGGGCAGCGATTATGCTTTGGCGTGGATCGGTTCGGCGTATCAGGAAAAACAGGCGGGCGGAACGTCGACGCAGGCGTTTGTGTTCGGGCTGATTATGATTTTCCTTATCTTGTCGGCGCAGTACGAGAAATGGTCGCTGCCGATTGTGGTTATCCTCTCGGTGCCGTTTGCGGTGCTCGGGGCGTTGCTGGCGGTGTGGATGCGCGGGATTGAAAACGACCTCTATTTTCAGGTCGGATTGGTAACGCTTATCGGGTTGGCGGCGAAAAACGCAATTTTGATTGTCGAATTTGCGGTGATGAAAGTGCAGGAAGGGCTTTCGTATGCCGAGGCGGCAGTTGAGGCGGCGAAGCTCCGGTTCCGCCCGATTGTGATGACGTCGCTGGCGTTTACGTTCGGCGTGCTGCCGCTGGCGGTATCCACCGGAGCGGGCGCGGCGAGCCGGCATGCTATCGGTACGGGTATGATCGGCGGCATGATTTTGTCGACGTTCGTGGCGACGCTGTTTGTGCCGATGATGTTTGCGATTATCGGCGAAACGTTTGACGAGGAAAACATCAGGCTGCGCAAAATCAACGAACGCGCGGAAAAACTCGGGCGGCCAAAGCTCAAACGCGCGCAGAGATGAGCGTCGGTGTAACAGGTGCGTTCGGTGTAACAGGGACGTTCGATGTCATCGGTGCGTTCGGTGTAATCGGTGCGTTGGAAAAAGTCCGCTGAATGGCGGGCTTTTTTGTGCGCGTTGGTGAGGCGTGATGAGGGGAGGGAATGGGACAGAGGGGCGATTTGCGAGGGATGAAGGAGTGTTGGCGGGGGGAAGAGAGAGACAGCCGGGGCTGCGGGGCGATTTGCGGGTGGTGGCGGTGTAGGGCGATTTGCGAGGGATGCGGGAGCGTTTTGGCTTGACCTAAGCGCCATTGTGAGGTATAATATACCTTAACAGAGAATTTGGTTGGGAGATGTCATCATGGCAAAAGATATTAAAAAAGATTTGGCAGCGGCGCGGCTGGATGCCGAAAACAGAATGCGCGAGGTGGATTTTCAGGTAGATACGCTGAGCAACGAAACGACAACAGGCGCGTATTTTCTATCGGGGGACAATACACTTACGATTAATTATGTTGAGGGTGAAGACAGCTTTAATTCGTGGAGCGGCAGTATGGCGGTTCTGATGCATGAGCAGAAACATCGGGACAATCGCAGCCAGGGGATATATGAATATGCGCTTTCGCCGGAGCAGGCGTACAAAACCGAGATGAACGACGAAATTTCCGCTAATATGGCATCGCTGGTTTATTTGCGCGACAAATATTTGAAAACAGGAGATATTTCTGTTTTTGAAGAAGACGGTTTGCGTTTTCGTTTTTATACCGATGCCATCAAAAGAGGGGAGATAAATCCGTTCAGCAACAAAAAAGAAGATTTTGACAAAGAAATGGCGCTGATTGCCAACGGAACGCGGGATATGTGGATGAGGGATTTTTCCGGCACTTATGTTGATTATGGAGTCAGGAATGCCAAGTCTTACGGCGAGAAGGACGGCAAGCACGCCGCCTATTATGACCAGAATTACGAGCGGGCGCGGAAAATCGCCTATACCATCGGCGGCGTGGATTTTACCCAATATATGGACAAGGACGTGGAAATTCCCGATGCGGGCAAACGCAGAATAATGGGGAGTGAAAAGCTGGCGGAGGAGCTGGGTTTGCCGAAGTATGACGGCAAAATGAGCCTGCTCCAGTATCAGAACCTGCTGCAGCATGCGCTGGCGGTGCAAGACCCTATGTGCGGGGTAAAATGCAGAGATGCCTTGCCTTTTGGCGAGGGAACGCGCGGGCAGTGGAATACGGAAATGGCGGCTTTTGCATATCTGACCGACAAGAAACTGACAAGCTATCAGCAAGAGGATTATCAAGCCGCGCTTGACAATGTGGCGAAAAATGACAAGGCGCTGATTGACGGGCTGGTCAACCAGGTGGCGCGGGAATATGCGGGACGGGGCGAAAAGCTGCCGGAAGGCGACGACAAGGCTTACAACAAGGCGGTTGACGAACTGTACAGCGGGAAGGTCAAGTTCAATCAGGAGGACTTGAAATTTGAGGGGAAAGTCAACCTGCGGCAGGCATTTAACCCGAAAGACGACCTGCCGTTGAAGGAACTGCCGAAAGAGGCGGCAGAACTTCAGCAAAAAGTTGAGGATATGGGGTGGTGGAAACGCGGTGTGAAGCAATATACCCATTTCTTTGGCGAAACGAAGGAAATGAACGGGTTGGACAAGCTGCCGGCGGTGGTTCGCTATCCGGCGGAGGCGTTGGGCGTTTATGTCGGCGTGCCGGTTATTGCCGGAATAAAAAAATGCGGCGAATGGGGGAGCGATGCCGTTGACGCCGTTAAGGGGTGGTTCGGCAATGATGCTGACAAGAATAAGGGCGAGAACAAGCCGGTGCGTCCGGTGGACAAAGACAAAAAGCCGGAATACCGCGAGTGGAGCCCGAAAGAGCGCGTTTCCGACGTGCAGAAAAAAGAGGTGCTCAACCTGATGGCGGACGTTATCCGCAAGCCGGACGGCCGCGGCAAACCTGACGAAGTTATGGCGAAAAAAGGGAGACAGGCCGGGCAGACGGGAGCGGAACAGAAACAGGCTGAACGGGACGCGCTCAAGGGCGATATGCAGAAGGCGGCGCAGGACAAGGCGCGCATGATGCAGGTCATTGAGGGAATGAACCGGATTAACGGCGCACGGAATGCAATGGATGCCGGCGGAACGGTCAATGCGTTGTATGACAAGTTTGGCGACAACGCTTATGAACTGCTGGCAAAGGCTGTCAACGAGCCGTATAACTTTGCACAGAGCGTCGGCGATACTTCCATCAAAACCTCGCGTGCGGCGGTTCTGGCGCTGTGCAATGCCGACGAGGCGCAGAAGAACGCCATGGTACAGGCGGTGCTGAAGGCCAGAGGACGGTAGAGAGTTTTCTTTGAGCCTGGGGGCGCAGGCGGTGCTGCAAACCGGAGGACGGTAGAGGACTTTCTTTGAGCTGAGTCGGGCGCAGGCTGTGCTGCAAGCCGGAGGACGGTAGAGAATTTTCTTTGAGCTGAGTCGGGCGCATACAGTACTATGATGGCGGCGTGTGCGCAGAGTTAGAGGCTAGAGGAAGACAGCGCGGAAGGCTGGCACGCAGAAAAAGAAAAGCCCGCAGGAAAGGCGGGCTTTTTATGTGCGGCTTATTTATGTGCCGTTCAGGCGAAATATTCGCGCAGGTAGGCCGGGAGGTCGGCGGTGGCGATACGGATTTGTTCCATTGTATCGCGGTCGCGCAGAGTTACGGTTTCCGGCTGCTGCTCAATGGTTTCGAAGTCCACGGTCAGGCACAGCGGGGTGCCGACTTCGTCATGACGGCGGTAAGCTTTGCCGATGTTGCCGGTGTTTTCCAATGCGACGCGGCCGATGCCGAGCTTCATCAGCTTTTGCTTCAGCTCGTGGCATTTGGCCATAATTTCGGGGCTGTTTTTCTTGAGCGGAACAATCGCAATCTTTATCGGCGCGAGGTGTTTCTTTAACTTCAGCACGATGCGGGAGTTGCCTTCGCCCAAGTCTTCCTCGGCATAGGCTTCGGTCAAAATCGCCAGCACGGCGCGGTCGACGCCCATGGACGGCTCAATCACGAACGGGACAATCCACTTGTTGTTTTCTTCGTCGCGGACGCAGAGTTTGGTCGTGGATTCCGGGTTTTCGTGGCAATGCGCCTCCAACCCGAATTCGTCCTGGCATTTGGTGTGGTTGCCGAGGTCATAGTCGCGGCGGTTGGCGACGCCTTCCAGCTCGTCATAGCCCCACGGGAAGCGGTATTCGATATCCGAGCAGGCTTTGGCGTAGTGCGCGAGTTCATCGGGCTGTTGGTCATAAACGCGGAAGCGGTCGGAGGTTACGCCCTGTTCTTTCCACCAGTCAATGCGCGCCTGTTTCCAGTATTCGTGCCACTTTTCATCCTCGCCGGGTTTGACGAAAAATTCCAGTTCCGCCTGTTCAAACTCGCGCACGCGGAAGATGAAGTTCTTGGGGGTGATTTCGTTGCGGAACGACTTGCCGATCTGGGCGATGCCGAACGGCAGCTTGCGCGACGTGGAATCGACGACGTTCTTAAACTGGGTGAAAATCGCCTGCGCGGTTTCGGGGCGCAGGTAGGCGATGTTGTCTTCGTCGACGACGGGGCCGACGGTGGTTTTGAACATCAGGTTGAACGGGCGCGGTTCGGTCAAATCCGTCGAGCCGCAGTTCGGGCATTTGCCGTCGGTTAAATGGTCGGCGCGGAAACGGCCTTTGCACTTGCGGCAATCGACCATCGGGTCAGAGAACGTGTCTTCGTGCCCGGAATAGTGCAGCACCTTGCGGTTGGTCAGAATCGCGGCATCCAAACCTTCAACATCATCGCGCTCATAAACCATTGCGCGCCACCATGCGGCCTTGATGTTGTTTTTGAGCTCGACGCCGAGCGGGCCGTAATCGTATACGCCCTGCAGGCCGCCGTATATGTCCGAATTCTGAAAAATAAAACCTCTTCTTTTGCACAGGGAAACCAACTGTTCCATCTGGGTTGCTGCCATTTTTTACCTCACCTGGGATATAATATTAATTAAAAACTAACTTCTTTTATATAATAATGGATTTGAATTGCAAGGATTAATTGAGGTAAAGATGAAAAATACGATTGTCGCGCTGGTATATGACTTTGACGAAACGCTCTCCACGACCTATATGCAGGATTACGTGCTGATTCCGGAGCTCGGGATGAGCCCGAAGACGTTTTGGAAAAAGGCGAACCAGTGGTCGGTCGACAACTGCGCCGACCAGATTACGGGCAGCATGTACTATTTTATGAAGACCGCCAAAGAAAAAGGCGTCAAGCTGACGCGTGAGAATTTTGCCTATTGCGGGACGCTGGTCAAGTACTACAAAGGCGTGGAGGGGTGGTTTGAACGCATCAACGCCTACGGGGAAAAGCTGGGGCTGAAAATCGAGCATTACATCATCTCGTCGGGGTATGAGGAAATTTTGTGCGGTGCGTCCATCTGCAAATACTTTACCGACGTGTACGGCTGCAGCTTTGCGTTTGGGGAGGACGGGACGCCGGTATGGCCGGCGCGCGTGGTCAACTATTCGACCAAGGTGCAGTACCTGTCCAAAATCAACAAGGGGCTGGGCAAGCTCGACGACAAGCTGGTCAACGAGTTTATGGAAGACAGCAAGCGGCGGGTGCCGTTTCCGCGCATTATCTATTTCGGCGACGGCATGACCGACATTCCGTCGATGAAGCTGGTCAAAGACCGCGGCGGCAACGCAATTGCGGTTTATAAGCCCAAAAGCGCGCATAAGGAAAAGGCCATCAAGCTTCTGAAAGACGACCGCGTTAATTTTGCGCTGCCGGCAGACTATTCCGATGGCACGGCGATTGACACGGTGGTCAAGACCATACTCGACAAACTGGCGACCGAACGCAATCTGGATGTTCTCAAAAAGAAAGAAGAAGAAAAGAAAAAGTGCGCGGTCTGTGCGTAGGAGCGGGATGAAGGGGACTGCCGCAGCGCAGCAAGGTGCGCGACTTGTGCGTAGGAGCGGGCGCAGGGCAAAGAGAATGTTTATTTTTTGCTTGCCAAGCAATGAAACCTGTGGTAGACTGTATTCCTGCAAAATAGGTTTATGTTTATTATTCGGATGTTTCCACGGTTTTGGCTTTTTCAGGTTTTCGGCTTACGGAGATTTTGAAACGGATTGTGCGGATTTTTCCGGAGCGTAAACATAACTTATTGGGCAAACCAATGTTAAACCTTTAAAACAAAAATTTATGGAAACAAAAATTGTGAAATTTGTGTCAAATTTCTGTGCAACAGTTTTGGCAGCAGTGGTGATTGTCCTGACGGCGAAAGCATTTGTCAGCGTTATGTATGCATTTGCGGCAAGCCCCCGGGACGCCGGAGAACTTTATGAAACGGCTTTCGGTGCATGGTGCGGAAACTGGCTGGTTACGGTTATTGCCATTGCAGCGCTTGCGGCGTTTACGGCCCGGAAAGATTTGAAGGCACGAATTGTCAGTTACGGAGGAATCCTCGGCATGCTGGCTTCGGTCTTTTTCGGCTGCGTAATTATTGCGGCGGCACTGTATGACGGCGCGTATTTCAAAGCGCTGGGGCTGGCGTGGTTTTCCTGTCTGGTCTGGTTTGCGTTTTTGATTGTTACCGGCAGCTGCGTAAGGTATATCCGTTACGGCGATACGCCGGATACCGCGGATACTGCAGCCGGAGCGGCATAAAAACTGAGGCAAATTGATGATGAAGCGCTGATTCTGCGGGGGGGAAACCCTGCGGAACCGGCGCTTTTTTGCGTTTTGATGTCCGTTTTGGGGAAGGCGGTGCCGGCGGGAAGAGCAGGCGATTGAAGAAATGGGGGGTGAGGAGCGGGTGTTTGAGGAGCGGGTGTTTGAGGAGATGGTGTTTGAGGAGATGGTGTTTGAAGGGCAGGTGTTTTTTATTGGACATTTGGCGAAAACCGGTGTATAGAGGGGGAAAACCGGCGGAAGAATAAAGCCGGACGCGGCATGGCGGCAGGCTGAGTGTACGGTATCGGTAGGGTACGGGCGGCGGTAATGGCTGCTGAGCGCGGCATGGCGGCAGAGAGAGGTTTTGATGGCGAAAGACGACGAATATTATATGAGGCTGGCGTTGAAAGAGGCGCAGTGGGCGTATGCCGAAGACGAAGTTCCGGTCGGGGCGGTGCTGGCGGCGGCGGACGGGAGCGTTTTGGCGGCAACGCACAACACTTCCGAACACGGGCTGCACGCGCTGGCGCACGCGGAGACGGTGGCGATGAGCATCGGGGCGATTTCGCTGGAGCAGAAAAGGCTTTGGGACTGCACGCTTTACGTAACGCTGGAGCCGTGTACGATGTGCGCGGCGGCGCTGTCGATGATGCGGATTAAGCGGCTGGTGTACGGTGCGGCAAATCCGAAAGGCGGCGCGGTGGAAAACGGCGTAAAGTTTTTTGAGTCGGCGGCGTGCAACCACCGGCCGGAGATTGCGGCGGGCGTTCTGGCAGACGAATGCGGCGCTCTGCTGACGGCATTTTTTCAGGAAAAAAGGAAGAAGGACGGCACCGGGGCAAAAAAATGTTGCAATTTGTCCGGCAAGATGTAAACTGATATCCATACAAATATGTTTATGTCTATTATTGACCGGGGAAACGTTCCGACGGCCGCTTTTGCGGAGAGGCGGAAAAGTTTCGGCTTTTGGCGTATGCTAAGCGTACGGCGATAAAAGGCACAGGCATGGCATTGTATCATTAACCTAATTTATTTACCCTTTAAAATTTTTTTCGTTATGGGAAATTTTAGTGAAAGTACGCTTCTTGCAAGCGGGATGTCAGCAGTGGACTTTTTTGCCAACAAAGGCAATCAGGAAAGCGTTCTGGAGGAAATCTCCGTTTTCGGCGATGCGGAGCTGAAGGCTGCCTTTGTGCGGCTGTTTAATCCGCCGGCGGCCGCCGACCCTTATCTGACGGGCAGCGCGGCGATTACCGAAAGCGAAATCGCCCAGATGCAGGCGGCGCCGGACAACGACGTGCAGCAGGAAATTGTCCGCCATTCCTCCGGGGAGGCTGTACGTTGCCTTATTGCGCGGTTCCGGCTTTCTCTGGCGGGCGAACGGGCGCTGTTGCAGCGTAAGGACAAGAGCCTGCTGGAATTTTATTTCAGCCGTTATGCCTTGTATGAAGACGCTCAGGAGCTTTTAGTGCGCACCGCGGCCAAAAAGCAGGAATGGTATGAGATTTTGCTGGCGTATATCGCACGGCACCAGCTTTGTGCGGAAGCGCTGGCCGAAGCCGTGCGGCGCAGGTTGCAAACCATACTGGAGGCGTATCTGAAACGCTATCCTCTGGGCAGCAGAGTTTTGTTCTTTTTGGGGCTTGGCAGTTCAACGGCGGAAGACAGAAAGAAAATTGACTTTCTGCTGCCGCTTCTGCACCGGCCGCAGGACAAGCTGATGCTGGCTTTGGAAATCCGCGAGCACTTCCGGCTGGCGAAACTCAAAGAGTATGCATTTTGCCGCGACGTGAGCGCATTGCTGCGCGACCTGCCGGCAGATGCGGCGGTCAAGATTGACTTGCGTCTTACGCCCAAGGAGGAATGCGCGCTGATTAATTCCGGAAACCGGCAGATGCTTATGCTCTATGTCTGCAGCCTGTCGGAAGAGGGTGAACGCGCGCTTATTGACCGGAACGACAAGAAGATGTTCAGCGGGTATGTCGACCGGCAGGCTTTGAGCGATGCGGGACTTCGCTACCTTATCAGTGAAGGCAGGGAAGAGTTGTTTAAAACATACGTCCGCCGCCGCCGTTTAAACCGTGAAATGCGCGCTTTTTTGCACTATTACGGAAGTTCGCAGATGACAGAGTTTTATCGCTCGCTCGGATGTTTCTGGCCGTATTGAGGCTGTTCTGTGAGCCGGTTGAGAGCTGATAGCGGGCCGGTTATGAGCTGCTTTGCGAGCCGGTTATGAGCTGCTTTGCGAGTCGGTTGAGAGCTGATTGCGGGTCGGTTGAGAGCTGATAGCGGGCTGGTTGAGAGCTGATTGCGAGCCGGTTATGAGCTGATTGCGAGCCGGTAATGAGCTGATAGCCGTGCGGTTTGCCATGGCGCCTGTTTCGAACCGGTTTGAGGTTTAGGCACGGAGCCGTTTGCCAACGCGGAATGTTTCCGAAAATTAAGAAGCGCTGTCTGTAACGGACAGCGCTTTTTGTGTCGGGAATGGGATGCGCGGCGCACCGGTGTACCGGTTCAGCAGCCGCGGCGGTTTTTGTTGTATTCCTCCATCTGTTTCATGCGGCGGATTTCATCTTCGCTTAATTTGCGTTGGGCAACGGCCTTGGGAGCGGGCTTTTCCGGCGCAAGGGAGGAGGCGTCGTTTTTGCGTTCCCTTTCTTCGCGCGCCAGCGTTTTGGCAACTTCGTCGAGGCGTTCCGAAATCAGGTTGTGCGGCGTACGGTTGGCTTCGGTCTTTTCGTAATTGCTTTCAACCCGGACGCGGCGGCCGTTTTTATCGGTCGTATATGCCCCGGCAATCAGCCCGTCAGGCGTGTATTCGACGCCGAGCATAACGCGGTCGTTGATAATCAGTTCGCGCGCAACCAGCACATCTTTGCCGCCGACGGCGGAATAGATGGTTTTGAGGCTGGCCGGAATCATATCGATTTTGCTCTCAAAATACTTTTCGTTCAGCAGGGCTTCGATTTCCGAAAGCTGGCGTTTCATGGCAGTTCTCCTCACTCTGGGTTCCTCTTCTTTTCTTTCCTGCCTATTATAACATAAAAAAATATAAATTTAAAGTGCAAAAGAGTTTTAGTTTTAATTTTTTTGCAGGGGGAGCAGAGAGGCAATGGAGCGGAGGACGGGGCGGTGAGTTGTGAGGGGAGGAGCGGCGTACGGGAGAGGAGCAGAGAGTAACGGGGCGGAGAGCAGAGGAGAGCGGGACGATATGTGCAGGGTTGGTATGGCGGGAGAGTGGGTGCGTATGGGAGCGAGAGGATATAAAATTGGCAGAACGTAGTGAACCGGAACGGGCGTTATATTGTGTATTGTGCGAATTGGAGCATAAAAACACCGTATTACCAATAAGGGAATACGGTGAATAAATTAGTGTTCGAAAAGGATATCCAACTTTTCAATAATCAATGCAGGATCTACATCATCATAAAATTGAGCACTTCCCAAAGATGGCTGTTCGAAGAAGTTGTAAAGCCAATCCCGATACCTGCTATTCTCACAAAATATGACAACCTTGTTATTCTTGCTAATGGCAATCAGAATTACGTTGCCGGTATCGATGTTTAGTTTGTCAGCAATACAGGGCGCAAGTTTGTAGACAAATTCTAAGGCCATATCTTCAGCTGCGGAATAATTAAATTGAGTTTTAATAATTGTATAAGGCCTGCTAAAATCAAGAGTAAGCTTTCTTGATTGAATTATTTGTTCAGGCATTCGACCTTCCAATGGACTTTTCAATCTTTTGGAATTTAAATTTTGGTTTTTCTTTTTAGACATCATAATTTTTTCAGTTTTAAAGTGGCACAATAATTTATTTAGCGTTTTTTTATTAGTACTTTTTTTTTATATTGCAAGAGATATTTGGGGCGGCATTTTGCGGTTTAATGTGCTCGGCGGCTGGAGGGCGTGCCTTGGAGAGATGGAGCGGGGCGATATATGCAAAATTGATTTGATTTTTTTTTTGATATGGGGTAAGAAAAGGAAGATTACGGTTCAATTTACAACAAGAGGATTTGCAACGCTATGAAAATCAACGCACAGCCGGTCAGAGGCACCAAGGATTTTCTGCCGAACGAGGCGGAACTCCGCGACTATGTCCAGGGCAAAATCGCCGACACCTATAAACAATACGGATTTCAGAAAATCGGAACGCCGGCGATGGAGGATATCGAGCGCCTGAACAAAAGCGACGGCGGCGAAAACCTGGCGATGATTTTCAAAATCCTCAAGCGGGGGCAGAAACTTGACCTTGCCAAAGAGGGGCTGATGGAAGACGACCTTGTGGACAGCGGGCTGCGCTATGATCTGACGATGCCGCTGTCGCGCTATTATGCCAACAACCGGCAGTTTCTGAACATGCCGTTCAAATCCATTCAGATTGACCGGGTGTTTCGTGCCGAGCGGCCGCAAAAAGGGCGGCTGCGCGAGTTTTTCCAGTGCGATATCGACATTATCGGCGACTCATCCAACAATGCCGAAATGGAACTGATTGCGGCAACGACTTCGGCGCTGGACAACATCGGGTTTACGGATTTTACCCTGCGCATCAACGACCGGCGGCTGCTGACGGACATGATTAAATCGGCCGGGTTCGGCGACGATGACGTCATGCCGGTCTGCATTATCTTCGACAAGCTTGACAAAATCGGGCTGGACGGCGTCAAAGACGAACTGCTCGGCAAAGGATACGCAGCGGAAAAGGTGGAGAAATTTATTGCGGTCATCAGCGCGGCGGACGATGAAGAGAGCGCTCTGGCGGCAGCGGAAGGGTTTGCTTCCGATGCGTCGGTGGTGGAGAAGATGCGGCAGGTGCTGCGGTTTGCGCGCGAGATTGCGTACGGGCGCTTTAACGTCGTGTATGACAAGTCGCTGGTGCGGGGCATGGGCTATTACACGGGCATGGTGTTTGAAATCGTCAGCCCGAAGTTCGGCTCGTCGGTGGCGGGCGGCGGACGCTATGACAACATGATCGGCAAGTTTACCGGCGAATCGGTGCCGGCGGTCGGTTTTTCCATCGGGTTTGAACGCATTTGCGCAATTTTGCAGGAAGAGGGCTTTGTGCCGCCGCGGGGCGAAAGGGTCATTCTGGTCTATAACCAGACCGACGATTTTGCCGAGGTTGCGGATAAGGCGCGGGAATTTCAGGCGATGGGGATGTATGTTACGATGCTCAAGCGTACCAAAAAGCTCGGCAAGCAGATGGACGCGCTGATTGCGGGCAGCGGGTACAATTATATGTATTCGTTTGGCGAAAGCGATGCGCTGAAACCATTATCAATGTGATAGTGTTGCGCTCTGACGTTGTTTCCGTCATGTCGGCGGGCAATAAAAAAAGGTTCTTCCCGCAGGAGAACCTTTTTGTTTTCGGTGTTCGTGCAGCTACCGGCGCGGCATCGGCCGAAGCGGCGGAGTCGGCGGGGTAGGCGGCAGCGGTTTCGGGGGACGGTGGAACCTTGCCGGATGGTGATGCGGCGGAGGCGGCGGACAGTCGCCCAAAAGCGGGAAGCTCATACACGAACTTAATGACATTAACATTGCGCTGAGAAGCATTATCAGGAATGCTTTTCTCATCATTTTCATTTTTGTTTTCATAATTTAATTATTTAGGGGTTAGTAATAGGCATATCTATAATTTTACGGCAGTGAGGATAGCATATTTTTGCGGACTTGGCAAGCGGAAAATTTCGGGGCAGGGGCACGAGAGAAAAAGGAAGCCGCATGCAGGCAGAAAAGCGGGCACGAGAGAAAAAGGAAACCGTGTGCCGGCAGAAAAGCAGGCACGAGAACGAAAGGAAACCGCGTGCCGGCAGAAAAGCGGGCACGAGAGAAAAAGGAAACCGCGTGCAGGCAGAAAAGCGGGCACGAGAGCGGAAGGAAGCCGCATGCAGGCAGAAAAGCAGGCACGAGAGAAAAAGCGGGCGGAGCAAGATTGTCGGAATTTCGGTGTGCCTGTTTTATTTTTGTGGAGGGTTCATATCGCCTTATCTGCCGTTGTACAGAAAATCAGCTAGTTTGGAATTGAATGCCGATGATTTTACGTTGTTTTGGGAAACCATCTGTTCCGCATCCAAAACAAATTTGTTCCATATCAAAGCCATGTCTTCATTTTGCCTTTTCAGTATTTCTCCGATTTTTTTATGTTCGCTTTGGGGAATTCCTTTTTTTATATCTACATCGTAAGACGGGATGGGGGAGTCATTCCATTCATCGTATTTGGCACCAATAAAAGAAATTTGTTCACCGGCGGAAATGCCGTCCAAATCAAACCGGAGAGAATAGTCAACGAGATGTTCCCCTTTGTACGCAGGGGCGCCAACGCCCTGCATGCAGCGGGTATAGGGAGACTTTCCGGTATCATGCTGTGACCTTTTTAGCGCCAGAGACAATAATTTGCCATTCAGGGCAATGTCAAAGACCAAATCGGCGTCTTCGGCTCTGCTTATGGTCGTCTGGGCGCCATTTACATTGTAGACGCCTAAAACGTCTGTCCGTTTGGCGAAATTATTTTCAGTCTTCTGAATTTTTTCATTCATTTTATGTTTCCTTAAGTTAAGAGTGCAATAAATTGAAAATGACGGACGGAACATATAATGTTTTATTCCGTCCGTGTGTCGGGTTATCTGTCCCTGTTGTTTTTTGCCAATATGGCGGCCTTGATTTTGGCGGCGGTTCTTTCCTGTTTTTCACGATTGTAACTGACTATGTAGTTCAGCACTTTTTCATGGTCGGGATAACCTCCCCAGAAAGCATTGCCGTTTTCATCGCCCAAGCCGGCTCCGCCGTTCCACCCGCCGAAATTGTCATAAACAGGGATGGTCTGGTTTGCATCCCACGGGGCGGGCTGTTCGCCAATGACGTTTCCTTGCAGCATTTTGCAGAGTTTGCCATCGCCGAAATAATTGGCTTCGCCGTCATCGGAGAGAATCAGCAGGTTTTGCTGTTTATCCTTTTCAAACAGGCGGTCGGCGACCGTGGCAGTTTTGGAGTGTGCCATCCTGACGATGGTAACGCCGCAGATTTCTTCTTTTTTACTGATTGCGCGTTCTGCTTCTTTTTCCTGTTCTTCGGTAATGCCCTGGCACATCCGGTCGCGGCGGCGCACCCGGGCGATTTCTTCCGGTGCGGCACCCATTTCCATCATGCCCGGAATATAGGCAGTATCGTTGGCTCCGATAAGCTGCAAATCCCGGGTTTTCTCAATTCCCAGCAAATCGCAGATTTGAAGGACGGATGCCGGACGGCCGGCGTTTTGGTTGTGATGGTCGATATTTATGGCATTTTCGGGCAATTTGCAGTCTTGCTCCAGCTCAATGACGACCGGGGTTTTACCATCGGCGGCGGCCCGGCTGATTTCCGCTTCGTAAGCCGAAGTTTTGGCGCCCCAGCCGAGATTTTTGTCTATATACGGCTGGTTATGGGCACTGAGCAGTTGTTTGATGGTTTCCATTTCGAGGTCTTTGCCGCCGATAAAGAAAATGTATTGATTGTCAGTCATTGTTCTCTTCCTTTCTTGTATTGTTGCGTATAATTATTGTACCTATAACATAATCAAAAGTTTCTATTGCTAACGTGTTGTATATATTGAAAAATAAATTGTTGAATATTGTTGAAAATTAAGGTACCTTATTTTTCAGCAGTTTTTTGAGCGCGTTTTTCAGGCAAAAGCAGTGAACTGACAATGCAGCGCGGAAAATGAAAAAAAAAGCTTTACATTTTATTTCTTTGTGGTATTAAAGCCAAGCCTTGTACAGGCGGCGAATCGCGAAAGGAGCGGCGGAATGGTCGGTTCTTTGGCGGCAAGCGGCTGAAACGGGGCGATATTTGGTTTCGCCGGAAACGTCATGTTTGGGGGCGGAACTTTGTTTAATCCCGTGGGGGAACAGCCATGTTCTGACCACGGACCTTTGGAAAAAACAATTTAAGAATTGAGGTTTAAAAATGGCTAAGTCTAAAAAGAAGATTTTAGGTTTAATCAAGCTTCAGATTCCGGCAGGCAAGGCTAACCCGTCTCCTCCGGTTGGTCCGGCTCTGGGCCAGAAAGGCTTGAACATTATGGAATTCTGCAAGGCGTTCAACGCAGCGACGCAGTCTTTGGAACCGGGCATTCCGACTCCGGTTATCATTACCGCTTACGAGGACAAGAGCTTCACGTTCATCACCAAGCTGCCTCCGGTATCCTACTACATCAAAAAGGCGGCGGGCGTTAAATCCGCTTCCAAGACTCCGGGCAAGGAAGTTGCCGGCAAAATCACCATGGCGCAGGTGAAAGAAATCGCCGAAGCCAAAATGCCGGATTTGAACTGTTCAACGGTTGAAGCAGCGATGAATATGGTCAAAGGCCAGGCTGTTTCGATGGGTATTCAGGTAACGGAGTAAAGCGATGACCGGAAAAAGATTAGTAAACGCCTATAAGAACGTAGACAAGAACAAGAGCTACTCTTTGAAGGAAGCGGTTGCGCTGGTTAAGGCCAATGCAGGCGCGAAATTTGACGAAACGATTGATTTGGCAATCAACCTCGGCGTTGACCCGAAATATGCCGACCAGATGGTTCGCGGCGTATGCGGCCTGCCGCACGGAAACGGCAAGACCGTCCGCGTTGCGGTTATGGCACAGGGCGAAAAAGCCGATGAGGCAAAAGCTGCCGGTGCCGATATCGTCGGTGCCGAGAATTTGGTTGACTCCATTCTGGCGGGCAAAATCGAATTTGACCGCTGCATCGCTACCCCGGATATGATGGGGCTGGCCGGACGCGTTGCTCGCGTTCTGGGACCGAAAGGTCTGATGCCGAATCCGAAGCTCGGGACGGTTACGACGGATGTTGCCAATGCCGTTAAAAAGGCAAAAGCCGGCGAAGTTCAGTTCCGCGTTGAGAAAAACGGTATTGTTCATGCCGGTATTGCCAAGGCTTCGTTCAGCGAAGACAAAATTTACGACAATGCCAAAACGTTTATCGAAACGATTTTGAAGGCTAAGCCGCAGTCGCTGAAGGGAACTTATCTGAAGAAGATTTCCATCAGCTCAACGATGGGGGTCGGCGTACGCGTTGACGCGTCTGCGCTGTAAGCAGCTGTTTTGAGCCGTGCGGCCGCTGCCGGCAGTTATGCTGAGGCGGCGGGGCGGCAGAAAAGAAACGGTTTTGTCAAGAACGCTCCGGGGAAAACTCCGGGGCGTTTTTCGTGTGGTGGTTGTGGGGGCGGGGCGTTTTTTATGCGGGGCGGTTTGAGCTGTTTGTTGGGCTGACAGTATTTAAAATGTTGAAAAAAAAGCTTGACTCCGGCAAAAGAATCATTTAAATACGGAGTCAACTTGAGCGGAGCTGCCGCCGGTATGCATCAGGGCAATGTTTGGTTGGTTTGATGCAGAACGTGCAACAGCGCTGTTCATACTGTCCAAGACCGCAGGCGGCGGCCGGACGCATTCCCGGAGCAGGGCAGAGCGAGAGCTTTGCTGTAAAGGTTTCGGAGAGGAATTTTCGAAAAGAAAGTTCTGAAACAGAATTTTCCAGACGAAAGTTTCGGTGCGGACGGGTTCCTTAATTTCCTGCGCAGACGGAGTAAACAGATTTAATTAATCAATTTTTTCTCCTCCGGACAGATTTGGTGCTGCGTGCACCGCGCCGGTTTTTTTATTGCCCGAAAGGGGCGCCGAACAGCGGTTCGGGACTGTGAAAAGCGGTTTGATGCTGCGGAAGGCGGTTCAGGACTGCGGAAGGCGGCTTACTGCAAGGCGATGTGATAAAAACGGGGCGGAAGCGCAGGTGTTGTAAACGGTTTTACGGGGACAGGCGACTGTAAGGACAGGCTGCTGTTGCCGCAAAATCAGATTTTGGAGACAAGCAAGTGAATCGCGAAGAAAAAGCTGAACTCCTCAGCGAGATGAATGGACTGATTTCCGGCTCTGAAGCTGTGGTTATTTCTCATTACAGAGGACTGACCGTAGCGGAAATGGGCGAATTGAGAAAGAAAGCCCGCGAACTCGGCGCTGAATTGAGAGTTACCAAAAACCGCATTACCCGTCTTGCTCTTAAAGGTACGAAATTCGAAGGCTTGGACGATTTGTTCAAGGGGCCGACCATCATGGCTTATTCCTCCGACCCGATTTCTGCATGCAAACTCTGTGTACAGTTCGCGAAAGAGAATGAGAAATTCCTGGTTGTCGGCGGCGCTTTGAGTTCCGGCGTTCTGTCGATGGCAGAAATCGAACGGCTCGCAACCATTCCGTCTATGGACGAACTGCGCGCCAAGATTATCGGCCTGCTGCAGGCTCCGGGTGCCGCGCTGGCACGCGTTACCAAAGCTTACAGCGAGAAAGAAGCCGCGTAAGCTTAACGAGTGTGGCCGGTATCGGCCGGGCTTTTTTGACCGGATTGCGGATTTTCTGCCTGAATTGAACGGACGGGAAAGCAGACGGGGGAAAAGAGCGGCTGTTGCCGGGTGGTAATGATAAAAAAGTTTGAATAATAAGTTTAATTTAATTGGAGAAAAAAAATGGCCGATTTAGCCAAATTAGTTGAAGAATTATCTGCGTTGACAGTTATGGAAGCTGCCGACCTGTCGAAAATGCTGGAAGAAAAGTGGGGCGTTTCTGCGGCTGCTGCCGTTGCTGCTCCGGCTGCCGGCGGTGCTGCTGCCGCAGCTGAAGAAAAGACCGAATTCGACGTTATCCTCGTTGAAGCCGGCGCTAACAAAATTAACGTTATTAAGGAAATCCGCGGCATTACCTCTCTGGGTCTGAAAGAAGCTAAAGACCTGGTTGACGGTGCTCCGAAGACTGTTAAGGAAGGCGCTCCGAAGGCTGAAGCTGAAGAAATCAAGGCTAAGCTGGAAGCTGCCGGTGCTAAGGTTGAATTGAAGTAATTTTACTTCAGGCCGATACTCGGACAGGGTAATCCGGTGCCAGAGCAGCGGAAAAACCTGAGCCGAGATAAGATGAACCGCCTGCGGGGGATGCCTGCGGGCGGTTTTGTCGTGTGTGGTTTTGTCGTGTGCGGTTTTGTCGTGTGCGGAACGGGAGGAGCGTGCGATGTGGAGATGGGGGAGAAAGAAGAGCGTACGGGCGCTCAAAAAAACAGGCTGCCCTCACGGGCGGCCTGTTCGTTTCTGTCATCGGAGTTTTCATCGGCGGGAATTTTTCGGGTTCCGCGGAGATGGCTCAGCGCTGGAGATGGCTCAGCGCTGGAGATGGCTCAGCGCTGTTTGGCAATGAGCGGATTTGCACAGTGTCGGCCCTTGTGCGGGGCGGTGCCGCGTTGGCAGCCGAACCGGGCATAAAGGCATTACAGCCTGTGCCAGGCCGGGGAGGCCGCGAGAAATTCCCGTGCCGGGTTTTTCGTTTTGGCGGCCGGGCGGTGAAATACCGCTTTAGCCGATGCGAATGCGAGGTCTTCGCTGCCGTTTTGGCGGCGGGGCAAATCCTGCATCCAGAGGTCAAACGCCGTATCGCTGCCGCATTTGCATAACGCCTCAGCCGCAATGTCCGCGAGCGGATAACGGCTGATGAAGTACATGATTTCCTCGTTGTTGCGGCGGTAAATCAGTTCGCGCTGCGCTTCGTCACAAAGGCTGTGATTGGCGAGGTAGAGCATAATTTCGCGATGGTTGCCGCGCTTGACGAAATGTACTTCCGGCTCGTCGTGGAAACAGTGCTTTTTGATGTAAGCCTTGATTTCCGCGTGAATGCCGCGTTTCAGGAGCAGTTTCTCGCTTGCTTCGCAGAGCCAGTGTTTGGACAGGTAGCCCAGAATTTCGGGGCGGTCTTCGCGTTTGAGAATCATTTCCTGCCCGTTCGGAATCTGATAGTGCATAACGTACTTGACAAGCAATGAGAAAGCGCCGTGTTTGAAAAAGAAGTCTTCGGCTTCCTGCACAAAACGGCGGCGGGCGATGAACTGTTCAACCTTTTTGCGGCTGTTGAAGCGTATCATCTTCATTTGGCGCAGTTTTTCCGCTTCTTTGCGGTTGGATTGCGTTTCAATGAGGAAGTTGACTTCTTCGTAGGTGCCGCGGGTCAGTAACGCCAGCTTTTCACGTTCGTTCAGGCGGCCTTTGGCGATGACAAGCATAATGATGTTATGATTGCCACGCATAATCAGGTCGTATTTGGCGAACATGGAAATCCGGTGGCGGTTGATGTGGCTGATGATGGCCTTTTCACTGCCGCTCCAGACGATATCCCGCTCGGTATACTGGGGCACGTCATGACGTTTGAGGTACTTCATCACGGTGTTGTATTCGCCGTGGGTGAGAAGCAGCGCAATTGTCCGGCACGGGTCTGCGGCGCTTTCGAGCACGGCATCCACCAGCTGCGGGCGATTGGCACGGAAAACTTCTACCTGTGCCGGTTCTTTCAAGCCATAAGCTTTGATATAGAACAGGCTGGCTTCGGTTATCCCTCGTTTAATCAGCTGTTTTTCGGCCCGGGCGCTGAAACGGTTGTTTACGACGTAAGCCACCAGCTGTTTGGGTTCGGCGGAACGGATAAACTCCAGTTCCTGATCCAGATTTTTGAGTTTCATAATCTTCGTGCCGCATACTTTACTTTGCGGGCTTTATTAGTTGATAAATAATGGGGATGATAATTTACAGATTTTTATTTTGACAAAGACATGATAGCCGAAACGGCGTTTTTGTCAAGAAAAAAAGGAGCGTTGGGGAAAAGGTCGGGAGAGGAGTATTGGAGAAGAGATATGGAAACGGGGAGCACAACCGCAGACGAGCCGAGTGGCAGCGCCACAGGCAAGTGCCGGCGCCACAGGGGAGTCTGCACTTTCGTGCGCGCGAGGCTTACGGCTGCGCTGAAAGGGCGGCCTGCGCTTTGGCGAGGGCAGCGTCGTCCAGCACCAGCACGATGTATTCGCCGCTGATGAACAGGCTTTCCGGTGCAGGCCACGGGCGGGCGCGGTTCAAAATATATTCCCGCAGGTTCGGATTGGCGGCAACGGCCTCGCCCAGCCCGGCGTCGGCTTCCAGAAAATCTGCCTGATAATAGAAATTATATGCGTCTTTGGCGCGGCCGGCGGGATAATATGCCCAGGCCAGCAGTTCGCCGCTCGGTTGCTCGCCGGGCTTTCTGATATAATATTTGCCGCGCAGGCTCTGCTCACCGATTTGCAGCAGTTTGTAATGCCCGTTGACGTTAAATTCCGGCAGCTTTTCCAGCCGGGTGATAATGCGTTCGGCGAGTTTGGTTTCCGCCTCCCAGCCGAATTTCCAGACTTTCAGCGCATAGGCGACGCGGACAAAGCCGGCGAAAATCACGACGATTGCCAGCGCGTAGCCGAGGCGTTTCAAATATGCGCCGCCGAGTTTTAAGACCGTTGTCAGCGCCAGCGCGTATATCAGCGGCAGGCCAAAGAAATCTATCCGCGCCAGGTGGGCGGGGTTTTCCGCCGAAGGAACGGAGAGGAAAAACGCCAATTTGGATGCGAGCAGGATAAACGGAACCAGCAGCAGCCCGCGGGCGGCGGCTTTGGCGTCCGGGCTTTGGAAAATCAGCGCGAAGAGAGCCGTCAGCACCATGGCGAGATACATGAGCTTATAAAACAGGTCGGCAAACGGCAGGGACACGGCGAACTGTTCGACCATGACCGCCAGCAGCGCCGGGATTTTGGCCGGAAGGGCGATAAGAGGCATCAGCTCGGTGTTGTAGGCCGGGCGCATAATGCCGGTGTCTTTGAGGACGACGATGATAAACGCGTAAATCATCAGCGCGGCGGTAAGGTTGGCGATACTCTGAACAATGCGTTTAAACGCGCACTTCAGGCTGATGTCGGCAAAGACGGTTTGCAGGAAGACCTTGCCCAGCACGGCGACACCGATAAAATTAATGACCGGCAGGTAGGTGCCGAGCGCCATAACGAGCAACAGAACAGAGGCGATGTTACAGGCGTAAACGGCGTTCAGGTTGCGGCTGCGGCAGCCCGAAAGCAGCAGCGCCGCAAGCACGATGGCCGGCAGCCAGAAAATGCCCAGCGTATTTTGGGCGAAGTAAAGCCAGCTCAGGGTATAGGGCGTGATGAGGAAAAACAGCCCGGTTACGACAAACGCGGCGGTGCGCTGCGGCAGCTTCCAGTAAATGCCGAGCAGGACGCCGGCCAGCGCCAGGCCCGCGAATGCCCAGAGATTGTTGATGACGGGGAGAATCTTGCCGTCAAACAAAAGCTCCTGCAGCCACCAGGCGGAAAAACGCCCTTCACTCAGGCTCTGCGCCGGGTCGACGGCAAAGCGCACCGCCGCCCAGTCGCGGTTGCCCCACATAAAGTTGACGGTATGGAACAAAAAGGCAAGGTTGATGAAACCGAAGAGCTGCCAGAAACTTTTGCGATAAAGCCGGGGAATGGCATTGTAGCCGCGGCAGACTTCTTCAGCCCAGTCCAAATCGCAGCAGACATGGCGGATTTTTTCCCGCACCGCGGGCGTCAGCGCGGCAAAGGTTGCGGCAGCGACGGCAAACCCGGCGGTTACCGCTCCGGAGACGGAAACGGCGAAGCCGAATTTTTTGGCGATTAACAGCCCGAGGGCGGCAATCAGCCCCCCCATGATGGCACAGATGAGATAAAACAATGACTTTTTCATAAGCTTTTCACCCGGTTTGTGGCGGTTGGCATTGGCTGGCGGCGGCGCGGCGCCGGTCTTTGGAGAACAGGTTGGGGCGCACGGGCGGCCAGAGTTGCTGCGGCTGCCGGTTTTCCGGCCTGAACTTCAAGTCCGGGCGCACGGGCGGCCGTTTATGGCGACGGCGGTTTTCTTTTCCGGTTTTCCGCAGGGGAAAAGGCAAGAACCGCGGTTTATGAAAACATTATAAGGCGGCGGGGCGGCGTGTCAAAAAAAAAGCGGCAGTTATCCGCTTGTTTATGCGGGGTGGCAGCGCCACGGGCAACGAGGGCAGCGCCACGGGCAACGAGGGCGGGGCAACGGGAGAGGGACGGGAGAAAAGGTGCGGGCTTTGGGGGAGTGGCAGGGCGGCGGGGGCGCCGAGCGGGCTGTTTGCGGGCGGTACTGCGTGCCTGAGCGATGAGAGGCGGGAGCGTGTGCCTGAGCGATGAGAGGCGGGGCGGCGGAGGAGCGTGCCTGAGCAGACGGTCAGAACAGGCCGCTGATGATGCCGTTTTCGTCCACGTCAATATTTTCGGCGGCGGGATGGCGGGGCAGGCCGGGCATGGTGTTGATTTCTCCCGAGAGGGCGACGACAAAGCCGGCTCCGGCGGAGAGGCGGACTTCAGTTATCGGGAACGTATAGCCGCGCGGGGCACCGAGCAGCGTTTTGTCGTGCGAAATCGAATTTTGGGTTTTGGCGATGCAGACCGGCAGGCGGCCGTAGCCCCAGCGGGTGAACTTTGCCAAATCGCGGCGGGCGGCAGCAGTAAACGTTACCCGTCCGGCGCCGTATATGCCGCGGGCAACGGTGCGGATTTTGTCGGCAAGCGGGAGGGCATCGGGGTAGAGCAGGCGGAGCGAACCGGCGGATGAGCCCATCGGGGCAGATGCAGGAGGAAGAGTGCCGGCGGATGAGCCCATCGGGGCAGATGCAAGAGGAGGGGTGCCGGCGGATGAGCCCATCGGGGCAGACGCAAGAGGAGGGGTGCCGGCGGATGAGGCCTGCGGGGCAGACACAAGAGGAGGGGTGCCGGCGGATGAGCCCATCGGGGCAGACGCAAGAGGAGGAGTGCCGGCGGATGAGGCGGGGAGAACGGGGGACGCGGGTACGGCCGACGGGGAGAGAGGTGCGGCGGCGCTGTTCATATTCCGATTCAACTCAATCCTGTTAAGTACTGATTTAGCAAGATTTACACAGCCTTTCCCGCCTTTGCCCCAGCCTTCGGAAACGACGGCTTCCACGCCTTCGGCGCGGCACAGTTTCTGCACCAGCTTTAATTCGGCGGGAGTGTCGGATACGAAGCGGTTGACAGCCACGACCGGCTCGGCGCCGAAGCGGCGGAGGTTGGCGATGTGAGCGCGGAGATTGGCAAATCCGGCTTCAAGGGCGGGAAGGTTTTCGGCGTTCAAATCCGTTTTGGCAACGCCGCCGTGCATCTTCAGCGCGCGCACCGTGGCGACGAGGACGACGGCATCGGGATAAAGCCCCGATTTGCGGGCAAAGATGTCAAAGAACTTTTCGGCTCCGAGGTCGGCGCCGAAACCGGCTTCGGTTACGACATAATCTGTCAGCGCCAGCGCGGTGCGCGCGGCGATGACCGAACTGGTGCCGTGGGCGATGTTGGCGAACGGGCCGCCGTGGACGAAGGCGGGGGTGTGTTCCAGCGTCTGCACCAGATTGGGCAGCACGGCATCCTTGAGGATGGCCGCCATGGCACCGGCGGCGTTTAAATCGCGGGCATAAACTGGCGTGCCGTCTGAAGTTTCGCCGATAACAATCTGATTTAAACGGCTTTTGAGGTCGGCAAGGTCTTCGGCCAGACAGAGAATCGCCATAATTTCGGAGGCGACGGAGATGTTAAAACCGTCGGTGCGGGGAATGCCGTTAGCCTTGCCGCCGAGGCCGATGCGGACTTCGCGGAGGGCGCGGTCGTTTAGGTCCACGCAGCGTTTGAAGAAGACTTTGGCAATACCCAGCCCGTTGCCGAATTTGATGTGGTTGTCTATCATGGCGGCAAGCAGGTTGTTGGCGGCGGTGATGGCGTGAATGTCGCCGGTAAAGTTGAGGTTGATTTCGTCCATCGGAACAATCTGCGAGCGCCCGCCGCCCGCAGCACCGCCTTTGATGCCGAAACAGGGGCCGAGCGAGGGTTCGCGCAGCGAGAGGGCAACGCGCTTTTTCAGGCGCTGCAAGGCATCGGCCAGACCGATGGAAACGGTGGATTTGCCTTCGCCGGCCGGGGTCGGGGTCAGGGCGGTAACGAGGATGAGGGCGCCGCGCGGCGCCGGGGTATGGAGAGAATGGCTGCCGTTTGGGGCAGGGGCTGCCTGGGTTTCGGAGAGGCGTGCAGAAGCGGCGATAGGGTGGGCGGTCATGGTGCGGGAGGCGAGTTCGGCAGTCTTGGCGCGCGACAGTTTGGCCTTATATTTGCCGTAAGGCTCGATGTCTTCAGCCGTCAGATTAAGTTTTGCGGCAATCTTGCTGATTTTAAACGGTTTTGCCTGATTGGCTATTTCTATATCGGTAAGCATGCGAGACCTTTCAAATTTTTTGTGAGGGAGGGGAACGGGGCGCCAGAGCGGGCGGATATCAGAGCATCCGGGCGGCAGAATGGCAGGGGCGGCGGCGCGGGAATGCGGACTAAGCCTATTCGTCGCGGACGATGGCCGTTGGTTCTATGGGTTCGGAGCCTTTCAGCGCCTCAAGGCTGGCAGCGATGCCGCCTGATGTTTCTTCAGCCGCAGCAGTCGGGGCGGCGGCCGGGGCGGAAGCAGCAGGGGCAGGGAAAGCTGCGGGAGCGGGAACGGCAAGCGGTTCCTTTAATTCCGGAGCAGGGCCGGGAACGGCTTCATCCACGGCGGCGGAAATGGCCGCATGTCCGGCGGCGGCGGTTTCCTGCCGGAATTTTTGCAGATATTCCTCAAACCGGGCGCCGTCTTCCGGTTCCCACCCCATAATGTAATGATTTCCCATGCAGATTAAAGGCAGGCGGAGATCGCTGTTGGGGATATTAAATTTTTTAACGCACTGTTTGTAGAGTTCAAGGTTGTGGTGAAACTTCATATCCGTAATCGGAATGTTAAGGTCGCGATGGTTGGCATCAAGATAGACAAAGGCGTCTTTGCAGGCGATGCACATGGCATGGGCGAAGAAGTAGATTTTGTCGTCAAGGAGATTTTGTTCCGGGGCAGGGGCAGTCATGCCGCGCGGGTTTTGCGCCGCGGAAGAACCGGCCGAGAAAGCGGCAGGCGGCACGGCAGGAGCGTCCGGGGCGGAGGCAATCGGCAGCGTGCCGGCAGCGTGCGCGGGGGAAAGGGCAGCAGGAGCCGGCAGCGTGTCGGCAGCGTGCGCGGGGGACGGAGTTGCAGCCGGGGAAAGAACCGCGGCAGACAATAAGGCGAGAGTCAGAGCAAAATTTTTCATAACGATACCTCCTTTGATGTTTGAACAGAGTATAAGCAGGCAAAAACAAAAGGTCAAGCTTAAAGGGGAAATTGTTGCGACCGGGGCGGGAGGAAAAGCTCCGGCGAGGGTATGAGAAGAACTTTCGGGTGCGGGCATGAGAGGAACTTTTCGGCGAGGGTATGAGGGTTGCGGCAGGCAAAGTCTGGGGAACGGATTTTTCATCTGGTGTTTCTGACTGAAAAAGGGGTGTGGTTCGTACCGTGTTTGCCCTGTGCTGTTATGCGGAAAATGCGGCGGGAGAGGGCCGCGCTACGGGAATAAATGAACGCCGCAGCGGCAGCGCAAAGGGGGCGGGCGCGGAAGCAATCGGCGGCGCAAAGGGGGGCGGGCGCAAAAAGGCATAAAAAAACAGGAGCGCCCGGGCGGGGCATTCCTGTGTGATTTTCCGGCGGGGAAGTTTCCGGCTGCGGTTATTTTCCGGCGGAAGTTTTGGCCTCCCTGATGATGTCATCGGCCATTTTGGCAAGATAACACATAACGGCAAGTGCCAGCGGTAGGGTTGTCAAATGGGTTTGAACAGTTTCCCAAACCGGATTTTCGGCGATGCTGATAATTGCGATAATGACGTATGCCGTGAAGAGCAAGCTTATCAGCGCTATGGCCAAAAGAAACAGATGATTTGTTTTCATGTTTTTTTTGTTTATGAAACAGTGCCGCAAGGACATTGTTTCGGGTTAATAATAGAGATATTTTTATTTTAGTGAGTTGATTATACCATATTTTTTACGGTCTGACAAGAATAAAATTTCCCCTATGTTCAATGTGTTGCGCACACTCGGGGAATAAGGGCAGTCGAGGACGTACCGGCGGGGCAGCCGGGCAGGGGCAATCGAGGACGTGCCGGCGGGGCGGCCGGGCAGGGGCGTGGGGCATGCGACGGCGAAGGGGGAATAAATTTTGATTCATTTTCAGGCGGGTAGGGAACGGGGGCAAAAAAGTTTCCGGTTGTTAAGATTATGCTAACCAAATCGGGTCTAAGGTATCGGCAATACCACTTTAGCAGGGATGCGTGATGAGTAATTATAATTTGGAAACGATATTAAACACTATTATTAATGCGGATTGCGTGGAAACCATGAAGAAAATCGCCGACAATTCGGTGGACGTGATTTTTGCCGACCCGCCGTATAACCTGCAGCTCGGCGACGCGCTCAAACGCCCCGACAATACCGACGTCAAGGGCGTCTATGAAGAATGGGACAGCTTTGAGAGCATTGCCGAGTACGACCGCTACACCAAGGCATGGATGAGCGAGGCGCGCCGCATCCTCAAAGAAGACGGCACGATATGGGTCATCGGCTCGTATCACAACATCTTCCGCGTCGGCTACATCATGCAGGATTTGGGGTTCTGGATTTTGAACGACATCGTGTGGAACAAGACCAACCCGATGCCGAACTTCAAAGGCACGCGCTTTACCAACGCGCACGAAACGCTCATCTGGGCGACGAAGAACCCGAAAGCGAAATATACGTTTAACTACGAGGCGATGAAGGCGATGAACGACGACGTGCAGATGCGCTCGACGTGGGAAATTCCGCTCTGCACCGGCAAAGAACGGCTCAAAAACGAAGAAACCGGCGAGAAGCTGCATCCGACACAGAAACCCGAGGCGCTTTTGTATCGCGTGATTATGGCATCGTCGAACGTCGGGGACGTTATCCTTGACCCGTTTTTCGGCACCGGCACGACGGGCGCGGTTGCCAAACGGCTGGGACGCAATTTCATCGGCATTGAAAAAGACGCCACCTACATCCGCGGGGCGCGGGAGCGTCTGGCGGCGGTGGAAGTCAGCCCGGAGAGCGCGGCGCTCGAATATACCTGCAAGCGCAAGCTGCCGCGGGTACCGTTCGGCGCGGTGATAGAAAGGGGCTTGATTTCTCCGGGAGATGTGTTATACGATGAGAAAAAGAAACATAAGGCCGTGGTGCGTTCCGACGGAACCGTTAAGTTTGGCGGGGAGACCGGCTCCATCCACCAGATGGGGGCGGCGGCGCAGGACTCGACGACCTGCAACGGCTGGGCGTACTGGCATTATGTCGACCCGAAGAAGCACAAGCTGGTCTGCATAGACGAGCTGCGCCAGATTGTCCGGGCGGAGATGTTCGGAGAATAGGCGGCGTGCCCGGGATGTCAGGAGTGGAGCGCGGAATATCGGAATTTGCGCGCGGGACGGTTTGAAAGGCGGCAGACAGGATAAGCGGCGTGCCGGGCTGGCGATAATGGAGAACAAATGAAAACAATAAACGGACTACCGGAAAAGAATAAAAATAAAAAAACGACGGGACGTTTTGGCGGCGTGCGGGAGAACGGAACCGACCGGGCAGGCGGAAACGGCGCGGCGAGGGAAAACGAAAGCGGTCGGGGTGCGGAGTATGTTAATGCGCAGGGAAAGTACGACCGGACGCGCGGGGAAATCCGCAAGGGCGACCGCAATCCGGGGCTGGCGCAGAACAACTACGCCGCGATTGACCTCGGCACCAACTCGTGTCGGCTGGTGGTGGCGACGCCGACGACGACTTCGTTCCGCGTGGTGGAAACTTTTTCCAAAGTGGTGCGCCTCGGCGAGGGGATTATTCAGGACAACGAGTTGTCGCCCAAGGCGATGCGCCGCACGATTCAGGCGCTGAAAATCTGCCGCGGGGTTATTGACGAATATATGCCGATTGCGGCGTCGCGCTTTGTAGCGACGGCGGCGTGCCGGAGGGCGAAGAACGTGGCGCAGTTTGCGGAAATGGCCAAGCGCGAGGCGGGGATTGAGCTTGAGGTTATCTCTTCGAAGGAAGAGGCGCGGCTGTCGGTGGTCGGGTGTCTGCCGCTCCTGAACCGCAATATCAAGCGCGTGCTGGTGTTTGACATCGGCGGCGGGTCGACGCAGATTTCGCTGGCGCGGGTTACGGACAACGGCAAAACGTTTATCGAAGGCTTTGTGTCGCTGCCCTACGGCGTGGTTACAATCTCGGAGGCGTTTGCCGGGCATGAGATGAGCACGCTCGAGTATTCCACGGTGGTGGAGCGCACGCAGGCGATTTTACAGGAATTTGAAGACAAGCACCATATCCGCGAGGCGATTGCCAATCAGGAAATTCAGGTTATCGGCACGTCGGGGACGGTTACGGTCATCGGGGCGGTGCACCTGAAACTGCCGCGTTACAACCGTTCGGCGGTGGACGGGATTGCGATTTCGGCGCCGGATATTGACTTTACCATCAACAAAATCAAAACCATGGGGCCGGAGGGGCGCTGCAAACACCCGTGCATCGGGCAGTCCAAATCCGACCTGACGATTGCGGGGTGTGCGATTATTGAGGCACTGACGACGTTCTGGCCGATTTCGGAAATTACGGTTGCCGACCGCGGCATCCGCGAGGGAATTTTGCTGGATATGATGCATGCACGGCGCGTCAACGCCGCAGGCCACGGCAAAAAGAAACGGCGCAGCGGCAGGTTTCCGTTTGACCGGCGGGGCAGCGGCGGGCAGAGCGACCGGAGAAACGGCGGAAATGTGCAGTATAAGCATAAAAGATAGAGGAATGGGACGATGAGAACGGAGAAAAACGAGGTGATGGAAAGAAACGAAACGGTACAGATGATGCGAAATGGTACGATGGAACGGGAGATGAGCGAAAACATGGCGGATTATGACGGGCGGCCGTGCGTGGCGGCGATGGACCTCGGCACCAATTCCAACCGGCTGCTGATTGCGGATACGGCGGGGAATGCCGTGTACCGCGACGTCAAGCATGTGGCGCTCGGCGAGGGGCTGGCGGAAAGCGGCAAATTCTGCTGGCGGGCGACGGAACGCGCCATCTGTTCGTTTATGGATTTTGCGGAGATGCTAAAGCTTTATAACGTCCGGCGCTATCGGGCGATTGCAACGGCGGCGTGCCGGATGAGCACCAATACCGCGGCGTTTCGCGCCGAGGTGAAACGGACGTCCGGCGTGGATATTGAAGTTATCAGCGAATATGAAGAAGCGCGGCTGACGCTTCTGGGGGCGCGGCTGAACGCGCAAGCGGGGAAAAAGTACCTGCTGGTGTATGACCTCGGCGGCGGCTCGACGGAAGTAACGCTGGCGACAAACGCCGCAACGCCGGAGATTTTGGCGACGGTATCGGTGCCGCTCGGGGCGCGCAACGCAACCGAGATGTTCGGGCTGGCGAATTACAACGAAGCCGGGGCAAAGGCGCTGGAAGAGGCGGTGCTTAAATATCTGGAACCGTTTTTTGCACAGACGGCGGGCATTGACTATCACGGGCAGGCGGCGCTGGTGGCGACGTCGTCAACGCCGCTCAGGCTGGTGTCGCTGATTAAAAAGATGCCGAAGTATGATAAATTTGCGTCCGACGGCGTTACGGTGGCGACGGCGGATTTGGACAGGGTTATCGGCGAAATTCTGCCGCTGTCGTATGCCAAACGCGCGGAATCGGTTTATATCGGGCCGCAGCGGGCGAAGATTTTTGTGGCGGCGCTGGTGATTTTCCGCACGATATTCCGCGCGCTGGGTGAGGCGGAGCTGACGGCGTCGCTGAAAAGCGCTCAGGAGGCGATTGTGGCCGAACTGGCGGCGGAAGAGCGGGGCGGTCTGGGTGAACCGGCAGAGCTGTCCGCGAATGAGCCGGCGGAGGACACAGCCGGGGTGCTGTTGCCGGCGGCGGAAGAATGTGCGGAGAACCGGGTGAGAACCGGGGTTGAAACGAAAACGGAGGCCGGGCTATGGCAAAACTGACGAAATCGGCAAAGGAAGTGCGGGGGCGGAAGATGCTCACCGTCAAGCTCAAAGAGGCGAAGTACCATACTTCGTCATCAAACCGGTGGCTGGAGCGGCAGCTCAACGACCCGTACGTGGCGGAGGCAAAACGGCTCGGCTACCGGTCGCGCGCGGCGTTCAAACTGATTCAGCTGGACGAAAAATACCATTTTCTCGGCCGCAACAAGGTGATTGTCGATTTGGGCTGCGCGCCGGGCGGCTGGTCGCAGGTGGCGGCAGCGAAGCTTAAAGGCACGGGGAAGCTGGTCGGGCTTGACATTCTGCCGACCGAACCGCTGGAGGGGGCGACGTTTGTCTGCCAGGACTTTACGGAAGAGGGGGCGGACGAAAGGTTACTGTTGCTTTTGGGCGGCGAACGCGCGCATGTGGTGATGAGCGATATGGCGGCCAATACGACCGGGCATCAGCAGACAGACCACCTGCGTACCATCGGGCTGGTCGAGGCGGCGTACGCGTTTGCGAAAACGGTGCTGGCGACGGGCGGGATATTTATCGCCAAGGTATTTCAGGGCGGCGCGGAAGGCATGCTGCTGGCGGATATGAAAAAGAACTTTGCCAAGGTCAGCCATTACAAGCCGGACGCAAGTCGCGAGAAGTCGCCGGAAACGTATGTCGTGGCGCAGGGGTTCCGGGCTTTAAAAGCGGAAGAAGAACGAGCGCTGCCGGAAGAAGACGATATGCCGGAGCGGTTCGAACTGGCTCGGGCGGCTTGTGCCGGCGGGGAATAGGAGAGCTATCGGCGTTGATGCCGGGGCTCGGCCTGTGAAGGTGTTGAGGTTGTGCGGTCGGGCGCGGGCGTGAGCGAGGCTGGTGCAGGTGGCACTATTCGGGGCGCGGGGCGTAAGCGAGGCACGGGGCGGCAATGGCGTCGGTTTTGAGTAGGGTTTCGCCGGTTTGGGCGGCGGATGCAACCCAGCCGGGGGTTGTTCAGCCCGAATTCTTTTTTGTTGCATAATTTATTTTTATCCCCTATCATAGCTGCGAATCTAACGGGGGAATTCGTTTGTTATGGCAAAGATGAGCAGAAGGAAAAAGCTGGTACGCGTGGCGAAGCGCAAATTGCTGAAGCCTGTATTGTACGCCGCCGGCATGAGTTTTGTCCTTTACCTTGCCATCAGCAACGTCGTCCTGCAGAAGAAGGTGTTTGAAGACCAGGTGCCGCGGTTTTTGATAACGCGCATATCCCGCACGTTTGACGAAACGGAGTTTATGCACCTGCTGCTGACGGTGCAGGAAATTATGAAAATGCCGACGGCTTCCGCAGAACTGGAAGAATTTGCCAACGGGGCGTTTCCGAGCCCGTGCCCGAGATTTTTGGAACAGCAGCTCAAGCGCATGAACTGGGAGCCGCAGGCTTTTCTGGTGCGGGTGAAAAAGCTGTTTGACATGTACGACGTTTATGACCGCGTGGCGCGGCTGGATGAAACGATTGCGTTTTTATCTACGGAAATCGACGAGCGGCGGCTGCCGTTTGAGATGAAAACGCAGGTAGACGTTTTGCAGCGGGAGCGCGATAATATTATCGGCACGCAGATTACGGAGGAAGAGTATAATTTTGTGAACGAGTACCGCGGGCTGATTTTACGGCTGAAACGCCAGTAAGGCGGGTTGCGCGGCTGCCGGTCCGTAGAGGAAAGGGCGCGGAATGCCGGGCGGATGCGGAGCAGCAGAGATGGCGCGGCAAAGATGGCGGCGCGACAGGACAGCGCGGCAAGGCGTTGCGGCAAGACGGCGCGGCAGGACGGCGCGGTGAGGCGTTGCGGTAAGGCGGAGGACGCGAGGTTTGGCAGCGAGTGCCGGGCACGAAGCGGCGGTTTCGCGAAACATAGAGGATTTTCTGCAGGCGTGCGAGCGCAGGCAGAATTTAGGCGGGTGGAGTCAGAAGAAAAAGCAATATTTTTTCTCTGGAGCCCATCAGAAGGATTCAGAGAGATGAAGCACCGCTTATGAAGATACCCGAGACCAGACGGTTTCGGGTATCTTTTGGTATGGGGACGTGTACGCGGGCGGGGTTACTGTTCGACGCGGACTTCGCGGCAGACGGTGCGGCAGCGGCGGACGCCATTGTCGCAAGGGATATAAGTAACCGTCGGCGCGGGAACGTCATAAACCTGATAGGTGGTAACGACGGTCTGCACCGCAGTTTCCGGACAGCACTCGGAAGCGCCGACGAAACACGGACAGCTTGGGCATTCCGGTTCGCACGGCACGGGCTGCAAATAAACCTCGCGGGTGCAGCCTGCCAGCGCCAACGCCGCCAGTCCCGCCAAAATGTATGACTTGTTCAGCATAATCTGCTCCTTATCTGTTCCATAACATATTATTTACCTGATAAGATATATCCTTTTTTGCCAAAAGTCAAATTTTTTTTGGGTTGACTAATTGAAAAATATTGTCTATATATCTGGGCAGAGTGATATAATTCTAGTGTTTAATTTTTATATAATTCCTATTATGAACAACAAAATTATCAGCCTTATCGAGCGGAATGCCGATAATGAGCTAAAGGCTTATTTTGAGAGCCTGACAAGTGAACATCCCCTGGATTTGCATGAAGAACTGGTTTTGCTGGAGCATTTTTCTCCCGCGGCCGTTAAGAGCTACATCAACCGTTTCCGTTTTTCCAAAGACGCGGAAAATGTTTTTGTCCAAATAGCCCCGGCCGACATCCGGCTGACGTATCTTAACTATTACGGCCTGACCGAGGAAACCCAGCGCTGCCTTATTCATTGCGATAAGGTGGAGGCATTGCGCGACTTTGCCAAAATGCGCCGCCTGGCCGACCCGGAATATCTGATTAAAACCGGGAGCAATGAGGCGGTGCGCGTGTATCTGGCGTTTAATCCGCTGGAAAACGACGACCAGGTTTATGCTCTGCTGCACCGGGACAATCCGTCTTTGTTTGCGGCGTATGCCAACAAATGGGTTATCAGCGAAAACGTGAAACGAAAGATTGTCGAAGAGCGCAACTATGCGGCGTTTAGGATCATCGTGTATCGGTTTTACCGCCTGTTTCGCAAAAAAGCGGCCAAGGCCAAAGACTTCGGCAAACTGATGGAAACGCTGGCGGCGGAAGCCCTGCCGGCGGAATTGCAGGTTGAAGTTCTGACGTCGTACGACCGGGACCTTATCCAGCTGCTGCTGATGACATGCCCGCTGGCGGCGGAAGCGCAAGAGGTGTTGTGGAAACGCAATTTTGACGCGGAATGGCTCAAGCTGCATGTGGAACATCTGTATTGCATGGGCGGTTACCGCTTTGCGCCGGAGAACGAACAGAAGCTGTTTAAAGTGCTGGCGAGCAAGAGTTTGGATGACTGCCTGACGCAATTCCGGCACCGGGACGATGTGAGCTTTGTCAAGTTTGCGACGCCGGCGGCGGTTAAAAAGTACGTGGCGGGCTATTGGCTCAGCGACGACGCGCAGGTGGCGCTGATTAACCGCGGCAACGGGGAGCTGATAAAGGAACTGATTTCCCGCTACAGTCCCGAGCACGGCATGTGCTGGCAGGCGGAAGTCGAGCTGGTCAAGCTGGGGGCAACGGAAGCTGTGCGGCAATACATCGCGTTTCATTCCATGTGCTGGGAGGCGCTGTCGCTGCTCAAGGAAAATTTCCCGGCGGTGGCGGAAGAGTATTATGCGAAGCATCCGTACTAGCACCTTTCCCGTAACGGGAGGGCGAACGAAAGAAAAGCTGCCTGTATGGGCGGCTTTTTTTATTTGACTTTTATAAACGGGTATTGTATAAATACTGAAGACGGCATACGAAAATGTATGTGGTTGGGACTTGAAACTTCCCTTAAGACGTTTATGTAAAACGAAATTTTACGTGCTTTTAGTTTTTGACTGGATGGCAGTAAAATAAGCGCTTGCGTGAATATACTGCGCTGTTTCTTAAGCAGGTTTCAACTCCAGTCCCTTTTGTTGTACAAAATTAATCAAATTTTAATATTTGCATAATATAGTTTAACTGGAATGCCGAGTTGGTGTTCTGGGACTTGGAACTCCCTTAAGACATTTGTAAACAGGAACTTTTACGAACCTTTTGGTCTTAGACTGGAAGGTGGTAAAATAAGCATATGCATATATGTGAATATACCATGCTGTTTCTTAAGCAGTTCCAACTTCCAGTCACCTCTTTTTACAAAGGGTGACTTTTCTTTTACATATAAAGATGAAAGGAAGTCAGGATGACTAAACTGATGATATTAGCAGGCATATTTACCGCAATCGCTTACCAACCCGCACACGCTCAACTGTATGATTATGCTTCAGAACAAGCATACGGCAGGCGTGTGGAACATGGCGCCGCATACAGACAAGACGGGGGCGCCGTGCGTTACCGTTCTGCCGGCGAGGGGCGCTATGTTCGCATTCCGCCTGCGCAGAGAGAAGACCGAAGATACAGCCGTGTCGCACAGCCGGCAATAACCGCGCAGCCGGTCAACACGCTCCGTCCGTATCTGGGCGTAGACGCGGGAACAACGGATATCGGCTACAGCGGTTCAGAGGAAAAATATTTCTTAAAAGACCGGGCAATGTTTGTCGGCGGTGCGGCAGGGCTGCGCATCGGCAGAAACTGGGGCGTAGAGGTGTTTTACCAAACCTCAAATACGGCGAAAAAAACGGCTGACGACGAATGGCGCACCGAAGGCGATTATACCGCGTACGGTGTGGACGCGTTGGGCTTTCTGCCGTTGAATGACCAGCTGGAACTGGTAGCGGCAGCGGGTGTCGGCAAATATGAATTTGACGTTAAGCTGAAATACAGCGACGGCATCCACGAGTTCAGCGGTTCGGACGACAACGTCGGCTACCGCTTCGGCGCCGGCGCACAGTATAACATCACCGGCCATTGGGCGCTGCGGGGCATGGTGCGCTATGTCGTGCTGGACAGCGAATATATTGACGATATGCTGGAGTTCTCCCTCGGTATGCGCTATACGTTTTAATCCCGGCACATTTGCCGATAAAGGGCAGGCTGGCTGAGGGAATTGTGCGAACGGGGCTTTTAAGTCCGGGGCGGCTGCCGCGGCGCGCCGACGGGCGGGAGCTGCCTTTCCAGCTCATAGAGGGCGCGGGCGTCTTCCTTGTATTGGCGCGAAAGGTAATAACCGTCATCGGCGGTTTCGCGCAGGCGGATTTGCTGTTTCAGGCGGGCGATTTTCTGCTTGATATTCATATACTTTCCTTTTCTGTATATTAATTTTCATAATATATAGGTGTTTCGTATATTGATTTCAATATTTTCGCATTGGCGCCGATGGGCAAAATGCGGCAGAAAAGTGCTGATTATATAGCCGAATATATGGACGATGTTGATAACTCGGGACGGGCGCGGCGGGCGGTCCGGTGTGCGTGCGGATTTTACCGGGCGGAAGGGACGGGCTCAGCCGGCAAGGGCGCGGCGGGTTACAGCGGACGGCCGGAAAGGCAGAAGACGGCGCGGCCGAGGATTTTTACCTTGTTCTTTTTGTGGTACAAATCCTGATAGCGGGGGCTGTCGACTTTCAGCGCGTAGGTGTCGGCGGCGGTTTTTTGCAGGCGTTTAATCTGGACGTCGCCCCCGGTTTCGATAACATAAATGCCGTCGCCGCTGTAATCGCAGACGCCGGAATCGAACATAACAAGGCTGCCGTTGGGGAGCGTCGGTTCCATATAGTCGCCGTCGAGGCGGATAAAACGCAGGCTGAACGGGTTGCCCGCGCACCAGCTGCCGAATTCCGCAAAATTCAGAACCATACGCCCGACGACGTTGTCGCGGAGCTCGGTTCCGGGGCGTGCGGCGCAGATGTCTATCGCCACAAAATCTGCCGCCGAACCGGTCAGGTCGTCGTTTTCAAAGAGCGGGGGCAGGGCGGCGCCGCTTTGCAGAAGCTCGTCGTCAATCAATTCTTTTTCGCTGATGTTTAACAGCTGGCAGACTTTTTTGCGGTCGACTTCGTTCAGCCGCTTGGGAAAGCCGTATTTGACATACTGCTGGATGTATGAGTCCTTGCGCCCGATTTTCAGCGATACTTCGCGAAAGGTGTGGTTGCTGTCCAAGATATACTTTTCCAGCCGTTTGCGGATTGTTTGTAAATCTGCCATAGTAATATCTCCTTTTTATGCTACGCTATCAGAATAATTTTTTTTGCCAAGTATGTTTTTTAATATTGACAATGTATTAATTATCATATATTAAAAGTGCCTAAAAGTCAAGCCCAATTTTTGCAGTATATACAGGGTTATATATCAGGCTGTATGCAGGGCGCGTGCGGGAGTGTGCGGAGCGTGCAGGGAGCCGGATGCAGGGGCAGGCTTTGGCGCCGTGCGCGGAAAATACCGGCGGTGCCGTTTCAGGACTATCGGACTATTTGGACTACTTTTATCGGACTATCGGAGAGACTGGCTGCCGGCGTTTCGGCGCGGGCGGCGGATTGCGCGGGCAGGCTGCCGGGAGCGGCCGGCTTGTGCGCGAGGGGTAATTCGTGGCAACGGGGAAACAAATGGATCAGATTATTTTTCATACCAATCTCAAATATATTATTGCGGGGCTGACCCGGGAACAGAAGGGGCTGCTGCTGGAGATGCTGCTTGATTGCGCGACGGGAGCGGCAGGCGGGGCTGCGGATATGGGCGCCGGGGCGGTTACAGGGGCGTCTTTATCCGCCGTCGACGAAACGGTAGCAAACATCAGCCGCTATATTATGCTGCTGCAACAGGATATGGCTGCGAAACGGCAGCGTATGCGCGACATCGGTGCCAAAGGCGGCGCGGCACGGCGGCGGAATGTTAACGGGCGCGGAAATGCGGGCAGCAGCGGTGATGACGGGGCGGCGGACGATATGCCGGATTTGTTTGCAACGGCAGAGAATGCGGCGGTTGCAAATACGGCGGAAGATGTTGCGGAAAAAGCTGCGGAAAAAGCTGCTGAAAATGCTGCTGAAGAAACTGCTGAAAAAGCTGCGGTTTCGGGGAACGGCACGGCGGCGACGGGCGGCGCTTTTTCTGCCGCAGGCGGCGGCAGCGGACATCAGAACAATGTTCAACCGCTGCTTCAGCATTGCTGCGGCAAAAGAAAAGAAGCAAAAGAAAATAATATTTTAAATAATAAAAATAATTTATTTTCGGAACGGAAAATTTCGCTGCCGGTTTTTCAACGGCCGTCGGCGGCGGAAGTGCAGGCGTTTGTTTCGGCTGAGGGGCTGAAAGTCGATGCGGCGACGTTTGTCGATTTTTATGATTCCCACGGCTGGTGCGTCGGGCGGACGGCAATCAAAAACTGGAAGGCAACGGTGCGGCTCTGGCACCGGCGTGCCTGCAGCGAAGCGGCGGAAACAGGTTTGGCGGCAGGTTATGCGGCGGGAAACCCGGCAGGCGGTTACAGGGCGGGCGGTTTTACCGGCGGGGCAGATACGGGATACGGCGCGGCGAAGAACGGCTTTCGGGCGGCAAAAGATGCTGCGGCTGTTGATGACGAGGGGTATTGGTCGGAGCTTGAGGAACGGGTGCTGCGTGATGCGGACGGTGCCGACGGTACGGGCAGTGTTAACGGCACGGGCAGTGCCAACGGTACGGGCAGTGCCAACGGTACGGGCAACGAGAGCGGCTGCGGCGGAAATGGCGGCAGTTCGGGCGAGGCGCCGGGCAGCGTTTCGGGCGAGGAACCGGGCGGCGGGGGAGAAATGCGCGACTAACTTTATGACTGGACATTTGAACTTAAACAAACACTCATTAACGGAGGGAACTCATGAGTCAGAAAAGCGACTATTTTTTCTTAAACATCAAACAGGTATATCCGAATTTTGCCAGGCCGTCGGCGTTGGAAACGGAAATCTGGGAGGAAATGCTGGAACCATACACGCAAGGGGATATCCTGGCGGGAATCAAATCTTACCGCAAGAGCGAGGATACCAACTTTGCGCCCAATCCGGCACGGTTCAGGAGCTATCTGTATTCGCGGGCGAAAAAGGCGGAGAAGCCGTGCCTGCCGCTTTCGCCGGAAAGCTATCTGATGGAAGAGGATATTCGTGCCGGGCGCTGCCGCCATTTGTTTCCGACATACTGCAAAGCGGTGGAATATGTGTTGGAAGTTGAGCTGAAAAAACTGTATTCCGAGGAGGAATTTAAGGCGTTTTCGCGCGGGAGGAAATACCGGCTGGCAGTGGAAAACGGCCTGTTTGCGGATTTTGACCGCGTGTTGGATTATGTTTATGCGAAAGGAGGACACTGATGATGACAGAAGATAAAGCGAAGGCGGCGGGAAAGCCGAGTTTGTTGGGCAGGTATTTTCAACAGGGGTGGCTCAGCAAAAAATATTACATAGCGGATGGATACCGCCAGCTTTACAGCGCGGAAGACAGGCTGCTGGCGGGAACGATGCTGTACGCGGATTTTCTGAAATGGGGGAAGGGACAGCTGCAGGTGCGCGATTACGCAATGCCGAAAGTCGACGGCGGCAGCGGCTGGGACGACTGGCAGACCGGCATCGGGGCGGAAAATTTCCGCCGGGCGCTGAAAAAGGTGTCGGCGCCGTTTGTGCCGGTGCTGTATAAAATCGTGCTGGAAGAAAAGGAAATCCGGGCGCCGAAAGGGGCGAGCACGCGGGAACGGCTGTATTTCAACGATGAGATAAAGAACCTGTTGTGCCGCGCGTTGGACGAACTGGTGCCGTATTATCGCCGCAGAGTGTAGGAAAGCAGCCGCAGAGTGCAGGCGGTACAGCGGGGACAGCTGTGGAAGGGAGGTGTAGGAGGGCAGTGGGTGCAGAGTGCAGGTGGGATAGGCGATGCAGGGTGTTGGAAAGCAGCCGCACAGGCAAGTGCCAGCGGTACAGGCAATACCGGGAGGAGGAGAGGCCGGTCAGAACATTCCCTTGCGGCGGAAATAGATAATCGTCATGACGGTTGCTATGGCGGAGATGCCCATCACGAGCCAGAAGCCGTTGGGGTCGCCGGCGAATGCCACCGGGACGTTCATGCCCCAGAACGAGGCGAGCATGGTCGGGATAGAGAGGATAATCGTGATAGCGGCGAGGAATTTCATCACCAGGTTAACGTTATTGTTGATGATGCTGGCGAAGCCGTCCATCATGCCCTCCAAAATGGAACGGTGCATATCCACCATTTCTATCGCCTGTTTGTTTTCAATAATCACGTCGTCGAGGAGGTCGGCGTCGTCATTGCCGAAGCCGGCGAGTTTGGCGACGGCGGGGGTGCGCATCAGGCGCAGCAGTTTTAAGAGCACGAGGTGGTTGTCTTTCAGCGCGGTGGTGAAATAAACCATCGACTTTTGGATTTCCATCAGCTGGAAAAGCTCTTTGTTGGAAGTGGTTTTGCGCAGGGCATATTCAAGTTCGTCGGTGCGCTTGTTGATGATGTTCAGGTACTTTAAATAAAACTGGGTGCATTTGTACAGAATATTCAGCATAAAGCGCGCGCGGTCGCGGGTGTCGAACGTTTTGGCGGTCGAACGGTTAAAAGAATTCATAACGCGGTTGTCGCGGGCGCAGATGGTGATGAAGTTTTTTGGGGTGATGACCAGGCCGCAGGGGAGAGTGTCAAAATTGCCCTCGTCGTCCAAAAGCGGCAGGTTGATGATGATGGCCAGCGAATTTTTTTCCTGCTCAATGCGGGAGCGCTCGTCGGCGTCCAGCGAATTGCTAAGGAGGTCGTAGTCAACGTGCAAAACGGTTGATACCTGCAGCAGCTCTTCTTCGTTCGGGTTGACGAGCGAGCACCAGGTCATGGGGAGAATCTTGTTTTTTTTGAGTTTTGTGAGCCTGCCGTCTTCTTCGGTCCGATAAATTCTCAGCATCGCCCCTCCCTGCGCCCTTCAGCGCTTTTCAAAAACCGCAACAGCTGCGGATACCCGTTTATAATACAATACAGAAAATTCTGGTGCGGCCAAGAAGACTTGAACTTCCACGGGCTTAGCCCATAACGACCTCAACGTTACGCGTCTACCAATTCCGCCATGGCCGCACATCCTGCGCCTTTTTCCGGGGGTGCCGGGGCGCTTTTTACGCCTTTGTCCCGGTCAGCCGGGATGGCGCTCATTTACGCTTCTGCCGCCGGTAATACGGGGCGGTCGCGGTTCTGCATTTTCCGCCTTTGCGGGCGGGCACCTTTCGGGCACTGTCGTGCAAAACAAGAATGAGATATAATATAATTTTGAAATAATCAAGCTTTTTTTTCACCCGGTGGGTATTTTTTTGCAAAGGGGCAAAGGGGCAGAGAGTGGCGGGGCGGGCATACGTGAAGGGCGGATGGCAGAGAGCGGGGCGGAGTTGGAGGGAAGATGGGCGGGCGGGGGCGAGGAAAAATATTTTTCAAGAGGGGGGCGAAACTATTGACATAGGCGGCGGGCTTTTGTATTATACTGACGGGCTCGGGTGTTTTCCGGGCTGTTTTTGTTATGAGAATGCGGTTCGGCTGAATAACGCCGGGCTGTTTTTGTTATAAGAATGCGGTTTGGCTGAATGATGCCGGGCTGTTTTTGTTATGAGAATGCGGGACGGATGAGCCTGCTTTTTTTATGGGGGCGGCAGTGGGGCCGGCTCCTTTTTTTTATGGAGGAAACATGAAAGGAACAACGAACGCGCTGGTTTATCGCGGCGGAGGGACTTCGCTTATCTATGCCTATAACGGGGAAGAGAGCGGCTGGAGCGCCGGGGAAAAGGCTTATATCTCAAACAGGCTGCGGACGCAGGAGGGCAGGCAGCATTTGGAGACGCCTTCAAAAACGTACAGTGCCTGCACCGCCTTTTACGGGAAGACGATGCTGATTTACAGCCGTTATTCTACGGGGCATATTTATCCGGCGTTTTGCAAAAACGGGGCTTTTGCCATCGGGGGGAGCCTGGGGCACTTTGCCAGCTGGGATATTTTGGCGAATTACAGCTTTATCGACGGCAAGATGTTTGCCTGCGGGCGCGGGACGAACACACGCCTTGACCTGACGGTGCGGGAGGTGCATCTGTCGGCCAAGGAAAGCGATTTTTATCTCGGCGGCGGAATGCGGCTTTACAAGGAACAGGGCAGTGCGCCGGTGTTGCAGGAGTTTGACTATGAGGCGCAGAGGGCAGGCCGCACCCTGTACACGTTTACGGGGCTGGCGGAGACCGCCTATCGGGGAATTTACGATTCCGAAGCGAAGCGCCTGCTGCTTTTTCCGGGGGTTTCCGCCGGGACGTCTTATTTGTACGACCTGGCGGTTCCGACAAGCCCGGTGCTGTTGTGGAGCGGCAATATCGGCGTTTTTGCCGTTATGGCGACGGATCTGCGGCCGGGGGCGGTCATCTTTTGCAGCCCGTCCGCCGAAACCAACATGGACACCGGCGGCGGCGTGCAGTGGCAGACGTTTACGGTCGACGAAAACGACGCGGTGGTGCCGCTGGATATGCCGGCGAATCTGGCAACACTGTCGGTAAACGCATGGTGGCTCTACAACCCGAACAACAAAACGCTCAGCATCGGCACGGCGGACGGCATTTACCTGTTTGCGGCCGACCGCGAAGGCAAGCTGTTTACGCCGATAAAAACGGCGGCGGAGCTGGCGGAGAACAATCCGGACTACGGCATATACAAGCCGGTGTTTGCGGACGATTTGTCGCTGCTTTCGGTGGTGTCGCATACCAATCCCAGCTCTGCTGCCGGCGGATACAGGGGCGACGCGTACGGCTATGTTCTGGCGAACGGCGACGGCAGGCTTTATGCGCAGAGGACGGTCGATTTGGCGGGCGAGAGTTTTGTAACGGGATTTGCCACCGGGAATACCGCCGGCGGCCGGGTTGAGTTTAACGGCGCGCTGCCGGAACTTTCGCTGAAGGTCAATGTAACGCCGGCACCGGACACGTTTGAATTTACAGGAGAAGCAGAATGACGACAGATAACACGACAGATAACAGGACATTTGACAAAAAGGTTTATGCGGGAATGCCGTTCAGGTACAAGATAACCAAGGTGCGCTACTGGGACAAGACGGTGGCGAAATCGGTAACGGCGAATACGGTCGACGACGTTGCGCTGGAGCCCTACGACGGGGTTACGATTACGCAGGACGGCACGGTCCTTTCCGTTTCGGCGGGGATTTTGCCGGACGGAGGCGCTTACGGCGGCTACAGGGGCGTGGCGGCGCCTGCGGGCAAGCGGTATTTTCTGCGCAACGCGAATACGGTTTATGACAATTTCAGCCGGAGAGGCAGCCCGGACATCGGCGAAGACGGCGTTTTGCGCAACATTACGAGCGGGAACAACATTTACACGGCGTTTTACAACCAGTCGTATCCCTGGGAAATTACCGTGAAAATCCATACGCCGGAAACGTTCGCCGACCAGAGCTATATTTTTGGCAATTATTCGACGAACCGGGCGACGCCGCAGCTTTGCACGGACGCGGCGGGGCACCTTATGCTGTATCTGGCGAGTTCGACTTCGGCCTGGGATATTGCGGACGGAGCCGTTTCCGAACAGGCGCTGGCGGCGGATACGGATTATGTCATCAAGGCCGGCTGGGACGGGGCGGCGTATACGGTTACGGCGAACGGGGAGGAATTTATCCGCGTTGTTTCGGCGGCCGTGCAGTATTCCACGACTGCGGCACAATTGTGTTTCGGCTTTGATTCCGGCAACAATGCGTGGACGGGGACGATTGACCTGCATAATTCGCTTATCACGGTTGACGGCAAGGCGTACTGGAAAGCGTATACGGTTTATTCGGAAATCCTGCCGGGCGCGTTGGACGGAGATACCGGGGCTTTGGCCGACTGGAACTGCTTTTGCGACGCGGAAGCGGAAACGACGGCGTTTGATACGGCGGCGGCTGTCGACGGGAAAGTGTGGATCGGGCACAAGGTTATCGAATCGCACGTTACAAATCCGTGGCCGATTGTGCATTTCAGCGTTGAAGGCAGCGTTATGTTTCGCGGCGATACGGCGGCGTTTGCGGACGGGATGTGGCTTGTTGCCGATAAAACGCTGCCGGTAACGGAATTCTTTTTCGGCGATGTGGAATTTATTGCGAAGATAACGCCGAAGACGCCGTCGGGATACAATACGGTTTTCAGGAACGCGGAAACCAACGCCTTTTTCGGGCTTTACGGCGCGGCGTGGTGCATCTATGACGGGTCGCGGAAAACCGGCGGCACGGCAACGGCGGGAACGACGTACTGGGTGCGGGCGCAGATGATATACGATGCGGAAAAAGGGGCGTATGCGTCGACGTTGTATGTTCTGGAGGACAACGGCGCCTATACGGCGGATACGCTGCCGGAGGCTGCGGCATGGACACAGGCGGTGCAGACGGAGACGGACGTGTTCAAAAGCGGAGAGCCTTTTTGGCTTTCCAATGACGGCACATCGTCGTTCAACGGCGACATGGATTTGGCGCAGGCGGTTTTGCGGACGAAAACTTCCGGCGGCACGGGCGGCTGGACGGACTATTGGAAACCGCTGGAGGAGCAACGGACGATAACGGCCTGACGCCGCGGCAGCGGGGGGGACGGAGCCGGCAGCGGGGGGACGGAGCCGGCATCGGGGTGGAACGGAGCTGACGGGAGGCGAAACGGAGCCGGCGGGAGACATGGGACGGAGCTGACGGGAGGCGAAACGGAGCCGCGGGGAACATGGGACGTGGCAGCGGGAGACATGGGACGGGGCGGCGGGGCAGGCTCTTGGAATTTATGGTTTTTATGATGAATATTACGGAGGAAAAATGAAAGGAACAACGAATGCTTTGGTTTTGCAAGGCGGAGACGGCGGCGAAACGGTTTTTGCGGTCAACAATACGGGAACGGCGATTGTCAGAGGGACGAAGGCCTGGCTGAACAGGCATAATCTGGACGAGAATACGGCGTATCAGCATTATGCGGGCGGAAGCAGCACGCAATATGTGCCGGTTTTTGACGCCGACAACAATTTCTGGGTGGTGAATCTGAGCGGTACGGGGCGCAAGCTGTTTACCTACGATGCGGAAACGAAGGCGTGGACGGCGTCTGACCTGAACGCCGGGCCGTCAGGGCGAAATTTTGTCCGCTTTATCGCCGGGGAGGTTATAGCGTATGCTTCCAACTATGCGGGCAATGCAACGGCGCTTTATTCTTCGGCGGTTACGAAAGACGCATACACGAATTATGCCGGCCTGTATCTGGGGAGCGGAAACGTGCTGAAGTGGGTTGCGGCCGGGAGCTTTACGCTGGCGAATTCGCTCGGCGAATTTCCGTTAACGGGGTTTAGCGGCTATCTTTATTCCGCATTGATGCTGGACGGGAAAATGTTTGTTGCCGACGGGGAGGGAAACTATAAATTTTATGATTTTGACAAGTTTTTCGGGACGCCGCGGGAAATCGGCTCCGGAAACAGCTCGCTTGTTAAGGACAATTATCCCGTCATGTTTGCGACGGGGCTTGAGGCGGGGGATTATTTCATCTGCAACCGCGGCTCCAAGCAAAACAATTATGAACCGACGGAACTGGCGATTTTTAAAATCGGCGAAAATTACGCGCTGGAAGAGGCCGACGATTTGCAGACGGATTTGCAGGCTTTGACGGGGCAGGTGTGCTCGGTGCAGTACAACAACGACACGAAACTTCTGACGGCGGGCAGCCATACGGCGGTGTATGCCTTTAAATGGGACGCGGCGGCAAAGGCGTTTGACAATCTGAATATCGGCATTGCCGTGCCGGCAGAGGGCGTAATTGCCGATGACGGGGCATATTGTCTGGCGCTCTCGGAAGATTTGACGTCGGCGGTGGTCGGGTACAGAAAGCGGACGGAAACACTGGTTTATTGGAACATGGGCATATATAAGCTGACGACGTCTTCAAACGACTGGTACGCGGATACGTTCGGCATGGCGTCGTCGCTGAGCCTGACCGGATTTGCCACCGGGGCGACCGATGAGGCGGGCAGATACGAGTTTAAGACGGCGACGAAAGCGTAAAGCGGCGTGTCGGACGCTGAGGCTGCACCGGCGGGACGGCAGCCTCAGGTACCGGGAGAGGGAGTCCGAAGCGTCGGCAGAGGGGCGGATTAACACAAAAAACGGAGGCGGATATGACCAGATTTTTAACATACGCCGTGGCGGGGCTGCTGCTGGCGCTGTATATCACGGTAAGCCTGTATATCGAGCGGGGCAGGGAGATTGCGGCATTGCAGGGCGAAAAGAGCGCCCTGTCTGGGAAAACATCATTTTTGGAGGCGGAAATTGCGAAACGAGATGAAAGGGCGTTGGACGCCGATAAGCGATTGTGCGAGATTGAGGAGGCAGCAGCGGCGGAGAAGGTGCGCGTCGCACAGGCTAAAGAGGGCGGTTTTGATTGGGACAGCCCTTTGCCTGCTGATGCTGTTACTCTGCAGCTGCGCCAGGACTGAATATGTCTATATTGAGGCACCGCGCGAGCCGATAACGTGCCACCGGCACATGAAGACGTTTTTGGATATGGCGAAGTGTCTGGAGATGTACAAGGCGAAGTATTAGGGGCGGACATATCCGGAAATGGCCGTTTTGCCAGCGTTGGCGGAGGGATACAAAAAGAGCACACCATGAGGGAGGTGTGCTTAACTTTAACCATATATATAAATAATAGAACTTTTGTTTAAAGTCAATAATTATTTGAGGCTGATTTGAAAGAAATTTATATTGTTCATGCCGAAAGAATTTAAAAACATTAAAACCCTTGACTTGCAAGGGTTTTAATCTGGTGCCGTTTAGTGGACTTGAACCACCGACCCACGCATTACGAATGCGTTGCTCTACCAACTGAGCTAAAACGGCAACGGAAGTATATTTATCAGGTTAATTTGAAAATGCAAGTGTTTTTTTGCATGGTGGATAAAAAAAAATCCTGCCCGATGAGGGGCAGGAAAAAGAAGCGCGCCGGGGCTGCGGAAACAGCCGGGGCGGGCGACAAAATGCGGGATCCGCAAGCGGAGTACCGGGGGGCCGGGGCTGCGGAAACAGCCGGGTGCGGGGGCTGGCGCGATAGCGGGGCAGCGGGTGAAAACGGCGCCGGTCAGGGCAGCGTTTCGAGCCAGGCTTCGGGAAGGGCAGGCGCCCATTCGGCGAGTTTTTCCAAATCTTCCTTCAGCAGAAAATCCGGTTTTTCCCCGCAGTGGCGGGCGGCGATGATTTCGACCGCTTCCCGGCGGACCTGCGGTTTCAGATCCGTGTCGCGCAACAGGGCGGGCAGCGATTTTTTCCAATCCAGAGAATGGGGCGAATCGGCATAAAAAACGACGAACGCCGTGCTGTCCGTTTCCCGGAAGCTGCCGCGGCTTCGGAACACGTTTTGTACGGGGTCCCAGCCGCAGCGCCAAAGACCGGCTTTTTCCACGGCCCAGTGTTTGAATTCGGCAACTTCCACCATATCGGCAAATTCACCGCTGTTCAGCGCAACGGCACACAGGCAGCGATACAGCTGTTGACTGGACGCGTTGCAATCCTGAAGGACATGGCGGGCAAAGCCAAGCAGCGCGTTCCAGTCTTCGGGGCGTTTCTGCGGCTGTGCAAGCAGGACGGCGGCCAGCTGCGGCAGTTCGTAATTTTCCCGCGGCAGCGCAACGTCGTACAACGCGGCGGCGATTTTGAGGTTCATTTGCGGATCCTGCCGTTTTTCCGCCAGACGGCGGATGTCGCTGAAGACCGTGTCGGGCGAATGAACGACGATTTCGCGGTTTGTCCGCATTTCCATGACATGCCGGGTTTCCGTAACCAAGTCGGCGCCGATAAGCTTCAGGAAAATGTTGAGGGCAACTCCGGGGCGAATCCTGTGCAGACACCGGGACAAATCGCGGTAATCGGAGCTGTCGAGATTTTCCCGGCGGCGCACCAGTTCGGAAACGCCGTTGGCAAGCGCAATTTCGGCTGCGGCGCCCAAGGTGAGCTTTTCCGGCGGCAGTGTGTTATGGGCGGTACCCTGCGGTGCTTTTCCGGCAGCTTCCGGCGATGTTTTTCCGGCGGTTTCCGGCGATGTTTTTCCGGTGGTTTCCTGCAGCGTTTCAAGAAGAGGCAGCAGATAACCGGTAATCGCGTGGAGATTGCGGGCAAAACCGTTTTTCAGCAGAAAGGCGGCAATGTTGCGCGCCGTGCCGGTGAAACCGAGCTTGGCCAGCACGGGACTGTAGTCAGCGCCTTCGACAAGGAGCCCCAGCTTTTGCGCGGCGATATCCGGCCAGAGGCAGAGAAGCTCCAGCGCCTGCGGCGTTACCGGAGAGGCGTTTTTGGCTATCTCGCGTTTGAGTTTGGCAACGGCCTGACGGTACAGCGTGCGCTGTTGCGGCACTTGGGCATCCCGGGCGTATTTTTGCAGCCCGACGCCCAAATAAGCCTCGGCCAGAAGCGAGAGAGGCGCCAGCCGCCGGTCCTGCCAAAAGGCAATGATGTGCGGGAGGGCTTTCAGATTTTCCGGCTTGGCCAGAGCGGCCATAAACGCGCCGAGAAAATGTTCGGGCGAACCGAGACGCAGGTCCGGCTCTTCCGGCAAAATCGGCGCAATGTCTTCCACGTCCGAAACAAAAACGAAATTGGCGGAGCTGACTTTTCCCGCCATGACGGCATCGGCGTATCCGCTGTGCCGCTGATCCGTAAAGTAATACGGAATCTGAATAGTTGGCAAATTCATAAATTAAAAAAATTAGCGTTAATAATTGAGATTATAATACTGGAATTGGCGCGAGCATAGGCGGGGTTTGTCTTTTTGTCAATGTTTTTTTTAGGAGAGGGGCGGCGGAGCGGGCAGAGGTATACCGGGGCAGCGAGGGGCAGATGAGAGAGGTGTGGCGGGCGGGAATAAAAAAAGCTTGCAATCTAAAAAACAATATAGTAAAAAAGATACAGGTGCCGCTTTGGCGACATCTAGCAGGCGGGATACCGCCGGCGGGGGTTTAGCAGCCCTCTACAAGTAGCGGTGCATGGATAGCACCAAGATATAACACATAACCCTGCGCGCGCTATGGCACGGCAAGGTCTTGGTGCGAAAGATTCGGCGGAACGGTTGAATTTTCTGTGCACCGTAGTTATAAATCCCCAATACAGGTTCTTTTGGCAAGTTAGATTCCTGTATGCGTCATATTTGTTATGGCCGGGGTAGTTTCGAATAAGGCCGGCCAGTTATGGTCAGCCGAATAAGGGACAGCATTTCTACTTGTATGCTTGCTAATACCCCGGCCACTTCTTTGTGAAGCGGCCGTTTTTATTATGGGCTAAATGAATATGGACGCTGGATATGAACAGAATTATTTTTGCTTTGGCGGCTGCGGGGATATGTTTGGGCAGCTGCACTTCTCTCACTTTTCAGGAAAAACAGGAACTTTCGGCTTTGGAATACCGCGGGATAACGGTTGACCGCGCGCCCGGCGGCTGGCAGCAGCCGGCAAGTCCGCTGGCGGCGGGGCTGCTTAACGTGCTCCCGGGCGGCGGCAATTTTTATCTGGCGAGCGGAAATGCCGCCGACTCTTCGCATTGGGTTTATGGTATGGTTAATCTGTTGTTTTGGCCGATTTCCATTTTGTGGGGCGTGCCGGAAGCGACGATTGACGCCGGAAATATCAACAAACGCGAGATGCTGAACTTTTATAAATACGGCAACGGCGGCATTCCGGATTTTCCGGGGCTTGAGGCAGCGGGGCGGAGAACCATGCCGCAGCAGAGGGTAGCGCCGCGGCAGGTTCCGTACCGTACGCAGGAGACAGCGCCGCGGCAGGTTCCGTACCGCAACCGCTATCATCAGGCGCCGCGCGGGTATTATAACAATTACCAGACATACGGATATTAAAGCAAGTCCGGATATGGGCTGACGAGGACGCGCCGGCTGGAATAAAAAAAGCCGGCGTTTTATTACGCCAGCCCGATAAGAAAAAACTAATCCGCAGCAACTAATTCGCGGAGCTTGAGCCGTTACGCCAGCCCGATATGCGGGATATAGCCGCCGAGGTTGATGCCGCTGGCCTTTTTCGCCTGTTCCCAGCGGTCTTCAAAGCGGGTGTCGAAAATCAGCTTGGGGTCGCCGGGGACAATCAGCCATTCGTTGTTGAAAATCTCCCATTCCAACTCGCCGCGTTTCCAGACGCAATGCCCCATGGCGATAATCTTTTTGTCGGGGCCTTCGCCGTCGAGGATATCCTGAAGGACGCCGAACGAACTGGAAATCGCGATTTCGCCCTGAACGCGGGCGTGCGGGTCGCTGTAAAAATACCCGTCGCTCGGAAACAGCACAAAGCCGTTGGCGGGGTTGACCGGGCCGCCTTGATAGAGGTCTTCGTAAACGCCGCGCACGTCTTTTTCGCCGCCGTCTTCATGGTTGCGGCATTCAACAACAGCCGAGCCGAAGAGGAGCTTGTTTATCATTATTCCTTTGACGCTTTCGGGCGAACTGTCAGTAATATAGATAACCGACTCTTTATACAGGTCGTTCTTGCCGGAGCCGATGTAAACGAGGCATTTGCCGGTCAGGGTGCTGTCGTCGGCGACGCGTTGTCCGCCGGATTTGGCGGCAAAACGGTTTTGAGTGCCGGCGTTGTTGCTTCTGGCGCTCAGGCGGGAGCCGTCGGCAGTGCGTTGCCCGCCAAAACTTCCGCGGCGGCGGTTTTCGGCTGCGGGTGCTTTGCGGCGGGATTTGGATTTCGGCGCCGGCCGCTGCCCCCATTCCTCAAACATAAAAGATTCATCAAAATCGTCCAATTCTTCCAGTATTTCAAACCGTCTCTTTCTGTCCTTCATCGTAATATGTGTCTTTCGTAAAAAAGTTTGTTGCTTTTTGGCTGGTCTGATATAATATCTTTTCATAGCTTAATATTGTTTTTAAATCAACAGTAAAATTTTATGAAAAGGTTTGTTTGTTATATAGGGTGCGCGGCGCTGGTTTTCAAGCTGATGTACGGGGCAGCCTGGGCTGCCGGGGCGACGGCGGGAGATACGGCAGCGCCGGAAAACGGCGGTGCTGCGGTGTCGGCGGAGACGGCTTCTGCTGCGGTGTCGGCGGAGACGGCTTCTGCTGCGGTGTCGGCGGGGACGGCTGCTGCGGCGGTGTCGGCGGGGACGGCTACTGCGGTCGGCGGCGAGAGCATTGTCTACCGGGTGCGCGACTTGACCGCGGCGGCAAGCGGCGGTGATGCGGGCAGCGGCGAAATGGGCAGCGGCGATACGGGCAGTGAGAGCGAAACGCCGGAGCCGATTATCCGGAGCGACAACGAACTGGCCAAACTGGCGCTGCTGCCGTTTATTGTCGACAAGGTTTTTGCAAGGGAGGCGCTTGACGGCGATTTAACCGGGTTTTTGAGCCGGGTATATCCGACGGCGGGCGAAGGAACGCTGAAAACGCTGGAAAGCGGAATCCGCTTTTTCGTCAGCTGGAAGCGCAAATACGACTATGCGGTGGCACGGCTGAAACATAATATCAAGGCGGCGGGCATTTTGCCGAAAGACGCGCCGATTGTGGCAGAGGACGGAGAATTTGCGCGGGAAGAGACAGACCTGCGCAAGCAGTCGGCGGCGGGGGAATATCAGGTGCGGTACCGTCCGTACAAGTATCTGGAATATGATCCCGGCGCATTGGGCGAGCCGGTGCGGCGGCGCGACAAGAACTATATCTCGCCGGAAGACCTGAATACCGACGAAATGGTGCTGGCACTGCTGGAGCTGGATTTCGGCGGGTTCTGGCGCGCGCTGCGGAAGATGCCTTCATACAGCGACGGTGCGGGCGAAAAGCCGGTGGAAGCCGGCGGCGGCGTTAAGGCGAGGCTGCTGCTGGATACGGCGCGTCCGGGCGATAAGGAAACCATCCGCGGCGTGGCGGAAATTTATGTGCCGGACGGGATGTATGTCAGCGGCGATTTGCTTAATCCGGAAAACCGGGCGGCTTTTGTGCTGCGCGAGGACGGCGGCAGCGATGGCAGCGCCACGGGCAGTACCAGCGTCACGGGCAACATGGGCAGTACCGGCGGCACGGGCAATATGGGCAGCCGCAACATCAAATCTTTCCGCATGTATGCGCCGCTGGCGAACGGCGTGGAAAAGGGCGGGGTGGCCAGGCGCGTGCTTACCGGGCATATCCGTTTTCCGCTGGAGTTTACGCGGGCGGATACGGGGAAGGCGATGCATATTGCCGGGGATTTGCATTTCAAACTCTGCACGGCGGACGGAACCTGTCAGGCGGCGGCGACACATCACGGGCTGACGCTCCGGGCTTCGGACAAAGCGGAAGATTCCATACATTACAACTACGTTACGCAGGGGTTTGCGCATCTGCCGCCGGCAGAGAGCCGGCACGCGCGGGCGGAGAAGCTGGTTTATGACCGGGAAAAGGGAACGCTGACGGCGACGTTTGCCCTGTCGCGCAGGGTGAGCAATATGGCGGCAATGGCGGAAGACGCGGCCGGGACGAATTTTGTCAATCCCCGTTACGAGCTTGGCGACGGCTATGCCCGCGTTACATTTGACGTGCGGGCAGGAAAACGGGCGGGAGAAAAGGCGGGAAAACGGGCAGGAAAACAGGTGGGAGAAAAGGGGCGCAGCGCATTTGACGCACGGTCGGGCAGCGGAGAAAATGCGGGATACGGCGCGGCAGAGGCTGCTGTTACGGGCGGCAGCGTTGCGGACGGCACCGGGAGGGATACGGAGCTGCCGTTGCAGGAGGTTGCGCTCAGCGCGTCGTTTGATGACAGCGAGGTGCTGCGGACGGTTATGACAGTGGCAGCGGTGCCAGCGGCACAGGCAACAGTGGCAGTGGTCGCACCACGAGCAACGGAGACAGCGGCGGGAGAAGGTATCCGGGGGCGTAAGGCGCCGGGGACGGTTACTGAAATGACGGTCGTACCCCGGGCAGTGCCAGCGGCACGGGCAACAGTGGGCACTTTGTTTGCCTACGGGCTGCTGCTGAACCTGATGCCGGGAATTTTCGGCTTGTTCCTGCGGTTGGCAAGGCAGCTGCGGGAGAGGGCGGAACGGCGGCGTATTTTCTGCCGGTATGCGGCGGGGGCAGCGCTGGGACTGGCACTGCTGGGCATCGGATACCGGGGGGCATATTTCGGCGCGCTGTATTATAACCCGTGGCTGGCGGCGGGAGCGGCGGCGGTGATTTTGCCGCTGTGGGCGGAAGCGCTCGGATATATGGATTTTGCTTTGTTCCGTCCGTTGAAAAAAATATTCAGGCGCGGCTGGCTGGCCGGGCTGTTTACGGTTCTGCTGGCGGCGGCGTTTCCGACGGTGCTGAAAGCGGAGGCACTGAGCGGGCTGTTTGCGGGCGGCGCGGAAATATGGAGCGGCGCGGCGGAGGGGAGTTTTGCCGCGGGTGCGGAATTTTTGAGAGGCACGGCGGGAAGTTTGGTACAGGCGGCGGGCGGTGTCTGGCTGGCGCCGGCATGGGCGGAGCTGACGGCGGGGCTGGGGTGCATCTGGCTTGGAATTACGGTGCTGCCGCTGGCGGTGCTGACAGCGGCGGAGCTGCGGGGGCAGAGAGCTGCGGCCTGGCTGCGGGTGCCGGTGCTGCGGCGGTTTAATGCTTTTTATACCGGCGTATACGCGGCGGGGCTGCTTTGGCTGACGGCCGGTTGTTTCGGCGGCGCGGCGGCGCTGGGGCTGGCGGCCGGGCTGGTACTGCTGTTTGTGTTGTGGTATGCTTTTCCGCAGGCAGTGGCAGAAACAATTAAGCATACGCGTTCGGAAAAGAGAAGCTTGGAGCTGTTTAACCGGGTGCAGCGGCATTGGCTGTTTGCGGCGGCCGTGTGGTATCTGCTGGCGGCAGGCGGATTGGCGCTGGCCGGAGCGGGGGCGGGTACCGGAAAGGGCATCGGCATGGCAGAGAAGGGCGGGACAGGCATCGGCATGGCTGAGAACAGCGGGACGGACGTCGATATGGCTGAGAACAGCGAGACGGGCGTCGGTATGGCTGAGAAGGGCAGCGCGGCGGTGCCGGTACTGGTGAGCATTGAAGCGCCGTATTCGCCGCTGTCGGTATATAACCGTCTGGCGTTACGGGAGCTGCAGAAGGCGGGGCTGCGCGTGGTGCGGATTAATGCCGGGGAAATGAATGTTCCGGGGGCGGCCTGGCCGTGGTTTGCCGCATACGGGAAGTTTTATGCTCCGCTCACAGTCCTGTTTACAGATCGGCATAAGAACGGCATGGTGCTGCCGGAGCGGCTGGACCGGGTGGATTTTGACAAGGCGCTGGCCGGCTGGCGGGAATGAAAAAAAGCGGAAGCCGGGACAGCCCGGGAGGTACCCGGGGCCGGAGATGACGGTGCACAGGCACCCGGGGACGGAGATGGAGATAACGGTGCACAGGCAACTGGCGGCGAGAAAACAATTTTAACGAAAGGACGACGACTATGGGAACAGAACTGAATACAAACGTACCGGCGGGGATGCGGCTGACGGTGGCGATTATCGGCAACCGCAACGCGGGAAAGTCGACGCTTTTGAACCGTATCGTCGGGCAGGAGGTGTCGATTGTTTCCGACGAACCGGGGACGACGACCGACGCGGTGGCGAAAGCGTATGAGCTGATACCGGTCGGGCCGGTCAGCTTTTATGACACGGCGGGGCTGGACGACGAAGGCGAGCTCGGGCGGCAGCGCGTGCAGGCGGCAAAGAAAATCCTGCGCCGCGCGGATATGGTACTGTTGGTTATCGGCAGGGACGGCCTTACGAAAGAAAACGAAACACAGCTTTCCAAATTGGCGGAGAAGCGCATTCCGTTTATTCCGGTTTTTAATTTCTGCGACGAGCGGCAACTTGGCAAATTTGACCGGGCGGTGATGCAGCTTTATGACGGGGTGGCAGTTTCGGCAAAGACCGGCGAGGGCATCGATGCGTTGAAACGGCGTATGGCCGAGGTGCTGGAACCGCTGGCGCACGAGCCGCCGCTGGCAGCGGACCTGATTAAGCCGAAAGACCTGGTGATGCTGGTGGTGCCGATTGACCTGGCGGCGCCGAAAGGGCGGCTGATACTGCCGCAGGTGCAGGTTTTGCGCGAAGTGCTGGATGCCGGAGCGATGGCGCTGACGGTTAAGGAAAGCGAAGTTACGGATATGCTGCGGGGGCTGGCGGCAAAACCGGCGCTGGTCATTACTGACAGCCAGGCGGTCAGGGAAGTGGCGGCGGCGGTACCGGAAGACATCAGGCTGACGACGTTTTCGACCCTGTTTGCGCGCTATAAAGGCGATTTCGCGGCGCAGCTGGCAGGCGCGGCAGCGATTGACACGCTCAAAGACGGCGACAGGGTGCTGATTGCGGAAGGGTGTTCGCACCATGTTACCTGCGACGATATCGGGCGGGTCAAAATTCCGAACTGGATGAAGAAATATACCGGCAGGGAACTGAAGTTCGAGTGGACGCAGGGCGCGGATTTTCCCGATAATCTGGAAGATTACGCGCTGGTGGTGCACTGCGGCGGCTGTATGCTGAACCGCGCGGAAGTGCGGCGGCGGATTAACGAATGCGCACGGCAGGGCGTTAAGGTTACCAACTACGGCATCGTGATTTCCAAAATGCAGGGCGTGCTGGAACGCGTGGTTAAAGGGATTGCCGATGCCGGCGCCACGGGCAGTGTCAGCGACACGGGCAGTATCAGCGATACGGGCAGTATCAGCGATACGGGCGAAGAGGGCGACTAGAGCAGCGCACGGGTATGGCGGCGCCACGGGCAGTGCTGCACAACGGGCGTGTGGGCGGCGACGGCTGCGGCGGGGGCGGCGGCTGGAGGACGCATGGCCGTGCTGTGTTGCTGGCATAAAAAAAGCGGTTGCTCCATAAAGGAACAGCCGCTTTTCGGTTTAAAGACGTTTCTTACGCACGCCGTCTGAAAGCTCTGACTATCTCTTTTACGCCGTCTATCTTTCTTTGTCTGACGTACATAAATATAATCTTTCCTGCGCCGGGCAGCCTAAAGAGCCGGTTCAGGGGTTCGTCATAAAACGACCATCCGTGTCTGGCGTGTTCAAGAAAGATGTCCCCTGCATTGGGCAGCTGGAAAATCTGAAGCTGGATATCAAAGCAGAGAGGCTTTCCAAGCTTGACATATTCCAGAAAAATTTTTCCCGCGTCGGGCAAGTCAAAGATTCTGACTTGAGCGCCGTAGCAGAGTTCATGCCTGTGTCTGACATATTCAAGGAAGATTTTCCCTGCATCGGGCTGGTCGAACATTCTGACTTGGGCATCATAGCAGAGCCATCCGCCGCGTTTGACGGATTCCAGCATTATCTCGTCAGCGTAAGGCCGGTTGAGGATTTGGAGCTGGACTTTTTCCCGGAGGCCGTCCGGGTTGTGTTTGACGAATTCAAGAAAAATCTCTTTTGCGTCAGGCAGCTTAAACAGCCGGGGGAGAAACTTTACGTCGGGCAGTATGCCGTTTTTGGCGTATTCCAGCATAATTTCCGCCGTGTCGGATTTGGACCAGAGGCGAAAGATGATGTACTCGACGCCGTAGCAGAGCAAGCCGCCGTGCCTGACATATTCGAGGAGGATTTTCTTTGCGCCGGGGCGCTTGAGTATCCGCCATTGCTCCATAGCTTCAAGCTCATGATTGCGTCTGACATATTCCAACATGTTTTCTGTTGCGTTTTCTTGAGAGAAGACGCCTAATGCTATTCTTTTCATAAAAATTTTAGATTAATTGTTCGACATAATTGTTTTCTTTATGGAAAAGGTATATCGCAAAGTTTTGCTAAATGCAAGTTTTTTTTGTCCTTTTTGTCTTTTTTGTGGCGGAGAGGTTGTGAGCGGTGCCAGCGGCACGGGCAGCGGTTGCGGCAAGGGTAATGGCCGCGCCACTGGCAATAGAGGCAACGAGGGCAGTGCTATGGGCAGCGGGGTGATGATGGCGGCGGTACGGGTATGGCTGCGTGCAGCGGAGTGATGATGGCAGCGGCACGGGTATGGCGGCGTGCGACGGGAAGCGGTATTTGCCGCGCATAAAAAATGCCGGGGCGCGAGGGCGTTCCGGCATTGCCGCATCGGCGGCGGAAAGGCGGGGATTAAGCCCGGTCAAGGCTAGTCCCGGCTGTCTTTATATTCCGCGTAGCGTTTAACGAGCGTACGGATTTTGGCGGCGTCTTCCGGAACCATCGCGTAAAGCGGGATGGAAAACGGCGTGAACACGTTATGCCGGCACAGGTGCTGCATAAACGTCAGGCGGTATTCGGCGCCGGGAACGAGATGCAGGGCGATTATCGGGCGGCGGGTCAGCCAGCCGGTATATTTTTCTTCGGCCAGCGCGACGTCGCTCCATTTCAGGAAAGCGTTGTGGTCGATTTTTATCCCTTCGTTGGTTACGACGGCCAGCTTCTGCGGGAATATCAGCACGAAGACGACCGAGGCGAGAGCCGCGAGCGACAGCGCCATGACTACAGTCATAAAGACGACCAGCGCCCAGCTTGTGAACAGTCCGGCACAAAGCATACAGCGGGTCAGAACCCAAACCAGGCAGGCAATGGCGGCGTAAACCACCGTAAGCAGGATTATCTGGCGACGTTCGTAATAGAAGACTTCTTCTTCCGCGGAGTGGAGAATCTGTTTCAGTTTCTGTTTGATTTCGCGGGCGGCCTTTTTGGCGGCGGCAGTGGTGGCCTGCCTGATGCCGGCTGCGGCGGCTTTGGCGCCGACGGGCAGCTTTTTGACACGGGCAGACATTGTATCGGCGGGAGCTGTGGCGGCATCCGCAGCGGGGGCTGCATTTGCAGTTTTCGGGAATGCGCCGTTAAGCGCGGCGGCTTCCGCTTCCGCCCGGCGGGCAGCCTTTTTGGCCTTGGTCATCGCTTTTAGCGCCTTACGCGCTTTTGCCGTTGCTTTGAGGGCTTTTCTGGCAGCTTTCTGCGCTTCGGTCTCGGCGGCTTTTTCCACGGTTTTCAGCGTTGCCTCCAACGTGCGTTCGACGATTTTTTTCGGCGCGGCTTTGGCTGCGGCGGGAAGCTTTTTGATTTTTTCGCGCACCGGGGCTCTGGACGCCGGGACGGGCGCGGCATTGCCGGCAGCCGGGGAAAGCGCGTCGGACGAGCCTTCGGGGGGCAGCTGGGCTGCTGCTAAAGTTTCGTTTTCGGCAGCGGTTTCCGCCGCCGAAATCGAGGTTGCGGCGTGTGAGTGGGCTGCCGCCGGAATTGGGGCAGGGCGCGCGGGGGCTTTTTTCGGCGCTTTTTTCAACGCTGCTTTGGGTGCCTTGGGGGCAGCGGGTTTCTTTTTAACGGGTTTTGCCATTTTTGTCATCCTTTCAAAAAACAGATTTGCCGTTATGATAGCACGGAGAGGGTTAATGCCGGGTTAACGCGCGGTTCAGACGGAGGGGCGGGGGGAATGGCGCAGGCGGGGAAAATGCGGTTGCGGAATTTATTTGGTCGTTTTTTTTCATATACTTTAGATATGTTATTTGTCAATTTTTTCTTTAAAATATAAACAGTTAAAAAAATTAACCGGGGAAGAAAACTGCTGAATTAAAACGACCGTTTAAAATTCTCAACCACCGTCTATCTTTTTTGGGATTAAAACTCTTGATTTTCCTCAAAGAAGCAGATGATGAAACCGCTGAAATTAAACGTCGTTTTACTATACGCAACAGGAACTTAAGGAAGGAAAATCGCATGAGCAGAAAGATTGGTTTGGCATTAATGGTCGCGGCCGGTTTGCCGGTATGTGCGGCGCGGGCGGCAGAGGTTAGCAGCGGTGCGGAGTTTGCCGCGGCGCTGGCGGGCGGAGAAAGCGAGATTGCGCTGACGCGGGATATTATGCTGGCCTCCGGCATCGGAACACAAACGGCGGAGAATATGGCGCTTGACGGCAACGGGCATTCGCTTACAGGCAATAATGATTTAGACAGCCTTTCTATCGCCAAAGGCAAAACGTTCAGCGCGGCAAATGTCGGCGGAAAATATACGGTCAGCGATATCGCACCGGCGGACGGCAGCACTTATGCCGAATTTACGGATACGGACGGCCAAAAGAAATATGCGGTTTCCGCAGGCGGATTTGAACGGCTGCTTGGGAGCGGTGTTGCCTCCACGGGCGTGTTGTCAAACAAGGGAATGCTTGAGGTTGCGGACAGCGCTTTTGTCGGCAACCAGGTCGGATACGGCGGCGCCGGCGTGCATAATGCGGGATTGATAACAAGGCTCAATGCCGACTTTCTTAAAAACGAAGGGTCTTGGGGTGCGGCGCTGTATAATGCCGGCGTCATCACCGCGTTTGAGGGGGATTTTATCGGCAACACGGCAGAATATTATGGAGGCGCCGTATTTAATATGGGCGAAATCGGGACGATGGGCGGCTTTTATGCCGGCAATACGGCGACCCCATACGGCGGCGCGTTGTTTAACGGGAAAGACGCAATCGGAAACATCGGCACGATAGAAAAAATTACCGGCATTTTCAGCGGCAACAACGCCAAATACGGCAGCGCGATTTTTAATGACGGCGAGGTCGGAGCGGTTGCGGGCGCCGGGTTCTATTATAACGGGCTTGAGAGCGGCTATATGGGCGGCGCCATTTATAACAGCGGAACGATGGATATCCGCTCAAGCGAGTTTGCCGGCAATGCGAGCAGCTACGGCGGGGCGGTCGCCAGCTATGGCACCGGAGAAATTGCGGACAGCGTTTTCAGGGCTAACCGGGCCGCGCAGGGCGGCGCCATATACAGCAACGGCGGCGGCAATATCGCAAACAGCGTTTTTGAGGGCAACGAAGCCAATTCCGGCGGCGCGATATATAACCGGACGGAGGGGCTGGTGGTAACCAACTCGTCGTTTACAGACAATACGGCGGTCGGTTACGGCGGAGCCTTGTATGTGCGCGCAGGAATGACTATCCGGGCGGACGGCGATACGGCGGCGTTTTCGGGCAATACGGCTAACGGCGAAAGCAACGCGGCGTATGTCATGGCCGGGCAGACGCTGACGCTGGAAACCCTTAACGGCGGCAATATCGTGTCTGACGACGGTTTTACGGGCAGCGAAGACGGCTGGACGCTGGTTTTGTCCGGTGATGACAGCGGGGAAATTACCTTAAACGGGGAGATTAAAAACGCAGAGATTGTCAGCGGAATTGCCAAAGGAAACGGTTTGACAGGTATTGCCGATGCAGCTGTTACCAATATTGCCGGCGGAAACCTTATCGGCAACGGAACGAACTCGCTTGCCATGAATGGCGGTTTGGTGAATATTCAGTCGCTGGGGTTTGAGCGGCTGCAGTTGAAAAATCTGGCTCTGAACGGAGGCAAGCTGGATATTTACAATGTGAATGCGGATTTGGAAAACGTGAAAATGGGCGAGATGAGCGCCGAAGAGGTTTCGGGCGATTTGGCGCTGGTGGAGGTCAAGTCGCTGGACGTTTTGTCGGACGGCGAGGCAGAAACGACGCACGTTATGTTTGCCGATAACAATATTTTGGCGGGACAGGTGGCTTCGCAAATTGCCGAGAGCGCCGGTCCGGTTTACAATTATGACGTCGAATATTTGCCCGAGAACGGAGAATTTACGTTTACGCGGCGGGAACGGAAAGACAAATTCAATCCGGAAGTTTTGGAATCCGGCATGGCGGTTGTTGCGTCTATCGGCGTGCTGAACGATGAAATTTACAGCCGGGTGCTTGCAGACGCAGACCGGACGGCGTTTCGCAAGGGCGCGGCAGAGGCCGGAGGCGGCGCGTGGGTCAAGCCGTTTGCCTCGTCTGATGATTTGGAGTTTAAGAATTATCACGGCGCGGACGCGCGGTTTAACGGCGTGATAGCCGGTGCGGACAGCCGCGTCAAAACATACGGCAACGGCGTGGCGGCGGTTTATTCGGCATACGGGGCATATGCAGACGGCGAGGCCGAGTTTGCTGCCGGAAAGATTGAACAGAATGCCTGGTATCTGGGAGCCGGGGCGAATTTCTATAAAGGCAGCGCCTTTTGGGGAATTACCGCGAATGCCGGATATGCCCGCAAAAAAGCCAATGATTTTGACAAGAACGGCAAGTTTGACGCCTGGCTCGGCGGTATCGGCGCCAAATTCGGATATAATTGCGTCTTGGGCAATGGGTGGACGGTGCAGCCGAACTTCTATGCCACATACACTTATGCCGATGCCGAAGATTATACGACCGGCAAAAATGCGAAAGTCGCGTTTGACGGACTGTCAATGTACGAGCTGGCGCCGGGGCTGAAGATTGAAAAGGCGTTTAATGACGAGCTGCAGGTTTATGCCAAAGGGCGGTATGTCTATACCGGAACCGGACTCCAGCACGTTACCGCGAACGGCGTTCACCTTCCGGATATGGAAATTGAGCCTTATGCCGAATACGGCCTGGGTTTTGAGAGCAGCAACGGCGACGCTTCGCTCTTTGCCGAGGTGATGCGCCGGGACGGCGGGCGTACAGGCTGGAACGGGCTTGCCGGGCTGAAAATCAATTTCTGACGTTGTGCAGGATTGTGTTTAACGCCGTGTTTCGGGAGGGGGCGGGCACGGCGTTTTTGCGGTCGGGAAACTGCCGGCCGGGTTGGCGGGCACTTTTGATGTGGCGCTGGCGGGCGATGTGGCGCTGGCGGGCGATATGGCGCTGGCAGCGGTGTGGCTCGTTGGCGGCGGTGTGGCTCGTTGGCGGGCGGTGTGGCTCGTTGGGGTCGGGGCGGCCCGTTGCGGGCGGCAGCGGAAATGTGGGAAAAATGCGGTGAAAAGCTTGACAAGCGGCGGGCGGGGGCGTATATTCCGGGCATTAACGCGATGGCCGGCGGCGCGGGCGGCTGCGGCGGTGCATACGGAGCGAGGGCAACGGGGCACGGGCGGCGGCGCTGCAGTGGGCGAAACGTTCACGGGCGCTGGAGCCGGAGCGATGACATACTTGATTTTTAGGAGGCTACATTATGGCAGTATCTGATGCCGTGGCGGCGCTGCTCACCGAGTACAAGCGTTTTGCCGGAACCGAAATGAATGACCTGTTTGCCGCGGACGGCGAGCGGGCGCAAAAATATACCCTGACGCTCGGGGATCTGACCTACGACTATTCCAAAAACCGTTTTGACGCCGGCGTGCTTGAGGCGCTGTTTAATCTGGCGCGCGAGCATAATTTAAAAGACCGGATTGAGGATATGTTTACGGGCAAGAAAATCAACGTTACCGAAAACCGGGCGGTGCTGCATACGGCGCTGCGCAATTTTTCGGGCAGGCCGGTAACGGTCGACGGCGTTGACGTTATGCCGGAAATCCTGCGCGTGCAGGCGAAGATGAAAGAATTTTCGGACGCGGTGCGCAGCGGGGCGTTTAAGGGCGCAACGGGCAAAAAGCTCACCAACATCGTCAACATCGGCATCGGCGGGTCGGATCTGGGGCCGTATATGGTAACGGCGGCGCTCAAGAAATACTGGGCGAAAGACATCAACTGCTATTTTATCTCCAACATTGACGGCACGGCGTGTGCGGAAGTTTTGGGGCAGATTAACCCGGAGGAAACGCTGTTTATCGTCGCGTCCAAGACCTTTACGACGATTGAAACGCTGACCAACGCGCGCACCTGTCGCGACTGGCTGGTCAAAGCGCTGGGCGAGGCGGCGGTTGCCAACCACTTTGTCGCGCTTTCGACGAACGCCAAGGCGGTGGCGGAATTCGGCATTGACGTCAACAATATGTTTGAGTTCTGGGATTTCGTCGGCGGGCGTTACTCCCTGTGGTCGGCTATCGGGCTTTCCATTGCGATTGCGGTCGGGTACGAGAATTTTCATGAGCTTTTGCGCGGCGCCGAGGCGATGGACAACCATTTCCGTACCGCGCCGCTGGAGCAGAACATTCCGGTGATTATGGCGCTGCTGGGGATTTGGTACAATGACTATTACAATATCCACCGGTATGCGGTGATTCCGTATGACCAGTATTTGAAGTTCCTGCCGGCGTATCTGCAACAGCTCGACATGGAGAGCAACGGCAAGTCGGTGCGGCTCGACAACCGCAAAATTACCGACTATGCGACGGGGCCGGCGTTGTTCGGCGGGGCGGGAACCGACGTGCAGCATTCGTTCTTCCAGCTTCTGCATCAGGGAACCGAGCCGGTGCCGGTAGACTTTATCATTCCGGCGGTGTCGCACAACGAAATCGGCAAGCATCACGAAATTCTGCTCGCCAACGTTTTGGCGCAGGCGGAGGCACTGATGAAAGGCAAGACGCCCGACGAGGCGGCGGCGGAACTGCGCGCTGCGGGCAAGGACGAAGCGGCGATTGAGAAACTCAAGCTCAACAAGAGCTTTGACGGCAACCGCCCGTCCAATATGTTCCTGCTGAAGAAGATTACGCCGTATGCGCTCGGCATGCTGATTGCGATGTATGAGCATAAGGTTTATACGCAGGGCTTGATTTGGGAGATTGATTCGTTTGACCAGTGGGGCGTCGAACTTGGCAAGCAGCTGGCGCTGAAGATTTTGCCGGAGCTTGAGGGCAGCGCGGCGCAAAACGACGGTGCGGGAGCGGCTCGGAACGGGACTGCGGCAGCCGGCCAATGCGGGGCAGCGTCTCAGTGCGCGGCGGCGAGACATGACGGGTCAACGAGCGCCCTGATTGAAAAGGTACGGGCCTTGCGGGCAGAAGCCGGAGCCGGTGCCGAAAAAGCGGCATAGAAACAGCGTACCGGATGACGGGAGCAGGCTATAAAAAAAACAGGAGCGTCTTGCGGGCGCTTCTGTTTTTTTGTGTTTTACAGCCGGGGCGTAATTTCTTGCCAAATGTCATGGTCTGCATTATTCAGAATTTTTAATTTGCTGATGCGGCGTGCAGCGTATTTTTTGTCTGTTTGTCAATACTTTTTACGGGGTCTGGGGAGCAGGCGGAGGGGCGCGGGAGGTGATGAGGCGCGGCGGGTTGTGGACATCTCAAAAACATATTGCGGCGTTGGGGTGGGGCACGCTATACTGCCCTTAAGTTAAGCAGGCAGCCGATGGAAGCGCCGGGCACGGGCTGGGTACGGCCGGGGTACGGGCTGAGTACGGCCGGGTATAGGTGCGGTACGACCGGAGCTGCCGAAGTTGTTGAAGAAAGGAACGCGTACTATGTCTATCCGGGTTTTGCCATCCAATTTAGTCAACCAGATTGCGGCGGGCGAGGTTATCGAACGCCCGGCGTCGGCGGTCAAGGAGCTGGTGGAGAACGCGCTGGACGCGGGGGCGACGCGGATTGAGGTAACGCTCAAGGCCGGGGGCAAGACGCTGATTGCGGTTGAGGACAACGGCAAAGGCATGGATGCGGAAGACCTGGCGCTGGCGGTGGAACGGCACGCAACGTCCAAGCTGCCGTCGGACGATTTGTTCAATGTACAGTTTCTGGGGTTTCGCGGCGAGGCGCTGCCGTCGATTGCCTCGGTGGCGAAGATGAAAATCACGACGCGGCAGGAAAGCGCGGAAAACGGCTGGGAGCTGGAAATCAAAGGCGGGGCGAAGGGCGAGGTGCGGCCGTGTTCGCGCGCCAGGGGGACGCGGATTGAGGTGCGGGATTTGTTTTTTGCGACGCCGGCGCGGCTGAAGTTCCTGAAAGCGGACAGCGCCGAGGCGGGGGCGTGCGCGGACATTATCAGCCGCATTGCGTTGGCGAACCCCGAAGTGGCGTTTTACCTTTACGTTGACGAAAAGAAGAAGATTGCGCTGCCGGCGGCGAACGGGGATTTTTTTGACGCAAGGCTCCGGCGGGCGGCGGAAGTCATGGGGCGCGAGTTTTCGGAGAATGCGCTGGAGGTCAAAGGCGAGCGCGACGGGATGAAACTGTCGGGGCTCGTCAGCCTGCCGACGTATAACAAAGCCAACACGCTGTCGCAATATCTGTTTGTCAACAACCGCCCGGTCAGGGACAAGCTGCTTTTGGGCGCGCTGAAGGGGGCGTATGCGGGCGTGCTGGAGAATTCGCGCTATCCGGCGTGTGCGCTGTTTCTGGAAGTGGAGCCGATGTATGTGGACGTCAATGTGCATCCGGCGAAAGCGGAGGTGCGCTTTTTTGACCAGCAGGGCGTGCGGTCGCTGCTGGTGGGGGCGGTGCGGAGCGCGCTGCTGGCGGGGGACAAGAGGAGCGCGGATAAGGTTGATTTGGCGGCGCTGACCGATGATTTTGTACCGGGGCAGGAAGGGCTGGCGGCAGGGGCGGCGGCGGTTCCGGGCGGCGGGCTGAACGGTGCCTGCGGAGGAACGGAGAGTTTTGCGGCAGATGTTGCGGCGGGCGGCGTGTTGCGGGAGCCGGAACATACGGATGCGGGCAGCGGCCGCGATTATGGCAGGGACGCAGGCTTTGGCACGGACGCAGGCTTTGGTACAGGCCGCGGCGGTGTGAACGGCGGGTATTATGGCGCAGGTATGGGCACCGGGATTGACGCAGGGACGGCGTACGGGGCTGACCGGCGGTTTACGGCTTTTCAGGGGCGGCCGGGGAGCGCGGGTGGCGGACGCGGCAGCGGGGTTTTGCCGGAGTTGGAGCGCAAGTTTTCGGTGCGGGTGGAAGAGCCGGCAGCAGGCGCGGAAGATGAGGCGGGACCGCTGGGCGTGGCCAAGGCGCAGTTTCATGATACCTATATTTTGGCGCAGGCGGAAGATGCGCTGATTCTGGTTGACCAGCATGCGGCACACGAGCGGATTGTGCTGGAGCGGCTCAAGGCGGCGATGGCGGCAGGGGAGAGGCTGCCGTCGCAATTGCTGCTGCTGCCGGAGGTGGTGGATTTGTCGCTGACGCAGAAAGCGGCGCTCGCGGGCGAATTTGAGAGTTTGGCGAAACTCGGGCTGGTGCTTGAGGATTTCGGCGCCGGGGTAATGGTGCGGGAAGTACCGGCACTGCTGAAGGACGCGGCAATCAAAAAAATGGTTGCGGATTTGGCCGACGAGATGGCGGAATGGGGCGCAACGACGGTGGTGGAAGACAAAATCAACCATATCGCGGCGACGATGGCGTGCCACGGGTCGGTGCGTGCGGGGCGACGGCTGAATATCGCCGAGATGAACCACCTGCTGCGCGAGATGGAGCGGACGCCGCATTCGGCGCAGTGCAACCACGGGCGGCCGACGTATGTGCGGCTGGAGGTTGCGGATCTGGAGCGGCTGTTCCACCGGTAGATGAAAGGCGGCGCTGCCGGTACGGTTATCGGCGGGTGTGTCGGGGCTGGCGGTGCGGCGAGGGCGCATTTTTTGTTTATAACCTGATATTTTGCGTGCATTTTGGCGGGACGGCCGGTAAAATCGCCTTAAATAAGTTTATTTTGAAAGCTTTGACGATGCTTACAGGCGAAGAGAACAGGGGCACACGGAAGGTGCGGAAAATGATAACAAGTACAGAGCAGGCGGCCGGTATGGTACGAAAAATGATGGCAAGCGCGGTGCAGGTGGCCGGTACGGTACGAAACACGATAACAAGTACGGCGCAGGCGGCCGGTATGGTACGAAACACGATAACAAGTATGGTGCAGGCGGCCGGCGCAGCGCGGAAAACGGGGATGATTGCGCTGTTTGCGGCTGTGTTGTCGGCGGCGGGGTGTACCTATCCGTACGAGCGGACTTATCCGGTGCTGACGGAAGAAGAAGAACTTTCGGCGCTGCCGTGCCAGCGCGCGGACAGCGGCGGTTTTCTCGGTACGCGGCTGTGGTCGGACAAAGAAGCAACCGAAATTTGTACTCTGCGCGAACAGCCGGAAGTCGGGCTGAACGGGGTGAAAGTCTGTCCCAACAACCGCAAGTGTTCGGATGAAGCAATGCTGCCGTACCAGCCCTGCGCGCAGCCGATGCCGACCTATTACGGCGACATTTCCGCCACGCAGAGCGCAGAGGGAATTCTGCTGATTCATCCGGTAACGCGGACGCAGATTTTGTGTTATGACCTGCCGGGCGAAAGCGCCGTGCAGTGCGCGGAGAATTTCCGGGCGGCGGGGTATGTGCTGGTAACGGACATCCCGCAGGTTTCAGCGAATTATGATTTTCTGCGCAAAAATACCTACCCGACGCGGCGGTGGCGCGGCGGCGGTGAGGTGGTGCCGCGGTGGTAAGGCGGCGCCGCGGCGGTAAGGTTTAACGACGGCAGGTGTGTTATGGCGCTGGTGATAAAACGAAGTTGTGTTGCGGCGGTGAGACGGAGAACGGACGATGATGAGCCGGAGTAAAAGCGGGATGGCAGCGAGGAACGGGAGATGATTTGCAGCCTGAAGACAGCGGCGTTTGACGGGATTGAAGCGAAGCGCGTGGAGGTGCAGGTCAGCCTGGGCGCTGGGATGCCCGGGTTTGTCATCGTCGGGCTGCCGGACAAGGCCATCAACGAAAGCAAAGAGCGCGTGCGTGCGGTTCTGGCGGTGCTGGGGGTGGAGTTTCCGCGCGAGCATATTACGGTGAACCTCAAGCCGGTGGATTTATTGAAAGAAGGCGCACATTTCGATTTGCCGATAGCGATGGGGCTGATGGGCGCGATGGGGCTGGTTGATCCGGCGCGGCTCAAGGGCTATATCTTTATGGGGGCGCTGTCGCTGGACGGCAGCATTGAGCGTGTCAACGGGGTTTTGCCGGCGGCGGTGCGGGCAATTGCCGACAAATGCGGGCTGGTCTGCCCGGCGGCCAACGCGTCGGAAGCGGCGTGGAGCCGGTGTGCGCCGGTGCTGGCGGCAGGACATATTCTGGAACTGATGAATTATTTTAACGGCAAGGCGGACGGCGGCGTGTTGCAGCGGCGGCGCGGCGGGACAGAGGAGAGAAAAAACGGACGTGAGGGGGCGGCGGAGAATGACGGCCGCGCGAGAGTGTCGGAGAACGGCGCACGGGGGCCGGAGCAGGCGGAGAACGGTGCACGGCTGGAGCAGGCGGAGAACGGCGCACGGAACCGGACGGCGGCCGGCCGGGAGACTGGCACGGGCGCGGCGGTTTACAATATTGACTATGCCGACGTCAAGGGGCAGGAGAGCGCGAAACGGGCGATGCTTATCGCTGCGGCGGGCGGACACAACCTTCTGATGTCGGGGCCGCCGGGTTCAGGAAAGACAATGCTGGCGGAACGGCTGGTTACCATCCTGCCGCCGCTGACGCTGCGTCAGGCGCTGGAAAATGCGATGATTCAGTCGGTCGCGGGCGTGTTGGACGAAGAACTGGCGGCGCGGGGCGAACTGGATTTGAGGCGGCCGTTCCGTGCGCCGCACCACAGCGCTTCCATGGCGTCTCTTGTCGGCGGCGGGAGAAAGGGAATTCCGGGCGAGATTACGCTGGCGCACAACGGCGTGCTGTTTCTGGACGAACTGCCGGAGTTTTCGCGGTCCGCGCTTGATGCGCTGCGGCAGCCGCTGGAAAACAAGCGGGCTGTGATTTCGCGCGTGATGGCGCATACGGTGTATCCGGCGGATTTTCAGCTGGTGGCGGCGATGAACCCGTGCCGCTGCGGCTTTTTCGGCGTGGAAGGGAGGATGTGCGCGAAGGCGCCGCAATGCGCGGAGGATTATCTGGCGAAGCTGTCGGGGCCGTTTCTGGACCGGTTTGATTTGCAGATTGAAGTGCCGGCGGTCAGCCCGTATGACCTGACCTCGGGCAAGACCGGAACCGGGTCGGCGGAAATGCGGGCGCAGGTTCTGGCGGCAAGGGAGATTGCGGCGGCGCGGTTTGCGGCATTCGGGGCGTCGGGCCTGACCTGCAATGCCGAGCTTAAAGGCGATATGCTGGAAAAAGCGCTGGACATGGGGCCGGAACTGCGGCGGTTTGCGGCGGAATCGGCGGAAAAGTGCGGGTTGACGGCGCGAAGCCTGAACCGTATTTTGCGGTTAGCAAGAACGATTGCAGACTTGCAAAATGAAAAAAAGGTGTCTAAAATGCACCTGATTGAAGCCTTGTCTTATCGCAGGGGGCCGTTGACGCGGCGGCCTGCGGGGAAGAAGTAAAGAAGGGCGAAAGCGTACGAACCGAGGCGGCGGGTTGCCGTACGGGGAGGCAAGAACCAAACCGAGGCGGCGGGTATGCCGCGCGGGGAGGCAATAAAACCTTAACAGGAGATAAAATAAAATGTCAGCAACAAATGTTTTAAACAAGTTATTCTGCGGGGTGCTGGCGCTGGGGCTCGCGTTCGGAGCCACGGCTGCGGCGGCCGCGGGGCCGGATTCTTATTGTCCGGACTGTCCGCCGGAAGTGGACGGCAGTATTTTTCCGGGCGGGTCGTGCCCGAACTGCGACCGGCCGAAATCCAACAAGGCAGTGCGAATCGTGGACGGGACGCAGGTTAAAAACTGCCCCAGTTGCCCGATGCCGGCGTTCAAAACCCGGAACTATCCTCTGGCGCAGCCGCGCTACAAGAGCAACGCCGTCAACCGCAACTGCTGCGATTTGGCGCCGTTTGCGCTGACGCACGTCGATTTTCGGCTGCAAAACCAGGAAGGGTTCAGCCCGTATGCCAACCATGTCGGCAACTACCGTTTCCGGATTTTCGGATGCCGCCGTTTTACGAAAAAGGCGATGCTGAACCACGGGCGGGTAATTCAGAAAGACATGGCGTTTAATGACGTCTTTAAAAAATCTGCTGACAAATGTTATAAAATTATGGATATTCCGGACGTCTGCCTTGCCGACCCGTCGGTCAAGCTGCCGGAATATGCGCTGACGGCGGAAATCACCAACTTCTTTATGAACGTCTGCGACCAGTATGACTGGGACAAGGCGCGCAAGGACAACCGCCGCAACGGCACGGCCGAGATGACGGTTACATGGCGGCTGATGAATTTGAGCCAGACGAAAGTTTTATGGAAAGGCGTTACTTCCGGTTATGCCGAAGTTGAAAACGGCGTTTACGAAGCCGAGGTCAAACTGGCGGAACTGGCGTTTGCCGACGCGGCGGCGCGGCTGTCTTCGCTGCCGGGGTTTGAATACCAGCTGGCACAGCGCGTCAGCCCCGAAGAGCAGGCGGCGGAACGTGCGGCTATGGTCGCTTTTGACGCCAAGTTCAATCCGGGAAAATGCGGCTTTGCCAAGGAAGTCGCCTATACGAGAAGCTGCGCCTATGCGCCGCAGCCGCAATGCCCGGCGATAGCACGTCCGGCGTGCCCGTGCGCTGCGATTCAGACCTGCACCTGCAACCAGCCGGTATGCAGCTGTCCGCAGCCGGCGTGTCCGTGCGCGGTGACGATGGGTAAACCGAAAGTGGAGGAATTTGTCGATGTTAAGACAAAAACCAAGACCGTAGAGGAAAAAATCATCACCACGACGCGGGTAGAAACGCCGCAGCCGGTGTGCCGCCAGGTTTGTCGCCCGGTATGCCCGCAGAAAAAGGTAACGACAACGGTTACGACGGTTGAAACAGTTGAAAGCTGTCCAATGAAGTGCTCACAGCAGTGCGAGCAGCCGAAGTGCCGCAAAGTCTGTACCGAAACCTGCGTTGTCGGCAAACCGGACGTCAGGGGAGGGCGCGAGTGCAAGACCGAATGTGTCGAGGACTGCGGGGAGCCGAAACCGGCTCCGGCGCCCGAACCCGTGATTGAACCGAAAGTCGAGGAAATAGACTATATCCCGGCGGTTGAGGAAAAAGGCGGCGTGGAAGTCGAAAACAAGGCGATTGCGCCGCAGATTGAAGAAACCGGAGGCGTTAAGGACAGTTTCCGCAAATACGAAAACTGCATTGACGAAGACGGCAACGTCATTTCCGACGGCAGCTGCACGATTGTTGATGACAACTGGGTCGACCTTGACGGCTATGCTGTTGATGCCAAGCTCTGCATTGTCGACAGGCCGCCGTACACAGAACTGAGCCCGGAGAATATGCTCAAAATCCGCGGGTCGGTGGTTGAGATTACCAATGCCAAAGGCAAGAAAGGCATGGGGCTGGTTATTTCCGACTCGTTCGTGCTGACGTCGGCGGGGCTGGTCAACAAGCTGCAGAATACCTATGACGTCAAGACCATCAACGGCGATGTGCTCAAGGCCAAGGCGGTACGCGTTAACCCGAGCAAGAACACGGCGCTGATGCACCTTGAAAAGCCGGTTACCTATACGCCGATTGCCCTTAACCTTGATTTGCCGCCGATTGACCAGGAAGGCTACATCTCGCTGGGGCTGCTGGACAAGGACGGTGAAGCGGCGAAGAACTATATGGACGACAGCGGCAAAATTTACGGCTACCGCTATTCCGATACGCTCGGCACCGAAATTATCGTTGATACGCTGGTGCAGAAAGTGGCGGTCGGCAGCGTCCTGATTGACAAGCTTGGCACCGTCAACGGCATTTCCAATTCGGCAAAACAGACCGAAGAGGGCATGGATCTGTTCATTCCGACCGAAACAGCGCTGAGAAGCGTCGGGCTGTCTATCTGCGAAAAGCTCTACGACAAGAAGAGTCCGTGGGAGAAGACCGTTTACAAGCCGGTTACCGAGAAGGTAAAACAGGAAACCAAGGCGCCGGAAGCGATGCCGGAAGCCAAGCGCAAATAAGCGTAAGCGGCCGGGAGAACTCGGAAGCCTGCCGCGAGCAGGTTTCCGGGTGTCGGATTTCGCCTGATGCTGCGGCGGGGTTGAAGCTGAGGCATGCTGTGCAGAACCGATGCGGAAAATGCCGGGAGAACCGGCGGGTTGCTGACAGGGGTGCGGAAAACTGCGCCCCTTTTTTTGTTATGCGTATGGGGGAGAGATGGGGCGGGACGGCGCATGGAAAAGAGCTTTTCTGTCGGGGGAGAGACGGAGCGGGACGCCGTGTTGCATATAGAGAGAAGAGTGTGGCGGAGTGGAGGCAGAAGCGTAGAGACGGAGCGGGACGGCGTGCCGCATGGAACGGGGCTGGCGTGAGAAACAACGGCGCATGGACGGCGTGCTGCGGGCTGTAAGCTGTAGGTTGTAAGCTGTAGGTTGTAAGCTGTAGGTTGTAGGCGTAAGCTGCAGGCAAAAAGGAAGGCCTGAATATTCGGGAGGGAGGTATGTGAACTTCAGGCCTGTTGTTTTTTTTGTAATCTGCCGGGCGGCGGGGCTGTTACAGATATTTCAGCCCTATGGTGCAACCGACCGGGCTGCAGGTGCAGGCGGCGTATGCCTGTTCCAGCGTCAGCGGGATTGCCATGTCGTGGGTGCCGATAGTATATATGCCGTTGGCTTCATTGCGGTCGGCGGACGAATGGACGTCTTTCATCTGCGGTTCGGCAATGTCTTCTTCCAGCGTGCCGATGTAGAGGCTTGTAAAGCCCGATGACGGGTCTTTGCCCCAATCCATCGTTACCATTTCGATGCAGACGTTTTTGGAGATGTTGTTGACATAGAGTTCAAAGGCCATTTGTTTGTTATTGGAGGCCTCGCTGGGGAAGATGGTTACTTTTCCGTTCCAGGCGTGCAGGATGTCATTGCTGGCGCGGGAGTGGTCGTACATATCAGCGGGCACGGCGCCGATATTTATAAGCAAATTGTTGTTTATGTCGCTGAAGTCATGCTGGCCGATAAATGAATTGCGGATATTGGTAATCAGCATGGTCAGCTGCTCAATCAAATGGTTGGTTTTGTATTTGCCCATTGCCTTGGAATAGCCGGCTATGCCGCCGACGGAAAGGACGCCGACGATTGCCAGTACACCCAGCATCTCTATCATTGAACGGCCTTTTTCGCAGCTGTTTGTCATAGTACCTCCCTGTCAGCCTGAATTTTAACGCGCCGATTATATAAATGCGACCCTTAAAAATGGCTTAACTTTCGGCTTATTATAGCATAAATTTTGCGGGTTGTAAAGCCTGCCGTTAGTGCTATGACTATAGATATAGCAATATAGAGCCAGGCCGAGGTTTCTCCGCTTTCCGGGAAAGGGTAGTACCATATGTCGCTTTTGATGCGTGCGAGGGCGGCGGCGTCGGCACGGGGAGCGAGAGGCGCTGCTGCGGCGGAAGGGAATTGTGCAGCGGGGGCGGAAATGAACGGCAGAAACAGGGCTTTGGCAAGCATAAAGCCAGCAAAGTGGTGCATCATGATGTCAAAGGTATGGTTCGCAATATATTGCAACGGGCGGCTTCGGACGAGCAACGGCGACAGAACCCGGGCAACGCGCAGCCAGAACAGAACGGCGAGGAGGCTTATGGCATATATGGCGGGCGCCGGGGCGTTGACGGTATCCAGCCACGAAGGGATATGGTTATAGCCGGGGAATTTTTGGGTCAGGCAGGTCAGGGCGGCGAGAACGATAAACAGGTAAAGCGGCGTGGCGACAGTATCGTATTTGGCGAGGACGTGCCGGTAAAGAAAGCCGAATGCAAAAGCGGGCATGAAGTAGAGCGTGCGCAGAGCGGTCAGCGCCAGGGTGCGGGCGCCGTGGTTTTCGGGGGCGTACGCCAGGGCAAAGCAGCCGAGCGCCAGCGACAGGACGAAAAATATAACGGCGGGCAGGAAAAAACTGCCGGGCTGCGGCCGGGCAGACGGGGTTAAGGCGGTGCGGCGGGCGGTAGACAGAGCGAACGGGCGCAGCAGCAAAAAGCCGACGGCCTGTACCAGAAACAGCGGCACCAGAAACCATGACGCCATGTTGTAAATGAACTGGTGCCCGTCGACAAGCGGGGCATAGAGCAGGTTATACAGGTTAAATTCCCCGCCGAGCGCAAAGCCCTGATGCCGGTTCAGATACCAGCACAGGGCGCCGTAAGCCGCGTTCCAAAGATAAAGCGGCACGAGCAGGCGCAGGGTTTTGCGGGCGAAAAATTCCTTATAGCCGCGCGTGAGGTTGAGGAAATAGCCCGAGACGAACATAAACAGCGCGATATGGTAGTTCTGGTAACGAAGCAGCCCGTTGAAGTCGATGTAATCGGACGAACCGACATGCCCGTCGACAATCATGATGATGGCGAGGACGTAGAGCATTTTGAACGTCGGGTCGGCGGCGGACGGCACCGCGGGGGGAACGGGGGCAGATTGCGGGGAGGCTGGGCGCAGGCGGCTGCGGGCGGCAACAGGGGAAGATTGCGGGGAGGCTGGGCGTTTTGTCATCGGTTAACCTTTTGTAAATAATTTTACCTTATAATCAATACCTAAATGAATGTTAGCAGGGCAAAATTTAAGGTCTGGTTAACGAGCCGGGTAAATGCCGCAGGTCGGAGGTTAAAGGCCGGCTGACGGACCGGGGTAAATGCCGCGGGGCGGAGGCTAAAGGCCGGCTGACGGGGCGGGGTAAATGCCGCAGGTCGGAGGTTAAAGGCCGGCTGACGGACCGGGGTAAATGCCGCAGGTCGGAGGTTAAAGGCCGGCTGACGGGTCGGGGTAAATGCCGCGGGGCGGGGTTTGCAGGGTTTAAGGATTGCCTGACGGCTGACATTCGCAGACGGTTTTATTTGGTGTGTATAAAAAATAAAAAGGGCTTTTCAGTTTCGCCCTCATCTTTTAAGGTCGCATACAGTATTTAATTACGGGGGACATGATGGCTTCTTACAATATTATGAGTTCGGGCAGACGCGGATGGAGTACGCAGAGCTGGCTTTTGTTTATTTACAGCGCGGTGGTAACCTTTGCGCTGGTGCTGGTGGTCAGCCGGAATTTTGAAACGCCGGAGCAGATTGTCGCCGAGGAGCGGCTGGCGGCGGAAGGAAAACGCGAAAACGCCGAGCAGCAGGCTGTCGCAAAAATGGCAGTGCCGGAGGTTTATGAAGGAGAAAGCGATGGTTTGGCGGTGCCGGGAGCGTCCGGGACGGCGGCCGGCGCCGATATGGCAGGCATTGATGCCGGCGAGGGCGAGTCTTTTGACAATCCGGCGGTGGAATGGACGGTCGAGGGCGAAGAAACCCAGCCCGAAGTCAAGCAGGACGTTTTGACCGTGGAAAAGGGCGACCACTTCATCGGGCTTCTGCAAAAGCTCGGCATGGAGTATCAGGAAGCGAATCAGGCGGCGGAGAGCCTTAAGGAAGCCGGGTATGACGTGCGCAACCTGCGCGCGGGGCAGAAAATCGACATCGTCAAGACGGTGGACGTGCCGTTCGGCGAGCTGTTGAGCGTGGACAAGATTGTGATTGAGCCGACGGCGGGAACCAAATATGTGGTTACGCGCAACGAAGACGAAAAGTACGTTGCGGAGATGGAACAGCTGGAATTAAAGACCGAGAACCTGACGGCGCAGGGCAGCATTACCTCGTCTTTGGCGGCGGCGATGCAGAATGCGGGCGTGCCGTCCAGCATTATCGGCAACTTTATCAATATTTTCGCCTATACGGTCGATTTCCGTTCGGACATCAAGAGCGGCGATACGTTCAAGGTTCTGTTTGACCGCAAGGTGGCGCCGGACGGCAAGGTCGTCAAAAACGGCGACATTCTGTATGCGGAGCTGAATCTGGGGAGGGACAAGATTGCGCTGTACCGCTACGAAGATCTGAATGGCGGCGTGGACTACTACAATTCCAAGGGGATTGTGCTGAAAAGGGCTCTTGACCGCAAGCCGATGGAATTCCGGTCGGCGCGGATTTCGTCGCGGTTCGGCTGGCGGCGGCACCCGATTTTGAAGCGGCGCATCCTGCACAGCGGCGTGGACTATGCGGCGCCGAAAGGCACGAGGATTTATGCGAGCGCGGACGGCGTGGTCAAACGCGCGCAATGGGCCGGCGGTTACGGACGCTATGTGGTTATCCGCCACAATTCGGAGTTTTCGACCGGATACGCGCATATGAACGGTTTTGCCAAAGGCATCCGTCCGGGCGTCAGAGTCAAGCAGGGGCAGGTTATCGGCTATGTCGGCTCGACCGGACGTTCGACCGGGCCGCACCTGCACTTTGAGGTAATTAAAAACGGCAAAAAGGTAGACCCGCTGAAAGTCAAGGCAGCGACCGGGACCAATCTGGCAGGCAAGGATTTGCAGCGTTTTAAGGCCGAGGTGGCGAAGATTGCGGCGCTGGCCGAGGGACAGACGGCTTACGCGGCGGCAGATACCGCGGCGGCCGAGAGCCTGGGCGCGGGAACCGGCGGCGCGGGCAATCCGGGAGCTGCGGCGAGCGCGCAGAATTAAACGATTGTGTGCCGAGAGCCGTAATGCTGCGGGAAGAAGGGCGGAGGACGGCGTCAGAGGTCAGTGCATAGAATTAAACGATTGTGTGCCGAAAGCCGTAACGTAGCTGGAAGAAAGGCGGAGGACGGCGTCAGAGGTCAGCGCATAGAATTAAACGATTGTGTGCCGAAAGCCGTAACGTAGCTGGAAGAAAGGCGGAGGACGGCGTCAGAGGTCAGCGCGCAGAGTTAACCGGTTATCGGACATTGCGGACGGTTTGATGAAATGACGGCCGCATCAGATGATTTTTCTTGACTATGTTTGCGGAGGCGGCTATCATTTCTCCGCAACATTTTTTTAGGAGAAAACTCTATGGAACTTAAAGGATCTAAGACCGAAGCGAACCTGCAGGCCGCTTTTGCCGGCGAATCGATGGCGCGCAACAAATATACCTACTATGCGTCCAAAGCCAAGAAAGAAGGCTATAACATCATTGCCGACAAGTTTGAACAGACCGCGAACAACGAAAAGGAACACGCCAAAATCTGGTTCAAACTGCTGCACAACGAGGAAATTCCCTCGACAATCGAAAACCTGAAAGACGCGGCGGCCGGCGAACGCTACGAGTGGACCGACATGTACGACACGATGGCCAAGGAAGCCGACGAAGAGGGCTTTAAGAAAATCGCGACCCTGTTCCGCATGGTCGGCAAAATCGAAAAAGGGCATGAAGAACGCTACAATGCGTTGTTGGAAGCTCTGGAAGCGGGAAAAGTCTTTGAACGCCCGACCAAGGTTATCTGGGAATGCGCAAACTGCGGACACCGGATTGAAAGCCTTAAGGCGCCGGAAGTCTGCCCGGTATGCAACCATCCGAAAGCTTATTTCTTCGAATTGCAGGAGAAGTTCTAGGCCGGAGCGAGACGGGGAACCGGCGTGAGTGCCGGAGAAGCCGCTGTGAGTACCGGAGCTTTAGGGAGCGGTCGGAATGCCGGTTGAAAAGCCAAGGTGCCGGTTCGGACGCTCTGGTGCTGCGATGAAGGCCGATAAGAAGAAGGGGTGCGGGAAACTGCGCCCCTTTTTCAGGTGCGGAGCTTGAATATCAGCACGTTAGACAGCGGGTCTATGCCGCGCAATCTGATTTCGGCGGTTTCGTCGGCGACGGCGACCCCGTCTCCGGCAATAAGCGGGTGTCCGTCGAGGCTGACGGCACCGGTTGCGACGTGTATCCAGACTTTGTGTGCGGGGGTAATATCAAAGCTGACGGTTTTGTCCTGCTCGAGCAGGGTCTGGTAAATTTCGGCATTCTGGTGCAGGGTTATCGGGCTGTCCGTACTTTTGGGCGAGGCAATGCGGACGAGCCGGCTTTTCAGCTCCTGCGGCGAGGGGGCGGCCTGCATATACTCGGGTTTGACGTCGTCGATGTTCGGCTCTATCCAGATTTGCAGAAAATGGACGGGTTTGCTGAGCGACGGATTCATCTCGCTGTGGGTAATGCCGGAGCCGGCGCTCATCTTCTGGATTTCGCCGGCTTTGATGACGCCGCGGCTGCCCATGCTGTCGCGGTGTTCCAGCTCGCCGTCGAGCACAACGGTAACGATTTCCATATTTTTGTGCGGATGGGTACCGAAGCCTTCGGCCGGGGCGACGACGTCGTCGTTAATGACGCGCAGGTCGCTGAAACCGAGGTAACGCGGGTCGTAATAGGATCCGAACGAAAAGGTGTGGCGGCTGTTGAGCCACGGGGTTTGGGTGTGGCCGCGGTCGCCGGAAGCGCGAATCGCAAACATTTCTTTCTCCTTGATATAACAGTGGATATGATAACGGGTATGCGGGCAGATATGACCGCGGGGCAGTCGGTTGAGGGGTGCAGATGCGCCGGCCGACGGGGCGGATGCCGTCCGGGAGACTGGGCGGGTGTGTCGGTTGAGGCGGGCACTATCCGGAGGGATTGGGCTAGTGTGTCGGTTAAGGCGGGCACTATCCGGAGGGATTGGGCGGGTGGTGCTGCGGCTTATATATGGCGGGCGGAGATGTTTTCAAGGTAGCCGTGAGACGAGGGGAATAATCGCGGGCGGAGAGCGTGCGGCGGGGCGGCGATGGGGCGGAGAACGAAACGGCGTGCATAACTTGCGGCGGGGGATTGCGGGGGCGGAAATTATGCCGTATCATTGCGGGAGTTTATGCGTGGAAGAAAACAACGAAACAGCATTTCAGGGAGGTTTTATGCCGCACAGCTTTTCCTATATCGCCGATGAGCGGACGCGGGCGCTGGTTATCGGCTCCATGCCGGGAGAGGCGTCGCTGGCGGCGGGCGAGTATTATGCGCACCGGCACAACCTGTTCTGGCGTTTTGTCTTTGAGGCTTACGGCGAGCCTTTTGACCCGAAAGCGCCGCCGGCTTACGGCATCAAAACCGGGCTGCTGCTGGCGCACGGGGTCGGGCTGTGGGATGCGGCGGAGAGCTGCGCGCGAGAGGGAAGCCTTGATTCCGACATCAGAGATGCGATGCCGAACGATTTTGCGGCGCTGTTTGCGCTGTATCCGGAGATTGAGCGGCTGCTGTTTAACGGGCAGGCGGCGTTTAAGCTGTTCTGCCGTTTCAACAAGGGGCTGCTGGAGGGGCGGACGTGGGAAGTGCTGCCGTCTACGAGCCCGGCGAACGCGTCTATCCCGCTGGCGGTCAGGCGCGAGAAATGGCTCGCGGCGCTGCAAGGAGCGGCAATGGCTGCGCTGCCGGCAATGACGCAGGACGGGGCGCTGCGGAGAGAGTGAGACGGGGCGGCATGGGCAGTTTGGCAGGAAGATGCAAAAAAGCGGAAAAGTCGGATAAAATACTTGAAAAAATTATGCAACAGTGCCAAGTTGGACAGCAGGTACAGAGCCGCGTTACACAACGGGTACAGCGTTGGGCGGGGGGCTGACGGTATCAGGCACAGAACCGCGTTAAACAGCGGGTACAGCGTTGGGCGGGTGTCTAAACGGTATCAAGTACAGAGCCGCGTTACACAACGGGTACAGCGTTGGTCAGGTGCCGGATAAGATGCCGGGCCGGACGTCAGGTTCAGCAAGTTTTAAGTTTGATGAAAGGGAAGTTAAGATGCCAAAGATTGCAGTTGCCGGGGTTAAAGGAAGTACCGGCCGGGAGTTTCTCAACCTTTTGAACGAAAGCGGCATTCCGGCCGACGACGTATTTGCGCTGGAGGCGAAAGCGCCGCTCGGGACGCTGGTGTCATACGGCGAAGATGACGAATTGGACGTGTCTGCACTGGATACATTTGATTTTAAGAAAGCCGATATTGCGATATTTGCAACAACGAAGGAACAGGGCAAGCGTTTTATCAAGAAAGCGACAGGTGCCGGATGCCGTGTGATTGACCTTTCGGGGGCAACGTTCGGCGACAGTTCGGTTCCGCTGGTTATTCCCGAATTGAACGGCGAACTGTTGAAACGGGGGAACGGGCAGGCAACGGACGGGCTGCCGCAGGTTATCGGCGTGCCGTCGTCGGCGGTGTATCAGATTTTGCTGCCGCTGGCGGGAACCATCAAAGAACACAAGCTTAAGCGGCTGGTGGTAACGACGTTTAACTCCACTTCTTATCATGGGCATGAGGCGATGGACGAACTGTTTACGCAGTCGCGCAAAATCTTTTTGAATGAAACGCTGGTTGATGACGAGCAGATTTTCAAAAAGCAAATCGCGTTTAACGTTCTGCCGCAGGTCGGCGAGTTTATCGGCGAGGAAACATCGCTGGAGTGGGCGATTAACGCCGAGATTAAAAAGGTTCTTGACAGCGACATCAAAGTGCACGCGAACTGTGCGTTCGTGCCGACGTTTATCGGCGATGCGGCGTTTGTCAATGCGGAGTTTGACGACGAAGTTGACGCGACGGCGGTGCGCGAGGCGATGAAGGCGCAGAAAAACGTTGTCGTTTTTGACAAGACGGTAGATGCGGGCTATGTCAGCGTTGATGATGTCCAGGGTGAGGACAGCGTTTATGTGTCGCGCGTGCGGCAGGATGTTTCGGTCGAGAACGGCATCAGTTTCTGGACGGTGGCAGACAACCTGCGTGCCGGCGGGGCAAAACTGGCGTTTTCGGTGATGACTGCGGTGCTGGCGAAAGCTTAGACGGGGACTTTGGTGCCGGCGGCACAGGAAACGGTGCCAGCGGTACAGGAAATGGTGTCAGCGGTACAGGAAACGGTGTCGGCGGCACGGGAAACGGTGCCAACAGCACAGGCAACAAGGGCTGTGCTGCCGATGTTCCGGCGGGTTGGCGAAACGGCAGGGCACCGAGAGAAACGGCGGCAGTTTAGGGCTGTCGGCATAACGTAACGAAAAAAGGCAGAAGAAAAGGACGGAAAAGCAAATGGGCAAAATATTAAGACTTTGGGTTTCGGGCGTTATGCTGGCGGCTGCGGTTCTGACCGGGCTGGCGGTTATTTCAGGCGATGTTGCGGCGGCGGGGAAAAAAACGGCGCATGCCGTCGGGACGAACAGTGCCGATATAACGGCGGCGAAAACGAGCGGCAAGTCCGGCAGCGCTGAAGCGAGCGGCAAGTCCGGCGGTGCGGAAACGAGCGGCAAGTCCGGCGGTGCGGAAACGAGTGGCAAGTCCGGCGGTGCGGAAACGGAGGCCCTCGGCGTTGACGAAGGCGAGGTTTCCGGTTCCGAGAACGAGGCAGCGTTTGACTACAAGACCGTTTCGGGGCAGCTGGAGGAAATTGAAAAATCCATCCGGAAAAAGCAGTTTACGCGTCAGAGCCTGGACGATGCCGCGGCATTTCTGACCCAGCAGGAAATCGTAATTGAGTTTGCGGCCAAAGGGATTGAAAAGAACTCCAAATACGTGCAGGACGCGTTAAACGCATTGGGACCGGAGCCGGCGGAAGGGGAAAACGAAGACCCGGCGATTGCGGAAATGCGCAGCAAGTATACGGCGGTGATGAACAACTATAAAAACCGTTTGATTGAGGCGAATTTGCTCAAAACCGAAATGGCGCGGCTGAATTCGATTATTTCCGAGGCGCGGAGCCGGATTATCATCGGCAATCTGGTGGCGGAGCAGAATGTCTTGATTGCGCCGCACAACTTCTTTACGGCCATCGGCGACGCAGCGGTGTTTTTCTGGGAAATTGCAATCTCGCCGGTCGAGTGGTACCGGGGGCTTTCGGCGGAAGAACGCGAGAACGTTTACCACGGCGGATGGTACGTGCTGCTGATTTTGGGGCTGGCATTGTCGTTCGGGCTGTTCCTGCGGCGGTATATCATTAACAAATGGGGGTACGGGCATACCGAAGACTATCCCCGTTACGGACAGAAAATCGTGGTGGCGGTGATTACGGCGATTGCGTATGGGGTGATTCCGTCGCTGCTTATCGGCGGGTGCCTGTTGTGGCAATTGACCAACGAAACGCTGACGCAGAGCAAGTTCGGCGTGGTCTTGGCCAATGTGCTGTACTATTCGCTGTATGTTACGCTTATCCGGGCGCTGGCGCGGGTTACGCTGGCACCGTGGAACGGGCGCTGGCGGCTGTTTAATATTTCCGACGAGCGGGCTGAGCGCGTGTTTGCGGCGACGACGCTGTCGCTTATTTTGCTCGGGGCGGTCGGGTGCATCCGGCAGATTGCGGCTTATTTTGAAGCGAGCGAGGCGCTGACGCTGTTGTTGGAAGTGGCGGGCGACGCAATTAAGGCGTTTGTCATTATTTTGATGACGTCGCGGATTTTGGGGCGGATTAGAAACCGGGGAGCCAGCGACGAAGAAAATGAGGAGGAGAGCCGGGGGGACGGCGCGGGCGGCAATGGTGGCAGCACCACAGGCAGTAGTAGCACCACCACGGGCAGTAATAGCACCACCACGGGCAGTGGTAGCAGCGCTACAGGTACGGCGGGGGAGGGTACCGTCGGAACCGGGACAACAAAAGGAGCCGTAGGGAGCGCGGCGGGTGGCAGCGCCACGGGCAGTAGTAGCAGCGCCACGGGCAACAGTGGCAACGCCACAGGCAGTGGTAGCAGCATCACGGGTATGGCGGCGGCAGCTGTGAACGGTATGGCTGTTGCGAGCGAGAAAATCGTCACTTCGGCACCGACGGCGGGAAGCGCGGCGGCTTTGCTGGCGGACGACGAACCGGAGAATATGAGCCTTTCTTCCAAAATCATCGTGTTTACGACAATTTTTGCGGTGTTGACGTTTGGCATTTCGCTGTTCGGGTATCCGGAACTGGCGACCTTTATTTTCAACCGTTTTATCGCCTCAGTGCTGTTTATCGGCGCGTTTGTCATCGTGCGGCGGTTTATTTCCGATTTGCTCAGGCGGAGCATCGTCTTTTGGATTAAGACGTTCAAACTGCGCAAACAGCTGTTGTCGAAGGCGGATTTTCTGATGACGCTGCTGGTAACGCCGCTGCTGGTGCTGTTTCTTATCTATTCGCTGCTGACGCTGTGGGGAATGCCGGGGGCGTTTATGTTGCAGGCGGTAAAGAAACTGGTGTTCGGCTTTAAGGTCGGGGGCATCAACATTTCGCTGATTTCAATCGTTACCGGGCTGCTGGTTTTCCTGATTTCGCTGACGCTGGTCAAGATGATGAAAAACCGGCTTTCGAACAATCTGCTGAACCGCATCAACATGGACGAGGGAATTAAGCATTCGCTGATTTCCGGGTTCAGCTTTACGGGCTTTATTATTTCTGCCATTCTGGCGATTGTGGCGATGGGCGTGGATTTGTCCAACCTTGCGGTTATCGCCGGTGCGCTGTCGGTCGGTATCGGTTTCGGGCTGCAGGACGTCATCAAAAACCTGGTTAGCGGCATTATCCTCTTGTTTGAGCGGCCGTTTAAGGTCGGGGACTGGGTGCTTATCGGCGGCGAAGAAGGAAAAATCAAACAAATTAACATCCGCTCGACGGAGGTGGAAACCTTTAACAAGGCGAGCGTGATTATTCCGAACGCGACGCTGATTTCGTCGTCGCTGACCAACCTGACGCACGGCAACAACTGGCAGCGGCAGACGATAGCGGTCGGGGTTTCGTATGATTCGGACGCCGAGCAGGTAACGAAACTGCTGTTGGAATGCGCGCGGAGCTGCAAAAAGGTGATGAAAGTGCCGGCGCCGTATGTGCTGTTTAAGAATTTCGGCGAATCTTCGCTGGATTTTGAGCTGCGGATTTATGTTTCCGACATTTGGAGCGGCTGGTCGGCGGGCAGCGACGTGCGGTACGAAATCCTGCGGCGGTTCCGCGAGGCGAATATCAACATCGCTTATCCGCAGATTGTGGTGCACCAGGGCAGCGAGGATACGAGTGTCAAGGGGTGGCAGACTAACGTTTAACGGACGAAAGTTTTGTCTCCGACAGGTGCGGCGCGGACGTTGCGGCGGGGGCAGCGCGATGAGGCGGCGGGGCAGTGCGATGAGGCGGCGAGGTTAAAACGTATAGCGCATACCGAGGGAAAACTCCAGCATATCGTCAATATATTCGCTGTCCAGCACGACATAGCGCACCATGCCCCGCAGCGCCCAATGGCCGGTGATGTTATACTGTGCGCCGGCGCCGAAGCGGTAGCCGACGTTGTCGTCCGAACCGCTGAACTCGTGGATGCCGTCGCTGTATTTCAGCTTAACGTCAAATTCATATTTGCCGACACCCGCTGCCGCTACCAGTTCCAGCTGGTCATTCAACGGCAGAAAGCCCAACGCGTCCACACCGTACGCGGTATAATCGCCTTCGGTGCGCCATTCGTCGTCAGCCGTTTTTTTCGCCGTATTTGAGGTTTGGTAAAACACCTCTACGCCCCAGTTTCTGCCGATGCGCAGCCCTGCCGCACCGCCGACAAACATTGCCCGGTCTTTTAAGAAATATTTTTCCTCTGAACCGCTGTAGCCGATATCTGTTGTTCCCGCGTCTACGCCCAAATACGGACGGAGCGTGTTGACCGGCTGCGCGACACGGCTGTATCTTCGGTCTTCTCTCTGCGCAGGCGGAATGCGAACATAGCGCCCCTCGCCGGCAGAACGGTAACGCACGGCGCCCCCGTCTTGTCTGTATGCGGCGCCATGTTCCACACGCCTGCCGTATGCTTGTTCTGAAGCATAATCATACAGTTGAGCGTGTGCGGGTTGACATGTGATTGCGGTAAATAAAATTGCAAAAATCCTAGATTTCATAGTTCAGTTCCTTTTCCCTTAATAAAAGAAAAAGTCACTTTAGAAAAAGTGACTGGAAGTTAGAACCTGCATAGAAACAGTGCGATATATTTACCGTATCGGCTATTTTACCGCCTTCCAGCCAAAGACTAAAAGGCTTGTAAAGTTTCGTCTTTACAGGTAAACGTTCTATGAGAGGGTTCTATACCTCAAAATGTCAACTCGACATTCCGCAATTATATTATAATGGAAAACTTAATATATAGTAAAAAAATATCGCCTTTATAAATTAAGGCGACTGGAAGTTAGAACCTGCATAGAAACAGTGGGTATATTCAACATATTTTACCGCCTTCCAGTCTATAACCAAAAGGTGTAAAATTTCGCTTTTACCTGCGTTCTATGGAGGTGTTCTATAACCTTAGTAAGTATATACAATACCCATTTATAAAAGTCAAATAAAAAAAGCCACCTAAAAGGTGATCGGGGAGTTCAACAATCATCATACTGGATAAATGACTCTTCCGGCCTTTAAACCGGAGTTCTGGACATACGCCGGAAGCTCCCCGATCCCGAGGTAAAAATCGGTTTCCCGACGCAGACTAACAAGCTGTTTCCGGGAGTTTTCCAGTATAAAAGGCTGTTGAAACCCGCACCACCTCTGGTGCTAACCAAAATCGGAATATTCCAAAATTTCCCTGTTTATAGTATATAATACCTAAGTATTAAAAACAAGTAAAAAACAATGGAAAAATAAAGATGACTGGGGTTGGAAGGCTATTAACGAGAATAGCAGTTTTTTGCTTACACAAAAAAACCCCAGTCACAAGACTGTTGGGCACAAATATCGTTTTATGCTACGTCGTTAATAAATAAAGAGGCTTCCACTCCTCAGAAATACCTATCGGTATTTCATACCGCAATATATACAATCCTCGTTTATAAAAGTCAAATAAAAAAAGCCGCCCATACAGGCAGCTTATTTAAAGCGAGTGGAGGTTGGAAAACTGTACAACGTCAGCTGCGCTTATTTGCCATAGGCTTATTCGCGCCATCCACCCATAAGGTGACTGGAAGTTGAAACCTGCCAAAGAACAGTGCGGTATATTCACATATATGCATATGCTTATTTTACTGCCTTCCAATCCGTAGTAAGACCGGATGTTGAAATCTGCTCGAGAAATAGCGCGGCTTATTTGTAAAGCTTATTCACCGCCATCCGGCGATTAGCTATCTTATACGTCCCCGCTCAAAAGTCAAATAAAAAAAAGCCGCCCATACAGGCAGCTTATTTAAAGCGGGCGGAGCTTCTTTTTACAACAGCGGAGACCAAGCGGGGTCGCTGCCGTCTCCGGGGGTCAGCACCAGGCGTTCGTTGGTGCCGGTGATGTCCACGGAATACAGCTGCGTTGCGCCGTCAGAAGTCGCGGTGCCGCGGTTCTGGCGATAAAACATCAGCACGCGGCCGTTGGGCGACCAGGTGGGGCGCTCGATATAAAACCCGGTGGCGAGGGTGCGTTCGCCGGTGCCGTCGGGATACATAACGCCGAGGTTAAACTGGTTGCCTTCCATACGGATAAACGCGATGTAATCTCCGCGCGGCGACCATACCGGCGACGCGTAGCGGCTCCTCTGGCGGAAGCTGATGCGCTGGACGTCGGAGCCGTCGCGGTTCATCACATACAATTGCTGATTGCCGCCGCGGTCGGAATTAAACACGATTTTGGAACCGTCGGGCGAATAGTTCGGGCTGGTATCTATCGACGGCCCGGAGGTCAGCTTTTTGGTTTCGCGCGTGGCCAAATCCATTTCGTAAATATCGGTAACGCCGTTTTTGGCATAACTCATCAGCAGATATTTGCTGTCGGGTGAGAACGCCGGCGCGAACGTCATGCCGGGGAAGTTGCCCAGCAGTTCGGTGCGCTGCGTGCGCAGGTTATACAGGTACACGCGCGGCTTGTTGTTGACGTACGAGAGGTAGGCGATATACTGCATATCGGGCGAGAATCGCGGCGTCAGCACCAGATTGGCCCCGCTGGTCAGGAACTGGTGGCCGTCGCCGTCCTGGTCCATCAGCGCCAGCCGTTTGACGCGCTTGCCCGAGGGGCCGCTTTCGGAAATATAGGCAATGACGGTGTTGAAATAGCCTTTGTCGCCGGTCAGGCGTTCGTAAATCGCATCGGCCATCGAATGCGCCATGCGCCGCCAGTTATCCTTTGAGGAACTGTAAACTTCGTACAGCAGCTCTTTCTGACTGACGATGTCCCAGAGTTTGAAACGAAGTTTGAGGTCGGAGCCGTTTTCTTCCAAAATATACGACTGCACGAGAACCTGCGCGTTCAGCACTTTCCAGTCGCCGAATATCGGCTGCTGGTCAAAGCTTGTGAACTTCTGAATGTAACTGCGCTCGTTGATGATGCGGAACAGGCCGCTGCGCTCCAAATCCGCCAAAACGACGTCGCGCACTTTACTTGCGTACGAAAAGCCGAGAAACGCGCCGATGCCCTGATTGTCCGACAGGATTTCGGGAAAAGCCACCGGAATCGGCTCCTGCTGCGCGCCGCTGATGCTGACATTGAGCTGCGCCTGCGCCGGAGCGGCCAGTGCCAGCCAGATAAGTGCCATCCAAAAGGATAATATTTTCTTCATCGCCTGTCCTTTATGCTGATATAAACCAAGTTGTATAGATATTAATGCCGCTCAGCCAAAAGTAAAGGACAAAGTGAAGAATATAAACTAAAATCTATCCGGGGAGGGCAAGGGGAGGTTTGCGGAGCGGGGCTGCGCAGGAGAGGGGACGGCGGGCAAGGGGAGGTTTGCGGGGCGGGACTGCGCAGGAGAGGGGACGGACAATATAGCTTGCAGAAATAAAAATCCGCTGTATAATGCCGGCTGCGAAGTTATTTTTTTTTATATAATTGTTTCTAAAAATTGTAGATTATGAAAAATAAATTTTTTTTCTGGGCGCTTTGGGCGGGGGCTGTCATAAGCGCTAATGCCGCGTTTGTCTTTTTTACTCTTGCCGGTTCCGATGAAGCTGCCGCCGCGTGGACGCTGTCGTTTTTTGCCCTTTGCTGCGTCGTTGCGGTGGAAGTTATGCAGAAACGGGACAAACCCGCTTCCGGCTGCGCGATGTGGACGCTGCGCTGTCTGGGGACACTGCTGCTGGCGTTTATGCTGCGGAGCGGCGGACTGCCGCTGCTGTCGGGGGCTGTTTTTTCGCTTGCCGTCGTTATGCTGTGGTTTACGCTGATTTTCGTTATCGCCAAGTTAAAACAGGGGTGGCTTCGGACTGAGGCGGAACGGAAGGATGTTTAAACGGCGCGCTTAAATTAAACCGGATGGATGTCGAAAGGGGGAGCTCGGATTGGGCTTAAACGGCGTTAAGTCTTAACTGTAAGGAGCTAAATTCGGGCGTTGCCGCCGCTCTGCCAGGAGCGGGATAAACCGTGGAACCGGTTCGGGCGGCTGTCAGGAGCGGGAGGCGTACATAAAAAGTACGCAGCCTGCTCAAAGGGCGGTTTTGCCGCCGCCTGCGGCGCTGATGAAAATTTCCTGTTGCACACCCGCTTTTTTTGTGCTATAATCTGTTTAATTTCCGAATTATTATGAACTAAAAATACAGATTATGAAAACAATTAAAGAAATAGAAAAAGATTTGATGCAGCAGGATATGCAGAAAATCTTAAATAAATACCACAACGGTGTTTATGAAAAAGAAGCCCGTATCTTACAGGCCCGCCAAAATGCAGAAGCTTCCGTTCCTTTCAGGGAAAAGATTATCCGCCGGTTCGGCATCTTTAACCGGACAAAGGAATATTATGAAAGCTTTCCGCAGGAACTGTGGGAAAAAATGATTAAGCAGGATTATGTGCGCCGCTTGTGCGTCAGGGCAATCGGAACGGCAATCATAATGCTGTATGCCATATACAGCCTGTTTGATTATCTGCGTTTCACCGAATTGCCCGAGCTGCTCAAAGCCGCCGGAGGCAACCGGTTGTTTATCGTTACTCCGATAATACTGCTTTTGGCCATCTGCGGCGCCGTGGCATTTTATTGCATCACGCGCGGACAAAACAAAGAGCTGCTGGGCGGAAGCCTGTATGCCGTTTCCTGCGGTATGCTGGCATTGTACGGCGCCATTGCCGCTGCATTTGGCTTCTGGATAGTTTCGCAGGCCGGATTTTGCGCTTTGCTTCTGGGGCCGAACTCAATCTGGCTGACGGATATTCTGGCACTGGCCATAACGGGGCTGCTGCCGGCGATTTGCAAGGTGGGGATGAGTGCCGTTCTTGACCCGCAGACCATAGACGAGTTCTATTACAGTATGAGAAAACAGAATGCAGCATGAGAAAACTGAATTCGTTTCGAAACAAAAAAACTTCCCTCTTGCGGGGAAGTTTTTTTATGTCCGAAATATTGTCCGGCCGGGCTGTCTGCCGCAACAATCCGCCGGCTTTTTGCGCTGCCGGCTGTTTGCGCTGCGGGGCTATTTGTCCTCTTCAGCCGTTTCCGCCTTTTTTTCCGCGGCTTTGTCCTCAGTTTCTGCGGATTCCGGCGCAACATCGCGTCTGGCGTCGATTTCCGCCTTTTCCTTGGCAGCGTCGGCGCGCGTCTTCATCTCCTGATAAACTTTTTTCAGCTTATCCAGCGCGTCTTTGCCCTTTTCAGCCAGTTCGTCGGCGTTTTCTTCCACCCGGGCGATATATTCGTCGTGCCGTTCTTCCAGCTTTTTGCCGAGTTTGTTCATCGTTTCCGCCAGCTTGCGGGCATTGTCGTTATTGTTTTCCTCGGCGGATTTGGCGCCGTAATCTTCCAGTTTCTTTACCGCTTTTCCGGTTAATTTCAGCATTTTGTCAGCGAGGATGCCGACTGTTTTACCTACAGACATACTTGTTAACTCCTAGTTTCATTGCTGTTGTTATGATATAATAACGGCAAAAGTTAAAAAAAAGATTAATGTCCGGCGGGGACGGAAAAAATGCACCTCGCCGAATGTATAGCCGGTTTTTAAATCAATGTTAAGAACTTGTGGGTTACTCTTAAAAAAGATTGTAACAGTTTTGACGACAGATTAATTTGACACCTATGACAACGAACTGCAAAAATATAAAAAGAACTTTGGCAACTTTGCTCTGCACCGCGCTGCTGGCGCTTTCCTCCGGGGCGGCGTATGCGCTCAACACGATAAAAGACGTCCGCACCGGGCAGCAGAACGACGGCATCCGCATCGTTTTGGACGGTACGGAGGATTTTGATTACGACGCGTTTTTGCTCGACTCGCCGAACCGGCTGGTTATCGACCTTAAGAACGCGACTGTTTCCGGTTCGCCGAAAGTCGCCAAAAACCGGCTTATCAGCGATTTCCGCGTCGGCAACAAACCCGACATCAAAGGCAAGCGGCTGGTGTTTGATATCAACAACAACGTCAATATCAAAAAGAAATTTACGATTGAGCCGCAGGCGGGGCAGAAAAACTGGCGGCTGGTTATCGACCTCAGCTCGCAGGGGCTGTCCGACCCGTCGCCGAAATCCAACCTGAAAAATGCCTACAGCGGCGCGGTCAAGCGCAAAAAAATCGTCGTGCTCGACCCCGGACACGGGGGCAAAGACCCCGGCGCTATCGGGCGTTCGTACCGCACTTATGAAAAAAACATTACCCTTTCGATGGGCAAAGAGCTGAAAAAACAGCTGGAGGCGAAAGGCTTTAAGGTCTATATGACGCGCTCCACCGACATTTTCATCCCGCTGCGCAAACGCGTCGCCATTGCCCGAAGCTACCATGCCGACCTGTTTATCAGCATCCACGCCGACAGCGCAGCCAACCGCAGCGCGCGGGGGCTTTCGGTCTATACGCTGTCCGAAACCGCCTCCGACAAAGAGGCGGCGGCTCTGGCGGAACGCGAGAACAAAGCCGACATCATCGACGGCATGGACTTCTCCGACAATTCGCCGGAAATCAACGATGTGCTTATTTCCCTGTCGCAAAATGACAGCCGCAACAAGTCGTCCAAATTTGCGGGCTATGTTGTTAATGAAATGCGCCAGAAAGTTAAGCTTGTCAGCAATGCGCACAAATTTGCAGGGTTTGCGGTGCTGAAGGCGCCGGATATTCCGTCGGTTCTGATTGAACTCGGATACCTTTCCAACTATACCGAGGAGAAGAGCCTGCGCCAGCCGGCCTACCGCCGCAAGCTCGGCGAGGCGATAACGAAGTCGGTCGTGCGCTATTTCAAAGATCCGGAAGTGGCGGCGGCGCTGTAGGGCGAGGTTTCTTTTAGAAGTGCGAAGGCGGCGGCGCTGTAGGGCGAGGTTTCTTTTAGAAGTGCGAAGGCGGCGGCGCTATAGGACGTGGTTTCCCACTAGAGAGATGAAAGTGGCGGCAGCGCTGCAGGGCGGACAGTTTGACTGAGGAAGGTTTGTGCCGGGGGTGCCGCCGGGGCTGTGGATGGCGGCGGTACGTCTGGCCGCGGGCTGTGCCGCAATATGGCGGCGGGAGGTCTGAGCCAGGGCTGGCCGCGGGGGCTTGTGAGGGAAAGCGATTATCCTATAAAAGCGATTATCCTATATAGAAAAACAGCCGCGGTGCCTGGGGCATGGCGGCTGTTGCTGTTGATGCAGGGCTTTTACTGCCGGAGTTTATTTGCCGAAAGCGCCTTTCAGATTTTTCAGGCTGTCTTTGGCATTTTGCAGGGCTTTTTCCTGCTCTTCCTGTTTTGCCTTGCGCTCGGCGGCGGCTTGTTCCCGTTCGGCTTTGGCAGCGTCAGCCTTAGCCTTGGCTTCGGCTTTTTTTGCTTCCAGCTTGGCTTTCAAATCGGCTTTGGCCTGTTCGGCTTTGGCTTCGCGCTCGGCTTTGGCCTGGGCAGCTTCCTGCTTGCGCGCTTCAGCGGCGGCTTCCTGCTCGGCCTTTTTGTCTTCAATCGCCTGAGCGGTGTTGTTAATGCCGTCGGCCATTTTGTTTGCGGCTTCCGTCAGGTCGAACGCCTGCGCGTTAAATGCTCCAAATCCCAAAAACAGAGCCAGTGCCAGAGAAAATTTTTTCATAAGTACCTCCCGAAAAAAATAAATGTAAAAAACAAATGTAATTTAACTTGCGCTTTCAGTATGCACCCATTGTGCATTTTCGCAAGTTTTTGCAGCGGCTTTTCCCCCGAAAAAGAGAGGGGAATATACGGGCGAAAGGGGAGAGGGAGGCGCGACGGGAGGAAATGCGGGGAGCGGGCGGTGAGGGGAGCGGTGGTGAGTTTGACAACGAGGTGGCAGCGCCGCAGGCTACGAGGGACGAGAGGCAATGTGCGGGGGAGGATAAAAAAACGGAAGCCCGGAACCCGAAGGTTCGTAAGCTTCCGTCTGATTTGCACCGGCTAAAATCCTTTGCGTGTGCTGTAATAAGCCTTATACCAGTCTCCCAGCGCTTTATCTTTTGCCGCGGCGGATATCAACTCATTTTGCGCTTCCGGCTGTAAGCTGTGGTTGGGGTAATACTTCTGCCTGTCGAGATATTCTTCCAACAGCCTGAAACTTCTGTTTTTCAGGCAGCGTTCCACTAAGGCTTTTTCAAGCGTAATTTTTCTCTTAGGCTGGTAAAGTACGCAGAGTTTTTGAATAAACCACTGCGCAAGGTTGTCATTGCCTTCCAGCAGCAAAATTTGGCACAATGTTGCAGGATAGCTCAGCTCGTCCAGATTTTTTTTGACAAAATCTTCCAGTTTGGGAAGGTCGGTTCGCGCGAGCAGTGTGCTCCAGGCTTTCGTGTCGTCCGGTTGAACGAGCCATCTGTAAAAAAGATGCTTTTGCAACAGTTCGGGGCTGCCGAATTCGCAGACAAGCTCCAAGCCTTGTTTGCCCGGATAGTTGTGGGACAACAGGCTGAACTCAGCCTCTTTCAGAGAATCTTCCTCCTGTGGCGTCAGCTTGCGGCGGCCTGCGGGCACGCGGGGCGAGGATGCGGATTCAGCCGTGCTCAGGATGTCGCGGGCGGCTTTTTCTCCTATCCCCGGGGCGGTGAATTTCTTTTTGACAACCATTGCGTAATTCATTTTGCCGTTGACAAAGCTTTTGCTGTAACTTCCGTCTTCAAAAACGTAAAACGGATAGCCAATCTCTGCGCCGATTTCATTCAGTGCGGCTAAAATAATATTTTTTTCCATAAAGATATGAGATTTTAATGAGACATAATAGTTTTTTGATGGTGCGAGTATAGACGATAATGCTTTTTTGTCAAGTTTTTTGTTGGGATAAGGGGGAGAAGGAGCGGCGGCGCGGTGGGCAGGTTGGTGGTACGGGCGGCAGCGAGGCGGGTTTTAAACTTTTTCTTAATTCTTTGCGGTTAAACTTGACACATCATATTTACTGCGGCAGGATACGGTTATGGCACAGAAGATTTTGATTGTATTGACCGCTTTGGCGGCGCTGGTTCTCAATATTGCGCAGGCAAATTCCGCGCAGCTGAGCACGAATCCCTGGCTGGAGGCGAACGACGACGAGGCGGTGGCGGAAGTTTACCGCAAGGAGCAGCGGCGGCAGAACCTGCGGTCGCTGAATTATCAGGCGGAGGGGACGGCGACGATTGACCGCACCCACGCGTATATTCAAGATGCCGGCGAAAACGGCGCGACGGAGGAAGACGAGGGGCTGCTGGACAAAGTGAAAGATGCGTTTGGCGGCGATGACGGCGACGAAAGCGGCGCGGGGCAGGCACTGGTGCCGAATACCGCGGCAAACCGCCGGGCGCTGGCGCAGCAAAGGCAGGCGGCACAGGTGCAGCAGGAGGATTCAGGCTTTGCGGTGCCGACGTTTGATTTCAGCGGACAGATTAACCGTTTGCAGCGCAGTTTGCAGTTACCGAAGCTGCCGAGCATGACGGGAATGATACAGAAGTTTGAACGCGCGTCGGGCATTGATTTTAAGAAAATGGGAAAATATCTCAAATAATCAAATGGTTAAAAGGCAAGTTTATGGAAAACATTAAGACGGAAACGGAGGAGAATTCTGAGCACGGGGTGCAGGGGATGGCTGAAGGTGCAAGCGGTGCGATGACTGATGCGTGCGGTGCGATGACAGGAGTGAGCGGTGCGATGACTGATGCGGGCGGTATGGGCATAACGGCGCCGGCGGTTATTCTGGTGAAACCGCAGCTGGCGGAAAACATCGGCATGGCGGCGCGGGCGATGAAGAACTGCGGCCTTAAGGAAATGCGGCTGGTGGCGCCGGAGCAGAGCCCTGTGTCGGAAACGGCGCTGCGGGCGTCTTCCAATTCCGAGGATATTCTGCTTAATGCCAGAGTGTATGCAACGACGCGCGAGGCGCTGGCGGATTTGGAGACGGTGTATGCGGCCACTGCACGGCCGCGGCATCAGGTCAAAGAAGTTTTCACTGCGGAATATGCGGCAACGCATCTGCCGGCGGGGCGGCGTACCGGCTTTATGTTCGGGTGCGAGCGCACGGGGCTGGAGAACGAGGACATCAGCCTGGCGGACGCGATTATCGAAGTGCCGCTCAATCCGGAGCACTGCTCGCTCAATCTGGCGCAGGCGGTGCTGATTACCGGGTACGAATATTACAAAACGACGATTGCGCCCGAGGGGCAGCGGTTTATTACCAACGGCGGCGAAGTGGCAAGCAAGGAAAAGCTGTTTAAGTTTTTGGACGCGCTGACCGGACGGATCAGGCAGAGTCCGCGCCTGAAAGACGAGGAACATACACGGAGCCTGCTGATTAACGTCAGCAATATTTTTACGCGGGCGAACATTACCGAACAGGAGCTGAATTCGCTCTACGGTATTGTGAATATTTTAAGCGACGGGAAAAAAGACGGGAAGTAAGACGCGAGCAGCGGCTCTGCGGGCGGCGGTGCTGCGGTACGACTGTGGAGGCGGCTCTGCGGGCAGTGGCGTAACTGTGGCGTAACTGTGGAGGCGGCTCTGCGGGCAGTGGCGTAACTGTGGCGTAACTGTGGCGGCGGTTCCACGGGCAGTGGCGTAACTGTGGCGTAACTGTGGCGGTGGTTCCACGGGCGGTGGTGCTGAGGTGTTACGGTACGGGCGATGGCTCAGGGGCACAGGGTGCAGGCAAAGAGGGGAGGCGCGCGGCGACGATACTGCGGCAGCGAGGCGGCGATATGGCGTGCGGAGCGGAAGGGCTGCTACGGCTGGCGGGAAGAGGGTTCGGACAGGGCGGCGAGCTTTTTTTCCAGCTCGGCGAGGCGGCGGTCGTATTCGGCGATAGTTTTGTTATACCCGGCGATAGCCTTGTCGTATCCGGCAATGGCCTTATCATATTCGGCGATGCGTTTTTCATACGGGTCGGCGGTTTTGGCGTTAATGCCGTAGGGGATGAACGCGCAGCTTCTGGAGGTTTCGGCGCGATGGGCGGCGGTGCCGATGACGGTCGTATTCTGAGGCACGTCTTTGACCACGGTGGCGTTGGCGCCGACTTTGGCGTTTTTGCCGACGGTGATGGGGCCCAGAACCTGCGCGCCGGCGCCGATGACGACATTGTCCTCAACCGTGGGGTGGCGTTTGCCGCTCTTGCCGCCGTAGGACTTGGTGCCGCCGAGGGTAACGCCGTGGTACATGGTTACATTGTCGCCGATGACGGCGGTTTCGCCGATGACGACGCCCATGCCGTGGTCAATAAAGAAATTTTTGCCGATTTGGGCGCCGGGGTGGATTTCCACGCCGGTCAGCAGCCTTCCGAACTGCGACAACAGCCGCGCCGAAAGCCGCCAGCCCTTTTGCCACAGGCGGTGCGACAGGCGGTAAAACAAGATGCCGTGGTAGCCTGGGGAACACAAAAACGCTTCCCAGCGGCCGGTGGTGGCGGGGTCCTTGGCGACTATCGTGTCAAGGTCCTGAAGAATCTGCTTGAAATTTGAATTCATTTTTGTTATAACCCCTGTCTGTGTTAAGACCTAATTAAGAATCTTCAGGTAATATAACAGTAATATGGTTGAAATCAAGATAAAATAAAGAGAATATCACATGGTTGAAGTTATCATTAACGGACATGCCGGCAGGCTGGAGGGGCGGTATCATCAGGCGAAGCGCCCGGACGCTCCGGTGGCGCTGATTCTGCATCCGCATCCGCAGTACGGCGGGACGATGAACAACAAGGTGGCGTATGCGCTGTTTACCTGTTTCAGGGATTTGGGCTTTTCGGTGCTCAGGTTCAATTTCCGCGGCGTGGGGCGGTCGCAGGGCGAGTTTGAGGACGGCCCGGGCGAGCTTTCGGACGCAACGATTGCGCTGGACTGGCTGCAGGCGCAGAACCCCGACGCGCGGCAGTGCTGGATTGCGGGATATTCGTTCGGGGCGTGGATCGGGCTGCAGCTGCTGATGCGCCGTCCGGACATCAACAATTTTGTTGCGGTGTCGCCGCCGGCAAACGAAAAGGATTTCGGCTTTCTGGCGCCGTGCCCGACTTCGGGGCTGCTGGTGCAGGGCGGTATGGACGATATCGGCGACCCGAAAATCGTCGAGGAACTGGCGCTCCGGCTTAATGCGCAGCGGCATGTTGACGTCGATTTCGCAATGATTGAAGAAGGCGACCATATGTATAACGGGCATCTGGTGGATTTGTACAAGGTTGTCGGCAATTATGTTATTTCCGCGCTGTCGAAAAAGGCGCCGGCAAAGAAGCGCCGCGGCCGCCGCAAGAAGTCGGAAATCGCCGAGCAGATGCTGCTTGAAGGGCAGACGGCGGACGAAGAGGACGACGAGCTGCTTGACGACGAAGACGACGATTTTGATGATGACGACGAGTTCATCGACGGCGATGATTTTGCAGACGACGAAAAATAGCGGACGGAATGTTCGGGCGGCATAAGCCATAAAAAAAAGGAGTGCCTTGCGGGCGCTCCTTCTTTTGATAACCAGAAAACTATCGGCCAGGTCGGTAATTTTCTGTTTTTTTTTACAGCTTGATACTCAGGTTCTGGGCAATATCGGCTCCGAAGTGATTTTTCTTTTTGATGTCCTTAAGCATATCTTTCGTACACAAAAATAATAACCGTATCGTAAAACCGAAAGTAAGCCACATTACTCCGGTTATAATCCAGTAGGCAACATGGCTGTGGTCGAGCCATAATTTTACGCCGAACTGCAGTATCCCGATGAAACAGAGTATAATGCCGAGACATCCGCTCAATGGGAATATCAATCCGATAAGCAGGCCGAGGGCATTGACAACTGCGTTCCATACTTTTGCAACTGTAACTTTTAAAGTTTTCATAATTTTTGCTTTTTTTAACGAGGTTCGGTCCTGTAGCCTAATCCTTCGTGAAACGACGCCGCAGGGACTGCCGTTTCGGGGTTCTCATAAAGTTGTTTATGTCAGATTATGAAAACGGCACCTCAGGGGGCTAAGGGGTAAACCTCAGAGCTGAAATTGTGAAAACCGTTTTTAATAATAGACATATTTGTATTTTGTAGAATTTCATTGTACCACAGTTTTCATTGCTTGGCAAGGGGAAAATTGCTCCGGCAACGGAAGAGGGGGGACAGAGAGGAATGGAGCGGTGAGGAAGATGAGTGGACGCGGGGAGCAGCAGGGAGAGGGGCGGAAAGTTGCGCGGTGGAGCAGGAAGGGGCGGCAGGAAGAGGGCAGCGGCGGTGCAAATAACGCTTGCAATTTTTGGGGGCGGGTGGTAAGAGAGAGTCCTGTTTTATACGATTTTGTTTATTATAAGGCTATTTTTATGGAATTATAAGGCAAATCGCAGTGAGAATTTTACTTATTTTCTTAATCCTAAAAACTTTTTAAGATGGAAAGAATTCTTTGTGAAAAGCCGAAGACATTCTACAATGTGGTGTCCGGCGAAAAGATTGCCGACGGCGTTGCGGCGTATGTCGGTTTTGCCAACGGGTGGTACAGCTGTGTTTTTGCAGACGGGCGTTCCGGTTTGTATGACAGCAGCGGGCGGCTTGCAGCCGAAGATTTTGATGCGGCTGAGGCGGCAGGGAACGCGTATTTGTTGCGAAAAGGGGAAGTTTCTTCGCTTTTTGCGGCAGACGGCAAAAGGCTGATGCACACGGAAGGGGAAATTAAGCTTTACCCGAACGGGTGGGTTGAAACCCTTATCGGCGGCATCAAGGCGCTTTACCGTCCGGATATGAGTTTGGCGGCAAGCGGCTATTTTGCCGCGGCGGTTCTGACGGACGGGGCGTATTACCTGACACAGGAAAAGGACGGCGGCGGCCTGGTTTTGTTTAACCGTGCCGGAACCAAACTGGCGGAAGGCATTATCTCGTATCAGTTTTATGCAGCGGACTATTATGTGCTGACATTTGCAGACAAAACCGCCATTTATGACACGGCGGCCGGTACGGTGTATGAATGTACGTACGGACTGCTGGAATTGAAACCGGGCAAGATGTTTACGGTTTTGGCCGGGGAGCATGCGGAATTGTATCGCGCCGACGGGAAACTGGTGCAGGCGGGATACGACCGGTATGAGGTTTTAGCCAACGGCATGTATGCGGCGGCACTGTTCGACAAAGCGGGCGTGCTGTTTTATCCCGACGGCAGAAAAGCCGCGGAGAACGTCTGTGCTTATGGCGAAGAACCGGCGTGCGGCTATGTAACGGCAATGTGCGGAGAACGGTGGATGCTGTTTAACGCCGAGGCGGAACTTCTGCACGAAAGCGAACATCCTATTTTCGTCTATCCGAACGGATGGTATTTCTGCGGCGACGGCGAACGTTTCAGCGGAATGCTGTGCCGCGGCGATAACGGCGTTGCGCAGATGTGGCTTGCGGAAGCGAGGGCTTTTGCCAACGGCTGGTATGTGACGGCTACGCCGGACCATACGGGCAAAGATACGGTTGTCAGCCTGTATGACGGCGACGATGTGCTGGTGGCGCAGTCGATTTACGGCATGGATTTTGACGAGGAACATCTCTGCTACGTTTTGCAGGGAAAAGACGGCAAATGTTCGATGCATGACGACGGCGGAAAAGAACTGATTTCCGGTGCGGACGACATCTTTCTGCTCGGCAGCCTGTTTGCGGTGCAGAAGGGGGACGTTTTGAGTCTGTATGCGTTTGGCTCGCCGGAGGGCGGAAAAATGCCGCGGGAACTGTGGACGGGAACGATACAGCAGTTCGGCGACGGGATTATGTTCTGCGGCGTAGAAGATGACGGACTTCTAGAGATTGTCTGACGCTTCGGCTAAAGAATGCGGCCGGTACGTTTCGGCTAAAGAATGCGTTCATACGCTTCGGCTAAAGAACGCGCCCGGTATGTGTCGGTTAAAGAATGCGTTCGGTACTGCGTTTTGTAAAGAAACACCTGCTCCTTTGGGGGCGGGTGTTTTTTTGTTTGGGAAAAGGGATTGGGGGGGGCGGGTTGCGCGCCGGGCGTCAGCCGTTGCGGCGTGATTTCAGTTTTTGTATCAGGTTCAGCACCGGTTCTTCCAGCCATGCTTTATAGACGATATAAACCGCAAGGACGATAATTGAGTAGCCGAGGATAATCAGCAATATCGGCAGCAGAGTCAGGAAAATGAACAGGCCGCCCAACAGGAACAGCCCCATTATCAGGCATCCGAGCGTGTTTTCCTTTTGCATTTTTTTGAGTTGGGCGTCCAAATCCCTGTCGTCTTTGGGGTCGGGGTAGATGTATTCAATTTCCATGTCAGCTCCTTTTGATGTGTCCTGTCGGTTTATGTAGGGTGCGGGCGGGAAAAAATCAAGCGGGGCGGCATTTTTTTTGCCGCGGGGGAGAGGAAAGGGCGGTGACGTGCGGGCAGTACCGGCGGCACAGGCAACGATGAGCTGGCGGAGCGGGCGGTGAGGTGCGGGCAGAGGCGAGAAGGGCGGGGAATATGGGGCGTAGGGCGGCGTGTCAGAGGTATTTTTCCAGTTCGGCGTAGTAGGATGCCTGGGGAACCGGAGAGGCAGAAGAAAGAGGGGCGGCGGTGTTGGCAGCGGGAGCGTTGGCGGCGGCGTGCAGCTGTTCCAAGACCATATACGGCATATTGAGATTATGGCGGCGGCCGGTGCCGAGTTTGTTTTCGGGGTGGGCGGTGCCGCCGTGGAAGTCCGAGCCGCCGGCGGTTATCAGCCCGAGGTCGCGGATGATGTCCAGATAAAGCTGGCGGTTGGCACGGGGCTGCGAGGCGTGAAAGACCTCAATGCCGCTCAGGCCGGCCTGTTGCAGCTCGCGGACGACGTTGTAGAGAATGTCCGGCTTGAATTTAGTGTGTATCGGGTGCGCCATAACCGCGGCGGCGCCGTTGCTGCGGATGAAGTCTATAATCTCCGCGGCGGGGGCGGGGCGGTTTTCGACAAAGGCGATGCCGCCGCGGGCGAAAACGACTTTGTATGCTTCTTCGGTGTTTTGGATATAGCCTTTTTTGAGCAGGACGTCGGTGAAATGCGGACGGCGGATTTGCGTGCGCGGGTTGCCGTCTTTGTCCAGGGCGACTTCTTCATAGGTGATGTCGACGCCGAAATTTTGCAGCAGCTCGATGCGGCGGTGCGCCATTTGGTCGCGGCGCGCGAGTTCGTTTTGCTGATATTCGCGGAACGCGGGCAGGGATTTTTCGGGAATGTCCAGCGCGAGGATTTCCATTTCCGCGCCGGGATAAAATACCGAAAGTTCAGCGCCGTTGACGATTTCCACTTTGCGTTTTTTGGCGGCGGCCGCATGCAGCTCGTCCAGTCCCGAAACGGCGTCATGGTCGGTCAGCGCCAGTGCTTCCAGCCCGATTTTTTCGGCGGCGTGCAAGAGTTCGGACGGAGAAAGAAAGCCGTCGGAGGCGGTGGAGTGGGTGTGCAAATCTATCATGGCGGTGCGGTTCCTTAAACTAAAAACGGTTTAAAACTTATAGCGGTCGGAGATTTAAGACGGATAAAGCCGGAGCGGTTTATACTTTGGCGGGCTGTTTAATCTTCAGAGGCGGTTTAAAACTGCAGGGTCAGAATGTTGGTGAAAACGCTGGCATTGGCGCCGCGGGAACTTCCGGCGGTGCCGGAGGCCTGGCAGGCGGCAAGCGAAAGGGACAGAAGAAGAGCCGCGGCAAGGCGGACGGAAAAAATACGCATAGAACTTTCCTTTGGTCTCAGGGTTATCGGAATATGTAAAAACTAGGGCAAAAGTGTAAAAAAATATTTAACTTTTGCAGAAAGCCGCTAAGATTTTGCTGTATTTGCAATGATGACGAACGGACTATTACGGACTATGCGGAAGAAGATTTTTTATGCCTTATTATTGGCGGCGATGACGGCGGCGGGAACAGTGCAGAAAGCCCGCGCCGGGGTGATTGAAGACTATTTCAGCGGCTTGAAGCAAGACGTGCGGCAGACGTACGACGAGGGGACATGGAACGTTATGCTGCCGCTCAGGGTCTGGCACAACCGGCTGACGTATGATGACGAGCATATCGACAAATATAACGAAGAGCCGTGGGGGCTGGGCTTCGGGCTGACGCGCTATGAGGGCGAAAACTGGCACGGGCTGTATGCGATTGCGTTTAAGGATTCCAACGATTATATGCAGACGATGTTCGGTTATGCGTACCTCATCAACAAAGCGATTGACGAAGAGAAAAACTGGCATTGGGGGTACGGCTATACGCTCGGCGTGACGCAGAGGCACGAGTATTCGTATATTCCGGTGCCTTTGCCGTTGCCGATTGCGGCGGTAACGTACAGGAATTTTTCGTTGAACGCAACGTATGTGCCGGGAGTGAAAAACGACGGCAATGTGCTGTTTACCTGGCTCAGAATTGATTTGTAGGAGAAGCGGCGGCAGCGCCACGGGCAACGAGGGCAGCGGTTGTGGGCAGCGGTAGTGTCTGCGGCACAGGCGATGAGGTGCGGGCAGGACAGCGGTGCGGAGAAGTGTCGGCGGCGCCACGGGCAACGAGGGCGGCACGGGCCACGATGGTGGCAACGGTGCGTGGTTGTGGGCGATGGCAGCGGCGACGTATCGGGGCGTTACGGGGGAATGGCGGCAGCTGCGGACAGCGGCAGGGGCGTTGCGCTTTTACGGGACGATTCTGCTTTCAATATCTTTGAAATAATTGACAACATCGGTCTTAAGCTCGCAGACCGCCGGTTCATCGCAGACAATAATCCCGTAACGGTGCATTTGCAAAATGCTTACCGGCCACATGTGGTTTATGCCGCATTCAATCGCATGGTGCACAGCGCGGGCTTTTTTGGGGCCGGTTGCCAAAATCATAACTTCTTCGGCGTCCATAATCGTTCCCACGCCCACGGTTAAAGCCATGGTCGGAACCCGGCTCTCATCGCCGTCAAAAAAGCGCGAATTGGCCTTAATCGTATCCCGGGTCAGCGTTTTTACCCTGGTGCGGGAAGCCAGAGACGATGCCGGCTCGTTGAAGGCAATGTGTCCGTCTTCTCCCACGCCGCCGATAAACAAATGGATTTTGCCGTATCGGCGGATTTTTTCCTCATACTCGGCGCATTCTTTGCCAAAGTCCGTGGTCATCCCGTTTAGGATATTGATGTTTTCGGGGCGGATATCAATATGCTTGAAAAAGTTTTCATGCATAAAATAATGATAGCTCTGGGGATGTTCCGGCGGCAGGCCGATGTATTCGTCCATATTGAACGTAACCACGTTTGCAAACGAGAGCTCTTGCGCCTTGACCATTTCTATCAGCCTCTGATACATTCCGAGCGGGGTGGAACCGGTCGGCAGCCCAAGCACAAAGGGCTTTTCCGGTGTCGGGCGGAAGGCTTTTATCTTATACGCCACATAATGGGCAGCCCATAAAGAACATTCGTCATAGTTGTTTTTGATAATCACGCGCATTATTTTTTCTCCCGTATAAATTTTCCGCCAACCACGGTATCAATCAAATTAAAGTCTTTGTCCATTATCAGCAAATCGGCGTCAAACCCGGGGATAATCATCCCTTTGCCGTTTTGCTTCATAATTTCCGCCGGATTAACCGACGTCATCTTGACGGCGTCTTCGACCCGCACGCCAAATTCGAGCAGATTGCGAAAACCGTCGTACATCGTAATTCCCGAACCGATAATGACTTCATCGGCTTTGCGTTTGAAACATTTGTCAAAGTAAAAGTCGGCATCTTCCGGCGGGGTGGCATGAGCGTATTTCAAAGCGTCGGTAATCATCACCAGTTTGTCAATCGGCTTGCTCTGCATCAAAAGGGTAATCAATTTCGGATTGGTATGAACCCCGTCGCCGATGAATTCGCAGGAAAGCTCCTGATGTATCAGCCCCGCGCCGACCACGCCGGGTTCGCGGTGGTGCAGCGGGCGCATCGCGTTAAACATATGGGTCAGGTGCATAATCTTGACTTGCATCCCCTCAATCATCTGTTCGTAGGTGGCATTGGTGTGCCCTGCCTGAAGGATAATTCCCTGACTAATGCAATAGAGCGCCAGCTCGCGCATATTTTTGAGCTCGGGCGCGACGGTCATATTGATGATTTTTCCCTGTCCGGCTTTGACAATCCGCTTCATATAATCCAAATCGACGGCAGATAAGCCTTCGGCCAACTGTCCGCCGATGCGTTCGGGGGAGAGAAACGGCCCTTCCAAATGCATTCCCAAAATCCTGGCGCCTTTTTCTTTGTCCATCGCTTTTAAAATTGCTTTCATTTTTTTCATCAGCTCAGGCTCAGGCGAGGCGTTGATGGTCGGAATGAAAGAGGTTACCCCGTTTTCCGCCAGAAATTCGGACATTTTCAAAATGGCTTCCGGCGAGGCATCGTCGGTGGAATAGCCGCCGCTGCCGTGAATGTGGGTATCAATAAACCCCGGGAGCAGGCTGGCGCCCATCAAATCTATGATGCGAACCTGGGGCGAAAACTTTTTTTGCTTGAATCGCCTTTCGTTATAAACGTCGGCAATTTTGCCGTCTTTGATGTAAACGGCACAATTTTTCATCACCGAGAAACCGGCGTAGACGGTGGCATTGTGCAGACAAACAGCGTTGCTATCCATGGGCGGGCACTCCTTAAAAACTATCTTATGGCGGTGATTGTGCCATATCGGGAACGGTTTGTAAAGAGTTATTGTCTTTTTATGGCGAAAAGTTCCGGCGGGAGGCAGCGCCACTAGCGACGGGGCGGATGAGGAGAGAGAGGTGGCGCGGTGAGGTCTTTGTGTCGGCGGTGTGGCGCGGTGAGGTCTTTGTGTGGCAGCGCCACAGGCATGGGGCGGTGAGGCGGGAGAGATGAGGAGCGGGCAGGGTGTGTGGCGCGGGAGAGGGGCAGATGTCATAAAAAAGGAGTGCCTTGCGGGCGCTCCTTTTTTTGATAATCAGAAAACTCTCGGCCAGGCCGGTAATCTTCTGTTTTTTACAGTTGGATGCTTAGCCTTTTTGCGATTTTACCATTTTGGATATCGTAAAGTATGTATTTAATGCTGATACAAAATAGCCGTATCGCAAAACCCAAAGCAACCCACATTACTCCGGCTGTGAGCCAGTAGGTAACGTGGCTGTGGTCGAACCACAGTTTTACGCCGAACTGGAGCATTGCTAAGAGGCATAAATGGAAGCCTAAGCCGAATATTAGCAGAAATATTAATCCGATAGCCAGACCGATGGTCTTTGCGATGGCGTTCCATACTCTGATTGCTACAATTTTTGCAACTGTAATTAAAGTTTTCATAATTTTTTCTTTTTTTAACGAGGTTCGGCCCTGTACCTAATCCTTCGTAAAACGACGTTGTAGGGACTGTCGTTTTGTGGTTATTTTCATAAAGATTTATATGCCCTATTGTGAAAAAACAGTACAAATTAGGGGATTAAGGAATAAACCTCAAAGCCAAAATTGTGAAAACCGTTTTTAATAATAGACATATTTTTATATTGTAGGATTTTATTGTACCACAGTTTTCATTGCTTGACAAGGGGAAATTTTTCGGGAGCGATGGCGAGAGAGGAAGCGGTGTGGCGGGAGAGGGGAGAGAGGAGAGAGGAGAGAGAGGAGGAGCGGTGGGGTGGAGAGCGCGGGCAATAAAAAGCCGCCTGTTCGTGAGAGCAGACGGCTTTGGTGTCGGCGATAAAGCCGGCTTTGGCGTGTCAGCGGGGCGGGTTTGCAACGAAAGAGTTTTTCTCTCCGGCGTGCGCCGCCCCGTTGATCTTAGACGTACTGGGACATATGTTCCAGCAGGCTCCGTTTTTCGTTAACGTTTTCCTGCGCTTTGTTCAAAAGCGTTTCGTAACGTTCCGGATTAGCCTTCTTGACTACCTGGAAGCGGGTTTCGCTCGACATATAGTCGCTCAAAGGCTTGCTCGGCGCTTTGGAATCAAGCATCAGCGGCGCCTTGCCTTCCTTGACGTTGTCCGGATTGTAACGGTACAGCGGCCATGAGCCGGTATCTACCGCTTCTTTCTGGTGGGTCAGACCGTCAATCAGGTTGAAGCCCTGAGCGATACAGTGCGAGTAAGCAATGATGATGGACGGGCCGTCAAAAGCTTCGGCTTCGTTCATCGCCTTGATGACCTGCATGTCGTTCGCACCCATGGAAACCTGAGCAACATAGACATTGCCGTAAGACATGGCAATCATTGCCAGATCTTTCTTCGGCAGAGCCTTACCCGCGGTAGCGAACTTCGCCGAAGCGCCCATCGGGGTTGCCTTGGACTGCTGGCCGCCGGTGTTGGAGTAAACGCCGGTATCCATTACCAGGATGTTGACGTTCTTGCCGGACGCAATCGCGTGGTCAAGACCGCCGAAGCCGATGTCATAAGCCCAGCCGTCGCCGCCCAAAATCCAGACGGATTTCTTAATCAGGTAATCGGCGAGGTTGTCGAGCTCTTTGGCTTCCTTGCTGTTCATGCCGGCCAGTCTGGCGCGCAGAGCCTTGACGTTTTCACGTTGGGCGTCGATTTCGGCGTCCGTCTTCTGCGGGTTGGACATAATCTTCTCGACGATGTCGCCCAGTTCAGACTTCAGGCCTTCAAGCAAAGCTTTGGCGGTTGCGGTCTGCTGGTCAATCGAGAAGCGCATGCCGAGACCGAATTCGGCGTTGTCTTCAAACAGCGAGTTCGCCCAAGCCGGACCGTGGCCCTTTTCGTCCTTGGTGTACGGCGTGGTCGGCAGGTTGCCGGAGTAAATTGAAGAGCAGCCGGTCGCGTTGGCAACAACCATGCGGTCGCCAAACAGCTGGGTCAGCAATTTAACATACGGGGTTTCGCCGCAGCCCGCGCAGGCGCCGGAGAATTCAAACAGCGGCTGAATCATCTGCGTGGTCTTGGGCAGGTTCTTCGCAACGTCGGTACGTTTTACGTACGGCAGGGTTTCAAAGAACTTCCAGTTGGCAACTTCGGCTTCGATATGGTTTTCGATATGATCCATATTGATGGCCTTCTTTTCCGGATCGGCTTTGTTCTTCGCCGGGCAGGCGGAGGTACAAATACCGCAGCCGGTGCAGTCTTCGGCCGAAATCTGCAGAATGAACTTCTTGCCGGCGAACTCTTTGCCTTTGTAGTCGGCGTGCTTCAGGCTTGCCGGAGCATTGGCGAGTTCTTCGTCAGAAGCCACTTTCATACGGATAACGCCGTGCGGGCAGACGATAGAGCATTTGCCGCACTGGATACAGGTTTCCGGATCCCATACCGGGATTTCGGTCGCGATGCAGCGCTTTTCGTACTGGGTCGTGCCGGTCGGCCAGGTGCCGTCGACAACGTCGGCAAAAGCGGATACCGGCAGCTGTTCGCCGCGGCCGGCAATGATTTCGCCGGTTACTTTCTGAATGAATTCAGGAGCGTCGGCCGGTACCGGAAGAGCGGTGTGCAGCGTCGAGGTCGGTTCCGCCGGAATAACGACTTCGTGCATGTGCGCCAGAGAAGCGTCAACCGCGGCAAAGTTCTTCTGAACAATCGCGTCGCCCTTCTTGGAATAAGTCTTCTTAATCGCGTTCTTGATTTCCGCAATCGCCTGTTCGCGCGGCAGAATGTTGGAAATCGCGAAGAAGCACGCCTGCATGATGGTGTTGATGCGCTGGCCCATGCCGGTTTCGCGCGCAACTTCTACGGCGTTGATGGTGTAGAACTTCAGCTTCTTGTCGATAATCTGCTTTTGAACTTCATAAGTCAGGTGATTCCAGACTTCGTTTGCGTCATACGGCGCGTTCAACAGGAAGGTTGCGCCCGGTTTGGCGATGCCCAAGATGTCCACCTTGTTCATAAACTGGAACTGGTGGCAGGCAACGAAGTCTGCCTTGTTAATCAGGTAGGCGGATTTAATCGGGTTGTCGGAGAAGCGCAGGTGCGACGTCGTCATCGAGCCGGACTTGCGGCTGTCATAGACGAAGTAGCCCTGGCCGTACTTGCCGGCGTCTTCGGCGATAATCTTAATCGAGTTCTTGTTGGCGCCGACGGTACCGTCTGCACCCAGACCGAAGAAGACGGCGCGGACAACGTCCTTGCCCTCGGTGTCGATGCTGTCGTCATAAGCCAGAGATTTGTGGGTTACGTCATCGTTTACACCGACGGAGAAACCGTTAACCGGGTTGGCGGATACGGCGTTGTCGAACACGGCCTTGACCATGCCCGGCGTGAACTCTTTGGAAGACAGACCGTAACGGCCGCCCAGAATTTTCGGCATGCTGATTTCGCCTGCCGCGGCAGCCTGCGCCAAAGTGGCGACAACGTCCAGATACAGCGGTTCGCCGGTTGCGCCGGACTCTTTGGTTCTGTCAAGCACGGAAACGACTTTCGCCGATTTCGGCAGAGCGGCAACAAAAGCCTTGGCCGGGAACGGACGATACAGATGTACTTTCAGAACGCCGAGCTTCTGACCCTGCGCGTTCAGGTAGTCAATCGTTTCCTGAACGGTTTCGGCGCCGGAGCCCATAATGACGATAACCTGTTCGGCATCAGCCGCGCCGTAGTATTCAACAATGTGATACTGGCGGCCGGAGATTTTGGCGAACTTGTCCATTTCTTCCTGAACGATGCCGGGAACGGCGTCATAATATTTGTTGGAAGCTTCGCGACCCTGGAAGAAGACGTCCGGGTTCTGCGCCGTACCGCGGATGACCGGGGATTCCGGACGCAGCGCGTGTTTGGCGTTGAACTGGTAGTCTACGCCTTCGAGCATGGCGCGGAGGTCGTCGTCAGACAGCAGCTTGATTTTCTTGATTTCGTGCGAGGTGCGGAAACCGTCAAAGAAGTGCATGAACGGAACGCGCGAACGCAGCGTCGAAGTCTGCGCAATCGCGGCCATGTCGTGCGCTTCCTGCACCGAGTTGGAGCAGAGCATCGCAAAACCGGTCTGGCGGCAGCTCATAACGTCAGTGTGGTCGCCGAAAATCGACAACGCGTGGTACGCGAGCGAACGGGCGGCAACGTGCATGACGAACGGAGAAAGTTCGCCGGCGATTTTGTACATATTCGGAATCATCAGGAGCAAACCCTGAGAAGCCGTAAAGGTGGTGGTCAAAGAACCGGCCTGCAGGGAGCCGTGGCATGCGCCGGCGGCACCGGCTTCGGACTGCATTTCCTGCACGTCCGGAACCACGCCCCAGAGGTTCTTCTGTTTGGCCGCAGACCACGCATCCGCCCATTCGCCCATCGGAGAAGACGGGGTAATCGGGTAGATAACGCAGACTTCGTTCATGCGGTGGGCAACCGAAGCGGCCGCTTCGTTCCCGTCCATCATTTTCATTTTCACATCTGACATTTAAATATCCTTAAATTAGAGTTTAAGTTGTGTTGTCGGGCAGTCCGGCTTTGGCGGGGCTTTGCGGGGTGCGGCCGTCTTCCGCAGCATCCGTTATGGTGCGGCGAATTCCGGCTGCGGATAAACGCAGGCTTTCGTCCGCCGTGTTCCCTGCGGGAGCGGCAGAACTGAAAACGCGGGCTTTTATCTGCCGGAGCCCTTTGCAGGGGCGGCAGGGCCGGGCGTTTTTACCACGACACAAAGCGCCGGAGTCATCCGCCGGCTGTCCGTTATTATCATTTTATCGCGGCTTTATTTAGCATAACGGCAGAAAAATGCAAGGATTTTTTCTGCCTTTTCCCCGATTTTCGGAAGGCGGGGATATGGGGCAGGACAGGCGCAGGGAGGCGGAAGGCGCAGAGAAAGTCGCCGGGGGAAAGAGATGAGCGCAGGGCGGGAGCGGGGAAAGGTGCTTGTAGGAGAGTGGGGCGGTGTTGCGGCGAAACGTGCGGCACGGAGAGCCGGGCAGGTACAGAGGTGCGCAGGGGAAAAGCAATTTGTTATTTTAGGGCGAGAGCGGCAAGTTTTGCAAAGTTATCTGTTGCCGGGCTTCCCGCAGCTGTGTTTTCGGGCCAGGTCCGGCACATGTGCATGTTGCTCAGCGACTGCAGGGAATGTTTGTAAACTTCGGAAAGTTTGCGATATGAATTGTCCAGCAAATAGACTTCTTTTCCCAGCAGCGCTGCGGCAATGCCGACGTGCAGACGGTCGGTGATGACGGTTTGCACGCTGTCAACCACGCTCAGCATGAGCATAGCCGAAAAGGCGATGTGTTCCCGGGAAGATTTGACGGAGCAGCCGCCCATGGCGGAGAGGTCAATATCGCCCTGAGGGCAGATGATATCCGGCTTTTTTTCGCAGTCGTTGCGCAGAAAAACGCCGACATCTTTGCCGGGGGCGTAATTTTGGCGAATTGTATTAACCATATAAAAATCGGAGTAAGGGATATTCAGGCTGTCGGGCGTCAGAATGTCCTTTTGCAGACGCAGCGCCATATCGTGGTCCAAGATGATTTTTGCTTTTGTCCGGGCGCTGACCAGATAATTATAAGACTGCTCTTCCCGGCAGAACACGACGAAACGTTCATCCAGAACCTCCAGCAACTTGCCGCATTGGTAAAAACTGCCGGGCAAAATGATAATTTTGGCAGCACGGGCGAAAAGAGGGAGCATATTAACGTAACTTTTTTCATAATCGGGAATCCATGCGCCGCCCCCGCCGTAAACAACGGTATCGCCGGCGGCGACGGAACAGCCTTTTTCGCCAAACAGGGTACAGGGCAGATTGTTTTGGGCGAAAAACTGCAGGGTTGCCGCGCCAATGAGCATATCTCCGAGGTTTCCGGGGTTGGGAATATAGGTGAAACGGCCGGCTTTTTTCAATTCGTTAAGCAGCGCCGTGTTATCTATATCCAGCGGACGGAAATTGCGGGCGTCCAGTTTCATCCCGCCGGGAGCGGCATAGTACGCCTTTTTGCTTTTAAACAGCGGCAGGCCGAATAATTCCCGGCGGATGCAATCTTCAGTATATCGTACGGAGAAAACTTTTATGCCCAAGAAATAAATTTTCCGGCACGATGACTTTTTTTTAATTTTTATGAATATGTTTCGGCGCTGCGGCTCTTTGGCGTCGGGAAGCTGGGGTGAGATTTCATGCTTATATCTCCATATCAGATATTTATAGGTTAAATATCTCGGCAGCTTATGGCCGCGGGGCTGCAGAAGCCCTTTTTGCTCCAGGTCCTGCAATTCGGCGGCAAATGTGCGGAACATCTGTTCCCTGACGGGGGCTGGCGACCGTCTGCATCTCCCCAACTGTTGTTTGAGGAGGGAGGGGATAAGGCGGGTCTTCATGGCGGAGAATTCCGCCTGCAAACCGTCTTGGCGGAGAATGCCGTACAGAAAATCTATGCCGCGGCGGTAGTCTTTGATTTGTTGCGGTTTGGGGACAGATTGCGTGATAGATTCGGAATTTGCAGTTTGAAAATAAAGCGGTACGTCAATGATGACGGTGCGCGGCTTTTGGGCTAAGAGCGCAAAAACATAGGGATAATCTTCAAACTGAATGTGCGGAATAAATTCTGTCCCCCGAAGCAGGGACTTCCGGAAAAGCTTTGTCCATGCCGTGCAGTAAATTTTGTGTTTTTTGCCTTTGGATGTCCCATGGAAAAACGGGTCGGAAGTAACTTTTACGGGAATGCCGTCTGGATTATAGCGCGTTTGCTGTTGCTGCTCCCCGCTTTTATGATAAATATATGCGAAACTGACCATGTCGGCCTGATGCTGCAGCGCCAGAGCGTGGGTTATTTCCAAAAGCTGAGGGTGGATGAAGTCATCGGAATCGAGGAAGTAAATAAAATTTCCCCGTGCCAGTTTCAAGCCGTTGTTGCGAGCCATGGAAAGCCCCTGGTTTTGCTGGGTGAGGATTTTGATGCGGGAATCTTTTGCTGCGTAGTCTGCCAGAATTTCGCCGCAGCTGTCGGGAGAGCCGTCGTTGACACAAATTGCCTCAAAGTCGGAAAAAGTCTGGCTGAGGACGGAATCCAGGCAGCGCGGTAAGTATTTTTCCACTTTGTAACATGGGATAATTATTGAGATTTCCGGCATTCTGCGTCCTTTCTGTCTGTAGATTTTTAACGACCCTTTTATTTCTACAGTTTCCGCATTGTTTGGCTGCCTTTTCTTCGGTGGAAAACCGGCATTTCAAGATAGACGGGGACGGATTTTAACTGTAGAAATAAAAGGGTCGTTTTTTATCAGCATTTTTTACAAGAGAAATATGCATGGTGTTCAGCGGGCGTTGGGGAACGGACAGGGTCGAATAATCGGAATTGCAAAATCTTTTTGACAGTATAACGGTGCAATATCTATTGACGGGCTTTTACGGGTATGTTATCTGTTTCTGACAGACGGCGTATGTTTCGGAAAGGGTTTATAAGCAGCGTATGTTTCGGAGAGAATTTATAAGCGGCGAATATATCCGGAAGTAACGTATGTGTCCGAATATGGCGGAAATATGCGGCAGGCCGGTGGTGTCTGGTGTGAATGGCGGAGGCAGAGATGAAAAAAATTGTACTGTTGTGGGTTTGGGTGTTTTTGCTCGGGGGCGGCGTTTCGGCATGGGCGCAGGAGAATGCCGGCGACGGGGAGAAAACGGCAAAAGGGTTCTCCATAGCGCGCCGGGTTAATCCCGAATACATCCGGGAATACGAGCATCCGACTTTGCCCTTAAATATTCCGGAATATGTCAGGCGCGAGCCGGCATACGCGCCCGAAAGCGAGCTGGATCCGTGGCTGATTATGTATTATGATCCGGAGTATTATCTGGAATATCTGGAGAAAATCCCGGTGCGGACGCTGGCGCAGAGGTATCAGCTGCTGATTTTGTGGCAGCTTTACAAGCCGGAAAAGATTTCTTCGCCGGAATACCGGGAAATGGCAGCGGCGGCGCATAACGAAACGGCGGAATATCTGGCGGGCGACAACTGGCAGGCGGTGTGGCGGAAAGAAGAATATGACAAGCTTATACAAGGCGATTTTCAAAAATGTTATGCCGACATGACGTGTCTGCTCAAGGCCGTTCCTTACTGGATGGATGCAGAGGATCCGATGTGGGTCATCTTGCCTTGCGACCTGGCCAAAAAGCACGGCCTGATTTATTATTTTGATATTGCCGGAGGCGGGCACGGGGCGCAGACCCTCATGATTTCCACCTGTCCTGTTGACAGGAAATATGATTTCCCGCGTGAATTGGGAGACTATGTTGACATGAGCGAGCGGGAGAAAATGGCCAATTGCAGCGGCAGCATCCGTTTTGTTTATTATGCGAAGGCGTATGTCCATGCGCTGGATATTCAGTACCAGCCGTCTTTTGACGAAAAAGCGGAAGACTGGCGGGCGTTTCCCTATACGGAATGGGCAGTGCAGTCGTATTACAATTTCAGAAAATTCAACAGCGTTTTGAATTATGGCATCGGCTACCGAAAGGCTGTCGATATGTTGCAGGAGCATTATGCAGGCGTGTTCGGCGTCAGCTCCGAACGGGCGTTAAACGCGGCGCTGAATGTTCTCAATCCGCCGTCATCGGAGTACTTTAAGCGAATTGCGCCGGACAACATGAACTATCTTCTGCTGACGGGGGCACCGTGGGCGGAGATAGAAAAGCGGCTTCCTGACGACGTTTCGCCGATGAAACTGCTGGATTTGAGCATCGCGTATCCCGAAAATCTGCGCCGGCTTATCGCTCTGGGGCAGCAGAGGCAGCAAACCAACGTCGACGAAACGAACGATTTCGGCAAGACGCCGCTGCAAACGGCGGCACAGTACGGCTATCTCGAAAGTGTCAGGATTTTGCTTGCCGCGGGTGCCGACATAAATCATCGGACGGACGATGGGAACTGCGTTCATGATACGGATGATGACTGCATTCGCAACGGGAAGCGCACCGCTTTGATGTATGCGCTGCAGGAAGGGCAGTATGAGGTGGCAAAGTATCTGCTGGACAATGGTGCCGACATATCGCTGCTTGATTCGCAGGCGAAAAGCGCCTTTGATTATCTTATCGGCAGAGCGCCGAAGTTCAGCACGCAAAATCGGATGACCATAGTCGGCGGCACGGCCTCTTCCCGGGACTTTGACGAAGAGGTTTCCCGCTTTACGCCGGAACAGGAGGAAGAGCTGAAAAAGCGGCTGTTTGTACAATCCCACCGACAGTTGGCCGATATGCTGGCGGGGGAATGGGAACCCGACTGGCAGGGAACGGGGGACGTATTTAAAGGCAAGATGACAATCCGAGCCAATGCCGATGCAGGAAAGCCGCTGCTGCAAATGGAGGACGAACGCGGGACAACGGCAGACTGCGTTTCTCTCGCAGCAAGCCGCGCAATTTTTAAATGCATGGTCAAGCCAGCAGAAAACGGAGATGTTCCGGTTGCGGACGGCGGTATTGCCGTTTATACCGCTTTTGAGGTACAGCGTAATTTTATAAATGTGTTTACGGTTTACGGCGTCAGGGAGAAAGATACTGTTGATGCGGCCCGGGCGGAAAAGGATTTGGAAAACCGCTGCCTTGATGTCGGGAGTTTGTGCTGGCGCGGATTTACCGCACATTATGAACGGATAGAACGTCGGCAGTCCGCCGCTGGGGAGGCGTGAGAACGACTGCCAGAGGGACCGGACGAGAGGAAACGCAAGAGACGCCCGACAGCATTCGGGTGTTTTCTGTTGGCCGGGACATCTGGCTAAACATTCCAAGAAACCGGAATGACAATAGTTGTTCCGCGTCTTGACGGTCGTCGTTTCAAATCCCGAGCCGGCCTTTCGGACATAACAAAGCCCCGCCGCAAGGGCAGGGCTTGTTAGTATTGGTCGGCGACATATAGGGAAAATCCCTACTTTGATACCGCCTCGTTTTCATTTAGATATACTATAGCGATATAGCCCCGAAAACACAAGGAGTTTCTTATTTTTTTCAGAACATATTTTCACCTAGAGGGCTAATTTTCCACCCAGCGTGGACACCCACTCATTTTTTGCGGAAAGGTCAATTAAGATATTGGTTTTTAATAAAAATAGAATGTACATATAGTATATTACCATCCAGCATCTTCGAAAAAGTCCTTCATCTGCTGAAACCAATCCTGTATTTCACTACGATTTTCAGGAGATAAAATAATCTGATTCCATATATTTTGGCCTTGTAATATTTGCTTTATTACATTTTCGCTATGCTTTTGATCATTTCCAAAACGTATTCCCTTATTATATAAAGAATTTGCCACATCCATATCATTCCAATGTTCTATTTCATAAGGGGTGAATGTTACATCAAACTTTTCTTCAATAGAAGAAATTGGGATATAATTTTCTATTTCACGTTTTGAAGTTATGATTACTTTTTGAGGATGAACAACTGAAGGCGGTGTTGTACTAGTATCTCTATCTCTGAAATACAAGCATTTTATGTTTGTGCCACTCAGATAATTTGCCTTTATCCATAGATCAATATTTCCACCGCCATGCAACTCAATAAAAGTAAAATGGGTAAGATCGATTATGCTTCGAAATTCATCTATTTTACTCAAGTTTTTCAAAAAACGGATATCTGTTTTACCTTCTACAAAAATAACACCCTTATAAGATACAAAAGGCAAAATACCTAAAGTGTCTGCAACTTTTGATATTTCAATATCATCGTTTGTTTCTACGGAGATCATGTGATTTTCATGATCCTTCTGGATAAAAATCAAATCCTCTTTATTAATCATTTTTACTATTTCTGGCGTATGAGTTGTAAGTAGAATTTGACGATTACCTGAATCTGAAAGATCCTTCAAAGCATTCATTAACATAATTTGAAAATCAGGATGTTGGGAGGTTTCTGGTTCTTCTATTGCATAAATTATATTTTTACTTATATTTTTTCTTTCAGCCTCTGCAAGAAAAAAGCTTAAAAGCATTAACCTTTTAATTCCACTTCCTCTTTTATTAAAGGATATTCCGTCTTCACAATTGAAAGTAAAAGAAAATAAGGAATCTAGCGTTTTTGTTTCGATATTTGTTTTTAATTCTTTAGCAATGTGTTCATCAAACTCATTTAATTTAAGAAGGGTTTTATCTGCAAGAGCTTGTATTTGTTCTATCACTATTTTCTTAATCTCAGAAAATTTGGATTCTAATTCTGCAACAGCAGCTTTTGCAATAGCTTTTGTTGTATCATTTACTTCTTTATCTTTATCTGTGTTTGTCCTATCCGCACGAAAAATTAAAAATGCAGGAAAATCATCCTTAAATTTACTGAATACAGGTATTATATCGCCATCTTTAGAATCTATACTTATTAAGAAATCATCAACCCATTCTATATTTGGATATTGCTCAAAAATAGCTCTCCGTATTTCTTTTTTTACATTACGATTAGGAACAGAAATATTTTTATTATTAGCTAACTTTAATAAATCTTGTATTTTTAAACAAATCAAAGCTTTTTCAAAATTTTTTGGATGTCTTGCAACAATTTGCACTACAGGTTTTTTAATTCTACCATTTGAGCATTCATATTTTTTCGATATTTCCAACAAATTTTCTTTATTTAATAAATATTCTGCCTTTAAAGTTGTTGCTGTATTTTCACTTGAATCTAGTGTAATTCGTTCATCTGGATCAACTTCAAAAGAACAGGATATTTCAATACTTCCTGTTTCTGAAGGATCAGCATAAACATTTAAATCCGAAGGTTCTATAGATGCATCATTAAAATATACATCCAAAGCATCAATAACCGTTGATTTACCTACATCATTTTTACCAATTATTACGTTTAATTTATCTACGGAAAAGGTCGTATCTAAATAACCTCGAAAATTTTTTAAGCGAACTTTTTTTAGTTTCATATTTAATCTCTTTCTTATCAACTATTTGAATACTTATACAAAACATCCATCAACAGGACCATCGCGTATGTGTCCTGGCCACAATACTTTTCAAGCCCGTTGAATAAAACTTGTGCCTCTGCATCAGTCAATTTACCAGTAATAAAGGCCTCATACCGGGTGGAAGCTTCGACCCCATTGTGGACTTCCATATCGCTATACGAAAGATCAGTAAATGCCGGAAGTGTCTTTTTAATGCTTGCAGAGCTATGTTGTGTTGGTCCGTAAAGATAACGATTCCTGAACGGTACCAACTGATCCACGATACGTTCATTTATGGCCAGTAATTTATCGCTTAAATCAGGGAATAAATCGGCCAATTCCTTATTGCGGGATTTTTCAAAGGATTCGTTATAAACAACAATACTTCCTTTGTTGCCACAGTTCTTAATCAGGCATTCGACCAACGCACGTCTTGGATCCGACTGTTCTTTATGCAAAAAGCTGATGTGTTCTAGTTTACCACCGCGTTCTTTTTGAATGTGTAATGAAAACTGAAATGGTGTCTGCCCGTAAGGTGTGCATCCGTCAAACATAGGAACTGCCGTCTGAAAGGTTTCATAATCTAAATAATACAGAGGATACTCCAACTTATCCAGCCAAGCCTTGATTTCCTCAGACTCGGCATGAATTTCATTTGTCAGAAATGCTTCCCGGTCGATAAGCTGTTTTGGTGTTGTGCAAGTAGATTCCGGCACATCTTTGATTTCCAGTTTACCGGTCGTTGCATAAAAAACATCAGCTTCTTTTTGTGGCAAAAGGTCAAAAACCGAGTATTCTGGAACGTCTTTGCAACAATAGTGATAATAAGGACAATCCTTGCAAGTCTTGTGAATTGTTATCTCCGGTTCGGTTTTGCTGGTTTGAATTTTCATGTACTGCTCAGCATAAGCTGGCGTATTGATGTATGCCTCGGCCACCGCATCAGTCATATCTTCAATTTGAAAGAGCTCTTTTACATCAATCAGGCCTTTGCACACATAATCTGAATTGATGTGCAGGACCCAACACTGCTTGACCGGGTAACCGGCATTGTCAAATACGTATTTTTGAAAGGCTAAGTCTGCTATGTATTCCGGTTTAACACTTGTTGCGGACTTGATTTCAATTAAATCCCAACCACCGCCGTTTCGTTTCAAAACATCGATACGGCAAAAAGCTCCGTTGTCCAATTTTGCAAAGGCTTCGTATAAAATGTCATTGCTTTTGGCCAATTCAGCTGTGATTTTGCTTCCGTTAATCACATTCCAATTCTCTGCCGGCACCATAACGCCACCCGGGAAGAACTCCCGAGCCAAGTCCTGAACTTCGTTACCGATATCAAAAAGCCGTTGCGTAGCCTCATCAATTTCAGGTGTTAAATCTTTGCGGTTCTTCTTCAGCCACAAAGCCTTAACACAGTTTTGCGCCATCATATAGTCGGATTTAGATAAAAACATACGAGCTCCTTTTTTCGGATAATCATAACCTTTTATATTTAAAATTGCAAATTCTAAAACAAATTTCTGCCAATTTCTGACATCCATTTAATTGACATTCGAAATTGATTTAATGTATAATCATCTCGCTATTAGTAAAAATGGAGCCGGAACATGTATAAAAAAACGCAAACGCTCAATGACCTGATCTTGTGGATGCAGGACACAGATGACGGTATTTCCCTTAAAGATATCATGGAAAAGTATGATGTCTCCCTCCGGACAGCAGTCCGCATGAAAGATTCCATCGCCGAAAAATATCCTAAATTAAATGAAATCAGCGGTCCATACAACACAAAACGTTGGTATCTACCCAAAGGTACCGGCCGCGATATGGTTAGCTTTTCTATGGAAGAGATCCACGCGCTACAAAACGCATCCAAACTTTTGGCTTCTAAAAAGATGATTGATTCTCGATATATCGATAACGTCCTGCACAAGATAAAAGCCCTCATCGGTAAGGATGCCATCAACAGAATAGAACCGGATGCCGAAGCACTTTTAGAAGCTGAAGGTTATGCTTTCCGGCCAGGACCAAGGATTATCATCAATACAGAGCACCTAAAACAACTCAGGTACGCAATTATTGCATGCAACCGCATTAAAATAAAATACGATTCTTCGCACAACAAAGATTGGCGCAAACTGTTCCCTTATGGCTTTTTATATGGAAACAAGCACTATTTAATTGCTTGGGATTCAACAAAGCGCAAGATGTGTCATTTTAATTTGAATAAAATAAAGGAAATTGAAGTTTTAAATACATACTTTAAGCGCGATCCACATTTCTCCCTTAAGGAATTCAGCGAACAAGCCTTTGGTGTTTATCAAGAAAAACCTTTTGATGTTGAGTGGCTGTTTGATGCAGAAGTTGCAGATTCCGCGGCTCAATATACATTTCATCCGAAACAAGAAGCATTTCGCAACCCGGACGGTACCTTAACAGTTAAGTTCCGAGCCGGCGGCGCAAGAGAGATGGACTGGCACCTCTATACTTGGGGTGGCCACGTTAAAGTAATCAAACCGGAAGATTTTGATAAAAGAAAGTAACTTTAATGTGGATTAGTAAGGAAAAATACGAAGATATTGAAAGGCGTGTAAAGGAACTCAACGAGGAATTACAGCGGCTTTATAATTTAGCATATCTCGTCGATATAAAACAAGACGGAATGAAAATGGTCATGACCTTTTGCCAAGGCGATAAAATGTTCACAATTGAAGCTGTGCGGATTATTTCCGGCGGCAAGGATATATCAAAACTAATTCCGCCCGCTGATTAATTCAATAGCGGTATTAATATCGTCCATATTAGAAAAGCGACCAACGGTAATTCGGAAAGAGTGTTCTGCTTCCTCTGTTGTCAGACCAATTGCCTTCAAAACGTGTGATGGCTCTTGAATACCGCTAGTACATGCAGAACCGGTAGAAAATGCTATTTTAGGCTGTAACGACAATATCATGTCTCGTGCATCGCGGTTAGAAAGCATAACATTAAGATTTCCCGGATGCCGGCTATCCATTGTGCCATTGATTTTTATATCCGGGAATTTAGCCTTTAAACCATCAAGCAATTTCGCGCGTAAATCACTAATATATTGGGCCTCTGTGTCCTTTAAATCTTTCATCAGGCTAAAAGCTTCGCCCATTCCGACAACTAAAAAGGTTGGCATTGTACCGGATCTGTATCCACTTTGTTGACCACCGCCTCTTATGATAGGTGTCGGTTTCAATTCGCTCGCTTGATTAATATAAAGTGCGCCAATGCCTTTCGGTCCATAAACTTTGTGACCGGATAAACTCAGCATATCCACGTGATTTTCGACAACATCAATGTTTGCATACGCGCCTTGTGCCGCATCAACATGAAAAATTGCACCTTTTTCTTTGCACATTGTGCCAATTTTTTCTAAAGGTTGATTAACGCCGATTTCGTTGTTTGTTGCCATTGTTGAAACAAGAAGTACATCATCTGTCAGAAGCTCATTTAATGCTTCAAAGTCAATAATTCCATCGTGTTTCACAGGAATTTTTTTAATAGTAAAGCCAAAACGTTCTAGAAAGCGCGATGCCCCCAGGACACATTTATGTTCAATTGCTGAAACAAGGATCGTTCTCCTTTTTGACTTATCTAAAACCGTGTAACCCATTCCAATGATCGCTAGATTATTTGACTCTGTTGCTCCTGATGTAAAAACTATTTCATCTTCAAGTGCATTAATATAATCAGCAACCATTCCTTTTGCGCTTTCAATAGCATCATTTGCTTTCCACCCGAAAAAGTGCTCTGATGAATGAGGATTACCAAATTCCGTTGTCATAAACGGGAGCATTTTATCCAAAACGCGCGCATCAAGAGGCGTTGATGCCTGATAGTCAAGATAAATACCTGTATTACCAGTATTTTCGCTGTTTTTAAGTAAATTTGATAAATTATTTTTCATTTTTTTCACTTTTCTATGGAATTTTTTTTTGAATCCTGTATCATCACTTTCGACTGGAGAATGTCGCCAGCGAAAAAAAGGATAGCATAAAATGAAAAATGAATCAACTCTAAAAAATTCAAAACCCGTTTTTTCGGGTCATGAAACATTTCCTCTTAGGTACGGATGGCTGAAAAAAGTGTACGATGCGGCTACCGCTGTGGAAGAAAAAAAAGGAAATATTTCCAAGGACTTATTCAATAATATTGAGGCAATTTCAATCCTCGGCGTTGGTAAAAACATGGTTTCATCAATGCGTTATTGGGCTCTTTATACAGGCATTTTAGCTGTGAATGAAGATAAAAATTTGTATGTCACAGACTATGCAAAAAAAATTTTCGCAGATATCGGCTTTGATCCATGGCTTGAAAACTATGCTACCCTTTGGCTAATACATTGGAATTTGGCGACAAATCCGAATTTGTTTACTTATTACTGGGTTTTCAACAGGCTCAATGCGGCAACTTTTGACAAGGATTCACTTGTATCCTCTATTCAGGAAGCTCTTTCTGACTACGATTTACCGGATGTTTCCCTCTCTACTTTAAAGCGTGATGTTGAGTGCTTCCTGGGGGTTTATTCCACCCGTTCTGCAAAGGAAAAATCTAACGAAGAGAGCATTGAGTCACCGTTGACAGAGCTTGCCTTGATTTCGCCGCTTACACGTAGAGATTTGTTTCAAACAAAGGTTGGTGCAAAACCTAATTTATCTGTTTATACCTTTGTTTTCGGGCTTCTAATGTTCTGGAAATTTTATTCTCCTAATTCTAAGACTTTATCCTTAGAAGCGATTTGTTACGAAGAAATGTCACCGGGGCGCATATTCCTTATTAATGAAAATGCTATTGGAGATTTTGCCCAAAATATTTCTGAAGTTACAAACGGTTTATTAGAATGGTCAGAAACGGCAGGACTCAAGCAAATCTTATTAAAAAAGGATATAGATTTTGAAAAAGAAGCCTTTAAGATCTTTGAAAGGAATTACAAATGATGGAAAAAATGTCCGACATCGTAAAGATAAATACTAGATTTTGTCGTTCAATCAACATTAATCAAGATCTTGAAAGCGCTGATATCCTTGCAGGATTCATTTGTCCTGCTTCGTCTGAGGTTGCTTTGCTTAATATTGCTGAAAACGTATATGCAACGGGGCAAGCCGCATTTACATGGACAGGTCCCTATGGTTCCGGCAAGTCTTCTCTTGCTTTGTTTTTATCTGCATTAATCGGCAAAGATAAGAAACTACGCACACTAGCGCAAAGTTTATTTAAGGAATCTGCAAAAGAAGAATTTTACTCAAAAATCAAAGTAAATGACGGTTGGGAAATTCTTCCAATAATCGGCGATAAACAGGATCCTGCAGTGCTATTGAAAGAAGCTATCGAACAGAAGCAAGGTAAAAAGTGCACAGACATTCTAAAATCAATACAAGAAATCGCTGATACATCGGATGGACTGCTTATTTTTATTGATGAAATGGGAAAATGCCTAGAGAGTGCGGCAAAAGGTCAAGGCGACGTGTATCTGTTTCAACAATTAGCTGAGTATGTATCAAGAAGCAATGGCAAAATAATCCTTATTGGAATTTTACACCAGGCGTTTGCAGAGTACACACGTTATTTGCCGCATGCTATCCGCGATGAATGGATCAAAATTCAAGGACGTTTTGTTGATACACCCATCAATACTGCCGGCGAAGAACAAATTGAATTGATTTCTAAAGCGATAACAACAGACTTTACCTCATCATCAATAAAGGATGTTGTTGAAAAAACGGTTACGTCCATTGCAAAAAATAAACTTATTACATCAAAGGATGGTTTAACGCAGTCACTTCTTCACTGCTGGCCTATTTCTCCAGTAGTAGTTACGTTGCTAGCTCAAATTTCAAGAAAAAGATTTGGCCAAAACCAGCGCAGTATTTTCTCGTTCTTGAGTTCCGGAGAGCCGAAAGCATTCAGAGACTTTATTAACTCAACAAGTTTTTCCGATGATAAGATGTACATGCCGGAGGATTTGTTTGACTATCTGAAGCTCAATCTTGAATCTTCTATTTTATCATCATCTGATTCAAAGATTTGGAACATTGCTACTGACGTTTTAGCACGTTGCCAAGCAAAAGGAGCTTCCCTGGAACACATAAATGTCTTAAAAACGATTGCTCTGATTGATATGTTTAATGGTGCTTCTGGCCTTGTTTCAAATGGAGAACTCCTCCAGGCACTTTATCCAAAGGCAAATATAAAAGCTATTATAAAAGATTTAACATCCTGGTCAGTCATTATTCTTAAAAAGCACTTAAACGCGTATTCAATTTATGAAGGTAGCGACTTTGACATAGAAAAAGCACTTGCTGAAGCGTATGCCGCAATTCCAACGCTTGAAATTCAAAAACTCGTTGATATTGCCAATTTCAAACCGATTATTGCAAAACGCCATTATCATAAATACGGATGCATGAGATGGTTAGATATTCTGCTTACCCCGGTTGAAAATTATAAAGAGTTCTTGAATCATGAACATGATCATAACAAGTCTGTTGGTTTTTTTGCTATCTTCCTCCCGCAAAACCCGACTGAGGAACAAAAAGCAACCGAAATAACGCAAGGAAAAAATAAATTTGATTTTCCTGTGTTTATGACTGTTGCAAAAAACACTCAGACAATTAATGAGTACTTAAAAGAATTGCTTTCCCTTGAGTGGATCCAAAAAAACAAAAATGAACTAGCAGGCGACCATATTGCACGCCGTGAAATAGAAAATAGACGGTTAATCATTATTTCGTTGCTAGAAGTCCAATTGAATGAAATTTTAACGGCTTCTGATTGGTATAAAAATGGTGAGGCTTTAGGATTAATTAAGCAGAATGAATTTAGTATTTTAGCTTCCAAAGTCTGTGAACAAGTTTATCCAGAAACTCCAATCATCAAAAGTGAGCTGGTTAATAGAACAAAGCCTTCAGGAAGTGCAAACAGCGCATTGAACAATTTATTAAAGGATATGGTTTTGCAAGAAGGCGAAGAACTTCTTGGTATCAAGGGATTCACCCCGGAACGCGGCTTGTTTAACATTTTGCTTCAAGAAACTGGTATATATCGCCTAACAGATAAGGAAACATACGGATTCGGAGCACCAAGGGCCGAGAATTTATTAAGCCTTTGGAAAACAACAGATTCAATGTTTAAAAAAGTTAAACGAGCTGTTTCATTGGCTGATGTTTATGAGCAATGGAGTAAGCCGCCGTTTGGTCTAAAGGCCGGATTATATAATTTCCTTGCTCTTGCATATATGCTAAGCAGAAAAACAAAAATAGCAGTCTACAGAGACGGAACGTATATTCCTGAGATAAATGACCTTTTAGTGGATTATTTATTGAAATCACCTAAAACCATTTCATTAAAATTGGTTGATGCAGATGATGTAACTGGTCATATTTTACCGGCAATCGCACAATTATTAAATACGCTTCAATCTACAAATCAAATTCCATTGAACGCATCACCGTTGACAATTGCTCGTAAGTTAGTGCAGATCATTGATAAATTGCCGCCTTGGGTATTGAAAACTAAAACACTGTCAAAGCGGACGATAAAATTTAGGGAAATTGTTAAATCTGCAAATGATCCACATAAGTTGCTTTTAGAGGATATTGAGAAAGTCTTTTATGATGAAGTGGAAAATAAAGACGGTGATAAGTCTGCCATTATTATTCAAAATCTGAAGGAAGCCATGGAGGAGCTTATTAATATTTATCCGGCAACAATGACCAACATTGCTTTGTTGCTGACAAATGAGCTGGATGTTCCTCTCGCCACGCCAACGCACTTGGAAAAGTTGCGTGAGCGCGCTAAGAATATCAAAGGCGTATCAGGCAATTTCAAAATTGATGCATTTGCGGCTCGTATTTCTACATTTAACTCCAGCCTTGCAGATATCGCTGGTATCGTAAGTTTGGCAAACAACAAACCACCGCATGACTGGATTGATCTTGATATTGAAAATGCTAAAAAGGAAATCTTAAACCTTTGTACCGAATTCAAGAAAGCTGAGTTATATACGAAAGTCAAAAATCGCCCAGCTTCACGACAGGCTGTCGCTTTTATTGCCGGTATCGGAAATAAAGCTGAAGTTATCGAGGGCGAATTTGATTTGCTTACCGATATGCAATCTGACGTATCTAATTTAAAAAACAAAATTAAAGATGCTGTTAAAGATACGACAAACAAAAACGTACTTTTAGCCGCATTAACAGAAATTAGCATTGAGTATTTAAAGGCAGGAAATGACTGAAAAAGTAAAACACGTTTTAGGAATATCGGGTGGAAAGGATAGCGCGGCTCTCGCTGTTTATATGCGTGATAACTATCCTGAGCTTGATATTGACTACTTCTTCACCGACACGGGAAAAGAGCTTCCTGAGGTTTATTCTTTTCTTAGCAAACTAGAAGGATATTTAGGTAAACCTATTTTGCGTATTAATCCGGATCGCGATTTTGACTTTTGGTTGATGCAACACAATAACTTCCTGCCATCGGCACAGGCCCGTTGGTGTACGATTTGCATGAAACTTAAACCTTTTGAGGCTTGGGTCGGCAAATTCTTAAATGACGGATATACCGTGTATTCATATGTTGCTATTCGCTCAGACGAAGAATATCGCGAAGGCTATCAATCTCGCCATGAAAATCTAAAGGTAAAAATGCCCTTTAGAGAAAATGGAATTGATAAAAAAGGCGTTATTGACATTCTTGAATACTCAGGGCTTGGATTGCCGGATTATTACAAATGGCGATCAAGAAGTGGTTGTACGTTCTGTTTCTTCCAAAGAAAGATTGAGTGGGTTCGCTTAATGGAGAAACACCCGGATGCTTTTGAGGAAGCAAAAAGTTATGAGAAAAAAGCCACCGCCAGCGGATCACCTTTCACATGGTCAGAGCATGAATCACTCGAGGATCTATCAAAACCTGAGAGAGTAGCCCAAATTAAGCAAGATTATGAAAGACGTCTAGAGCGGCTGAAAAAGCAACGCATGGCAAATCCGCTTCGTCCTGATAATGAAGAAATCGATATAGATGATTTATATGGAAAATCAAAGGTATGTTTAGCATGTCACAAATAGTATGTCATTTTTTGTCATTACATTTTATGCGGAGATTGAATTTTCTGCAGAATTGGTGTACAATGTGGCGCAACTTTAACTTGAGGATATTATGAACCTAAAGGAGATACCCATAAAGCGGGAATACCGCCCCGAAGATAATGTCGTGAGGAATTTTTATATTCCTCTGCTTTCTTCTGCTATCTCTTATCAGCGTGCTGTGGGCTTTTTTTCTTCCACAATTCTTGCTGAAATTGCCGTTGGAATATCTGCGCTCGTTCGCAATAATGGTAAGATCCAAATAGTTGCATCTCCTTACCTATCGGATGAAGATGTTGAAGCAATAAAAATGGGGTATAAGGCCCGGGACGAAGTCGTAAAAGATTCTATACTAAATGCTCTTGAGGATCCTAAATCTGACTTTGAAAAAGAAAATCTCAATTTGTTAGCAAATTTAATTGCAGACAGTGTTCTTGATATAAAAATTGCGTTTACTGAAAAAGGTCACTCGTTTGGTATGTACCACGAAAAGATGGGAATTATCTCGGATGCCGAAGGAAATCGTGTGGCTTTCTCAGGATCCTTGAACGAGACATTTAACGCTGTTCATTTTAATTATGAAACAATAGATGTTTATTGCTCATGGAAGACTGAGGATGTAGAGCGCGTTAACGATAAAATCTCAGCTTTTGAACGTATTTGGAATAATGATGAGGCAAACATAACGATAATTGATTTCCCTGAGCTAAAGGACGAAATGATTAGGAAGTATAAACGGGAAAAAGTTGATTATGAAAGCATTCCTGAACCGAAACTTCCTGAAGTGATAGATGCTCCAATTAAAATGGAAATTATAAACCGTCCAACGTTACCGGATTGGCTGAATTTGCATGATTACCAAGAAGATGCTATTTCTGAATGGGTAAAGCGCGGGTATAGAGGTATTTTTGATATGGCTACTGGTACCGGTAAAACATTAACTGGTTTAAGTGCGATTACAAAAATCTCAAAAGACCTAAATAATAAGTTGGCAGTAGTTGTTGTCGCTCCTTATCAACACCTCGTTGATCAATGGTGCGAAGATATTGAAAAGTTTAACATAGCACCAATTATTGGCTACAGTTCATCACCGCAACGAAATTGGTTAGATCGTCTTAAGAATGCAATCTTTGATCAAAACCTTGGAGTAAAGAACAGCGAGTTTTTCTTGTTCGTTTGTACCAATGCGACATTTGGCCTTGAACGTACACAAGCACAGTTAGCAAAAATAAAAGGCGATGTACTCTTGGTAATTGATGAAGCTCACAATGCAGGTTCCGCTTCCTTTGAAAAACTCCTTAATCCAAAATATAAGTATAGGTTAGCACTTTCAGCCACACTTGACAGGCATGGGGATGAAGAAGGCACGCAACGCCTTTATGATTATTTCGGCGAAAAATGTATCACTTATCCTTTGGACCAAGCGATTGAATCTGGCTGGCTAACCCGTTATTATTACCATCCGATCGTTGTGACTTTAGAATCTGATGAATTAGAGGAATACATAGGTCTTTCACGAGAAATCGGAAAATGTATAATCTGGGGACGTGATGGTAAAAAACAATTGAACGAGCGAGGCAAAAGACTAGCTCTTGCTCGTGCTAGGATTGTGAGCGGAGCGCGGCAAAAATTATCAGCCTTGCGCCGTGAAATTGAACCATTTAAGGATGATAAATTCATTTTGGTTTATTGTGGTGCAACAAATGTTTTGCCGGATGATCAAGATAAATCTTCAACCGATGAAAATGATATTAGACAAGTTGAAGCTGTTTCTAGTATTCTAGGAAACGAACTCAGCATGAAGAGCGCACGCTTTACTTCTGATGAAAATATGAGCGAGAGAAAAATTATCAAAGAACAATTTTCGCTGGGGAATCTACAGGCTTTAGTCGCTATTAAATGTCTTGATGAAGGTGTAAATATTCCAGCCATACGAACAGCATTTATACTGGCAAGTACTACGAATCCAAAAGAATACATCCAACGCCGAGGAAGAGTTTTACGCCTGAGTAAAGGCAAGGAATATGCGAATATATATGATTTTATTACTCTTCCAAGGCCGATTGACACAGCTCATTATCTTACAGATGATCAAGCAAAAATGGAGTTGTCACTAATTAGGTCAGAAATTAAACGGGCTGAGGAATTCGCTCGCATATCAATGAACAAAATGGAGGCTATGAAGTTAATTGATTCGATCAAAGAAGCTTATAGCATTGATAAATACTTACTATTTGATGAGGAGGTTTTATGACCGAAGAAAAAGTAATGCAAAATAACACCGAAATTGATGTTAAGAAGGCTCAGATGATTTTGAAAAAAATCATTGTAAAAGAGAATAATAACATTAAGCGAAAAGACAAAAACGATGGTGAAATGGTAAAAATGATCCAAAAGTTGATCGAGGAGGAAGTAAAATGCTATTAAAATCCATAAAAGTAAAAGATTTTAGACAATTTAAAGGAGAGCAGTATGTTTCTTTCTCTACTGATCCTGAACGCAATGTAACCATCATTCAAGGTGACAATGGTGCCGGTAAAACATCTTTTGCACAAGCCTTCCGTTGGTGTTTATATGGCGAAACTGACTTTTCTAACAAGACTCTATTATCAATGGCTGTTTCAGATCAAATGTTGCCAGGAGATGAAAAAGATGTTCAGGTTGAAATTTGCCTGGTACACAATGATATAGAGTATACCGTAACAAGACGTCAAAGATATAAAAAGGATACGGCAAATAGAATTTCTAATTCGGGTCGTAACAAGTTTGTTATTTCATATAAGAAAAGTGACGGTAACACTGAATATGTCCCCGAATTAGAAACAGAGTTAAAGATGAAGGAAATTTTACCGGCAGATCTTTCTCGCTATTTCTTTTTTGACGGCGAACATATTGACCATATGGGAAAAGAAATTCGTAATGGACGTAGCTCCGATTTTGCAGATGCTGTTCGTAGTCTTTTGGGATTAAATGCTTTTATTGCAACATTAAATCACCTTAAAGGGAACGGGAAAAACTCCGTTATTGGTCGTTATAATGAAAGTTATAATGCCGGTGCAGATGAAACTCTTTCTCAACTTATTAAAAACATTAATTCATACAATGAAAGAATATCAGCGATTGACAAACGCTTGAACGAGTTAGAACAACAAGATGCCTTTGCAAATGATAAATGCCAACAATTGAGACTCAGAATTGAAAAAAATCAAGATAGTAAAGAATTGGCCGAAGAGAGAAATAAGTTGGAAAAAGAACTTGCAGGGCTAGAAGTAACAAAGAAAGAAAAAACAGGATTACTTCTGAAAAATTTTAATGCCCATGCACCAAGGTACTTCTCGAAAAAAATGATGAAAGATGCTCTAGAATTATTAAAGAGTGCTGAACAGTTAGATAAAGGAATTCCTGATGTAACAGCAAAAACTATAGATTACTTGCTTGCACGAGGATACTGCTTGTGTGGCCATAAAATTGAGATTGGCGATGATGCATTTAACGCTCTCAATAAATTAAGAGACTTCATTCCTCCGAAATCAATTGGTAGTTTGATCTCAGATTTTAGTTCATCCTGTCAGGAGAAAACAGCGAGTACCTCTAGCTTCTTTGATAACTTTCAAGATATAATTAAGTTTATTCGTGAGTTTGATAATAACAGAAATACACTTGAAGATAGACTTAAAAAGATCAAGGAAAGACTTCTCGGGATGGAAAATGTTGGTGCTCTACAGCAAGAATTGACCAACTATGAACGTGATATTAGAAAGAATTCAGATGAGCGTGATAATCTAAATCAAGAAAAAGGTGTTGCACAAAGCAAGCTCCAGAGTGACGAAGAAAAACGTAGTTCTATTGCAATCGGCGATGCCAACAATAGAAAAATTGAAACGTATCGTGCTTATGCTGAATATATGTATAATACACTTAAACAAGAGTATGACATAAAAGAAACAGAGACCCGTGAACAATTAGCTAAAACAGTTAATACGATCTTTAAGAAGATTTATAACGGTGGTTTTTCGCTTTCGCTTGATGCAAAATATAACATCATATTGACCGCCGATGGAAGAAGTAAGGCAAATGACGATGACAACATCGAAACTTCAACAGCACAAAGTATTTCAATTATTTTTGCATTTATTGCTGGCGTGATTAAAATGGCAAAAGAAAATCAAGGTTCTGATGAACGTTTAGCCCAAACGGAGCCTTATCCGCTCGTTATGGATGCTCCTCTTTCTGCTTTCGATGAAAAGAGAATAGATACTGTATGCGATGTACTACCCAAAATTGCAGAACAAATTATTATTTTTATAAATCCAAAAGATGGTAAATTAGCAGAAGATAATCTTGGTTTAAAAATTGCTAAACGCTATACATTTACAAAGAAAACAGAATTTGAAACTGATTTGATGGAGGTAGGCTAATGTTATTTACACACGACTATTCGTTTAAAGGGGCTCATGCTGAAAAAGTTAAAGCACTTGTTGGCCACAAATTTGATAAAGAACACACTCTTTTTGAGAGAAATATGGATGTCTATTTAATGGCCCCGGTTGTCGGTTTTTTGTATAGCCGGAAAGCTGAACTAGATAAAAGTAAGCCATCAACTACAAATATCTTGGCAGAAATCATGATTAAGTATCAAAAAGAGCTTACATTCACATATCGTCTTGTCATGTTGTTAGATAAGGAATATGAGCCTGATACCGAAAAGCGCATTAATAAGGCTTTTAGAGATTATGCAAAAGAAGATCCTAAAGATCTGGAAGAGTACGACAGCTATGTTCGTGGTGGCGTTGATGTCCTATATGAAAAACTGATGAAGGATGCAACACAAGCTGATGATTACATCAGAAATCTGTATGAATTTATGGCAGATTTTGAAGACCGTTATTCACAAAATTCAGATGAAATTATGGATTTGTGTAAGCTGGCCAGAGAATAAATGGGGGCATTATGACCGATGAGACAAATAAAATTGTACAAGAGCTTTTTCAAAAATCCCATCGCTTTCTTGCCGAGGACGAGGTAGTAAGTGCGGCACTTGAGGCAAAACTATCTCTGTTCGAGACAAACGCTGTCATTGAAGCTCTTATAGCTAAAGGTGTCTATATATCGGATAACATTCAAGATGCATTAAAAGAGGTTCACAAAGACAAAGTGGAAAAAGTAAGCACAGGAATGTCTAGAAAATCGCCAGAGAGTGCTACAACATTTTCTATGTTACGAATACCAGTTGGGTCAAAACTTACTTTTTTAAAGGATCGCAATATTGTTGCAATTACTCTTGATGAAACAAATAGAATTAGATTAGAGGATGGATCTCTTGAGGGTTCAACATCTAGATTAGCACAAATCCTTGCTGTAAAGTTTGGCTACGCTGATGTTGCACGCCAAGGACCTCGTTGGTGGTTATACCAAGGTCAAACACTCCTTGCTATAAGGGAAGAACTAGAGAACGATTGAGATGGCGAATGAAGCAAAGCAAAAAATCATTGATCTTTTGACGGACCTGTACAAAACAAACGGTTATGTAACAGAAGATGAAGTTTTTGAGCTTTCAGAACGCGAAAATCTCTCAGTTTTTGATATAAATTACATTACAGAGTATTTGCTCTCGCATGGAGTTATAATAAGCGAAGAAAAAGAAAAAATAACCACTAAAAAAGGACGTGGATACAGGCGCGATCATACAAAATTCTTTAAGGAAATTTCAAAGGAATACAAGGACCTTAAATTTTTTATTAGATATTATAATTCAATTGATGGCTTGGCTGAAGGAGAATGGGTCACTCTGATACAACAGGCGCGACATGGGAATGAGTGGGCTAGAACAAGATTGTTTGATACCTCAATGCAGAAAACAATAAAACAAGCCTATGCTGTTTCAAAAAAATTCGACTTGGACTTTGAAAATACACTGCAGGCTTCATCTTTTGGAATCCTGTATGCAATAAGCGCATTTGATGAAACGGAACACTCTTCGTTCCCTTCTTATGTTCCTCTCGCTGTTAATAGTCAGTTGCGACGAGATGTTTATCTTCATTCAAACCCTGTCATTGATTTTCCAACGTACTTGATGAACGATTTCTTCAAAATTCATACTCTTGTAAAAGAACATAATTGTAGCGAATGCGCATATAGCAATAACAAATTAACGTGTGAAAATTTACGTAATGAGATCCAAGATAAATTAAAATCAACCGCAGAGGAAGTTGATGAATGTATTAAATACTTACAACCGCTTGAAGATTTATGGGAAGATACTTGCATAGATGATTCGGATATCACTAAAGGCTTACGTGAGAATGAAATGAGAATAAGTGTAAATCAACTACTATCGCATCTAAAACCTCAAGAGGAAGAAGTTATCCGAATGCGCTTTGGAATTGATAGTGAAGAATATTCGCTAGAAAGCATTGCACAGATAAAATCCGTAACCAGACAGCGAATTCAGCAGGTTGAGGTAAAGGCACTTGATAAATTGCGACAGCTTGCTAGAAGTGTCTTAAAAGTTGAAAGACCATAAATAAAAAAAGAACCCCGCAGGTGTTGTTCCCGCGGGGTTTTTAGAAACTTTATAAAATTTATTTCACTGCATTTTTCAAAACTGCACCGGCTTTGAACTTAGGAGCTTTTGTTGCAGCAATTTTGATTTCTTTACCAGTTCTTGGGTTACGGCCTGTACGAGCAGCTTTTTTAACAACATCAAATGTACCAAAACCAGTTAATTGAACAGCTTCACCTTTTTTCAAAGATTTTGTAATAACAGCTAAACAAGCATCAACAGCAATTGTAGCTTGTGCTTTTGTCATTCCTGCAGCTTCAGCAACAGCTGCTACGTATTCAGTTTTATTCATGTTTAATTTTCCTTTCTTAACGTTAAGTTTATAGAGGTTCATGACGCCTCCGCTTATGATTCGAGCTATTTTTGCATGAAAAGTCAAACAAAATCTTTTAATTTGTACATAAATCATCGTAAACCACATTGTTTCTATCAATTTGACGGACTGTTTCCGGGGTGTCGTGCTCATAATCTGCATACACCGGTTCGTATAAAAGGCAAAAATCACCGTTTATATTTGTTGTGCAACCGCTCAATGCGCTTAAGGCTAGCCAGGCTATCCCAACTTCTTTTAGCTGTTTTAACATTGTCCACCGTTCCTTTCATTACTTTGACTTGTTCTTTTTCCTTGCCGCGCCGATAGCCGAGCATATATAAGACGGCCACCGCTCCGGCGATTATCCAGTATTTACCCTTATTCCAAAGTTTTGTTATTCTGTTCAACATCTTGTTTTTGCCTTTCCTTTAACCCAATATCTCGTGCGCCACTGACACCGAGTAAAATGCCCATGGCCGTTAATAAATACTCCCAGTCCACTACCGGAAGGCCCGTTATAGGCGCGATCAGGCAGTTATGGAGGAACCCGTAACACAGGATCCACCCGAGGACCGGGATCCAAAGCCGCTTTTTCATGCCATTTGTATTCCTTTCAATAGAGTTTCATTAGAATATGGCTGTATGCCGTTTTCATGTCTGATGATTGCCTTAATAAAGACCAGTAAGACACCATCTTCCGAAAGGTCAACCGGTGTGTCCGGAGTGATGTTTAACTGCCGGGACACGCTGTCTATATATGAAACTGTTTCGTTTTCGGTTGGTGGCGCATACCGGCTGATAATCCGATATGGCGTGTTCAGGCCATAGAGCCGCTGATAGTTTCGAAGTAATTTGCCCAACGCCCGGATACCGTATTCCGGTGTTTCAAATACACAAAAGGACGGGTCTTGCTGTTTCCCGTCCTTTTTTAATCCTTTCCAGTCCGAACCCCAACGGATGTTCCCAGGGTTATTATTTCTTATGCCGCGTGGTATGTTCATTGTGCATTTCCCATAAAAGCTGATGTAATTCATCAATCTTTGTCTCCAGGCGATTGATGTTAACCTGAGTAGCATATTCCTTGGCCACCGCAACTTTGAACTCGTTGAGGTCACGCTCAAGGAGTTTTATTTCCTTGCGTTGCTCTCCGAGTTTATAAAAAAACCAGCCAAAGGCCGGTACGCAGATGATCTGTAAAAATTGAATCCAATCCATTGTTTGTCCCTTCTTAGTTGGTGTGAACTCTTGAGTCCTCAATTGCTGCTGTGATTTCAACCTTGCCGGAACGCGGTTTTATTCCGGTAACGCGTGCCAAAGTTCCCCATTTATCCTGAGTTCCAAAGGCAAAATGTGTTCGCTCTGAATTCGTGCCGGTCTCAATTTCAATGTCCGGTGTTTTTTGCAAGATGACCTCATTTGGCAGTGATCCAGCCGTTACCCTGTATGGACCGGACAGGCTCCCGGTCCGAGTTCTTAAAGCCAAGTAGTGTTTTTGGCCCTCGGTAAACTCAACCGGCTCTGATAGCGTTAAAGTCATGTCATTTTTTGACAGGATTTCACCGCCTGAACCCCAATGCGGCATATCATGCGTGATGGAAATCAAATCCCCATAGCTCGGGATCAGACCTTCCAGTTCGGTTGAAAATGTCACAATGCGCCGGCGATATCGGTTGGCCAACGCCATATAGACAGCCTCCCGGAGAGCTTGGTTTTTATCGGTACAACCGAAAAGCTCAACCGTTGCCGTCTTATCTGAGGTGGAGCCTTCAAAACTGCCGGTTATCTCAGAGTTCTTCCAAGTCCGGTCCGAAAAATACTGAACGCAAACGCTGTCAGCTGTATCTTCAGAAGGCATAATATATTGAATTGACAGGCTGTTTTTAACGATGTTTCTTGGCCCGAAAAGTGCCACCGGTATTGATTTGGGCTCGTCCCGGACAAAGCGAACAATGCCGCCTTGGATATAAGGAACGGAACGTCCGACTTTGCAGGTTCGCGACAAGGCATCATAAACCGTCAACTTGGAATCAAAGACGGCATTAAACGTATCACCGCGTGCGGCCCAAATCTGATCCAGCCGGTATAAACCTTCAAGATCTATGGACTTATCTGTCAGCCTTGCACCATAGTTGGCCTTTAAGATATCGGCTATAGCCCACGCAATAGAGCGTGTCGGCACTCTGCCGGTCCAGCCACCAGACGGCGACCATGTCGGCAATTTTCTTGTCACGATGCAGTTAAGCATGCGGCTTGAACGTTGTGACAGGTTGTTTGTGGCTTTCATTTTAATGGCGATCAATGTTACGTCGCCGTAACTTGGGCTCGATACAATAAACCCTTTTGCCGAAGCCCATCTAATTTCATGTCCGGCGCGTGAAGATGTGTCTTTGACATCTAAACGAACGGCGCGAACCTCGTATCTTCCGCTGGCGACAGCATATGAGTAAGTGCGGAACATGCTATTGTGGTTATTTGATGTAAATGATTCGCTACCCAGTGTAAACCAATCACCAAGGGGTAAATCCTCATCGTCAATTAGCCTTGCATCAATGCGCCATTGAATGGTTTTATTGTCCATGCCTCCGTTGTTGTTTGCATAATAAAGGCCTCTTTGAAAAGCTACATCAATCTCTATTTTATCGATTACACTTTCTGTCGGATTTAATACAAAAGGTCCGCATACCTCATCTTTTAGCAGTTCTTGCCCGGCAACTTCAGGCGAAGTCACAACATCATCACGAAAGAGCGTGTTTTGCTCGCCCGGATTGATTATTTTGTATGTAATCTCTTCAAATGAATCAATCGGAGTATCTTCAATTCTTATTTGTTCGATGTTATATTCACCTTGACCAATGCAATGGAGCTGATAAACATACTGTTCATCATTCGCATATGCATAATATGGCTGACTGGCAAAATCCGGATAAATCAGGTGCCGCCCGTAAATGACCGGTATCGGACTACCGAGCCTTGCTTGGTTTCCTTGCGCTTGCAAAGAGTATGTCGGACTTTGTGCCGCTATGGAGTTGGCCGAGCCTGAACCATTAAGCGATGCCCTTGGGGTGGGAACAAATGTATTAACCAAAAAGCTCCCGGCCATAGAGACACCGGCCGCCGCAACGCCACCCCATACAGCACCATAAGCTGCTCCTACAGCACCGCCAGTATAAACAGAAGCAACCACAACGGCCACCATCAAAACAACTTGAATAGGGTTTGATGACTTTTTACCGCCACCGCCTTGTGGTAAAGTGATGAAGCAGACCAAGGATTTCGGCTGAACGGTATCGTTCCAAAACTTCCTGAGGACTGCGGCACCGTCTATCATGCATATTGTCGGGCGCGAAAGGTCCACTTTCTGTTCCCGGACCATGTCCCAAACGGTTTTGCCGTCATCAAGGACATTGTCTATCCGACCCTTATTCGGCTGAAAAGGGTTTGTAATGTGTGAAAAGTAAATCATTTATTTTCCTTTTACTCGTTGTTGGGCATCATATTTAACGGATTTTGCTTCATAAATTTGATACCTCATT